>Ga0209487_1000712_pt1 | contig 29417 bp, 27 predicted proteins | sample Poulit2012_FD_187524 | JGI IMG/M metagenome (GOLD analysis project Ga0209487, IMG submission 187524) | Agricultural soil microbial communities from Georgia to study Nitrogen management - Poultry litter 2012 (SPAdes) (version 2) | ecosystem: Environmental > Terrestrial > Soil > Agricultural land...
TAATAAAACCCTAAGGAAGTGAATGTGATCACTTTCCTTAGGGTTTTGTTTACAGTGATTATCGTGAATACCACTCTACAATTAAAGCTTCGTTGATTTCTGCTGGTAATTCAGCACGTTCAGGGTAACGTGAATATGTTCCCTCTAAATTATTCTCATCAAATGTTAGGTACTCAGGTAAAAACGCATTTGCTTCCATTGCTTCTTCAATAATCGCAAGCTTACGTGATTTTTCACGAACAGCAATCGTTTGTCCTGGTGTCACTAAGTAAGATGGGATGTCTACACGACTACCATCAACAGTGATGTGACCGTGGTTGACTAGCTGACGTGCCTGGCGACGCGTACGTGCCAAACCTAAGCGGTAAACAAGATTGTCTAATCGTGATTCTAAGAGGATCATGAAGTTTTCACCGTGAACCCCTTTGATTCTAGCAGCTTTGTTGAAAAGATTTAAGAACTGACGCTCATTTAAACCATACATATAGCGTAGTTTTTGCTTTTCTTGTAGCTGTAAACCGTACTCTGACAGCTTTCTGCGTTGATTTTGACCATGTTGGCCTGGTGCGTAAGGACGCTTATCTAACTCCTTACCTGTACCTGTTAACGAAATTCCGAGACGACGTGACTTTTTCCATACAGGACCTGTATAGCGAGCCATAGTGCATTCTCTCCTTTATAAGTAAGATTTTGCATAAAACAAGATGCTGTGTTCCATATCGCTTGCCATTTTGTTTTCATGTACCATCGCTCCAGCAGCATAGAGTTACGCGATACACCTTCTAATTAATCTAAAAACCCAATCTTTAATTTGCGGTAAGAAATCGGTGAATTAATTATAAGGAACAAACTGAACAACCGGTGGTCCACAAAGGCTACCTTTTTTACACAAAGACTATTATATGACGTTAGGTGAATGAAGTCAACTATAAATGAGTGAGGCTCGAAAAAAAGTTCTAAGCAAAAATTACTATTTTTGAGGTAGGCAATTTGGCTTGAATAGGTTATACTATTGTTGGGACTAAGATTTTAACATAGGGTGGGTGAAACTACATGATAGAATCATATACACTGGACGATGATCATGATTTATACCTCTATGATCCAAGGCGCTATTACCAAAACAGTGAATGGTTATATTCTCTAGCAAAGCAATTAAAAGAGTTAACAATGGTCGATAGTGTAGCCATTTATCTGTTTGACTCATGGACAGGCGAATATCCTTGTGTCCAATCTGTGAATGCAGAGGGTATTAATTTACCTGAACAACTCCCATTTGACATTCTCAATAAAACCAATCAGTATAAAAAATTATCTAGAAAAATGATTCAATCATTAATTAATGACGATACCTATAATCGAATGTCAATTGCGACTATAGCCGAGGGTGAAAATGAACTTGGTTATGTCCTCTTTATGGCAAAAAGAAAAAATAAAAAAGCCAAGTATATAAGAAAAGAAATCATTAAATCTGTTCAACAAATGACAACGATTATTTTGGAATTAAGAAAAGCGCGCGAATCAATCGCACAAGCGAATAAATATGAAATGATGTTTAATATCACCCAAAAATTTCACTCATCGATGAACCCAAGAGATGTATTAACTGAAATAACTGAAATCATCTATTCAATATATCCGAATTTTAATTGTGAGTTATATTTATCGAAAAATTATCAAGAAGATTTGTCATTACCGATAAAAGAATTTGTTTATAATGAAAAACATTCTGATGAAGCAAGTTCTCAAGCTTTTTTAACGGGAGATTTAAAAATAGAACAGACAGAAGAGCAAATAAAATTATATGCTCCTTTTAATGGAAAACAAGCTGTCTATGGTGTCATGCAGTTATCTTCATCTGAAATTAGTCAAATTCCAAAGGATGATATTGAATTCATTCGGATTTTAGCTAATACTGCAGGAAATGCCCTTGAAAATGCACAACTTTACCAACAGTCTAATTTATTAATTCAAGATCTACAATTGATCAATACATTTGCCCACGAATTAAATAAATTAGATGATCTATCGTCAATTACACAATTTATCAAACAACAGATTCAAACTTCCTTTGTTGCTGAGGAAATTGGCTTTATTCTCTTGGATGACTCAGATGATTATACTATTGAAGTCGAATCAACTGAATTCTATCATCAAGAACAATCAGCACCATCAATCGAGTTTATGCTTGATTTGGTTAAAAAAGAAAACGATGCCGTGTTTCTAAGTGACTTCGATAAACATTATCAGGATGTTAATTTATCTTATCGTTCTGTTATGCTGTTACCGATGATCCAGTCTGACGATTTAATTGGCGTCATCATCATCTTACACTCTGAGCCTTATTATTTTACATTTGATCAATATAAGTTAATGATTTCGCTGGTTCAACATTCGACATTAGCTTTTGATAACATCATATTACGTGAAAAACTTGAACGATCGGTTATTACTGATTATTTAACTCAATTATTTTCACGAGAATATCTTGATCAAAAGTGCCTTGAACATTTCAATAAAGATCAACAGGGTGTGTTCATTCTATTAGATTTAGATGACTTTAAACTCATTAATGACTCGTATGGACATGATGTTGGGGATACCATTTTAATTCAAGTCTCAAATATTATTCGACGAGAAATTGAAGGCAAAGGTTTTGCTGCAAGATGGGGTGGAGAGGAAATAGCCGTCTATCTAGAAGAGGCGAACAGTCAGATGGGCAGAGTTTTTGCCAATAAAATTCTGAGGTTGATTGAACACACAACAGAGCCTAGGGTGACAGCGTCTATTGGTTTAACAAAATGGGATGCTCATCACCGGTTGAATTTAGAGGAACTATTTGATAAAGCGGATCAAGCGCTATATAAAGCAAAACGACTAGGGAAAAATCAATATCAAGTCATCACAGGATAGGTGAGTTAGATCCTGAGGAGTTTCTCACAAAAATAAATCAAACCGACAAGGAGTTACTGGATTCTTGTCGGTTTTTTAAATATTTAATTTAGAAATCGGCAGGTAAGTATTCCATTAACTTGGTAGTGAATTTTTCAAGATAACTTTGATCAAGCTGACTAAATCGATTCAATTCAGGACTGTCGATGTCTAATACGCCAATCACTTTATTATTTTTAAATAAAGGTATCACGATCTCTGAGCGACTCGCAACATCACAGGTGATATGGCCGGGAAAGGCGTGTACATCTGGTACAAGTTGTGTCCTTTCTTCTTTGACAGCTGTTCCACAAACCCCTTTACCCACATCAATTCTTACGCAAGCTGGTAGTCCCTGGAAAGGCCCTAGGACGAGTTGTCCATCTTTTAATAGATAAAAACCCACCCAATTTATTCGGTCCAAAAACTGATTTAGTAAAGCCGCAGTATTTGATAAGTTGGCCATTACGTCTGTCTCATCTTCAATCAATGCTTCCAATTGTTTGATGAGTAAATCGTAATCTTTTACTAAAGTGTCACTCGATTTATTTTTTACGTTCATTAAAATCCCTCCATAAAAATAAGAATTCAAATTAATTCAGCCAAAATTCAACTTTTTTATGTTTTTTTCGCAAAAAGATAGCTGTTCATGGTATGATTAATATAATTGTGACATAAAAATATTTAAATAACAATTAATGACTACATAGACCTGTGAAAGTTATCGAATTAGGAGGATTAATATGGTTGCCTATATTATAGGGTTTGTTCTTCTCATTATTATTTTAATCATTATTGGCCTCATTTTACGAAAATTTATTTATGACCGAGTGGATCAAATGGAAGCTTGGAAAATGGATATTATGAACCGTAATGTTAGTGCAGAATTACAAAGAGTCAAAGCATTGCGCTTAGCTGGTGAAACGCAAACGAAATTTGAATCCTGGAAAGAAACTTGGGATCGCATTTATACTCGTGAATTACCAGATATTGAAGAACATCTATTTGATGCTGAAGAAGCAGCAGACCGATTTAAAATTCCATCAGCAAAGAAGTGTTTAGAATTAGTTGAACAAACTTTAAATCAAATTGAAGGTGTCATCGCTGACATGTTTAAAGAGTTAGATGAATTGCTGGACTCTGAAAAACAAAATCGGAAAGTGGCAGATGAAGTCATACTTCAATTAAAGACTGTCAGGAATATTCTCTTACAGGACCTTCATGCATATGGCCTTGCTGAACAAAGGTTCGAAACTGAAATCAATGAACTGAAAAGCAAACTTGAATTTTATGATTATGAAACAGATCAAGGTAACTATCATGAAGCCAGTAATCTTATCAATCAAATCAAGATTGATTTAGATGATTTACAAGAGCGAATCGAAACATTCCCAGATATTTATCGTCAATGTAAAGTTGGTCTACCAGATCAAATTGACCAATTAAACAATGGGATTGAACAAATGAAAAAAGATGGTTATCAAATCGAGCACCATAATTTTCAAAAAGAATTAAGAGAGCTGAAAGAGCGATTATCAAATTATGCAAAGCGACTTGAGGAAACGGATGATCAATCCGTATTTGATTTTATCATCACAATTGAAGATCGGATTCGCGAAATCTACGGTTTGCTTGAAGAGGAATCTAAAGCACGTACATATGTTGACAAGCACATAGCTAAATTTCAAAAACTTCTTAGTGAAGTCGTCGATGATTTTAAAGCGACAGATGAAGAAGTCAGTGATCTTCAGAAGACCTATTACTTAGAAGGCAGCGATCTTGAGCTCTACTCTAATTTAGAAAAATGGATCCATGAATTAGAGCGCCAATATGAAAAAACAAAACAAGATCTTGATGAAGAAAATCAAACATATATCTCTTTAAAAGATGATCTAGAACTCAGTTATCAAGATTTACAGAAACTTAAAGAGTCTCACGAAGAATTTAAGGAACAAATTCGAACCATTCGAAAAGATGAAATAACAGCTAAAGAAAAAATTAAATCATTGCAAAATAAAATGTTTGAAACGAACAGAGAGTTAGAAAAAAGTAATCTGCCAGGAATTCCGTCATATATCTGGAATCAATTAGATGAGGCAACGGAAAAGTGCCAACAAGTAACTGAAAAGTTAGCTGAAGAACCGCTAGATATTGGTAAAGTGAACCATGCTTTAGATGAAGCGACGAGTTCGGTTGAAAGGTTGATCAAACAAACCGATAATATAATTGAGCAGGCTTATATTATTGAGCGACTTATTCAATATGGAAATCGATATCGAAGCAGATATCCAATTCTATCTGCTAAGTTGTCAGAAGCAGAGCAAATGTTTAGAGAATCAAATTATGAACAAGCATTAGAAATCGCTTCAGAAGGGCTGGAAGAAATCGACCCTGGAATATTAGAAAGACTTAAAATAAAGATAAAAGTTCCAAGTTAAATGGGGGAAGAATAATGAAATATTTTTCTGTGTTAAGTATAGGTATTTTCTCTTTGAGTATCTGGACATTGTTTTTCGCCATATTTAATCAAAGCAATGAACCTGAATTTCAGGTAGAAACATCTGCTGTAGAGGAAATGGATACATCAAACGAAGAAGCCGAAGAAAAAAAGGTAGAAGATGAGCAAGAAAATGTTGATTCTGGGCCATTGGAAGAGGAATCTGAAATCACTCAAGTTGTAGAAGTTGAAGAAATACCGGAAAGCTTAGAGGCAAGAGCTAGCAGTCGTTATAATGATATTTTATACGATTTTGAAAAGGATAATCCAATTTCAGTCGATGATCTCCTTCAAGTTCTAGCACTAAACGAATGATAAAATCCCAATGATTCATTGGGATTTTTCTATTTATTTTACTATTTTGTTATGCTAAAATAATTCAATGCAAACGGAAAGAGATATTTCTAAAACTGATTTAAATAAGATTGAAGGGGAAAAAGATGATTTATTTTGATAATAGTGCGACGACTAAACCACATGAGGATGTCTTAAATAGTTACTTAGAAGTATCACGTCAATTTTATGGCAATCCTTCCTCAGCACATAAATTGGGTTTGGATGCTGAGAAGTTATTAAGACGATCCTATCAGCAGGCGAGTCAATTGTTATCGGTCAATCCTGAAGAAATCATTTTTACTTCTGGTGGTACTGAGGGTAACAATTCCGCAATTAAAGGCATTGCACATGCCTACCAAAATCGAGGAAAACACTTAATTACCACTGTTATTGAGCACCCTTCTGTTTTAGATACTTTTAAATCGTTAGAATATTTTGGTTTCGAAGTGAGTTATTTACCCGTCGATCAATCAGGGATTCTTTCAATTGAAACATTAAAAAGTGCTTTAAGAGAAGATACGATTCTTGTTAGTGTGATGCATGTCAATCACGAATTGGGAACGATTCAGCCAATTGATGAAATTGGTTCGCTCCTAAAGAACCGCAAGGAAACATTTTTTCACGTTGATCATGTGCAAGGTTTTGGTAAGATAAAACTTGATTTTAAAAAGAATCATATTGATTTAGCAACGATTTCTGGCCATAAGATTCATGGTCTTAATGGCACGGGTTTGATGTATGTTCGAGATGGTGTTCGATTAGCTCCATTGCTACACGGAGGTGGTCAACAGAATAATCGTCGTTCCGGTACTGAAGATTTAGCTGGCTGTGTTTCCCTGGTGAGAGCCATGCGGATGTACATAGAACAGAACAGGCATCAACCGAATCATTTTGCTGAACTGAATCATTATTTACGGAAAAAATTAGCACAGATTCCTGAAGTAAAGATCAATACTCCTGAAAATCAAGCTGATCATATTATAAACTTATCGATTCCAGGGCTGATGGCTGAGGTTGTCATGCGCGCTCTAGAGGAAAGACAAATTTACCTTTCAACTCAATCAGCATGCTCATCAAAACAGGGTCAAGAAAGTGCTGTGCTTCAGGCCATTCATTTACCAAGACACTTAAGGAAATCAGCGTTAAGAGTTAGTTTTTCTTATCAGAACACACTCGATGAAATAGATTTATTTATTCGGGTGCTAAAAAAAATTATTGATGAATTAAAAAAAGATATGAGGTAATAAATAATGATGTATGATCAAATTTTAATCCGCTATGGAGAACTTGCTTTAAAAGGTAAGAATCGTAAGATGTTTATCAATCAACTTCATAGGAATATTCTTAATCAATTAAAAAACTTTCCGAATGTCACATTAAAAAGTTCTCGAGAACAAATGAATCTTTTTTTAAATGGCGAAAACCCCGATAAAATCATTGCAGCCTGTCAACAGATTTTCGGTATTCAAAATTTAAGCTTGGCAATAAAAGTCGAAAATGATCTAGATACGATAAAAAAAGCTGCTCTTTTTGCCTTGCGAGAAGCTGATACTCCGGATACCTTTAAAGTCTCTACGAAACGGTCTAATAAAAACTTTCCTTATGACACTTATCAAGTCAATAATGAAGTTGGTGCACATCTTTTAAGAAATACAGAGGGAATAACTGTTGATGTTCATCAGCCAGACTTAGAAGTACGGATAGATATCAGAAAAAATGAAACTTTTATTACGTCGACGAAATATCCCGGAGCAGGAGGTTTGCCGGTCGGCTCTTCTGGTAAAACGCTATTGCAACTTTCTGGTGGAATTGATAGCCCTGTAGCTGGATACTTCGCTATGAGTCGCGGGCTTAGTTTAGAAATGATTCATTTTCATTCACCACCATATACTAGTCAGGGAGCAAAAGAGAAAGTCATTGATTTGACTCGGAAATTATCAGGGTACGGTCACGAGATTAAGATTCACGTGATTCCATTTACAGCTATGCAACAAAAAATCCATCGCGAAATTCCTGATGGGTATTCAATGACTGTGATGCGACGAATGATGTTAAGAATCAGTGAAATTCTAGCATCACGGTTAGGGATTTTATCAATTACAACCGGTGAGAGTTTAGGCCAAGTCGCTAGTCAAACGTTGGAAAGTATGCACACTATCAATGCTGTAACGAATTATCCAATTATTCGTCCATTGATAACGATGGATAAAAATGAAATAATTGATACCGCAAAAAACATTGGTACTTATCCAATTTCAATTCGTCCATTTGACGACTGCTGTACGGTCTTTGTACCGAGTTCACCAAAAACAAAACCTAAAATAGAGCGAGTCGAATACTATGAGAGTCAGCTTGATTTAACACAAGAACTAGAAGAGTTATTAGCTAATATAGAAGTGCTGACTATTTCTCAGCATGATCATTCTGAAGATGCGTTAAGTGACTTGTTTTAAGCACGGTAAAGACTAGCTAAGCTTGTAACAACTACCAACGAATATTCTGTATGAAACCTCTGAATCTGCACATTCTAGAAATGCGTTAAAGAGGAGGTGAACACAGAAATGGCAAATAACAATAGTAATCAATTAGTCGTACCTGGTGTGAGCCAAGCACTTGATCAAATGAAATATGAAATTGCTCAAGAATTTGGTGTTAACCTTGGTCCTGACACAACTTCTCGCGCCAATGGTTCTGTTGGTGGTGAAATTACAAAACGTTTAGTCCAAATGGCTGAACAACAATTAAGCGGACAACAAAACTAATTCAAAACAATTATAAACAAAGGGTAGCACTTTATCTAAAGTGTTACCCTTTTCTATTATTTAGGAATGATTTTAACTGGCATCGGCAATAATTAGCTAAAGGCCTATTTAAAAATGAGACAATGAAGCAAAAAAGTAAGGAGTAAAGATATGTTTTGGTTAATTGTAATGATAATGATGATATTGATCCTGACTGGATTACTCATCTTTTATATACCTGTGACAGGTCACTTATCGATTTATATTGGACAAGAAATAAATCTAGAGTTGACGATTAGCCTACTATCTATTCCTATCTATTCTAGAGTCAATCACTTTACATTAACAGATTTAGTTGATCAATACTTAAAACCTTACCTTATTAAAAACAAACAAGACACATTTAAACACATACCCAAAATCAAACTTCATCGGTTATCATGGTTGAGTGAACTCGGTGTAGATCATGCGAGCGCCACTTCTTTATCAGTTAGTGGTTTGTTATTACTTAAAGGGATTATCGTGCAAAATATTATCCGTTATTTCAATCAACCTAAACAACTCACTTATAATGTTAAGCCAAATTTTGATCATTTGGTTCTGATATCAGATTGTCAATGCATGTTTTCTACTCGATTGGGTCAAGCTATTCTCATGAGACTAAAACGTTAAGATAAGGAGAGAGAAAAACATGCAACAGCATCCGATAGAAGGCTTAATGTCTGAAACAATGGAACAATTAAAACATCTGATCGATGTCAAGACGATTATAGGTGATCCTATTCAAACAGCTGATGGAAGCACGGTTATTCCTATTTCAAGAGTCAGTTTTGGTTTTGTAGCTGGTGGTAGCGAATTTTCAAGTCAAGATAGTTCAAATCAAGAGGATGGTCAACAAGAAGAAAGTCACTTACCTTTTGGTGGGGGGAGTGGGGGAGGCGTGTCGATTACGCCCATCGCCTTTTTAATCAGTCATAGGGAAGGGCATGAGATTGTGCATTTGAATGATAAAAGCCCTTTATATGATAAATTAATTGAAGTAGCCCCTCAAGCGGTTGAAACAATCAAAGAACTCTTATCAGAAAAAAGTAAGCAACACACAAAATAGTGGGTGAGAAGGCTTTTGATCTATCTATTCAGATAAATCAAAGGCTTTTTTTAATAAAGCTAAATTCAAGCTGTTTTTGTCTGTCTATGCTATACTAAATAACTGGGGAGAGGAGAGAGTTAATTTGGTTGAACAGTCTTTTAAACAGTTAGATCAGGTAATAGAAAAATGGGTTGAAGAAACGGATGGAACTTACTTCGATGGTTTAATTGAAGTCCTGCATATCGTGTTGTCTGAATCAGAAGACAAAACCAATGAGGATGACTTAGTCACTGAGGTGAAGAAATTAAATCTAGAAAGTCTGGAAAAAGAACAGATTCGAAAAATCATTGAATTTGCAACTTTAAAAGGACTAAAAGACGGTGTTCAAACTCAGCATTTAATCACACCTGATATTATTGCTAGCTATATGGTTTATTTAATTGAAAAATTAGTGCCGAAAACAAATACTTTACGATTATTTGATCTTGTATCTGGGTCAGGCAATCTCTTAACGGCAGTGGTCAATCAACTAACCCGATCCGTTCAAGCCTATGGGAGTGAAGTGGATCCATCTTTAATTGAGCTCAGTATGTTAAGTGCTAACGCTCAAAAAACGACCATTGAATTTTTCCACCAAGATAGTTTACAACCTTTTTTACTGGATCCAGTAGATGTTGTTATTGCTGATTTACCTGTAGGGTATTACCCAGATGATATACGAGCAAAATCATTCAAGGTCCATGTTAGTGATGAACATACATATGCACATCATTTACTAATTGAGCAAGGACTAAAATATACAAAAGAAGCGGGCTTCTTACTGTTTGTCATTCCGAATGCACTTTTCAACAGTGATCAAGCTCACAAATTGCGAGAACTCCTTAATGAAACGGCACATGTTGTGGCTTTATTACAATTACCACCTACAATTTTTAGATCTGAAAAAGATGCTAAAAGTTTGTTTGTTTTGCAAAAGAAGGGTGACAATACAAAAGCACCAAAGGAAGCTTTGATTGCCCAATTACCGTCATTAAAAGACACACAAGCTATGCAAAATGTTGTTGCAAAGATGAATCAATGGTTTGAACAAACAGACTATTCAAACTGATTAGACACGGTCATTGATTCAAATAAAATTAAGTTGTTGCAATCTATGTCGTATATTCGTTATTATATAAAGGTATGGTTTGAAAGAAAAATAGGAATTTGAAAGGATTGGATAAATTTGAGTAAAGTTTTGTCAATTAATGCAGGAAGTTCGTCTTTAAAATTTCAATTGATTGATATGCCGGAAGAAAATGTTATAGCAAAGGGATTAATCGAACGCATTGGATTAAAAGATTCTGTTTTTAATTTAAAATATAATGATCAAGAAGACAAACAAATAACTGATATTCCAAATCACGAAAAAGCGGTTCAATTATTGCTAGAACAGTTGAAAGCATCTGGCGTGATTCAGTCATTGGATGAAATTGATGGTGTTGGACACCGTGTAGTGCACGGCGGTGAAAAATTTAGTGACTCAGTGGTCGTGACAGATGAGATCATTTCAGAGATTGAGAAAGTATCTGAATTAGCTCCATTACACAACCCAGCTAATTTAACGGGGATTAGAGCATTTAGAGAAATTCTTCCTGATGTTCCAGCTGTCGCTGTTTTCGATACAGCTTTCCACCAATCCATGCCTCCTGAATCATATTTATATAGTTTGCCATATGAATATTATGAAAAATATGGCATTCGAAAGTATGGTTTTCACGGAACAAGCCATAAATATGTTTCTGAACGTGCAGCTGAATTATTGGGCCAATCTCCAAATCGTTTACGTTTAATTACGTGTCATATTGGTAATGGTGCGAGTATTGCTGCTATTGAAAATGGTGAATCTATTGATACAACGATGGGATTCACGCCTTTAGAAGGGGTTACGATGGGAACTCGTTCAGGAAGTCTTGACCCTGCCCTTGTGCCTTATATAATGGACAAGACAGGCAAAACTGTCGATGAAGTATTGGAAGTCATGAATCATGAAAGTGGTTTACTCGCATTATCTGGTTTTTCTAGCGACTTACGGGACATTCAGGTAAGAGCAGCTGAAGGTGACGAACGTTCAGAATTAGCTCTGAATATTTTCGCAGATCGCATCCATCAATATATTGGTTCTTACGCATCAAAAATGAATGGTGTTGATGCCATTGTGTTCACAGCAGGAATTGGGGAGAATAGTACCATCGTTAGGGAACGCGTTTTAAAAGGATTAGAATTTATGGGTGTCTATTGGGACCCTGTGCTCAACGAGATTCAAGGAGAGGAAGCAAAAATTAACTATCCACATTCACCGGTAAAAGTTTTGGTCATCCCAACGAATGAAGAAGTCATGATCGCAAGAGACGTTAATCGAATTGCCTTGTAAATGAAATCTAAAAAAATACATTCAAGATAAAAAAAGAATCCAGCTGGGTTCTTTTTTTTTGATCAAGCAGAAAAACAAAGCGGGTTCTATTTGAGTAAAACCCATAATAGAACCCACATAATTAGCTTAAAAATCATCTTTCCATCATTTTTTGATTAATTGTCTTCGTCCTCATCTTCATCTTCATCCGTTCTAACAACTAACACATCACACGGTGCATGTCGAACAATATTTTCTGATACACTGCCAATTAAGAAGCGTTCAACTGCGTTTAAACCTGTGGCTCCACAAATAATCAGATCTGCATCAAATTCTTTAGCGACATTCTTTGGAATACGGACTTTTGGCGAACCATAGTCGATATGTGTTTTTACATTTGTTACGCCAGCTTTTTCCGCTTCTTTTTTGTAATCATTCAGTAATTTTGTTGCATACGTTTCTGATTGATTAATCATTGATTGATCATACGTTTCAACTGTTGAAATGGTTTTAGTGTCCACAACATGGGCAATAATAAGAGTAGAATTATTTCTTTTGCTGACAAGTACAGCCTTTTTAAATGCTATTAATGAAGCTTGAGACCCATCAATGGCAACAACAATATCTTTATATTCTTCATCAAGCATCTCGATCACTCCTCATCCTATGATAATGTTATTATACCACTGTTTTGATCTAGATAAACATCATATGACAATTAGACCATGAAAATAAATTAAACATTTGTCGGAGTGAATCGTGAGCTGAAATTGATACTTTATTTGATAAACTGTATAATAACACTAGTAAAAAAATATATGGTACAGTTTTCAAAGGAAGGATGAGAATCTTGGCCACAAAACACGAACAAATATTGAGGCATATCGAATCGCTTAAGGTAGGTACTAAGATTTCTGTTCGCCAAATAGCCAAGGATTTAAGTGTGAGCGAAGGTACTGCCTATCGAGCCATTAAAGAAGCTGAAAATCAAGGATTAGTCAGTACAATTGAACGTGTCGGTACGATTAGAATTGAACGTAAAAGCAAAGAAAATTTTGAACACCTTACTTTTGCAGAGATAATCGGCATTGTCGATGGGCAAGTTTTAGGTGGGCGTGAAGGACTTCATAAAACTTTACAAAAATTCGTGATCGGTGCGATGAAAAGGGATGCAATGCTCCGTTATTTAGAAAAAGATTCTCTTTTAATCATCGGTAATCGAACGGAAGCACATGAGCTCGCCTTAGCAGAAGGAGCAGCCGTGTTGATAACCGGGGGTTTTGATACAGAAGATCACATCAAGCGCTTAGCAGATGATCTTAAGTTACCGATCATCTCGACGAGTTATGATACATTTACAGTTGCAACAATGATTAACCGAGCAATTGATGACCAGTTAATCAAAAAAGAAATTGTGTTGGTTGGAGATATTTACACACCTCTTAATGAAACGCATTATTTGAAGTCAACAGATACATTAGCTACCTGGTATAAATTAAATAAAGAAACAACTCATACACGATATCCTGTCGTAGATGAACAAAGCCGAGTTGTCGGCATTGTCACTTCTAAAGATGTCATTGGTCTCGAAGAAGATGTAACGATTGATAAAGTGATGACAAAAGCACCTAAAACTGTCTTTGAAGAAACATCTCTCGCTTACACTGCTCATATGATGATTTGGGAAGCGATTGAGTTAGTGCCTGTGGTTGGTAAAAATCATCGATTAATCGGATTGATTTCAAGGCAAGATGTTTTAAAAGCATTACAGCATGTTCAAAGACAACCCCAAGTTGGAGAGACGATTGACGATATTGCGACAAGTAGACTGTCGATGCATAAAGAAGAGGCGGGCTATATTTTTAAATCAGCTGTTACACCACAAATGACCAACTCGTTAGGTACATTATCGAATGGTGTCTTTGTTTCACTTATAACTGAAGTATCCAGTCGCTTGATCGCTCAGATGAAGAAGGGTGATTTAGTTGCAGAGAATATTTCTGTGTATTACATTAAACCGATCCAAATTGACAGCGTAGTCGAGATTATCCCTAAGGTACTCGAAATCGGAAGAAAATCAGTTAAAATAGATGTTGAATTTCAAGATGATAAAGAAATCGTGGGTAAAGCTGTATTAATCGGGCAATTAATTGAAAGATACTAGTAGAAGGGAAAGATAGATAAAACAATGGAAATCTTAGCTGAAATTTTTAAAACGATTGAATCATTTAACCGAATCATTATTCATCGGCATGTCCGGCCAGACCTAGATGCCGTTGGTTCACAAGTCGGATTAGCTAAATGGTTGAAAACTTATCACCCTGAAAAGGACATCTATTGTGTGGGTGAGAATGATCAAACATTAACTTATTTAGCTACTATGGATGAGATAGATAATGAGTTATTTGATGACGCTTTAATCATTGTTTGTGATACAGCAAATCACGAGCGGATTGATGACGAGCGCTATAAATTGGGACAAACAGTAATCAAGATTGACCATCACCCAGTGGTAGATCAATATGGTGATTTAAATTGGGTTGATACTGATGTGAGCTCAACCTCAGAAATGATCTTTCATTTGATCGCTAATCATCCTAACCCAGACTTTAAATTGACTACAGAGATTGCCCGCTTGTTATTTGCTGGTATTGTCGGTGATACAGGCCGATTCCTCTACCCGAGTACAACTGCGCAAACATTTGAAGTCGCATCAAAGCTTGTTCAGTATCCTTTTGATCGAAGTGAAATTTATAATAACATGTACGAAATGAGATTGCCTCTAGCTAAATTTAAGGGCCACCTTCTGGATCAATTAGAAGTTGATGATCTCGGTGTCGTTTCGATTAAGCTAACTCAAGATATGTTAAATAAATATCAGGTGACTGCCGATGAAACGAGTTCCCTTGTCCATATCTTTGGTGAAATCAAAGGGATCAATTGTTGGGTTATGTTTGTCGAAGAAGAAGATCAAATCCGGGTTCGGATTCGTTCAAAGGAAATCCAAATCAACCATGTCGCAGAAGCGTTTAATGGTGGAGGCCATCCTTTAGCCAGCGGAGCAACTGTCTATGATTGGGAAGAAGCGGATGAATTAACGAAAGCATTAAAAAAAGCCTGTCAAAAATAATGAATTAAGGGATGATACAGATCACCCGTAACGATGATCCTTCATCCCTAAATTACTTTTACCGATCAACGGTTAGCTCTACATGAATCTCACTCTGTTCATTAATAAATAAATGTCTAACCTCAGCATGATATGAAAAATGATTAACGTTGAATGTTTTATTTTCAACCGTTCGAATTAATAAGGGATAGTGATTTTGAAAAGTCTTAATTTCGCTTCCTACAATATCACTGACTTCATCATGGATTAATTCCTCAAGTTCAAGAACACTAAAGCGATCTAATTTTAATTCCTCTGCATTGGCAATGATAATAGCAATTGACTGAATAAATAATTCAGCTTGGTACTTCTGGTTTAGATCGGATAGATTATCTGTAAGTGTTCGTTTTGTAAGATGTAATTCTTGATTTTCAGTCCGTAACTCTAAATTTTCTTCAATTCTTTTTTCCAGCAACTGACCAAACATATAAATAAATATGGTGTAACTGATGATGGCTCCGATCAAAAGGCCGGCAAAAAAGCGTTGCCATTGTTTGTTTTTATGAAAAGGGAAGAAGTGCATTAATTGATCTCCTCTTGAATAAACCATTCAATGATTAAAAAACCAATTTGAACACCACCCATAGCTGTAATGATGATCATGATTTGTTTAATGATATCGATCGTCGAGCCCTGCATAATACCGCGTTCAAAATTAGAAATCACATCAAAGGTTCCACCGATTGCAGCCACTATCGCCCAAATTCTCAAGCTTTTGGCGATTCGGCCAATCGATGTTAAAGGAGGCTGTCCACTTGCAAAAGCTCCAATACTTCCAATAAATGCTCCACCAATGATCACACCTAAGGCAAGAAAAAAACATTGAATCATCGTCGCAAAAAATCGTTCTTCCATTGATTCTACTCCTTTATACTTGACTACTGTTAATCTATGAGTGAATCAATGCGTCTATGATTTTTTCAAATATAAACTCAATCGGCTATAATAGAAGTATTCAATTTACGGAAGGAGGCGTTGTCACATGTCATTTATTCATCTTCGAGTTAAAAGTGGTTATAGTTTTATGCAAAGTACTGTTAAAATCGGTCAATTAGTCCAAAAAGCTAAACAAGATGATATGAAAACAGTTGCTCTGACAGATCACAATGTCTTGCATGGAGTCGTTGAGTTTTATCAAGCTTGCGAAAAACATGATCTCAAACCAATTATCGGAATGGAAACAACAGTGTCAATTGATTCAGAAATAAATCAGGTCCTACTTATTGCAAAGAACAATCTAGGTTATCAGTCGATCATGAAAATCAGCTCTCATATTCAAAGAGATGAACAGACACACATCGCCTTAGCCGAGTTAGACAAGTATTTAACAGACTGTTTTATTATCCTGCCCGTAGAGACCACTCAATTAGCTCATTTAATCAAAGAAAATGATCAAGCTGCTATAAAAGCCTTTATTGATAGCTGGCCAGTTCAACCAATTGTTGGCTTAACGCCTCTTAATTTAGATAGAGCAGTTCCAACACTGCAAGAGCTTTCGATTGACCTAGTGGCACTTGGTGATGTTCAATACCTTGAGCAAAGTGACTCTATAGCACATGCTTATTTAAGAGCGATTGATGAAAAAACAAAATTAACCACCGTAGATTCAGAAGCCCATCATTATTTTTTCACGGAATCTGAAGCAAAAATATATTTTAAAAATTATCCAGGATTGATTGAGCGAACTCATGATATAGTTGAGAACTGCCATGTGGATTTGAAGCTTGATCAACAACTATTACCTCGATATCCTATAGAAAATGGTGGAGATGCTGCTTCTTATTTACAAAAATTATGTGAGCAAGCTCTTGATAAAAAATATTCGAAGGCTCAGAAAGAAGCGGCTCAGTCACGCCTAGAATATGAATTATCAATCATTCGCGACATGGGCTTTAGTGATTATTTTCTCATTGTCTGGGATTTTGTTTCTTATGCAAAGGATAATGAGATTCTAGTAGGTCCTGGTCGTGGTTCAGCAGCTGGTTCGCTTGTCGCATACCTATTGGGCATTACAAATGTTGATCCAATCAAATACAATTTATTATTCGAACGTTTTCTTAACCCTGATCGTATCTCCATGCCTGATATAGATATCGATTTTTCTGATCATCGTCGTAACGAAGTGATTGATTATGTTAAAAATAAATATGGCAAACAATATGTGGCACAAATCGGAACGTTTGGAACATTCAAGACGCGGTCTACGATTCGTGAACTTGCCAAAGTTTTCGATTTGCCTTCAGAAGAAGTAGCTTTTATTTTAAAAGAAATACCCATACAGGGTTCAGGCTCAATTGCAAAAACAATTAGAAGCTCAGCAGATTTACTGAATTATATAAAGCAACAAGACCATTTAAAAGACTTTTTTAAAGTTGCGAGTGTCATAGAGGGCTTGCCACGTAACATGTCGACACATGCAGCAGGGGTCGTCATTCATGATCATAAATTAGTTGAATCGATCCCACTTATGGCAGACGCAGCTGGAAATCTATTAACTCAATTTGCTATGGGCGATTTAGAGCGCTTGGGCTTATTAAAAATGGATTTTCTTGGTTTGCGTAATTTAACGACGATCGAGCGCATTATAAAAATGATTAACCGTCATGAAGGAGAGACAGTCAATTTAGATCGCATTCCATTGGATGATCAAGAGACTTATACACTCTTTCAAGCTGGTCAGACAAATGGTGTTTTTCAATTCGAGTCCCAAGGGATGAAAAATGTTTTAAAAAAATTAAAACCAACAGAATTTGAAGATGTTGTTGCGGTTAATGCTTTGTACCGTCCAGGTCCAATGGAGTTTATTGATACGTATATTAAACGAAAACATAATAAAGAAAAAGTAACTTATCTTCACCCAGATTTGGAACCAATCTTGGCACCTACTTATGGTGTCTTAGTCTATCAGGAACAAATCATGCAACTAGCTCATCAATTTGCTGGACTTAGTTTAGGAAAAGCGGACATACTGCGCCGAGCGGTGAGCAAAAAGGATCGTGCAGAATTAGAAGAATTGAAAGATGAATTTATCAAGGGTTGTTTGAAAAATGGTTACGATGAAAAAATCGCACAGGAAATATTTTCACTCATCTTGCGGTTTGCAAACTATGGTTTTAATAGAAGTCACGCCGTCTCATATAGTTTAATTGCCTTTTATTTAGCTTATTTTAAAGCGAATTACCCTGTCTACTTTATTACGGAATTATTGAATACAACGGCAGGTGAGCAAGCAAAAACAGCTGCCTATATTAAAGAAGCGAAACAAGATAGGATTAAATTGCTTGCACCATCGATTAACGTCAGTCATTATTACTATCAACCTGATCAAGGTCAAATTCGAATGGGTTTATCCTCGATCAAAGGCTTAAGTTACACGATCGCACAAGAAATCATTCAAGTAAGAAAAGATGGACGCTTTAAGAGCTTATTCGACTTTTGCTTACGGGTTCCATTAAATATTATTAACCGATCGATGGTTGAAAAACTGATTCTAGCAGGTGCCTTCGATGAATTTGGTGTTGAGCGTGCGTCGCTTTTAGCATCGATTGATCAAGCGATGGAACAGGGAGAATTATTCGGAGATTTAGGTGATCAAAAGAGTTTATTTGGCGACAGTCTCAACTTAGAAGACCATTATCAAGAAGTTGAACCATTTGATTTATTAGAAAAACTCAGTTACGAAAAAGAGTTATTGGGTTTATATGTATCGGATCATCCTCTTGAAGTAAATCGTCAAACATTAAGAACCAAAGGCATGATGGATCTCGTTTATTTTTATCAGCAAAAGCAAGTGAAAAACGTGTCATTCGCTGTGATTGTACAAACCATAAAGGCTATTAGAACAAAACGAGGCGATTCAATGGCTTTTGTTCAATTTAGTGATGAAAACAAGGAAGTTGAAGGGGTGGTTTTCCCCGATTTGTATCGCCAGGTGAAGCCGTGGCTTGATGAGCAACAATTTGTCCGAATCAATGGAAAAAAGGAATGGCGTCAAGGGAAGGAACAGATTATTGTTGAAAGCATGGAACCATTGGACTTGACAGCATTAGTGACCGATATAGAGCCAAAGCAACGTTTGTTCATACGCATTGCAGAGTCTAAATTAATTAATTCTGCAATCGAGACGATTGAGGCATTAGCGACTGAATATCCAGGCACGATTCCTGTGCTAATTCATCAAGCAGATACAAATAAAACATTTTTATTAGCAGAAAGCTATTATCTTAACGACTATTCTAGAGTGATCAATACATTAAAGAAAAAATTCGGGTCAGAAAATGTTGTCTTGAAATAGATCAAATGTTTACTGGAAGGCTGCTCATTCAGAGAGAGCAATAGCTTTCCAGCGCCGTTAATAAACTAATTTTTCAAATAATTAGTCGTTACCATTTACACTAGGTACTAATTTGATATAATAAAGAAACAACTCAACTGTCATATTCACAATGAAGTTATCATCAGAAAGGTGCGAAATCTATTGTCTAATTTGAAAGACCAAGCTTTAGCGATGCATAGAAAGCATAAAGGAAAGCTATCTGTTGAATCAAAGATCGCGATTGAGACTCAAGATGATTTGAGTTTAGCCTATTCACCAGGTGTGGCGGCACCTTGTCTTGAAATCAGTCAAAATAAACAAGCAGCATATGATTACACAATGAAAGGTGAGATGGTTGCTGTTGTCACAAATGGTTCAGCTGTGCTGGGTTTAGGTAATATCGGCGCAGATGCAGCTCTTCCTGTCATGGAAGGGAAAGCAATTTTATTTAAACATTTTGCTGGTGTCAATGCTTTTCCCATTTGTCTTAATACGAGTGATTCCGATCAATTGATTGAAACGACAAAACTTATCGCACCTAATTTTGGTGGGATTAATCTTGAGGATATTGCTGCTCCGGCTTGTTTTTATGTTGAAGAAAAACTGAAAGAAGCCCTTGATATCCCTGTCTTTCATGATGATCAGCACGGAACAGCAATTGTCACTTTAGCAGGAATACTCAATGGGTTAAAACTTGTCGGCAAAGAGTTAGATCAAGTTAGAATTTTGATTAATGGAGCAGGTGCTGCAGGCATTGCCATTGCTCAGTTACTCAAACAATTTGGTGTGACAAATATGATTATGTGTGATTCACGCGGTGCTATTTATCAGGGGAGAAAAGACGGAATGAATCCAATTAAAGAATCAATTGCTAGGATCACGAACCCATCGAAAGACAATGGTGACTTAAAAGAAATGATTCAGGGTGCTGATGTGTTTATCGGCGTATCGCTAGCAAATCTTGTTGATCAAGATATGGTTCGATCAATGAATAAAGATCCGATCATTTTTGCCATGGCTAATCCTGATCCTGAGATTATGCCAGAGGACGCAATTTCTGCAGGAGCGCGAATTATTGGCACTGGGAGATCTGATTATCCGAATCAAGTCAATAATGTATTGGCGTTTCCTGGTATCTTTAAAGGAGCACTCTCTGTTCGGGCAACAGAAATCAATGATCAAATGAAAATAGCTGCTGTACACGCCATCGCGAATTTGATAGATGAGGAAGAATTAAGTGATGATTATATCATTCCGAATCCATTTGACCAGCGAGTCGCAAGCGCGGTCTCTGAAGCGGTTGCCTTAGCTGCCCGAAAATCAGGCGTAGCGACAGATTAAGCTTTAAGTAGCGATATTTTACTGAGAGAATAGAATCTGATTAATACTAATAAATTAATTTCATAGTACATTATTAGAGGTAAACACGAATTAACCTAAATTCAACCATAAACTGTAAGTAGATAAGACAACTGAATCAAGTGATTGTAACGTCGGGTGGCGACTCCTTGAAAATAAAGGGCAATTTTCTGCGTGCGATGTATCGCTGACGAAGCCTTCCTTGTCCAGCGGGGAAAGCGATGACGCTGAGACCCCGCAGAGTGGCCTTCTCGAGGAGGCTCAGCGCGAGCTCGTGGAAAGCGTCCACCCAGAGTGCAAATCACGGGTCCTTACCGCTATCCAAATATTCGTGTTTTAATCAACTAATTAATGATGAATTTATTAAATAGCGTCGGAATATTGAGTAAATCGATAAGATTGGGGGACTTTGGATGCCTATTAAACGAATTTTGAAAAAGAAAAAGAAATATGCTTCAATCCCAACTGAAAAGGCAAAACAAGACATACCTGAGGGATTGGTTCAAAAATGTAATCACTGTTCAAAGATCTTCTATGAAAAAGAATGGCATAATAACTTACATGTTTGTCCCGAATGTGGGGAACATCATAAAATGACCGCTAACCAACGAATAGAAAGTATCGTTGATAAAGATAGTTTTGAAGAATGGGATAAAGATTTAGCGACAAATAACCCTTTAGATTTTCCAGAGTATGATCAAAAACTAAAAAAAGATCAAGAGAAAACGGGCCTGAACGATGCGATTGTTACAGGAAAAGGGACAATCGAAAAGAGCGAGGTCGTGCTCATTGTCATGGACCCTTTTTTCAGAATGGCGAGTATGGGGGCAGTTGTTGGTGAAAAAATTGTCCGTGCACTTGAACGAGCAAGAGAAAGTAAATTACCTGTCATCATCTTTACTGCATCAGGAGGAGCCAGAATGCAAGAAGGCATGATCAGCTTGATGCAAATGGCAAAAACATCGATGGCAATTGATCGTTTTGATCAAGCAGGTGGCTGCTTAATCGTCGTGCTAACCAACCCAACAACAGGTGGTGTAACAGCGAGTTTTGCTTCAATTGGTGATTATCATTTTGCAGAACCTAAAGCTTTAATCGGCTTTGCTGGGAGACGTATTATTGAACAGACCATCCGTGAAGAATTGCCAGATGATTTTCAAACAGCGGAATTCCAATTAGAGCATGGTCAAGTAGATAAAATTGTTAAACGATCTGAGTTAAAGTCATTATTGAAAACTGTTCTTGACCTCCATCCAAGAGAGGGTGTTCAAGTGTGAAACACATGCTAGAATTTGAGAAACCTATTTTTGAATTAAAAGAAAAAATAGATGAATTAAAAGACATGGCCAGAGAAAGTGAGCTGGACTTGGAACAAGATATTCAACAGCTGGAATCTCGCTTGATCAATCTTGAAAGTGATATTTACCAACATTTAAGTGCTTGGGATCGCGTTCAGATTGCTCGACATCCTGACAGACCAACAACGCTAGATTATATTGATTATTTATTTACTGATTTTATTGAATTGCATGGTGATCGGTTGTTTCGAGATGACCCAGCGATGATAACGGGAATCGCGAAATATAAAGACCAACCGATTACAGTCATTGGTCATCAAAGAGGAAAAAACACAAAAGAAAATATACACCGAAACTTTGCTAGCGCTCATCCTGAAGGTTATCGAAAGGCATTAAGACAAATGCATCTCGCCGAAAAATTCAACCGTCCGATTATCACTCTAATCGATACAAAAGGAGCCCATCCGGGTAAAGGTGCTGAAGAGAGAGGGCAAGGTGAGGCGATTGCCCGTAATTTGAAATCGATGGCCCAGCTGAAAGTGCCAAGTATATCTATCGTGATTGGTGAAGGTGGGAGTGGTGGGGCCTTAGGTATTGGGTTGACAGATAAAATTTATATGCTTGAAAATTCGATTTACTCTGTGATATCTCCAGAGGGCGCCGCCAGTATTTTATGGAAGGATGCCACGAAAGCAAAAGAAGCAGCTAAATCATTAAAGCTAAATGCTCAAGAGTTAAAGCGATTAGAAATTATTGACGACATCATTCCAGAGCCAAGAGGAGGCGCACATCGCGACTTTTCGATGCAGGCAGCTTCAATTGATGTCTATCTATCTAAATCATTTAAATATTTACAAAGCCTATCTACTGAGCAATTGTTAGAAAATCGTTGGAATAAATATAAAGACATCGGTGGGTTTTAGATTAAAAGCTTAGTGAAATGCCGTTTTGTTTAGCGAAATGAAATAGCCATTAATAAATTATTTTTACAATCACCCCTGAGTGAATGAATTAAGGGGTGAGATTTTTATGAGTTTCGTGTATAATCTTAATGGCTTCTATTATGGAATATCTATTTGAATGTGTTAAGCTAATAAGGTAGGGGTAGAAGATTGGGGTGATTGTATGAAGAAAATAGCTGTTTTAACAAGTGGTGGTGATGCACCAGGAATGAATGCAGCTATTCGGGCTGTTGTTCGTAAAGGAATTTATCACGGCGTAGAGGTCTATGGCATCACTAATGGTTTCCAGGGATTGATGGCGGGAAAGATTAAGAAAATGAACCTGGGATCAGTTGGCGATATCATTCAACGAGGTGGAACTATTCTTTATTCAGCTCGCTCCGAGGAATTCAAGACAGACGAAGGCCAGGAAATCGCAATCGAAAACCTTAGAGCATTAGGAATAGAAGGTCTAATTGTTCTTGGTGGTGATGGTTCATTTAAAGGCGCACAAAAATTAACAGAGAAAGGCTTTCCTTGTGTTGGAGTTCCGTGTACAATAGATAATGACATACCTGGCACAGATTTTACGATTGGTTTTGACACAGCATTGAACACAATTGTCGAAGCCGTTGATAAAATCAGAGATACTGCAACATCTCACGAGCGTACATATGTAATTGAGGTCATGGGACGAAACGCCGGAGATTTAGCACTTTGGTCAGGGCTTGCGAATGGTGCAGAAAGTGTAATTATCCCAGAACGTGATGAACCTTTTGAAAATGTAATTGAGCGATTAAAACGAGGTCATGCACGTGGCAAAAAACACAGCATAATTATTTTAGCTGAAGGCGTAGGAAGTGGTATGGAACTAGGTAAACGAATTGAACAAACGTCTAAACTTGAAACACGAGTCACTGTATTAGGACATCTACAACGCGGTGGTCAACCAACAGGTGCAGACCGTGTGTTGTCCAGTCGACTTGGTGCAAAAGCAGTTGATCTATTACTAGGTGGTAAAGCGGGTATTATGGTGGGAATCATCAATAATCAATTAACCCATCATGATATTGGGACAACTTTAAGTAAGCCGCACAACCTAGACATGAGTTTATATAAATTAATGGGTGAACTATCGATTTAAATATCTAAGTGTTAACATTACTAAGGAGGAAAAAAGATATGAGAAAAACTAAGATTGTATGTACAATTGGGCCGGTTTCGGAATCAGTAGAAAAAATTACCGAGCTAATTGAAGCGGGAATGAACGTTGCACGTTTGAACTTTTCCCACGGTGACTTTGAAGAGCAGGGGAATCGAATTAAAAATATTCGCGCAGCTTCTAAAAAGCTAGGTAAAACGGTCGCGATCCTTTTAGATACGAAAGGTCCAGAGATTCGTACAGGTGTGATGGCTGAGGACAAAGTTGATATTGTCAAAGGTCAATCGATCAACATTACGATGGACGAAACATTTTTAGGAACAAATGAGAAATTTGCGATCACTTATCCGAATCTAATCAACGATGTAAAAGTAGGGTCAAAAATTCTTTTAGATGATGGACTTGTTGAATTAGAAGTCACTGATATCTTAAAAGACAAAGGCGAGATCGAAACAAAAGCATTGAACTCAGGAGTCTTAAAAGACAAAAAGGGAGTTAACGTACCAAATGTAAGTGTTAGCCTTCCAGGTATGACTGAAAAAGATGCCGCTGATATTATCTTCGGTATTGAAAATGGCGTTGATTTTATTGCAGCTTCATTTATTCGTCGAGCATCTGATGTTATGACAATTCGTGATCACCTTGATAAAAATGGTGGACAAGATATCGATATTATTCCTAAGATTGAAAACCAAGAAGGTGTCGATAACCTAGCATCTATCTTAGAAGTATCTGATGGATTAATGGTTGCCCGTGGTGACCTAGGAGTTGAAATTCCACCAGAAGATGTTCCGGTTGTTCAAAAAGATATGATTAGACAATGTAATATTGCAGGTAAACCAGTTATTACTGCTACTCAAATGCTTGATTCAATGGAGCGCAACCCTAGACCAACTCGTGCAGAGGCTTCTGACGTTGCGAACGCAATTTTTGATGGTACAGATGCCGTTATGTTATCTGGTGAGACTGCAGCGGGTGATTACCCAATTGAAGCTGTTAAAACAATGTCTAATATCGCCATTAAAACCGAGTCAGCTCTAAATCATAAAGCGATCTTAGATGAGCGCTCAAAATCAAGCGAAATTTCAATGACTGATGCGATTAGCCAATCCGTTAACCATACAGCGATGAACCTTGATGTTGATGCTATCTTAGCACCAACAGTCAGCGGTCATACGGCTCGAGTTATTTCTAAATACCGTCCAAAAGCGCCGATTATTGCTGTTACATTTGATGAAAAGGCAAGTCGTCGTCTTGCGTTAGTTTGGGGCGTCCAGTCAATTGAAGCTGATTTTGCTTACACAACAGATGAAGTTTTAAATGTTGCAATCGACCGTGGTCTAGAAACAGAACAATTAAAGCGTGGCGATCGTGTCATCATCACAGCTGGTGTTCCAGTTGGTGAGAGTGGTACAACGAACATGATGAAAATTCATATCATTGGTGATGTTCTCGCTAAAGGACAAGGCGTGGGAAAAGGTAGTTCATATGGCCGTGTCGTTATAGCTAAAGATGCAGCTGAAGCAAATGAAAAAGTTAAATCAGGTGATATTCTTGTCACTCAAGCAACTGATAAAGATATGATGCCAGCACTTGAAAAAGCACATGGCCTCATTACAGTTGAAGGTGGTTTAACATCACACGCAGCCGTTGTTGGTTTAGAGCTTTCAATCCCTGTTGTAGTAGGCGTTGAAGATGCACTGTCTGTGCTAGAGGCAGGCTCAGAGATCACAATTGATGCTAAGCGTGGCGACATTTATTCAGGTAAAGCGAGCATCCTATAATATAATTAAACAATTGATGAGTTAAATTAAAAAAGGGGATTCGTCCCCTTTTTTAATTTTTTAATATACTGATCAGATTCTGACAGGAGGGACTTAGATGTTCAAGTGGTTATTTTTCCTAATGATCATAATTCCTTTAATCGAATTATTGATTATTATTTGGGCAAGCTCATATACAGGAGTACCAGCCATGATTGGCCTAATTATTTTAACAGGTGCCATAGGTGCGACACTTGCTCGTCGACAAGGGATCAGAACTCTGAGACAAGCACAAATCAGTATGCAAAATGGGCAAATTCCTGGCGATCCCATAATCGATGGAATTTGTATTTTAATCGGTGGTCTAAGTTTGCTGATGCCTGGATTTATCAGCGATATCATTGGCTTCTTTTTATTGATCCCTTTCACAAGAGAAATTTTTAAAAATTGGCTTAAAGCAATTTTCCAAAACATGATCAATCGAGGCAATGCTATTATTTATCGTCGATTTTAAGTCGTTCATGACCATATCGAATGTAAGACAAAATAAATTGATCGAGTTGACTTTCTTTAATCGTTTGAATTGAAATAAGTGCGAGTGGTGTGATGATAAGACTGTAGAAACCAAAGAATAAAAAACAAATATAGCCTAAACTGATCACAAAAAACGAATTGACACCAATTTTTTTTGAAATTAATTTTGGTTCTAAAAATTGTCTTAGACAAACAATGATGATATACAGTGATGATAAACCGATTGTTAAGGAATAGGATCGAGTTAATAAAGTGTATAAAATCCAGGGCCAGAGTAATAAACCCACACCGATAATTGGAATTAAATCAATTAATCCTAAAGCAATTCCTAGGAAAAATGCTTTCTCTACTCCAAAAAGAAAAAAGCCAATCATTAAGATGATTGTCGTTACACCAGAAACGATTAATTCTACCTTTAGATAAGTCCAACTAATCCAAATGAAATGGTGAACAACATCTCGAATTTTATCTGTTAGTTTATTCGGTAAGATTTTTTTAATGGTCTGCTGATATTTTTGCCAATCCTTACATAATAAAACAATTAAAACTAAGATGATGATTGTAGTTGAAGTAACTTCAATCGTTTGCACAATCGTATCAGTGATGATGGGAATGAATTGGTCGACTAAAGTTTGAGAAGCAGATGAGATAAACTGATAAAATCGATCGATCACACTCATTAAATAAGTTGTTATGCTAAAGTTCAATGGACTTAAAAAAGTATCCAATGTCGGTAAATAATCACTAAATAAGGTATGGATCATCTCCTTTAAAGCGACAATCAATGTGTGGAAATAGACTGGGAATTGACTGAATAAATCTGAAAATAAATCAAATAAATAAAGAATGATCAGCGAAATAAAACTAATAAACAAACTAAATCCGGTTAATATACAGAGGATACTAGCGGTGAGCTGACTCAATTTAAATTGCTTGCTGACCCACTGAATAGAAGGTTGTAATAAGCCACTTACTCCAATGACAATGACCAAAAATAATAAATAATTAAAGATAAAGTAACCGATTATAATCACAATGCTGATGATCAAACTAACATTTAATAGCCTTAATCCGTGCTTTTTATAATCTAAATCCAGTTTCCTCACCTGCTTGTCTACAACTAGGTTTATAATCTAAATTATGCTAGAATAAATAAGAACATGCGTGTTCTTTTCTTTTAGGCTTGTTAAATTGAAAATTCAAATAACTTAGCCATGAAAAAAATGAGGTGAGAATGATGTTTAATTCATCGACTTTATTTTTACTAATACTCTTCATACTAGGGTATATAGGCAAAAACCAGTCAATCATGATAGCAGTCTATATTTTATTGGGAATTAAACTTTTGAGGTTAGATGAGAGCGTCTTCCCTTTTCTTCAACAAAAAGGAATGGCTATTGGTATAACAATTATCACCATATCTGTACTCATCCCCATTGCAACAGGAGAGATTGGCTTTAAAGAATTACTGGATAGCGCGAAAAGCTATTATGGTTGGATCGCACTGGGTTCAGGTTTGTTTGTCGCCCTCGTGGCTCGTGGAGGCCTCGATTTACTAGCAAATGATCCTCATCTTACGTCAGCACTCGTGATGGGCACAATCATTGCCGTCGTCTTCTTACAAGGTGTTGCAGTAGGACCACTAATCGGAGCAGGGATTGCCTATATGATTATGCGCATTGTTGATTTCTTTATTGCAAGCTAAGTAAAAAATTAAACCTTTCAGTCAAGTTATGTTATAGTAATTTCAATTAACTTTTGATAGATTAGCAAGAGGAGGAATGAGAGATGGCAAAATATGTTGGTCTAGAGGGCGTTGTTGTAACGGACTCTTATATAACATCGATTGTTGATGGCAAGCTGTGTTATGTTGGTTATACGATTGAAGACCTCATTGACAATGCTAGTTTCGAAGAGGTTGTTTACCTATTATGGTATAAACGATTGCCAAATAATTCAGAATTAACTGAATTTAAGGAGCAAACATTTGAAGCTATGAAACTACCAGATGAGATTTTCCCCCATTTAAAGAATATGGATTTTAGTAGAATTCATCCTATGTCAGCTTTACGTTCAATCGTTTCATTATTGGGCGCGTATGATCCAGACGATTACTCCACATATAAAGAAGGGAAAATGGATCAAGCATTGCGACTGCATGCACAAATGGCAACCGTTATCTCGACGTTTGCTCGCCTGCGTCAAGGGAAAGACCTTATTGAACCCAAAAAAGAATATAGTTATGCTGAGAACTTTTTATATATGTTAAAAGGAAGACCTGTTGACCCAGTCGAAGCGCGAGCTTTCAATCAATCTCTTATTATCCATGCTGACCATGAGCTCAATGCGTCCACGTTTACTGCACGTGTTTGTGTCGCAACACTATCTGATATTTACTCAGGTATAACTGCAGCGATCAGTGCGCTAAAAGGAGAACTCCATGGTGGTGCGAACGAGCAAGTGATTAAAATGCTGATGGAGATTGGCGAAGTAGACAAAGCGATTCCATACATAGAAAAGAAAATAGCTAACAAAGAAAAAATTATGGGGATGGGTCATAGAGTCTACAAAAAAGGAGATCCAAGAGCAAAGTACTTAAAGAAAATGTCAAAAGAATTAACGAAAAGAATTGGCGAGGAAAAATGGTATGAGATATCTGTAGTGATTGAAGACTATATGAAAAAAGAAAAGAATCTTCCGGCGAATGTCGATTTTTATTCTGCATCAACTTACCATGCTTTAGGAATCGAACATGATTTATTCACACCGATCTTTGCCATGAGTAGAACATCCGGCTGGGTTGCCCATATACTCGAACAATATGATAACAATCGATTGATACGACCGCGTTCTAAGTATGCTGGCCCTAACGGATTAAAGTATAAACCT
>Ga0209487_1000713_pt1 | contig 29405 bp, 21 predicted proteins | sample Poulit2012_FD_187524 | JGI IMG/M metagenome (GOLD analysis project Ga0209487, IMG submission 187524) | Agricultural soil microbial communities from Georgia to study Nitrogen management - Poultry litter 2012 (SPAdes) (version 2) | ecosystem: Environmental > Terrestrial > Soil > Agricultural land...
CGGGTCGAATAATTTTCGCATGCCCAATCAGAAAGGTGGACGAGAAGGCGTCCCGGTACTGGTGCCGGGAGAGGGTATCCTTTGAACGCCCGCCGCCTCGATAAAGCAGAAAAGGCAGCCTCTTCAAAAAGAGACTGCCTTGGCCCACTGTTCTCCTACATTCCCCGATCACATGCCTCGCTCGGGCACGACCGGGAGGTTCACCTCCCGAATCTGCGGCGCGGCGCGATCTTGACCGCGCGAGAAGGTATAAGTGAGGTGTACGAGTAGAGGAACAGCGCTCAGCTTGATGAAATCGTTCGTCCGCCCGGTCACGTCGGGCGCGCTGATGTCCTGGCCCCGGTACGTGTAGCGGCGCGCGAAGGGCAAGCCTGTGGCGAGGTCCAGCTTGAAGCCGTTACCAAACGATTTCCCAAGCGACAGGAAATAGAGCGCATGGCTATGGTAGGATCGGTGCAGCTCCACTCCCCGACCTTCGCGCTGGTACGACAGTGCCACGGTGTACCCCGAACCAAACGACGCATAGGCAGAGAGACCGACCTCGGCGCCCGCGCCGCTGCGCGCCGCCGGCCCCATCTGGTCGGCGTCGGACTCTACTTCGACGTAGTAGACCCTGGCGATCGGCTGAATCCCGCCGGACCGCCCGAGGCGAATACTACCGGACAACCGAGCACCGTACTCACGCACCTGGCCCACATTGTGCGCCGTCTCCGTGATGATCCCACCGCTCGGCGCGATGAGCATCTGAATGGCATCACGGGTGTGGGCATAGTAGGCGCCGGTTGAGAGGAAGCTCGAGCCGACCGGCGCCGCGACGTCTACCGAGACTTCGGTGCGGCCCGACGGCCGCAATCTGGGATCGCCCCGGCGCCTCGTTAACGGATTGTCGGACCACGGCGTCGGATTGATCTGATAGATATGCGGAGCACGGACCGAACGTCTGCCGGATATCCGTACCTGGCGCCCCGTCGCCGATGCGACGGCTACCGACAGCTGCGGATTGAAATCATACCGGTGGGCCTGGAAGTCACCGATGTCGAACTCGTGATAAACGCCGGTAACGCCAAGATCGATCTCTAATGGTCCGGCTCCTGCGGTCATCGCCAGATAAGCTTCGTTAACGGCATCGTCGTACCGGAATTCAGTAGCGGTGCCGTCCGAAAGCTCCTGACGGCGAAGGATAATACCGGTGCGTGCCGTCAACACGTCCGAGATCGGTCGCACGTAGTCAGCTCGAGCACGCAGCTGTTGATGGCGCGGCTTTATGGTCGTGCCAGTGGTGCCGGTGCCGGCGCTGTACAGCGTTTCATTCTCGCGTGCGTAGGTGGACAAACTGACATCTAATATAATCTGATGGCGCTGCTCATCATCAAAACGATGGTTTAGCGTCGCGGCGTGGTACGTACCTAACGCGCGATCGCGCTCCCGTCGGCGTGCCGAAGCAGTCGACGTCAAGTCGGAAAGCAACGATCCGTTTTGCTCGAAAGAGTGAGGATTAATCTGGCCATAGAAGCTCAAATCGGTCCCGTTACCGAGCCGCTGGTCGATCCCATAATGAAACCGATGCGACCAGTTTTCCTGCCGAACCTGCTGCGTCACCTCCTGCCTGTCCATCCCAGCGACACTGCGCATGGAGTTGGCGTCGACATCGAAAAACGAAAAGTCGCCGTTGTAGGCCGTGAACAGCGTCGTGCCACCACCTCCGTACGTCAGTCTGTACGAGGGAAACGCGTATATCTCCTTTGTGGAGGTCGGGGCCTCTAAATGGACGTGACCGCTGATGTGCCGCTCCGCTCGATCATGCAGCCGAATATTCAAGACGGCGGTGATGTCGGCCGGGTATCCCGCGGGCGGCGGCTGGATTATTTCGATGGATGCAATGTCCTGGGATCCAAGCTGACTGAGATAGCTACCGTCTCGTTCGCGGTCGTTCACCATCACCACGATTTGGTCGCTACCCTCGACCGATATGTTGCGCATCAGGTCGACGTGAACGCCCGGCACCATGCGCAGCATTTCAACGCCCGATGGAACGGCATCGGCCAGGTGTTCGCTCACGTGATACACCGTCGATCCACCTCGCCGCGATGCCCGCATGCGCTCCCCCTCGACGACCACTTCATCGTGTTCGAGAAACGCCGGCACGAGCGTTATCTGCCCGAGGTAAATGCTACTGGAATCCCCAAATGACAACCGGCGCTCAGAAGGATGATACCCGATCGTACTGATGCGTACGAACATGTCAGATAATTGTGCGACGTTGAGCTGGAACGTGCCGTCGGAATCGGTGATCGTGCCGGTTAGAAGGGCCACGCCCGCCGAATCCCACACGGCAACGTGTACGCCGATCAGGGGCTCACCATCGGTCGCATCAGCTACGCTCCCGTGGATGATACGTGCGTGCTGTGCAATGAGGGGCCCGCTCAATAAGTGCGTCGCGACAGCAAATGCTGCTGCAATTAGGATTCGCCTGGTGTGGTTCATGGCTCCTGAAAACTTTGCGTTGGACTCATGATGAGTCTATGGCAGCACGATTTTCAGGATGCGCAGTATGTGATTAGCGGCGGCGATTTGACGCGGATGACAGCAATTCTGCCGCGTTCCGTGGCGAGTGGTTAAGCTGTGTGATGAGCGGCAAGTCGAGGCCGGGGCCGCGAATGATGAATCCGGCGAAACCGTTTGCGGAAGTCGTCGACGCGGCTCCGCGAGACCGGGATCTCCTTGCCGTCGACGTGGCGAAGACGCAACGTGTAGCCGAGCGCGTTGCCGTCTGCCTCATCGACCATCTTGAGGTTAACGATGAATGCCCGGTGCGTCCGCAGGAGAAACGGCACAGCAGACAACTGCTCCTCCGTGCTCGACAAGGTGCAGCGTAGCACTTCTTTTCGGACATCCTGCCCGTCGAGCAAATGGAAGACGACGTAGTTACCCTCCGCTTCAGCGAACACAAATGATTCCGGATCAAGCGAGAAGTCCTGGTTCTTTAGCAACGTCTCGATGCGAATCTCGTGTACCGTACCTTTGTCCGGATCGGTCTCCTGCGTGGGCGGGACGTCCAGCGACCGCCGGCGCAGCGAATAGGCGCTGAGTAGCGACGTCACTGCGAACGGCACGCCGGCTACCATCGTTGTCTTGAAGCAGGAATCCAGGTAGGTCGTCAGACTCATCCGTCCCTCCGGATCCTCCATCACAAATCCGGCGGCCCAGATGATCGACCCCAGCGGAACGATCACCACGAGAATCGCCAGAATCTCTCTGCCCAGCGTCCATTCCTCGCGGAAGAATGAGATCCGCTTGATCACCGCCGCCATGATGATGAACCACGATCCACTGATCAGGCTGTAGACGCCCATGGTGAACTCGTAGTTGGAATAATCACTCCGAAGCATCCCCAACGGCTGGTATACCATCAGGAAAAGGTAGCACGCCACGGTTGCCATGAATGCCGACGGCACCGGACGTCTTATGATGATGTTCTGCGGAAACGGCCGTGTCATAAAAGCCGAGATCCGCCTCGCGGGCGATATCATCAACCGACGAGGGATGACTCGCTGAAGCCGTTGACCCTGATGATTCATGACGAATCGAGGATTGTGGAAACCCCCTTCGACCTTACAACTAATTATTTTTTATCGACAAAGGAAAGACCACCTCCCCGCCTGGTATCCGTTTGGAGCCGCCGCGTCAAGCCTTCGTCTGCTGCCACCTCAGCGACGCCTCGATGCCTTCCCGGACCGACGTTATTCGAAACTCGGGAAACGCGCCCATAAACTTCGACGCATCGATTTCGAACGGCATCTCAAACTGATACATCATTTCGACGACCTCCCTCATTTGCCGGTTGAACATCCCGGCGAGGCGCATCATTGGTCGAGAGACGACGCCAGTCTTAGACGGTGTGCCCGCAACCGCGAAGGCCATTTCGATGAACTCTCGGCCGGTCACCGGCGGCGGAGCCGGCAGATGCCACACGTCCCCGTACGCCAACTCCGTTTCGGACAACAACGCCAGCGCTCGTCCGACATCATCGATGTAATTGAGCGAGTGGGGCTGATCGAGCGAGCCGATCCAGCGAGCCCGCTTTCCTGCGACCACTGCCGGGATGACGAGCATCGACACGGCTGCATTCTCGGCCGGACCGAAGAAGTCGGATGCCCGGCCGATGAAAACCTGGACTCTACCGGATGCGTGCGCTTCAAGCAAACGGTCGGCGAGTCTCGCTCGGATGGCTCCTTTTCGGGCGTGATCTGAGTACGGAGTGCCTTCAGTCATCGGGCCGCTCGGCGGACCGTACATGTACAGGTTGTCACAATAGGCAACCCGTGCGCCCGTTTCTTCAGCAGCCGCGATCACGTTGTCCATGACGACGGGCAGCCCGTCTCCCCATTGATGATACGGCAGATTTACGCAGTGGTGGATGACCGAGGCCCCGCGGCAGGCAGCGATGAGGGCATCACGTTCGAGCGCGTCGCCCCTGGCGATCTCGATGCCGTTTATATTTTCAACGCGCCCGCTTCTCGAGAAGGCGCGTACGCGCTTGCCGCCCGACGATAGCGCTCGAACGACGGCCCCTCCTGCCCCGCCCGAGGCTCCGAGTACGACGTGTAAATCGGACGATGTGTCGCGTGATGGTGTCATCTGATGTAGAATGATCCCTGGAGGCCTTCGGCAGCATTCGGGCCGATCCAAACGTGGAACTCGCCGGGCTCCGTGACGCGCTCGAGCAGCTGGTTATGGAACGACAGCTCCGCGCCATCGAGCACAAACTCAACGGTCGTCGTCTCGCCCGGGTCGAGCGTGATGCGCCGGAAGTCTTTGAGCTCTCGGACCGGCCGCACGATATCGCCGACGAGATCTCTAACGTAAAGTTGCACGACCTCCGTGCCGCGTCGATCGCCGGTATTCGTCACGTCGGCGCGAACGGTCAGGCCGCCGTCGACCGGCATCGAATCGGCCGAGAGCTGGAGATTGTCGTAGCCGAACGTGGTGTAGCCGAGACCGTAGCCGAAGAAGTACTGCGGCGTGAAGCCGGCGTCCAGGTAATGCGATGTGTTACCCAGCGAACTTTGCCACGCCTTGATCGGGATGTCGTCCATATGAACGAACGAAGCATCATCGGGTGGGCGGCCGGTATTCGGGTGGTTATAGTAGATCGGCACTTGTCCGACGACTTTCGGCCACGTGACGGGCAGCCTTCCCTGAGGCTCGGCATCGCCGAACAGGACATCGGCCAGCGCAGGCCCGGCCATCGTTCCCGGATGCCATGCCATGAGAACCGCATCCACATGATCGAGCACGTTGCCCAGGGTGATCGGTCGGCCCGCCATCACGACGAGGACGATCGGCTTGCCGGTTTCGGCAAGACGGTGGATCAGCGCCTCCTGCGCGCCCGGCAGATCGATATTGGCGCGGCTGTGGGCTTCACCCGAGAGGATTGCCTCCTCGCCGCCGAAGAAAAGGACGACATCTGACTCGGCAGCGGCCGCAACGGCATCATCGAAGCGCGCGGTATCCCGCTCGCGGCTGTAGTCGAGCGCTGGAGCGAATCTCACCCGCTCTTCCCCGAGCAGCTCTGTGATGGCATCGAGAGGCGTTCGCGAATGCGACTCGTCGCCGTCGAAGGTCCACGTACCGAGTTGCTCATGCGGTGCATCGGCAAGCGGCCCGATCACGGCGACGGAAACATCTTTCGATAGCGGAAGCCGTTCGTTGTGGTTCTCGAGCAGGACGAAGCTCTGGACGGCGGCCTCGCGGGATGCCGCGAGGTGGGCATCGCTTAGAATGACGTCATCGCGCGAACGGTCGATGTACGGATTCTCGAACAGACCGAGCCGCAACTTGACGCGGAGAATGTTGCGCACGAGTTCGTCGAGCTGCGCCTGGCTGAATGCGCCTTCGTCGATGAGCTCGTGCAAATAGTCTTCGTACGTGCGGCTCGTCATCTCAACATCGACGCCGGCGTTGGCCGCGAGGCGTGCGGCGTCTTTGTCGTCAGCCGCGAATCCATGTGCGATCATCTCCGTGACCGACTCCCAGTCGCTCACGACGAGGCCGTCGAAGCCCCATTCGCCGCGAAGGACATTCTGTAGCAGATAGCGGCTGCCGGTGGCCGGCACGCCGTTGACATCGTTGAAGGACGTCATAAATGTTGCCACGCCTTCCTCGATGGCAGCTTCAAACGGCGGCAGGTAAATGTCACGAAGCACGTTCTCGGAAAGGCTGGCCGTGTTGTAATCGCGACCACCTTCGGCGGCGCCGTACGCGGCGAAGTGCTTCGCAGTGGCGGCCATGCGGCGCGTATCAGTGAGGTCGTCGCCCTGAAAACCGCGGACGTACGCGCGTGCCAGCACCGAACCGAGGTAGGGATCTTCGCCGGGCGACTCGGCGATACGCCCCCAGCGCGGATCGCGCGTGATGTCGATGGCCGGCGCGAACGTCCAGCGGATGCCCTGGGTCGTGGCTTCTTCGGCGGAAATGCGCGCACCCTCTTCGACGATGTCGGGATTCCAGGTCGCGGCGAGGCCGAGTGGGATCGGGAAGATGGTCTTGTAGCCGTGAATGACGTCGCGGCTGAAGATGATCGGGATGCCATGTGCCGACTCTTCGACGGCGATCCGCTGCAACTCGTCCATGATGTCTCGATCGGTGACGTTCAGCATCGTGCCGATCCGGCCTGAGCGGACGGCCTCGATCAGCTCGTTGCTGAGCGAGCCTTCGTCTCGGCTGGATGTACCGCGCATCGCGGTCTGGCCGATCTTCTCGTCAAGCGTCATGTTCTGCAAGATCGCGTCGATGCGAGATTCGATGCCGACGTCTTGCGCCGCGGCGGGCAACGCGGCGACGAACAGTGACAGGATGAGTAGCGAGTATCCGGCGTAATGTCTCATCGGCTGCGGAGGACGATGTGGGTGGATGATTAGGAGGATGGAATCGCCACCGCCAGGACTTCGGGTAACGTTCAAGGCATGGAGTTTACGGCATTACGGATTGCGTCGCGAAATTTGGCGCTGATAAAACCCGAAGCGTGAAGACTGTGAGTCCGGAGTTGGACACAAGAGCGTGACGGGCGCAGCACTGGTAGATTTCTACCGGCGGCACAAGTAGGATGCGGAGCGGAGCGATCGCCCGGTTTCTCCCCAAACACTACGGCGTTGTGATCCGGCAAACCGTATCGGGCCATGCACGGGTTTAGCGGAGTCGATCCAGGACGTCGCGCGCCTGCGCTCGGTAGAAATCCGCTTTCGGATCGTCGTCTTCCATGACCAATGCGCGCTGAAGCTGCTCGCGGGCGAGGGCGGTCTCGCCCATCGCCTGGTATGTCCGACCAAGCTCCATCCGGTGCAGCACCCGATCTTCGATCGCGATGGCATGGCGAAAATCCTCGACGGCGGCTTCGTAGGACGCGTTGGGAAGGCCGCCGTAGACGAGGCGTACCGCCGTACGTGCCAGAAAGCCGAGGCTCGCCACCTCATGATTCCATCGCGCGCGAACGTGGTAGGCGCCGTCGAGCGAGCTGTCGAGCTCGATGGCCCGGTCAGCCGCCTCTTTCACCTCGCGCGAGAGCTCAACGCGATCGCTGGTGCCCGCCTCGAGTCCCATGCGGCCGGCTGCAATCGAACGTACGAGCCACGCCATCGCGCTGGTTGTATCCTGCTCCGTCGCCTTACGAGCAAGCGGCAAGGCCTCGTTGTAGCGCGCGTTGCGACGCTCGCCGTGCGATTGTTCGCCGAGGTCGACGAGCGTCCAGCTAAGCCGCCACAGTACGTCGGCGCCGTCCTCGCCCTGATCGATCATCGTCCTCAAGGCGGTCTCGGCCTGTTCGTAACGACCTTCCGCTCGAAGCGAATCGATCTCCTCGAGACGCTCCGCCGGCTGCGCGGACGTCGACTGCGCGAGCGACAGAACAACGGTGAAGAGGCCCACGCGCCGGAGACTTGTGATCATTGCGAGTTACCGCGTCGGTTGGGCCGGCGGCGTTTGTCGGACCGTTTCTCGGCCGACGGCGACTTCACTGAACGAGCCGGTTCGTCGTCTGCAAGCCCCAGTATGGTGCGGACCTCGTCGAGGGAGCGCTCTTCCCACACTCCGTCAGGGTACTGAATCCAGACGATGCGTTTGAAGATGTCGAGCTTCTGGATGGTTCCGCGGCCTGTGCTGGTCTCGATGGTCGTGTCGACGCGCGGAAATTCGCGCAGAGCCGACATGTACTGCTCGAGCTCGTAGTTGAGGCAGCATTTCAGGCGGCCGCATTGTCCGCTGAGCCGGGTAGGATTCAGCGGGAGGTTTTGCAGCCGGGCGGCTTGCGTCGATACCGGTTTGAACTCCTGCAGCCAGGTCGAGCAGCACAGCTCACGTCCGCACGAACCAATACCGCCGATACGGGCGGCCTCATCGCGGGCGCCGATCTGGCGCAGCTCAACGCGCGTGCGGAATGTTGATGCGAGGTCGCGCACGAGCGCCCGGAAGTCGACGCGGTTATCGGCCGTAAAGAAGAACGTGACCTTCTTGTGGTCGAACTGCCATTCGACGTCGACGAGTTTCATGGGTAGTTTCAGCCGGTCGATGGCTTGCCGCGCGATATGGAACGACTCGGCTTCTTTCTCGCGATTGGCCTCCCAGCGGTTGATCTCGTCGAGGTTGGCGATCCGGATGACGTTCGGGAAGTCATTCTCGTCGTCGAGCTCTTTCGACTTGACGCGCAGGCGGACGAGCTCGCCCGTCATATGGATGCTTCCGAAGTCGATGCCGCGGTCGGCTTCGACGATGACGAAGTCGCCCGTCTGAAGGTCGAGTTCGGAGACGTTCCGGTAAAAATCCTTCCGGCCGTTTTTAAACATGACCTCGACGAGCGGATAGCTGACTGAAGGCCCCCCGACGCCGAGGTCGCCGAGCCAGTCGTACACATGCATTGCGGGGCACGTGGTCGTGCCGGCTTTCGTAGAACAGCCGCTGCACCCGGAATCGCCGGTGCCGCACCCGCCACCGCTACCACAGGAACCACAACTCATTTATATAGGGGGGATGAAGTCGTTGATGTTCGATCTGTCACACGTGCGGCGAATCAGTGTTCCGCAAGGCTGCGTGCTTCGACAACGAGATGTCGATTACGCCGCCGCGGACGAGGCTTCCGTCAGGGGAACGTACAATCGCGGCGCCGGCCTTCCGTGCATTGCATTCCTGAGTGCATGAGACAGCGCGATGAGAAGCAGCGACACGTTGACGTTTCGCTCGACGAGCATCCGCGCTTCCTCTACGAGAGCGACCATCTCATCCAACCGGGCGTCGGGCAGATTCGTACAGAAGTTGCCGACCACCTCGGCCTGGTCGATGTTGACGAGCGGAGCATCGTCGCCCATGGCACGATAGAGCACCAGGTCGCGGATCCACATCTCAAGCAGTGACAGCAATCCCTTCAGCCGCTCTCGGCCGCCGGAGCTGAACTCGCCGGTAGTTTTAGCGAGGTCGTCGATCTTGTTGGCGAAGCTCTGGCGCAGAAAGTTGACGACGAGTTCGCGGTGACGCCCGACTTCGGTTCCGTCGGCCATTTCGCGCGCACTCGGATACGAGCCGTTTGCCATGCGCGCCAGCACCGACGCCTCGTCCGGATCTCGGCCATCGCGCTCGATAAGAGCTTGCTCGATCTGCTCAGCCGTGAGCGGGTCGAAACGGATCTGCTGGCAGCGCGAGATAATCGTAGGCAGCAGGCGTTCCACCCTGTCGGTGATTAGAATAAAGACCGTCTGCGGCGCAGGCTCTTCGAGCAACTTCAGGAAAGCGTTCGAGGCCTCACGCCGCATCAGGTGCGCGTCCGTGAGGATGGCGATCTTGTACCGACCCTCAGCCGGACGGAAGCTCATCGGCCGAAGGAGGTCTTCGTGAACGCTCGCGATATGGTACTGAACCTGCTTGTTCGACGTCTTTTCGGGATCGTCGAGCGAGGGCCGGCGCGAGAAATCCACGACGGCGTATGGATCCGCCGCCAGCGCGGCAATGCGCTCACCGATCTCCTTCTCAGACGTTTCCTTAGGGACAGGAAAGAGAACGTGGATGTCGGGATGAATCAGCCGAGACGACTTCGTGCATGCCAGGCATCTGCCGCACGCTTCGCCTTCCCCTCTTTCACATTGAAGCGCCTTGGCAAACTCCAGCGCCGTTGCCGTTTTGCCCACGCCCGTCGGTCCGACGAACATATAGGCATGGGCAACGCGGTCCGCCTCGACGGCACGTTTAAGCGCGCCTGTGGCCCGCGTCTGGCCGATTATGTCACTCCACGGCATGAATACGTGCCTTCCTGTTAGCTAAGACGATCCTATAAAGCTACGAACGGGCGTCGTCAGTTGTGATTATGCGAACGATACCCGTTTCGCCGGCGGCCCGCGAAATTCGGCTTCCGTTCAAGAACAAGAGTTGCCGACGGGGCTTTGACGGTGCTATCTTACTGAACTTTGCGGCGCGGTAGCTCAGCTGGTTAGAGCGTCGGATTCATAACCCGGAGGTCGGGAGTTCAAGTCTCCCCCGCGCCACATGCAAAAGCCCGATCGGTTCGTTTCCGGTCGGGCTTTTCGTGTCGATACAAGACCTTGCCGATCGCGTCATCGAGAGGACACTCAGGATTGAGGGAGCGCCGCCCCGGTCGCGGCGTGGTCTGCTTCCAAGTCTGCCTCGATGAAATCGAGGTACTCCTGCATTCTGCTGAGATCCCGCGGCCTGACGAGGCGCTTGATCCTGACGTTCTTGGCGATCCGCTCGCAGTCCCGGAAGTGCTCCTTGCCCGCAGCGAGGCGACCAAAGAACCTGGCTACATAGGAGTGTTCGAGCATTTGCATGAACGCATCCTTCTGGTCCAGCTCCTGCACGGCGAAGTCGTCGCCGTTCTCGAGCACGTAAATTGTGCCTAACGGTAGACTATTCTGCGTAAACTGCTCGGCCGCACTGAAGTAGCGCTTCTCATAAGACTGAGCGATTCTATCGAGCTCCTGCGGTTCTTCACCAATGAGTTCGACGGCATCCGGATTCAACTTCATGGTCGGGAATGCCGGCTCGACATGGAAACCTCCGTCCTCATCAAACCGAACGGCGAGCACATCGTCGGTCACGAGCGAATAACGCCGATTGTACATGTTGGCACATGTTGTCGACTTGCCCGTGCCCTTGTGGGCGACAAATGCCACGGCGCTGCCGTTGTAATTAATCGCGCTTGCGTGCAGCGTAAAAACCTGGCGCTGGTGCAACAGAGTACCCAGGACCACGCCGAGAAGCGGTGCGATAACTACATTCTCATCACGATCAGGCGGCGGGATATACAGTATCTCTTTCCCTCCCCTTACAAGAAAATACCCGAAGCTCCTCCAAAGCAGGATATAATCCCCGTCGCGAACACCGGCAACGAATCGGTTTTCCGCGATGCCTTCGATCGGAATCACATTCGCAACATCCCTTCTGATCGTCACGTCTGGAACTATATCAGCCGGGATCTCTGCCAGCTGGGGAAGCTCGAGATCTGAAGCAATATTGAGGCCATAGGCCCTGTACTCAAACTGAGACATAGTTGACAACGAAGGACGGAGGTGTCCTCTCAACGGGCTAACAAGTTAGGCAGCCAAGAATGAGCCCCGAGCCACAATGGGATCCGAGAAAAAAGCCGGCGGCGACGAGCCAGGCTCGCCACCGCCAACTGATCGACCTCGGTTCAGCTCGGAAGATCCTCGCCGGGAAGATCGCAAGCGACAAAACCGTACCGGTAATCCCAGTCCATTGGGCCTCCCAGGCCTTTTTCGTTTCCAGGGATGATGTCATAACACTTCCCCTTTGTTCCAGTCAGTGCCTCAACCGGCCCCAACTTCTCCAAGGATGGCGCTGCATACATCTGTTTGTTCATTTCGTCCTCCATTATTGGTGGATGAGTGATAAAATGGTATCCTCATGATACCTTGGATTCGACCAACATGGTCGAAATTGATTCTGGCTCAGGTGTTGACGCATAGACGGTCCGATACCATTCCAGAAATGTGTAGGCAGACCATAGCGGCATCACGTATCCAAGCCGGGCGGCCTGATCCAGATACCTCATATTGAAATATGGCTCTAGTATCTGACGATCCGTGGCCAGCATTTCCCGAAACCGTCCTTTATTGTCTGCCTTCAGGATACTCATGAAGTTCTGGCTTAGATCAGCTTTTGACATTCGACGACTGATCTTCACCGGCAACGTGTGAGATAGACTGCGGCGCTGGATGTATCGAGTATAACCGTCACGAAGTTTTTGATTTGCCGGAAATGAGACACATAATTCAATCAGTCGAACATCAAAAAACGGATGGCGCCCCTCACTGCCGACCGAAGCGGTTATATGACTTGCTTCCTCACGAACGGCATCGATTACGGGTGATTCTTCCTGTATCCCCATGTAATGTCTGCGACGATCGGAAAAAACTGTAGACTTTATCGTCGTAGTCACCTCTGCCATTCTTTCCGCCAAACGACTGCTTCCTGCAAGCTCATCACTTATCAGCGGAGATATATCTGGGAGTACAGGACGTCTATTTGAGTGAAGCTTCGACTTGCCGAACGCCCGTAATGCGCGATACATGATACGCGCCGAGGAAACCTCGCTCAATCTGGCGGCACGAGTTACCTCACCTGCCGCGAATCGAAACGGATGGTGTACAAGGCGTGCCGGCAAATACTGGGCGACGTTATCGCGGAAAAGACGAGCCGCAGGCACGCCAGTCGTCTCCGAAAGTCGCTGGAGCTCATACTCGAGGCTACTCCAATTACCTGAGAGTACCATCTCACCGAGACGGCCAAGCCCGTAGGATACCGTGATGTCTCCTTCTGCACCGTCCAAATTGACCCGTTGGCCATTCTCGACCATCGTGCGAAGACTACGCACGCGACCATAAGTGTTACCTATGAGAGGAGGTTGGTCAATGTGATAAACGGCATGCTTGATTCCGCTTAACGGATCGGCTCCATAAAGGTCTACATCGTGCATCCGGAAGCCGCCCTGCTCAGCCAGTGCCTGGAGGTATTCAGACTCGTCGGCACGGTCGTACCCAAACCGGGCGGTGTAGGTGTTGACGAGTCCCGTACCGGTCGATTGCTTGATGTCTCTTGCGATGCATGCAACTGATGAAGAGTCGAGGCCACCGCTTAACATGATGCCGAAGTCACCATTCGTCCTCATCCTGCAGCGAACCGTTTCGGTAAAGAGATCTCGGAACGCCTCCTCATATTCCTCATCCGTGGCGAAGGCAGTCTCTTTGTCCGGATCCAGTGCCCAGTATCGCTTTATGTCGTGCCTGCCATCCGTACGTACGACCAGCGAATGTGACGATGGCAAGCGATAGATATTGACAAAGAATGTAGAATCCGGGCTGATTGCCTGCTTGGCGATAAACTCTGCGACACGCTCTTCATTAATGTCAAATCCCGGACCAGCGACACTTCTGATTGCCTTGATCTCTGATCCAAAATAGAGAGTTTTACCATCCAGGTGATAATAGAACGGCTTGATCCCGATATGATCTCGTGTGCAGAAGAGGTGCTGTTCGCGTGGATCCCAGACGGCGAAGGCAAAATCGCCGACGAGGTGTTCGGGTGCGGAGGTACCCCACCGGAGATAGGCGGCGAGAATAAGGTCGACGTCGGTGATGACCTCGCCGTCGGAGGGCGTCGGCCGTAATATCCTGAGCAGTTCCTCCCGGTTATCGATGCGGGCGTCGGCCGTTATTACACAGCCCGAAAGCGGGTCGGCCAACGGCTGCCGCTCATGCTCGGCCTCCGGCGTGGTATGCATGGCACAGTGGGCTAATCCAACCGGCCCGTCGGCCCATGCACTGATCCCGTCCGGACCGCGGTGTGCCATCGATGCGGCCATGCGCCCTACGTCTCCCTCAGAAACGACTCGACCATCAAAAGCAATTTGTCCGGCGACTGCGGCCACGATCTCTATCGGTATAATTACAGGATCAACCGAATATTACCGATCTGAAGCAACCGTGAAGGAGGCGCTGTGGATGGGAGGTTATGCGCCTTCGGCTCAAACTGCGACGATCTTATCACTACGTCAGGATTCGCTTCCCGACAACTATTGACCTCAGGTCGAAAAGTCGCAAGCCTTGCGAGAGACTGAATAATCAGTTCCAACGGGTCATTTGAAGATCTCTCGGCTAGTGGGAAGGCCCCGGCTATTGCCTTAACTGTAGGAGCGACAGGCCGATACGTTTACTAACACGTTTCCGGCTGTAATGTGCAGTAGCGGAACGGGGGTGTGATAAAATGTGAACGATGGACCGCTCCTTTCTTCTCGCGCTGGTACTTCTGCTGGCGGGTACAATCCTTTCCGGCTGCCTTTCTGAGCGGAAGGACCCAGTCGTAACCAATGGCGGAGACCTCTGGCTCACATCTGAGAAGAGACCACGTATCGGCACCCCTGTCGACTGGGTGGCCGATGTCGTTTTCGCGGACGATGAGTGGGAACTGCTCTTCGTGCACGATGAGCGCGGCGTTCACTACGTGAGTCCCCCCTGGCCTACAGAAACGGGTATCACGGCCGGAGATCGAATCCGGCTCACGGGTCAAGTAGCAAGTGGCGTCGCCATCGATAGTCTGCGGATCGAGAAGCTTGCATCGGGACACCTGCCCGATGCCTCCAGCACGACGCTTTCAGCCATCGCTGATCCTGGAGTGGAAGCACAAAGCGAGTGGGTACAGGTGGAGGCTACCGTCAGGTCGGCCTACATGCTCCATCGGCGTTTGATGATAGAAGTGGCAGGTGACGGAGAGCGTCTGCTGGTTCGGGTGCTGGATTTTGATGATATAGACCCCGAGACGCTCGTCGGCAGTGTAGTCCGGGCGAAGGGGACGTCGGCGCCATTGTATGACGACGACGATCCCGATGAACTAATCGGCACGCAGCTCTTCGTTCAGACGATCGAGCAGATTGAAGTGATTGAAGAAGCCCTCGAACGGGAGGAGGTGCCACTCCTTCCGATCAGTTCGATACTGAGCGGCCAAAAGACGCTATCGCCCGACAGCCCGATCCGTGCGCAGGGCCGGGTCGCACACCGGGACGAGGCATCGATCTTTCTTTCGGATGGAGATGAGCTTCTTCGTGTTGGCGCGCCGCCGTATTTCTTCGCGATCGGTGACAGTGTGGAGGTTCGCGGCTATCCGTCAAGCTCGAACGATGAGATTACGCTGATCGACGCCAGAGCCCTGCACCTGGGGACGTCGGCGCGGCGGGCCGATCCCGCAGGCGAGTACGAGCCGTTGACAAAGGTCTCGGACGTACGGAGCCTGACACCGCACGAGGCAGGCGGCAGGTATCCCGTTCAGATCAGCGGGGTCGTCACGTTTTCGGACCCGGTGTGGTCGATTCTATTCGTACAGGACTCGACGGGCGGCATTTTCGTTACGATCGACGACCTCCCAGACGGCATGTTGGAGGCCGGAGATCTGGTCGAAGTAGAAGGATTCACCGAGCACGGCGGCTTCGCGCCCAACGTCCTTCGGACCGGCATACGCAAGATCGGCACGGCTCCGCTGCCGGATCCACCCCGGCTTTCATTGGGACGCCTGTTCAGTGGTCAGGAAGACAGTCAGTGGTCCACTGTCGAGGGCGTTATTCGGGCCGTATCGAGCAACTCCGCGGGCCAGATGTTTCTCGATATCTCATTAGGTTCGCAGCGAGTGCAGGCTCAGCTACCACCGTCGGCTTATCGTCGCGAGCTGCCGACGGAGCTCGTGGGAACGCACGTACGTATTCAAGGTGTCGCTGCGACGCTCGTGAACGATCGCTCTCAGCTGATCGGTGTCAAGCTGTTCGTACCGAGGTGGGACTTCGTCGAGCCGACGGGCCCGTTGTCAACGGAGGTAGCTCAGCTACCGATCCGACCGATCAGCACGCTTCTCCATTTCATACTTGGGCATGAACCCGGGCAGCGGACACGTGTGCGCGGAACGGTGACTTACAGAGATCCACGTCGCCTGTTTGTTCAGGATAACACCGGCGGGTTGATGGTCCTGCTCGATAAGCACGTAGATGTCAGCCTCGGCGACCTGGTGGACGCGGTAGGGTTTGAAGTCTCGGGCCACTATACGCCGGTGCTCGAAGATGCCGAGATTAGTGTCGTAACCAGTGGAGGGTCTGTAGGCCCCGTTATGCTTAGAGCTAATGTCGGGATCGACGGAGCCCACGACTCGAGGATGGTCCAGATCGACGCGGAGCTACTGAATGCGTTCACCGTGGGGGATGAACACGTTCTTAGCCTGCGCAGTAACGGCATCGTCTTCAGCGCCTTTCTACCCCGTGACACCTCGCCGGACATCCCAGACGACCTTCGAATGGGTGCTCTGCTCAGGTTGCAAGGCGTCTACACGGTGAACGTCGGGATGGAGCAAGGGTCCTATGTCACTGAGTCCTTTAACCTCTTTGTGCCCTCACCTGCAGACATTGTTGTTCTACGAAACCCGCCATGGTGGCAGTGGCGGCATATTGCGGTCGTTGTTTTCACGCTTATCGCCTGCATTGCCGGTACAATGATCTGGGTGACCATGCTGCGGCGGCGGGTCTCGTCGCAGACGCGACTCATCCGGGAAAAGCTGGCGGATGAAGCGCGGCTTAAAGAAGAGGCTCAGGCGGCCAACCGGGCGAAAAGCGAGTTCCTCGCCAACATGAGCCATGAGATTCGTACCCCGATGAATGGAATCATCGGCATGACCGAACTCACGCTGGATACGAATCTATCAGCTGAGCAAGCCGAGTATTTGGGGATGGTCCGCTCGTCGGCAACGTCTTTACTCGGCATCATCAACGACATTCTCGACTTCTCGAAGATCGAGGCGGGCAAGTTGTCGATCGAAGAGGTCCGGTTCGGGCTTCGTGACACCGTCGGCTCGACGATGAAGACGCTGGCGCTACGGGCGCATACCAAAGGGCTTGAACTCGTCTGCGACATCCCGCCTCATGTGCCTGATCATCTAATCGGCGACCCCGAACGACTCCGCCAGATTCTGGTCAACCTCGTTGGAAATGCGATCAAGTTCACCGATTCCGGAGAGGTTGTGGCATCGGTTGAGAGCGCGTCGTCGAGCAGCATAGAAGACGTCATTGCGAAAGTAGAGGTACGGGAGGATGCTGACGATTCCGTGGAGCTTCACTTCAGCATCCGTGACACAGGCATCGGCATTGGTCCGGAACAGCAACAACGGATTTTCGAGGCGTTCGAACAGGCGGATTCATCGACAACACGGCGATATGGCGGCACGGGGCTGGGCCTCGTGATTTCATCGCGCCTGGTGTCGCTCATGGGCGGCCGCATCTGGGTAGACAGCCACGAAGGCGCGGGCAGCACCTTCCACTTTACGGCTAAATTTGGCGTTGATCAGGCACTAGATACCCCGAGAATACCTGTGCCCCCTGTCCAGCTCGACAACCTCCGCGTGCTGGTTGTGGATGACAACGACACGAACCGCCGGGTGCTGGAAGAGCTGTCGCAGAACTGGAATATGAGGCCGACTCTCGCGGCAAATGGCACGGAGGCTCTGGCCCTCATATCTGCCGAAGAGGATGAAATCTCGCCTTTCGGACTCGTTCTGCTCGACTACCATATGCCTGGAATGGACGGCCTGATGGTTGCCGAGCATATTCGAGAGCGCTGGACCCCCGATCAGCTTCCCATCATCCTGCTGACTTCTGCCACCAATCATGGCATGAGTGATGAGTGCCACCGACTCGGCATCGGCGCGCACGTGATGAAGCCGTTTACGCAGTCGGAGCTTCTGGACTCCATGACCGAGGTCCTGGTGGGCAGTCTGGATGATGATCGTGTGGCCGAGATCATGACTTCGCCGGTGGCCACGCCTCCGATGCAATCTTTGAAGATCCTCCTGGCCGAGGACAACCGTGTCAACCAGCGTTTGGCAATGAAATTGCTCGAGAAGGCAGGGCACACCGTTCAGGTAGTCAACAACGGCCGAGAAGCGGTCGAAGCACATTCCTTGGGGGACGTCGATGCCATTCTCATGGATATTCAGATGCCGGAGCTCGATGGGCTCGAAGCTACGGCTTTGATTCGGCAGCAGGAGCAAGCCATGTCACGACCGCGCACGCCGATTATCGCGCTGACCGCACGGGCAATGCAAGGAGATCGTGAAGCCTGCATCGCGGCGGAAATGGACGGCTATATCTCGAAACCCATCATGATGGATGAGTTCTACGAAGCCTTATCCGATGTAGCACCTGACGATCAACATCACTTTCCGGAGTTAAGCGAACCGACGCTATGAACAAGTACGTATTTGACCTCCAGGATCTGCTGGAGCTTGTCGGAGATGATATGGAGCTGGTGGTCGAGCTCGCCGAGCTTTTCCTGGACACGTATCCAGAGGAACTTGCCGCGATCGACGCCGCAGTGGTCGAGAACGACGTCAAGAAACTCGAGCGGGCAGCACACTCACTGAAGGGAAGCCTCGGTAACCTGCGGGCACATCGAAGCGCCGACGCGGCCTTCGTCGTTGAGCAAGCCGCGCGAAGCGGGCGGACGGATGGAATCGACGGTTTCATCGCCACACTGAAGCAAGAACTTGCGGATCTCCGCAAGGCGCTTGAAGGCGTTATGATGAGTGCATAGATCGCCGTGGCCCTTCGAGCGGAGAGTCGCCGCGACAGGATACATCATCTTCACGACCGTCTCCCGGGCTCGTTGACGGTGAGGTCGTATTCTCACCCACGTTGACGGCTGCAAACCTGGCGGAGGCGCGCCGCCGGGTGACGTCGATGCTCAGTGCTACCTATCACATTGTTCGATGCTCGTTGCCTCAGATCGCGCCAAGCAAGCCTGGATCGCGGTGCCGATAATCCGCCTGATGGTTGGCGCCGTGTTTCTGAGCGAGGGGGTTCAAAAGTTCCTTTATCCGGTACTGCGCGGAGCGGGCCGCTTCGCTGAGATCGGCCTTCCGGTGCCTGATATCATGGGATATGGCGTCGGCGCGATTGAGGTGGTGGCCGGCGCAATGGTTCTGATCGGCTTCTACACGCGGCAGGCAGTGGTCCCCCTGGCCGTCATCATGGTTGGCGCCATCGTCACCACCAAGATTCCGATTTTGCTCGGCCAGGGATTCGGCCCGTTAGCTACGCCGGACGTCTCAGAGTACGGCTTCTGGAGCATGGCGCACGCGATGCGCACCGACTGGGCGATGCTGCTCGGTTCAATCTTCCTCTATATCGCAGGAAGCGGCGCGTGGTCCGTCGACCAAATGCTAAGACGCCGTCTCGGTACGTACCGTCGGAGATGAAAAGGGAGGCTCGGCGATCGAACCTCCCTTTCCTTTACCGCGACGGCACCGTCAGGCCTCTTCGAGATCGGCCGACTCCTCGATGAGCTTGTCCTGCACGTGGCGCGGCATGGCCTCGTGATGCGAGAACGTCGATGAATGAAGACCCCTTCCCTGGGTCATCGACCGAAGCACGGTTGAATACCGATACATCTCGGCTTCAGGCACTTGCGCCACGATCTGCTGGAACGCACCCGCGGCTTCAATCCCCTGGATACGGCCTCGCCGCGTGTTGAGGTCGCCCATCACATCGCCGACAAAAGCCTCAGGAACGGTAATCCTGACGTCGTAAACAGGCTCGAGGATAACAGGCTGTGCGTCGCGGAACGCCTCGCGGAAGCAATGCCGCGCCGCTGTTTTAAACGCGGCGTCGTTTGAGTCGACCGCGTGCATTCCCCCATCGAACACGACGACACGAACGTCGCCACAGGGATATCCAGCAACGGGTCCATCCTGCATTGCATCGAGGACACCTTTCTGGATAGCACCCGAGAACCGGCGCATGTCGATCACGCCGCCGACAATGGCATCGACGAAATGGATCCTCGCGCCCCAGTCGGTTTGGAGCGTGTCTTGCGATCGGACCTTGATGTCAGCCGACGGTTGATACTCGCCTTCGAATGGCTCAACGAGCATTGAAATGTCGGCAAACTGACCGGCGCCGCCCGTCTGTTTCTTGTGCCGGTACGACGCGCGTGCTTGCCCCTGGATCGTCTCGCGATAGGCGACCTTCGGGCGGTAAAACTTGACATCAACGTTGTAGCGATTCTTGAGTCTGAATTTCGCGATCTCAAGATGCATTTCACCCTGGCCGCTTAACACCATCTGCTTAAGGTGTTGATCATGCGAGATGACGAGCGCAGGATCTTCTGCCACGATCTGATGCAATCCCTCGGCAAGTTTGTCCTCGTCGCCATCCTTGGCGGGGCGGATGGCCGCTCCGTATCGCGGCTCAGGATACTCGATCGGCTTGATCACCACGTTCGACCCCTTCAAACGGAGCGTATCGTTGGCGTTGGTGTTTTTGAGTTTCACCAGCGCGCCGATATCTCCCGCGACCATCTGGTCGACGGCATCCCGCTCACGTCCGTTGATTGAGTATAGCTGGCCAAGACGCTCCGTAACATTCGTCTGTGCGTTTTCAAGATCCATCCCCTGTCGCAGGGTCCCGGAATAGACACGGAAGAACGAATAATCGCCGACGTGCTGTTCGGCCATCGTGCGATATACAAACGCCAGCGGGTCGCCCGACGGATCCGCGACGACGCGGTCGCCGGCGGCGGTTTCGGCGGGTGGCATCTCCTTCGGCGATGGCAGCACGAAGTCGATAAAGCTCATCAATCGTCCGACGCCTATCATCTCGGCACCGCTGGTCACAAAGATGGGGAAGAGCTGACGCTTGATGATGGCTTCGCGCAGGCCCTTGCGGAGCTCGGCTTCGGAAAGTTCTCCTTTCTCGAAGTACAGCTCCATAAGCCCCTCGTCGTTCTCGGCGATGTCCTCAATGAGGGCATTGTGTAGTTCCTCGGCGCGGGCGCGATGCTCGGCCGGTACGTCGGCAACGTCTGATTCTCTGGCACCGGGCGGGTACGAAAGCTGCTTCATGACGGCAACGTCGACGAGCGCACGGTCGCTTACCGGATACTGGACGATGGTTGCACCGCGTCCGAAGCGGGTCTTTAATTCGTCAACCAACTGATCGAAGTTCTCATGCGCCGTCTCAATCTGATTGATCACGAACATGGCCGGCGTGTTCGTACGCTCGGCATACGCCCATGCGAGGTCGGTGCCCACTTGCACACCTTCAGACGCCTTGATCGTAAAGACGGCGGTGTCGGCGATCTTGAGCGATGCGATGACCTCGCTGACGAAATCCGGATATCCGGGTGTGTCCAGGATATTGATTTTATGGCCTTTCCACTCGGCATGGAGCAGCGACGTGAAGACCGACATCTGCCGTTCACGTTCGCTCTCATGATAATCGCTGACCGTGGTGCCCTCTTCGACGGTTCCACGGCGATCAATGGCTCCGCTGGCGTAGAGCATTGCCTCGGCAAGCGAGGTCTTGCCACTACCCTGATGCCCAACAAGGGCTACGTTCCGGACGTGATCAGCATCGTATACCTTCATAGGGTTCCTCCATGCTTGCAGCGTGTGAGTGATGTCGGCCCGACGATCGCATGATGTTATCTTTCATGCTCGGGATGCCCTTGTTTAGCAGGGGCTTTCTCCAGTCGAAAGCCTCTGTTGAGCCGAGATTTCGAACTTACCGGCAACGCCGCGACGGGCGTGCCGGCCGCACTTGTGGAAGCGGTTCGATAAAATACGTTCGAGCCTATGAGAGTCAAGGATGGGCGAACCATTAGGAGGACGTAAGGGAATCCCCGATAAGGCCGCGCCGAATCAATCCCACGCGTTCTACGTTCAGCAGCCCTCACTTCGCTCGTATTTGATGACAGAAAAGTTACTTGCTATCGATACCGCTCTGAACGCCGGTAGCATCGCGCTTTTTGAAGACGGCGTCATCGTCGCGTCGACGTATGTGTCGGCTCCCCGGCGACAGGCTGAGCTTCTTGCGCCGAGCATAAAATCTCTGCTCGCGTTGCTGGGCTGGTCGCCGTCTCAACTCGATGTGATTGCGGTGTCGGCGGGGCCGGGCTCGTATACCGGCCTCCGGATCGGTCTGAGTACGGCGAAGGGCCTGGCGTTTGCGGTGGACGCCGACATTGTGGCTGTATCAACGCTCGAAGGGCTGGCACACGCCGCCCTCGCGTTTGCGTCTGAAGACGACCTCATCGTGCCGTGTATCGACGCGCGTCGTGCCGACGTTTTCGCGGCCGCTTACCGAACGGAGGGGCGCCGATTGGAGGCGATTATCGACCCGGTAGCGACCTCGGCGGAGGTGTTTTCGGAGCGATTGCCTTCTGCACCGAGGCGGTGGTTCCTCGGCGACGGGGCGGCAAAGCTGGCAGAGCACATTGATCCCCGGGATCATGACCGGACGGTTGACATCCCGCTGGATGCGATCGCAATTGGAACGATCGGCTACAGGATGTGGAAGGACGGACACCGCGCCGACCTCGATTCGCTGGAGCCTACGTATTTGCGTGAGTTCGTGGCAATGAAGCCGATTCGTTCCGCTTTCGAGAAGTTACCGTTTTAATATCGCTATCTTTTGAGGCTATGGAGTTTGTCCAGCTCCACATCCATCAGAACAGGCATAGGCCATGAGTTGGTTCAAACGCAAGAAGGCAGGCATCCTGACGGATAAGCGGGATCAGAACGATACACCTGCCGGGCAATGGGTAAAGTGCCCGGCATGTGGAGAGATCCTCAACCGGCGCGATTATCAGGAAAACCTCCGCGTGTGTTCGAAGTGCAGGCACCACTTCCGGATGGATAGCCTGGGCTACTTCGAGTTGTTGTTCGACGACGGCCGCTTTGATTTGCACGACACCGACCTGACCTCGGGCGATCCGCTGTCGTTTACCGATCGGAAGCCTTACGCTCAGCGACTTGACGCAGCCATCGGCAAGACGAAGCTGAACGACGCGGCGCGCGCGGCAACGGGCACAATCGGGGGTCACGGCGTCTCGATCGCGTCGATGGATTTCTCCTTTATCGGCGGGTCGATGGGTTCGGTGGTGGGCGAGATCATTGCTCGGGCCATTAAGCGCGGTTTCGAGCATAAGACGCCGGTGATGATCATCTCGCAGAGTGGCGGGGCGCGGATGATGGAGGGCGCGCTGAGCCTGATGCAGATGGCGAAGACAAGCGCTCACCTCGCACGCCTCCGTGAGGAAGGTCTCCCCTATATCTCACTCCTTACGAACCCGACAACCGGTGGCGTTACGGCGTCGTTTGCGATGCTGGGCGATTTCAATATCGCTGAGCCGGGTGCGCTGATCGGTTTCGCGGGACCACGGGTAATCCGTGAGACGATCGGACAGGACTTGCCCGAGGGCTTTCAGAGTTCGGAGTTCCTGCTGGAGAAAGGCTTCGTCGATATGATCGTCGATCGGCGCGACCTGCGGAAGCACGTTCAGCACGTCTTTGACTTGCTGCTCGAGCCGACAAGCTGAGAGAGCCGGAACCCTTGGCGCCCGCAGAATTGAGCAGCGACATCCGGGTCTTGTTGCGATAGGATCAGGAACACGCGCGCCGGGAGAAGCTGCGCTGTGACCATCCGGGTGCACACCGCCTGGGAGAGGCACGCCGAAACCCCCGGCTTCTCCCCAAACCAGACCCCGACTCAGTCAGCGACCGACGCCGGGGCATGTTCGTCTACCGTCTCGTCTTCCTCCCAATTACGGATCGTCTCGAGGACCGCTTCGACGATCTGATCTTCGGGGACGGTGCGGACGATCTGTCCTTTTATGAAGAGGTGCGCGCGGCCGCGCCCAAGCGATACGCCGAGGTCTGCGCCGGCGGCCTCGCCAGGGCCGTTCACCGCGCAGCCCATCAGCGCCACGTTGAGGTCTTTATCAAACTTGGCGGCTTTGACGGCGGCTTCGACCTCGTTGACAACCGTGAAAAGGTCTCCCGCCAGCCGGCCGCATGTGGGGCATGCGATGATGTTGACACCCGGCCGGCCAAGGCGGAGCGACTTCAGGATCTGGTGCCCGACTTCGACTTCGTGAATGCTCTGCGTGGCCAGCGAGACGCGGATCGTGTCTCCGATACCGTCGGCGAGCAGTGAGCCGATGCCGATCGAGCTTTTGATGCTGCCGGCCTGGAGCGAGCCCGACTCGGTGACGCCGAGGTGCAGCGGGTAATCGGTACGTTCGGCCAGGAGGCGATATGCCTGGATCATGAAGAAGACGTCCGAGTGCTTCACCGAGATGATGACGTCCTTGAAGTCGTGTTTCTCGCAGATCTCGACATGGCGCATCGCGCTTTCAAAAAGCGCCTCGGGCTGCGGATAACCGTACTTATCCATGATGTCTTTCTCGAGCGAGCCCGAGTTAACGCCAATCCGGATGGGTACGCCGGCATCCTTGGCCGCGAGCAGCACTTCCCGCTCCCACTCTTCCTTGCCGATGTTGCCGGGGTTAATGCGGACTTTCGCCACGCCGGCTTCGATGGCGCGGAGTGCATACTGATAATTGAAGTGGATATCGGCAACGATGGGCACGTTGCTGCCCTGTACGATATCGGGCAGGGCCTCTACATCTTCGGGGCGCGGCACGGCCACCCGAACGATATCCGCGCCGGCTTCGGCGAGGGCGTTGATCTCACTCAGCGAGGTCTCGACGTCGTGCGTCTTCGAGACCGTCATCGACTGGACGGAGATGGGGGCTCCGCCTCCAACTTGAACGGAACCGACTTGGACGGGACGAGAGACGCGGCGTGGGCGCTGCATTATTGTTTCGTACAGTTTACTCCGAAAATTTCGCCGCTGTTACGGCTCTGTATCTGAAAGGCTCCCGTCGTTCCACCGCATGCGCGCAACAACGGGCCGGTGATCGGACAGCCAGACACGTGGAACGTACGCATCGACGACATCCCACTCGGGGCCGACGAGGATGAAATCAATTCGAACGACGGGCAGGCGGTTGTGATAGGTCATGCCCCACCCCCTGCCCGCTCTGCGGAAGACATCCTGGCGGCCGTCGGCCAGGCGGCGATACACGAGGTTGTTAGGGGTACTGTTGAGGTCGCCGGCGATGATGACCGGGACGTCTTCGGCCTCGATCATTTCGAGGATGCGCGTGACCTCCCAGTTGCGCACTCGGTAGGCAAGCCTGTACTGGCGGAGGTAGCGAAGCCAGAAGTCTGCCGAGAACGGCTCGGGCTCGATTTCTTTCCAGGGCTTGTCTCGGCCGTAGGTCCGCAGGTGGATGTTGTAGAGTACGGCCTCCCTTCCCTGCCAGGTAAATCGAACGCGGGAGACAACGGTTGCGCCGACGGCGTCGTCTCCTTCATCTTCGGGATGTCTGAGTTCGACCTGCTCGCTATCAGTAAAAGGCACATGGCCGAGTACGGCCTGCGGTGTGCTGAAAGGCCTGCGGGCCGTTGCCCAACCGTCGGGGCGATATCCGAGCGAGTCGATGAGTACGGCGACGTACGGTGCTGCGGCGACGCGGTCACCGGCTTCGGGAAGAACGATGCCCGCCTCCTGCAGCGCGAGGAGGTCCGGCGATACCTCGCCTATGAACTGCTGCATCTCAGAAGTCTTCGCGTCCATCTCCAACCCCCACCACCGCGGCACGTTGAATGTCATCATGACGAGGTCGCCGTCGGCGGGTAGATGATCATTCGGCCGCCGATCCCACGGCGCGTGCCGTAGCAGCATCAGGAAAAGTACGACGGCCATGGCCGATGCTTCGCGCCAGCGCCGTGCTGGAACGGAGACGATGAGACAAACCAGCGCGACGACGGCGATGCCGGGAAGCGCCACCGCAAGCAACTCGACCCACCACAGTCGGCCGGGATAACCGTAGTAAGCCAGATAGCCCAGCAGAAAGAGGATGCTGACGACCGTGCAGACAGCCGCCCAGACGTGCGTGACGATTCGACGCACCGGCACGATCAGCGTTTGCTTGCTTCGTAAAGGACCTGTTTCTCCTCAGCCGTGAGCGATTCGTACCCGCGCTCACTGATTTTGTCGAGGATGCGATCGATGTCGTCGGCTTTCGCTGCCGGCGCTGCCGGCTCATTATCACGTGGCGCCTGGCCGATGCGCCCGGCGATGCGAGCTTCCTCTGGCTCCTGGCCGCCAAGCCATGATCCGACGCGCTCGAAAAAGCCGTCGGGCTTTCTGGCTTTACTTCGTGAGCGGCTTGAACGGCGTTCACCAAGCAGCGGCAACGTCCACGACGAAAGATCTCGTCCGCCGGCCTCGGCCTTTGCGAAAAGGTACCCCGTCAAGGCGCCGCCGACGTGTGCGGTGACTGCGGTCGAACTGCCGGCGATAAACAGGAGGTCGAGCACGAGGAAAGCGATGACGACCCAGATGAGACGCACCGTGCCGATGAAGAGCAGCGCGATGCTCTTATGTGGGTACGTGATGGCGACCGCCATCAGGACGGCGAGTACGGATGCCGAGGCGCCGTGAACGATGACCGAGCCCGGCGCCAGCGAATAGAACAATACCGTCAGCAATCCGCCGCCAAGTCCGCCGAGCAGATAAATCGACAACAATCGGTGGCTTCCGTTCAGTTCCTCGTACTCCTTGCCTATCCAGTACAACCATAACATGTTGAAGGCGAGGTGCAGGAAGCCAAAGAAGCCGACGCCGAGGTGGATGAAGTTGTACGAAACCAGCTGCCACGGCCGGAACAGAATCAGCGGTACTTCGGGATTGAGCGCTACGAAATTGTAGACAAACGCCCGGACGGCCGGGATGTGTACCAGGATCAACGCCCACAGCACGTACACCGCGACGTTGATCGTCAGCAGGGCCTTCATGGCCTTCGGCTGTACCCTGTACCAGGATTGGAACTGATTCACGGCCTGCTGTAGTGGTGCGTCTTAAGTGGCCTCAACTGATCATCACGCCGTGCGCGGAGGCTGCATCGTGTGCGAGTGCATTACGATGCAGGGCGTTTTCAACCGGCGTGGTTTTCATACCAGCCAGCATACGGCGGGTTCACGCGGCCGGATTCATACCGATGCGTGATCGAGACGATCCTCAAAGTAAGTAAGCGTCCGCTTGAGTCCGTCGGAACGTGGAACGCGTGGCTCCCAATCGAGAACGCGCTTCGCTTTCGAGATATCGGGCTGCCGAACCTTCGGGTCGTCCATCGGCAGCGGCTCGTTAACGAGCGTGCTCCGGCTGCCCGTCAGCGAAATAACCTCTTCGGCGAACTCGCGGATCGTGATTTCGTCGGGGTTGCCGATGTTCACCGGCTCGACTTCCTCACTCATCAACAGCCGATAAATCCCCTCGATCAGGTCGTCGACATACTGGAACGAACGCGTCTGGCTTCCATCCCCAAACACGGTAAGCGGCTCGCCGCGAAGCGCCTGCGACATGAACGTGGGCAGCGCGCGTCCGTCGTCGAGACGCATGCGGGGGCCGTACGTATTGAAGATCCTCACGATACGAGTCTCGACGCCGTGATACCGGTTGTACGCCATCGTGATGGCCTCGGCGAAGCGCTTGGCCTCGTCGTAGACGCCGCGAAGGCCGACGGGGTTGACGTTCCCCCAGTAATCTTCTTTCTGAGGATGGATCAGCGGGTCGCCGTAGACCTCGCTGGTTGACGCCAGCAGAAAACGCGCTCCTTTCGTTTTTGCCAGGCCGAGCGTTTTGTGCGTCCCGAGCGCACCGACTTTGAGCGTCTGAATCGGGTACTTCAGATAGTCGATCGGCGATGCCGGGCTCGCGAAGTGCAAAACGTAATCGAGTTCACCTTCCACGTACACGAAGTTTGTCACGTCGTGCTCGATCAGATGGAAGCGCTCATGACCCATCAGATGCGCCACGTTCTCCGGCGTCCCCGTGATGAAGTTGTCCATGCAGATCACATCATGGCCTTCGGCGATAAATCGATCGCAGAGATGAGATCCGAGGAAGCCGGCACCGCCGGTGATGAGGGTGCGTGGCGGACGTGAAGCGGCGTTTTGAGACATGTGCGATGAGAAGATGGAAGCCGGGTATAAAAACCGCCGCCGGTAACAGTACCGACGGCGGGTGTTAATCAATGATCGCGCCCGTTGACGGTAAGCTCGTCCCGAACCGCATCAAAGGTCGGACGCCCGATACTGTAGTAGTGGAATCCGGCCTCCGCTACACGTTGCGGATCGTACAGGTTGCGGCCGTCGAAGATGACGGGCTCCTTCAAGGCCGATTTGATGCGGTCGAAGTTCGGACGGCGGAACTCATTCCATTCCGTGCAGATGATCAGCGCATCCGCTCCTTCGAGAATGCCGTAGTCATCCGTGGAGTATTCGGCGATGTCGCCCAGCACGGCACGCGTCGTCTCGATGGCTTCCGGATCGTATGCGGAGATCGTGGCTCCCGCTTCGACGAGACCCTCGATGATGATGTGAGACGGGGCCTCGCGGACGTCGTCTGTATTAGGCTTGAATGACAGCCCCCACACGGCGAAGTGCCTGCCCGCGACATCCCCACCATAATATTCCTTGACGACGTCGATCAGCTTGCGGCGCTGGCGGTCGTTGACATCAAGCACTGACTTCAGGATTTCAAAACGGTAGCCGTACTCGTCGGAGGTCCGGTCGAGCGCTTGAACATCCTTCGGGAAGCAGCTTCCACCGAAGCCGATGCCCGGATACAGAAACTGCTTGCCGATGCGGCTGTCGAGCCCGACGCCGATTCGGATCTTGTCGACGTTGGCACCCACACGCTCGCACAGGTTTGCCACCTCATTCATGAACGTGATCTTGGTCGCGAGGAAGGCATTCGCCGCGTACTTCGTCATTTCAGACGAGCGCTCGTCCATCACCACAATCGGATTGCCCTGGCGAACGAATGGCTCGTAGAGCAGCGTCATGATCTCGGCGGCCTTCTCGCTCGACGTTCCGATGACGACGCGCTCCGGCTTCATGAAGTCCTCGACGGCGGCTCCTTCGCGCAGGAATTCCGGGTTGGATACAACGTCGAAATCCTTGCCTGATTCGAGCCCTTCGCCGGTCATCACCTCGCGCACCTTGTCGGCCGTGCCAACCGGCACCGTGCTCTTGTTGACGATGACCTTGTACGAACGTGACGGCTTCGCCTTCTGAATTTCAGCGATCGACTTCGCGACGCCCATCACGAACGACAGATCGGCCGAGCCGTCAGCTCCCGGTGGCGTCGGAAGAGCGAGAAACACCACTTCGGCTCCGTCGAGACCTTCCTCGAGGTCGGTAGTGAACGTCAGCCGCTCCTCGCGAAGGTTACGCTCGAAGAAGACCTCCAGCCCGGGCTCATAAATCGTGACGGTGCCACCGCGCAGCTTCTCGACCTTCTTTTCGTCGATATCAACGCAGACGACGTCATTGCCCATCTCGGCGAAACACGTGCCCGTGACGAGACCTACGTAACCAGTTCCTATGACGGCGATTTTCATGCTGACGATCAGAGTTTGATGTACTGAATATTTGTTATGACGGAAGCC
>Ga0209487_1000714_pt1 | contig 29381 bp, 28 predicted proteins | sample Poulit2012_FD_187524 | JGI IMG/M metagenome (GOLD analysis project Ga0209487, IMG submission 187524) | Agricultural soil microbial communities from Georgia to study Nitrogen management - Poultry litter 2012 (SPAdes) (version 2) | ecosystem: Environmental > Terrestrial > Soil > Agricultural land...
TCTGGGGGGCCTCCGGGTGCCGGGCCGGAGCATGCTGGAGATCGGTGAGGGAAGGAACCGGTCATGGACGAGTACGTGCACCCGGCGGTGGTGGTCCGTTCCCGCGCCCCTGGGGGCAGTTCCCCACCCGGGACCAGTACGTGGCCTACCTGCACGAGTATGCGGCGACGCGGCGTCTGCGGGTACGCACGGGGGTGTAGGTGGAGCGGGTGGATCCTGCTGGCAGACTTTCCCGGGGAGGTCGTGCACGCCGCGGACTACCGCAACCCGGGTCCGCTGGCAGGCCGGCGGGTGCTGGTGGTGGGTACCGGCTCCACCGGGATGGAGATCGCGCACGAGCTCACCGGGCACTCCCAGCAGGTGTGACTGTCCTTCCGCACCCCGCCGAACATCCTGCTCCGGGAGCGGCACGGTGTGCCGGGCGACCTCCCGGTACCGCTGATGCTGCACCTGCCCACCCGGCTGGTGGACTCGATGACGCTGACCATGCAGCGGCGCACGGTCGGAGACCTGTCCGGCTACGGGCTCCCGGCCCCGGAGATCGGGGTGATGACTCGGTTGAAGACCCGCGGCGGGTCCGGGGTGGCGGTGGTGGACCCGCCGGTGCTCGCCGCGATCCGGTCCGGTGCGGTGCAGGTGGTGCCGGCGGTGGCGGGTCTGGACCAGGACGGTGTCCGGCTCACCGACGGGACCCGGCGACTCCCCTCGGGCGGTGCGCGCCCACGCGCGCGCCGGCGCGAGATCGGTCACTGCGCTGCCCACCGGTTCGGCCACACGTCCCCCGGCGGCGAGGGCACGGGCGCGCGGGCCACCTGGTGCAGCACGATCGTGGTCTGCAGCGTCTCGTCCTCGGGGTCACCGAACCATTCCGTGACAGTGGGCGTGGTGGACTCCACCGAGCCGTCGTCACGGAGCGCCACCAGTGCCGGCACCTCTCCGGCAACCGGTGGGCCAGGACCGCAGGTGGCGAGCCCGGTGCGGATCCCATCGGCCAGGTACGGGCAGGTGCGGGCGCGGAGGTCGACCTCGGCGGCGGTGAAGAGCGGCTCATCGGCGCGGCGCCCCAGACAGGCGCACCCCTGGGTGCGGTGCCCGAGTGAACACCGCCCGCAGCTCGTCGCCCAGCCCGTGCGGCGGGTACACAGTGCACCAGCGGTAGCTGCGGGCGAGGTCCCCCGGCGGTGGTGATGCTCAGCGCCGCGGCGGGTGTGCGGGCGATAGCCAGGTCGGCGAACCGGTTCACGTCCTGCTCGTCGCTCATCTCCGCCTCGATGAGGGTCAGGTGGGTGGCCCGGTCGATGCCTTCGGCATAGACCCCGTTCATCAGCAGTGTGCCCGGGTCGATGAGGACCCATCCCGCGACAGCGTAGGGGAGCATGGGGCGGACCCGATGGGCCACCCGCTCCAGCAGCCCGGTGCGGATCCTGCACGCGAGCGCACTCCCGCGCGTCCTCGGGCACGAGGCGTGCCGAGCGTGCGCCGGTGTCGCTCATGCTCGACTGTCCCGCCCGGGGGCAAACCGGTGTCCACTGCAGCAGCGGCACCGTTGCCCTGTGGCCGAGCCCTGTGCTCGGTGCAAGACTGGGAGGACCCTGCTGCTGGAGGAGGTCAGCATGTTCGACCAGGATGCCGAGCTGGCTGCCGTCACCCGGCACGTGCGCCGGGACCCGTTGACGGTGACCGTGCTGCTGCGCCGCGACTTGCGTGCCGCCCACGACGAGGTCTGGGATGCGCTCACCGACCGCGAGCAGCTCTCGCGCTGGTTCGCACTCGTGGCCGGGGAGTTCCGCAAGGGCGGCAAGTACCAGATCGGGGACAGCATCAGTGGGGAGATCTGGGAGTGCCGGCCGCGAGAGCACTTCATGCTCACCTTCGATGGCCCGGAGAGCCTGCTCACCGTCGAGCTCGCCTACGCCGGTGACTTCACTACTGTCCAGCTCACCCACGGAGTGCCGATCTCCGACGCGGGTAGTGGGGCGGAGGCGCTCGTGGTGGGTCCGCGCTGGGACGCTGCGCTCGTCAGCCTCTCCTGCTACCTGGCTGGAGAGGCCCTCGAGGGCCCGGTGGCCAGCACGCACAACCAGGAGGTCCTCGACCTCACCAGGGCCTCGATCGACCGGTGGGAACAGGTGGTGACCGAGTCCGCCACGGCCACCACCGAGGAGATCAGCGCTGCCCAGGAGGCGGCCCTCGAACAGCTCGCGGCACACCGATGAGCAGGGTGGACACCGCTGAGCGGCTGGTTCCCGCAGCACCGGAGAAGGTGTTCGCCGCCCTGCTCGACCCGGTGGCGTTGGCCAGCTGGCTGCCACCGGAGGGGATGACCGGCTGGGTCGAGCACTTCGACCCCGAGCCAGGCGGAAGGTACCGGCTCGTGCTGACCTACACCGACACGAGCGGTGCATCGGGCAAGTCCACCGACGACACGGACGTGGTCGCCGGCAGATTCACCGAGATCACCCCGGGTGTCCGAGTGGTCCAGGAGGCCGACTTCGTCAGCGACGACCCGGCGTTCGCGGACCCGATGGTGATGACCTGGGAAGTGCAGCCGGCTGAGGGTGGCACTCTCGTGGTGATGCGTGCAGAACAGGTGCCGGAGCCGATCTCCGCTGCAGCGCACGTGCAGGGGATGACCGAGTCGCTGGCGAACCTGGCCCGCTACCTGGAGGGCTGACCGCCGCTAGCGGCCGGCGGCGATGTCCGTGCGGTACTGGCCACCGTCGATGGCGATCTGCTGCACGCCCGCGTACGCGGCGGCCCGCGCACCGGCGATCCCGGTGCCCCGGCCGACCACGGAGAGCACCCGGCCGCCGGCGGTCACCAGCGCACCGGCATCGGTACCGGTGCCAGCATGCAGGACGTGCACCCCGTCCAGGGCCTCGGCGGAGTCCACGCCGGTGATCGAGTCCCCCTTCCGGGCCCCGGCCGGGTAGCCGGCGGAGGCGAGCACCACGGTCACGGCGGCGTCATCGCTCCAGCGCAGGTCCGGAAGCGTGTCCAGCTGCCCGGTCGCGGCCGCGTACAGGGCGGAGGCCAGCGAGGACTCCAGCCGGGCGAGCACCACCTGGGTCTCCGGGTCACCGAACCGGGCGTTGAACTCCACCACCCGCAGCCCGCGAGAGGTCAGCGCCAGGCCGCAGTAGAGCAACCCGACGAACGGGGTGCCCCGCCGGGCCAGCTCCCGCACCGTGGGCAGCGCCACCCGCTGCACCACCTGCTCAGTGAGGTCCGCCGGAGCCCACGGCAGCGGTGAGTAGGCGCCCATGCCGCCAGTGTTCGGTCCGGTGTCCCCGTCGCCCAGTCGCTTGAAGTCCTGTGCCGGAGCGAGCGGGACCACGTCGGTGCCGTCGGACAGGCAGAACAAGGAGATCTCCGGGCCGTCCAGGTACTCCTCGACCACCACTCGGGAGCGCCGGTCCCGGCTGACGCACCCATTGGCGTGGTCACGGGCCACCTTCCGGTCCTCGGTGACCACCACACCCTTGCCGGCGGCCAGCCCGTCGTCCTTGACCACGTGCGGGGCGCCGAAGGAATCGAGTGCGTCGTCGGCCTCGTCGATGGTGCGGCACACCCTGGCCATCGCTGTGGGCACGTTCGCGGCCGCCATGATCTCCTTGGCGAACGCCTTGGACCCCTCCAGCCGGGCGGCCGCAGCATCAGGCCCGAACACCGGGATGCCGGCCGCGCGGACTGCGTCGGCGACGCCGGCCACCAGAGGTGCCTCCGGTCCGATCACCACCAGGTCAGCATCGAGCTGCTGGGCCAGCGCGGCCACCGCAGCAGGGTCGGTCGCCTGCACGTCCACCGTGTCGGCAACCGCGGCGATGCCGGGGTTGCCGGGGGCGACGGTCAGCGCGCTGGTGGCGGGGTCGGCGGCGAGGCTGCGGGCGAGCGCGTGCTCACGGGCTCCGGATCCGATCAGCAGGATTCTCACGGACCCTGAGCCTACCGGCCCGCCCGCCGCCCCGGCCCTCCTCCGATGTTCGCCAGCCCGCGGAGGGCCGCGGTGCGGCGTGGTCAGCCGGCCGCGAACCGCTCCGCCGCCTCCACCAGCAGGCGCGCACCGAAGCCGGTGGCGCCCTTGTTCCGCCACGCCTCGTCCGCATCGGCGAGCATCGGCCCGGCGATGTCCAGGTGCGCCCACGGCGTCTCCCCGACCCACTCGGCGAGGAACAGGGCGGCGATGATCGACCCTGCGGACTCACCGCCGAGGTTCTTGATGTCGGCGACCTCGGAGCTCAACCACTTGCGGTAGCGCCGGTCCAGCGGCATCCGCCAGACCCGTTCGTCGGTGCTCCGGGCTGCCTCCTCCACCTGGGTGAGCAGCGTGTCGTCGTTGCCGAAGACGGCGGCGGTCAGCGGCCCGAGCGCCATCAGCGCCGCACCGGTGAGGGTGGCGATGTCGATGATGGCGTCTACGTCGTCCTCGTTCGCCAGGGCGATCGCATCGGACATCACCAGGCGGCCCTCGGCGTCGGTGTTCACCACCTCGATGGTGCGCCCGGTACGAGTGGTGAGCACGTCGCCGAGCTTGGTCGCCGACCCTGAGGGCATGTTGTCGGTGCAGGCCAGGTAGGCGGTGACCCGCACCGGGACCTCGAGCTCGCGCAGCACCGTCATCGTGGCCAGGATCGCCCCGGCACCGGTCATGTCCATCTTCATCGCGGCGTGCATCGCGTTGGACGGCTTCAGGCTGATGCCACCGGAGTCGTAGGTGATGCCCTTGCCGACCAGGCCCAGGTGCCGGTCGCTGCCGCCCTCCGGCTGGTAGTCGATCCGGATCATCCGTGGTTCGCGCACCGATCCGGCGTTCACCCCGAGCAGACCGCCGAAGCCCATCTCCTCGCAGGCCGCCTTGTCGTAGACCATCACCTGCAGACCAGCAGCGTCAGCCAGCCGCTGCGCCACGTCGGCCAGACCGGGTGCGTCCAGGTGCCCTCCGGGGGTGGTGGCCAGGTCCCGGGAGATCGCGGCGGCGCGGGCGAGCACGTGACCGCGGGCTGCGCCGCGTGCTGCCGTCTCCACCTGGTCGGGGTCCACGTGCAGCACCACCTCGCCCAGCTCGGCGAAGGTGTCCGGATCCGGGGTGCGCAGCTCGTCGTACCGGTACCGGGCGAGCAGCACACCCTCGACGGCGGCCTGTGCTGCCGCGTCGCTGGCGTCCGGCAGCAGCAGCGCCAGCCTGGCCTCCCGGGCGGCGGCCCGGGCGAAGGCTGCAGCGGCGTCACGCACGTCCGCAGGCGACGGCTGCGCACCGACGCCCACGGCGACCACAGCACCCTCCTCCCGGGGCAGCGCCAGGGTCTGCCCCGCCGTCCCGGTGAATCCCCAGGCGGCCAGCGCCTCCCGGGACAGGCCCACTGCTGTGGGCACCTCACCCTCGGTGCGCACCGGCACACCGAGCACCGGTGCTGGTTCGCTGCCGGTCGCCACTGCGCGTACGACGACGGCAGGCACCCGGGTCGCAGAAGGTACCGGGTCGAAGGGGGTGGTGGGCATGATGTGCTCCTTCTCGGTGGTGTGGTGGGGCGGCACGTGGCGCCGTCCCGTAGGTCACAGGTAGATGCTGCCGCCCGGGCCCAGCGGGATGCCGAGCAGGTACCACAGCACCAGCAGGGCGGTCCACGCCACCAGCAGCACAGCGGTGTAGGGCAGCATCAGCGAGATGATCGACCCCACCCCGGCGCTCTTCCGGTACCGCTCGGCGAAGATGACGATCAGCGCGAAGTAGGGCATCAGCGGGGTGGCGATGTTGATCGGTGAGTCCCCCACCCGGTAGGCGGCCACGGCCAGGTCCGGAGAGATGCCGAGCTGGAGGAACAGCGGCACGAAGATCGGGGCGAAGATCGCCCACTTCGGCACCACACCGCCGATGAAGATGTCCACCACAGCGGTCATCAGCACCAGCCCGATGATCAGCAGCACAGTGGGCAGCCCCGCATGCTCCAGCGCGTCGGCCATCCCGACCGCAGCGAGGGTGCCCAGCTGGGAGTAGTTGAAGTAGGCGATGAACTGGCTGATCACCAGCAGCAGGAAGAACAGCCCGGCCAGACCTGCGATCGTCTTGGTCATCGGGTTGATGACGTCCATCGCCGAGCCGATGGTGCCGGCACCCTTGCCGTAGCACAGCCCCATCACGAAGAAGTAGATAAGGATGAGGAAGATGATCGAGCCCATGAACGGGGAGTCCTCGATCAGGCTGCCGGTCTCCGGGTTCCGCAGCGGTCCCCAGGACGGGATCGTCATCACCAGGACCACGGCGGTGACCCCGAGCAGCCCCCAGGAGGCGAACCGGAGCCCGCGGCGCTCCTCGACGCTGAGCGCGCCGGCCTCCTCGGAGCCTGCGGAGCCGTCATCTGCAGCGTCGGCCCCGCCGCGGTCGGACACAGCGTCAGCCTCGGTCACCTCGGAGGCATCGCCGGCCGAGCCAGCAGCGGCAGGTGAGTGCGGAGCAGGCCCGTGCCCGGCCGACCCCTGACCCGCTGGAACGCCCGCTGCCTCGGCCGGTACGCCGTCGGGAAGCTCCTCGGCTGCCACATACCGGCCCAGCCGGGGTTCGACGAACTTCTCGGTGAGCACAGTGGCCAGCACTGCGATCAGCAGCGTGGAGACGATGCCGAAGAACAGGTTTCCGGTGATGGAGACGTGCTGGGCCGGGTCGCTGATCGACTCGTTCGTGATCTCCACCAGCATGCCGTCCACCGGGGTGATCAGGAAGTTGACGCCGAACCCGCCGCCGACCCCGGCGAACGCGGCCGCCAGACCGGCCAGCGGGTGCCGGCCCAGGGAGTGGAACACCGCTGCGGCGAGCGGGATGAGCACCAGGTAGCCGGCGTCGGTGGCGATCGAGGAGAGCACCCCGAGGAGCACGATGGAGAAGGTGATCAGTCGCTGCGGGGTGATCCTGACCAGCCGCTTGATGAACGCGCCGATCAGGCCGACCTCCTCGGCCAGGCCGACGCCGATCATCGCCACGATGATCACCCCGACCACGCCGAAGCCGTTGAAGTTCGCCACCGGCGAGGTGAAGATGAACCTCAGTCCCTCGGCGGTGAGCAGGCTCTTCGCCTCCACCGTGACGGTCTCCACCTCAGGGTCCGGGCTCTCGTAGGCGTTCTCCCCGATCAGCTCCTCACCACTGGGGTCGACCTGCTCGGAGACCGCCGCCTGCTCGAAGCTGACCGAGGCGCCGGTGAGGTAGAAGACGTGCGAGAGCACGATCACCAGCGCGATCAGCGCCAGGAAGATGATCACCGGGTGCGGGACCTTGTTGCCCGCGCGCTCCACCGCGTCCAGCACCCGTTGTAGCCCGGAACGTTTGACGACCTCGGCCATACCAGCTCCTTGGAGTCCCACCGACCGCCCCTGCACGGTGCACGTGAGACTATCGCCCCGGTGCATCCGTGTCTGCCCGGGAATCGGCACGTCGCCGTACCCGCCGACCCGGCTAGTCTGGGCCGATGGCAGCCCCCGCACCACCACCCCACCCACGGCACAGCCGCTCTGAGCGTCGGGTCCGCCGACTCGCTCGGACGCTCATGGTGCTGGCGTTCATCACCGGGTTCCTGAGCTACCTGGGCATCGGCGTGCTGAGCAAGTTCGACCTCGCCGAGCGGTTCCAGCCGCTCTCCATGGTGTGCCTGGTGGTCTTCGGCGTGACCTTCGGTGCCCGGCTCCTGTGGGGACTGGTGGTCCTCGTGCGCAAGGCCGTGCTGCGCCACCCGCGGCGGCAGGCGTTGGCCGCGGCAGCCACCCGGATCGGGTGGCGCTGGTTCGCCGACGCCAGGTCGGTCCCGACCGTGACCCGCACCGCACTGCGGCACATCGACCCCAAGGAGAACTGGAAGGACGACGATGCCAAGCCGCGCTACTCCGAGCTGGCCTACGGGATGTTCGCCGGCCGGCCGGCGTTCTCGGTGCACATCGAGCGCGGATCGCGGCTGCTGCCCACGGTGTTCCAGCTGGTGGCCCTCCAGCTGCCGGGCACGTTGCCAGAGCTTCGCATCTCCGACCGGGCCGACGACCCGTACGGCTACAGGTCGGACCAGCAGTTCGAGTCCGCGCGGTTCAACTACGCGTGGGGCGTGCACACGGACGACAACCGGTACGGTTCCGCATTCGCCCACCCGAGGATGATGCAGCTGCTCAACGGGCTCGACCCGAGCATCGCGGCCGTGCACGTGCGCGGCTCCTGGCTGGTCTCCCGCGCTCCGGTCGCGTTCAGTCCCGCGCTCCTGCACGTGCACCTGGACGCACTGGCGAGGATCACCGACGCCATACCGGACTGGGTCTGGGACGAGTTCGGGCACCGTGCCCCGGCGGCGTCGTTCCTGGCGTGAGCGGACCGGCTGCTCCTCAGCTCTGGTGCGCGTCGCCGTTCAGCAGCCGACGGACCTCCTCGCCGTAGCCGTGCGGGTGGGTGATGCTGCCATTGTGACCGCCGGGAAGCCGATGCACCGGGACCGAGAGCGCCGTGCCTAGCTGGACGGCGCACTGGTAGTCGAACACCTGGACCGGAGTGCTGGTACCGACCGCGGGCACGATCTGTACGGGGGTACGACGCAGCGCTTCGACATCGAGGTCAGCATCACGAGCTGCCGGCATGTCGCAGCTGAGCAGATGGTCGAGATTCGCTGCTCGCGCTGGGGTCAGCGGGGGCAGGTCGACACCCGGTTCCCGCTCCTGCCCGGTCGGATCGATACCCAGGGCCCGCATCATCGGCGGGAGCGCGGCTCGCCACCCGTGGTCGTGGTAGATCCTCAGGATCTCGTCGATCTCTTCCTGCTGCTGCGCGCGGGCGGGAGCCGGGAGCAACCACGGGCTGATCGGCTCGTGCGCGATGAGCGTGGTCAGTCGCGATGGCGCCACTGCGGCAAGGTGGAGGCCGATCGTCGCACCGATGCTGCAGCCCAGCATGGCGGCCGGGCCGTCGGTCACGTGCTCCAGCAGCCGAGCCACGTCGTCGGCGTGTGTGGCGATCGAGACTCGGCTGGCGTGGTTCACGCTGCGGGAGAGGCCTCGTCGGTCATAGGTCACCACGGTGAAGTCGGGTTCGAGCCGCTGCACGAGGGCCTCGGTGCGATTGGCATCACCCTCTCCGCTCTGTGCGATCACCAGGGTGGGTCCGGCGCCGCGGACCTCGAAGTAGAGCTCCGCATCGGCCAGCGGAAGCATTCCGGTGCTGGTCATGACCACTACGCTATTGTATCAAAAATGATGCGTCAAACTTGATGCATCGGTTCGGAAGTACTCTCGTGTCATGAACGGTGTCGAGCTCTTCCTCCTCGGACGCACGCTGATGAAGATCGGGGAGGCCGCCCTGCCGATGACTGACACCGGAGCAGAGCGGACGGTCCTGATCGTGATCGAGGACATCGCCACCCACACGCACGGTACTGTCAGCGAGATCGCGCAGCGTTCAGGCCTGCCGCAGAGCGCGGTCTCTGCCGCTGTGGCCCGGCTCGATGCCGCTGGCGCCATCACGCTCGAGGTGGACCCCGCAGACCGACGGCGCACCCTCATCCGAGCCGCCGACCACATCTCCGAGCGCGTGGCGCAGGTGCGCGCCAGCTCTGTCGACCGAGCGATCGAGGAAGCCGTGGTCAGCGGGCAGCCCGGCGCGGCCGCTGAGGTCATCGAGGCCCTGGAGGTCGTCGCCCGACACCTCCGCCCGAACGAAGCAGACCACTAGGAAGGCGTGAACGATGCCCATCGTCATGGTGCAACAGCGAACGACGGACTACCCGCAGTGGCGGGAGCACTTCGACAGCCTCGACCAGGAGCGCAGGTCCCGTGGCCTGAGCACGCTCCTGGTCGCGCGGGACGCCGCCGATGACGGTGCCGTCGTGGTGCTCCTGGAGGTCGATGACCCGGAGCGCATGCGCGAGCACATCAAGTCATCGCAGCTGGCTGCCGCACACGAGGGCGCCCGGGTCGTCCCGGGCTCGACCGAGATCACGCTGCTCGAACCCGACCAGCACCACCTCAGGACCGAGTGACCTCTGGCCCTCCCGGTCGATGCTGACCGGAGCCCGAGGCGGGAGCCAGGGCGCGCAGGCAGTGCACGAACGCAGCATCGACGCGCTCTTCCGGGTCCCGGAGCGCGGCGAGGTAGAGCTCGATGACGAGCAGGAAATCCAGCGGGCGGTCATAGTCGGCAAGGCTGCGCCACCAGCGGTACAGGTCATCGGTCGACTCGGGGGGCACCGCGGCCTGCGCGGCATCGACCAGACGACGACGCACGTGCTGGGACACCTCCGCCAGCAAGGCCTCACGGCTGGTGAAGTGGTGCAGCAACGTCGGATGACTGACGCCCGCACCGGCCGCCAGGTTACGCATGGTCAGTCCGTGCAGTCCGTGCGTAGCGATGTAGTCAGTGAGTCGCTCGAGCAGCTCTGGCCGGACGTGCCGGTAGCGCTCAGCGCGACCGTCGACCTCCTTGCTGCTCACACCCCGGAGCCTGCCGACGGACATCACCGCCCAATGAGGAGCTCCCAGGTGAACATCCTCCGAGCCTGCCGGCGTTCGCGGTCGTCACCGTCACGGTCGACAACCTGGTGCGCAGCACAGACTTCTTGCGCTCCCAGGCTTCTCTCCGCACCGGTCTGCACGGGGCGAGTCATTCGTCCCGGCAGACGATGGTCCGGTCGCCACGATCGTCTTCGACAGGCGAAGTCCTAGCCGTACGCCACCGGCCCGTGGCGAGGTTCACCCGCCAGATCCTGCCAACTACACGCACCGTAGAATTATGTTCGACAGACGAGCACGGGGCCACGGTGGAGGATCTGGGTGGCAGCGATCGACACGCCGAGCAATGCCCGCAGCCGGCGCACCCGGGAGGCCCTCCTCGCGGCGATGCGCGAGATCCTGGAGACCGAGGGGTTCAGCGGGCTGACGATGAGCGCGATCGCCGCGCGTGCAGGAGTCACCCGGCGCAGTGCATATCTGCACTTCTCTTCCAGGGCGCAGGCAGTCGACCAGCTCTTCGCGTACGTCGCCGACGCCGAGGGACTGCAGCAGTCCGTCGCCCGGGTCTGGTCCGCCCCGGACTCTGTCGCAGCGTTGCGGGCGTGGGCGGAGCACTACGCCGACTATCACCTTCGGGTGCTGCCGGTCGACCGAGCGGTCGCGCGGGTGGAGCGCCGGGACAGCGATGCTGCCGCCCACCGCACCAGAGTGCGGGGCGCCAAGCTGACCAACTGCCGGCGGTTGGCCGAGTGGCTCGCCGAGGAGGGTCGGCTGGCCTCGACGTGGTCGGTAGGGACAGCCGCTGAGGTGCTCAGCGCGCTGACCAACTCTGACTTCGCCGAGTCCCTGGTCCTCGACGGCGGATGGTCCCCTTCCGCTCTCGCCGAGAGCTTCGCCGAGCTCCTGGTCCGTACGTTCGTGAGCACTGACTGATTGGTGAGCACTGACTGAGCTGACGACGCTCCGGGGACTGGTGTGCGGCGCGGATGGTGCGACCCAGACAGCGTTCCTGGTCCTCAGCCCGCCCGCCCAGGCACGGTCCGCGCATGATGCTCACCGAGACGATCGCTGAGCAGACCCCAGGAGACAATCCGCCGCGGATGCACTCTGATCACCCCTTCGCCCTCGAGCGCCTCGGCCGCACCGCGGACCTCGATCCCGCGCGGCTGCCACGGCGGGAGGACGTCGTCGATCACCAGAGCCGCCAGACCCGTACGCGCCACATCGCGAAACTTCTTCGTCCCGGGCACGTTGTGGCCACCGATGTCGATCGTGTCCAGGTCGGAGTTGTAGCTCCACCCGGCCGGCACCACGTGCGGCATACCGTCCCGTCCGACGGTCGCCACCCGGGCCAGACGCCGTCCCGGCTCACGCAGGTAGTCGATCTCCGCCTTCTCGAACACGCTGGTCATGCCGCCTCCGATGTCAAGTACACATAGCGTGTAGTTACTGCACCACAGGGCGACACCTCGCAGCAAGAGAATTACTGCAGCGAGCGGTGCAGGAGTGCCGCGGCCTCTGCCGGAGAGAGGCGCGCAAACGTCGGCAGGTTGAGCACGTAACGGGCGAAGAGGAACCCCACGATGCTGGTGGCCATCGTCGCGCCCTTGCGGCGGCCATACGCCGTCGACAGCGTCTCGACCACCGTGCGTTCCAGATAGTCAGCGATCGCGGTCGATGCAGCATCACCACGGGCGAACGACCGCGCCATCGCTTCCAGTCGGGCGCCGTGCTCCGGGTGCTCCCACACCGCCACGACAGCACGGGCGAGCCGGGACAGATCCAGGCCGCCGTCGGGTCGACGCGTCGCCGCCACGACCTGTTCCGGACTGATCGTGAGGGCAGCAGCCGCGGCGAACAACCGGTCTCGTGAGCCGAAGTGATAATTGACCAGCGAGTGGCTCACACCGACCTCTGCGGCAAGCTGCCGCCCGGAGATCTCGCCGAGGTCGCCGGCCAAGTAGTGCCGCTGGGCTGCGGCGAGCAGCTGTTGTCGCGCTACCGGCTGCCCGCGGGGCCGGCCTCGCCGTGAATTGACCATGGTGGCGAGCCTGGCACGGGTGGCGAACATCTCGGTATGGATATCTCGACAGATGCAGTCATCGCCGGCGGCGGGCCCGCAGGCCTCATGGCCGGTCTGCTGCTCGCCCGGGCCGGAGTGGACGTGGTCGTGCTGGAGAAGCACGCGGACTTCCTCCGGGACTTCCGAGGGGACACGATCCACCCCGCCACCCAGCACCTGCTGCACCGGATCGGCTTGGCAGAAGAGTTCCTCGCCAGGGACCATGCCGACACGCCCCGGATCACGCTCAGCTGGCACGGGCAGGAGCTGACCCTGGCGGAGTTCACCCATCTGACCACCAACCGGGCGACGATGACGTTCATGCCCCAGTGGGACTTCCTCGACCTGCTCGCCTCCGCCGCAGAGACGCTGCCCACGTTCCGCTTGCTGCGATCGACCCGGGTGGACGGTCTGCTGCACTCCGGGCGGCAGGTCACCGGTGTGGCCGCGACCGGCCCCGAAGGGCCGCTGAAGGTGCACGCGCGCCTGGTGGTCGGAGCGGACGGACGCGACTCCACCGTGCGCTCAGCGGCAGGGTTCACTCCTCGCGGCCAGGCGGCTGCCATGGATGTGCTCTGGTTCCGGCTGCCCAAGCAGGACGACCTGCAGCACAGCTCCATCCAGGCAGGAGCAGGTCTGGTCATCACGCTCGACCGCGGATCGTTCCTCCAGGTGGCGCACGTGATCCCGGCCGGAGGCTGGGACGGTACCAAGGCGGACATGCTGCGCCTACGGAGCCGGATCGAGGCGATCTCACCACAGATGGCTCGAGCGTTGCAGTCGCTGGGGACCGATGATGTCTACCTGCTCCGGGTGCGGCTGGAGCGTCTTCGCCGCTGGTACAGCGACGGGCTGCTGTTCATCGGGGATGCGGCGCACGCGATGTCTCCGGCCGGTGGCGTCGGGGTGAACCTGGCGATCCAGGACGCCGTCGCGGCCGCGCGCATCCTCGCGCCGGTCCTCCGCACCGGTGTGCCCGGCCGCCGTCACCTGCGCCGGGTGCAACGGCGCCGCAGCCTTCCGGCGCGCCTGACCCAGCGGGTGCAGCGGATGCTCCAGCCAGCGCTGCTCTCCTCCCGACCTCCGGAGGCACCGATGCCGTGGTCGTTGCGCATGCTGCGCGATCACCCGAGGCTCGCCCGGCTCACCGGCCACGTGGTGGGGATCGGGTTCCGGCCCGAGTACACCGCACCGCAGCCGACGTGAGGACGGCTGCGACAGCGGTCGCCCAGAGGTACATAGACTGCCCACGTGACGCAGGGGCAGGTACCGAACCGACACCGCCGGAACCGACCGGCACGCCGCTGGGTGCGCCGCACCGGGCAGACGCTCGGCGCGATCGTGGCGACCTCTGGGCTCATCTCCTGCGGGGTGATCAGCGGCATCGCCGAGCTGCCGACGCTCGACCATCCGGCGATCGGGCTAGTGTTCGCCGGTGCCGTGGTGGTGTTCCTGGTCTCGGCGGTCCTCGGAGCGATCTGGGCGGGCGTGGTGCTCGTCCGCCAGCTGGTGCTGCGCTGGCCGCGGCGACGGTCCCTGCGGCAGGCGGCCGCTCGCCTCGGCTGGGAGTGGTACCCCCGGGCACGACACCTGCCGCCAGACCTGGACGCGGCGGTGCAGCAGACCCGTCCGGGTCCCGCCGACCACAAGCGCCGGCCGAAGTACTCCGAGGTGCTGCGCGGGACGTTCGCCGGGACGCAGGCGATCGCCTACCACTTCGAACGGGGCGTGAACTACGAGCTCGAGGTGCAACAGCTGGTCGCCCTCGAGCTCCCGGGCAGGCTGCCCGATCTGCTGATCATCGACCGCGCCGAGGACCCCTACGGCGTCTCTGCCGGCCAGCAGTTCGAGTCCGCCCGGTTCAACCACCTGTGGCGGGTGCAGACCATGGATCCACGGTACGGCTCAGCGTTCACCCATCCGCAGCTGATGCACCTGTTGAACAGCCTGGACCTGAGCGTCACCGAGATCCGGGTGCGCGGCGCCTGGCTGGTCTCGCACGCCCCGACGGCGTTCACCCCACAGCTGCTGCAGCTGCACCTGGACGCCCTCGCCAGGGTCGCTGCCGAGATCCCCGCCTGGGTGTGGCAGGACTTCGGGTCAGCGTTCAGTACCGGCACCGGGCACCCTGCCGACCGGACCCGCTGACCGTACTAGCGCGCACGGACCGCCGCGCCCAGCTGTTGCACGATCTGGGTGAGGATCGGCCGCGGCGTGCCGAAGTTCAGCCGGACGAACCCGGCGCCGGCGCGACCGCAGAGCGTGCCGTCGGTGAGCGCCACCCCGGCGCGCCTGCGGAAGAACTCCGCCGGCCGGTCTCCCAGGCCCAGCTCGCGACAGTCCAACCAGGCCAGGTAGGTGCCCTCCGGTGGGGTGTAGCCGACCTCGGGCAGGTGCTCGGTGAGCAGGTCGGCCAGCAGCAGGCTGCTGCCGTGCAGGTAGTCCAGCACCCTGCCCAGCCAGTCCCGCCCGGAGGTGTAGGCGGCGATGTTCGCCACCACACCGAGGTTGGCGGCTCCGTGCTCGTGGGCGGATCCGACCCGAGCCCACCGGGATGCGTCCTCGTCGTTGGACAGCACCAGCTGGGCACACTTCATCCCGGGCAGGTTCCACGCCTTCGACGCCGACGTGGCGGTCACTGTGTGCCCGGCAGCCACCTCGCTGATCGACGCGTACGGTACGTGCCGGTGGCCACCGAGCACCAGCGGGGCGTGGATCTCGTCGGAGAACACCCGCCCACCGTGCCGCTCGACCACCTCGGCGACCTGCTCCATCTCCGCCCGCTCCAGCACCCGGCCGATCGGGTTGTGCGGGTTGCACAGGATGAGCAGGTTCCCGCCGGCGGCGAACGCGGCGTCCAGCGCATCCAGGTCGTAGACGTACCGGTCTCCCTCACGAGCCATCGGCACCTGGATCACCTCCCGGCCGGCCGCGGGCGGCACGGTGAGGAACGGCATGTACGCCGGGGTCGGCAGGATCACCGGCGAGCCGGGCGCGGAGAAGTGCTCGATGGTGGCCTGCAACGCGGCGATCACATCGGGCATCGGACGCACCCGCTCAACCGGGACGTCCCAGTCGTAGACGGTGCGCGCCCAGTCCCTCCAGGCGGTCGCGAGCTGCTGCTCCAGCGCCGCCGGCAGGTAGCCGAACACACCCGTGTCCACGGCCTCGTGCAACGCCTGGGTGACCTGCGGGGCGGTGCCGAAGTCCATCTCCGCGACGAACGCCCCGAGGGCATCGGGGTAGGCCGACCACTTCACGCTGCCGACCCGGCGCAGGTGCTCGATGGTGATCGCATCGAAGTCGGTCGTCTGCGTCATCCCAGCCCTCTCCTTCTGCGGCTGCACCGATCTGCTCGCATCGGAGGCTGCCGCCGTGCCTGATCACTACAGTAGCCAGGTGGCTGCCACCGGATCGCACGCTCGCGCACTCACCCTGCTGGCCGTCAGCAACGTGCTCGGCGGTGTCGGCGTCGCCTCCGGAGTGGCGGTGGGTGGGCTGCTCGCCGAGCAGGTCGGCAGCACCGAGGTCGCCGGCCTGGCGCAGGCCGCCAGCGTGCTCGGTGCGGCGATAGCGGCGATCCCGCTGGCGGCGATGGCCACCCGCTGGGGCCGGCGCTGGTCGCTGACCGTGGGCTACCTGATCGCCACGCTCGGCGCCGTGCTGATCCTGACCGCAGCAGTGGCGGACTCGCTGCTGGTGCTGCTGCTCGGGCTGGGCACGTTCGGCGTCGCGCAAGCCACCAACCTGCAGTCCCGGTACGCTGCGGCCGACGGTGCCACACTGACCAACCGGGCCCGGTCGATGTCGGTGGTGATGTGGGCGACCACAGTCGGCTCGGTCGCTGGTCCGAACCTGAGCGCACTCGGCGCGGACGTCGGGACGAGCGCCGGGGTGCCCGGGCTGGCGGGGCCATACCTGTTCTCCGTAGTCGCCTTCGCGACAACGGCCACACTGCTCGGTCTGCTGTTCCGCCCCGTACCCCGACCGGAGAGGGCCGAGCCTGCGCCTAAGGCTGCTGAGCCGGTGCCGGAAGCTGCCGGGCCGCGTCCGGGCGCCGCGTCCGGAAGGCGGCCCGCGCGGGGCGCCACCACGAGCTCCGGCCCCGGCGAAGGTTCGCAAGCCGGCGTCGACCCCGCGGTCACCTCTCGCGCAGTAGGGGCACTGGCTGCGTTGCGCTGGGCCACCCGTCACCCGGTCGCCCGGTTCGCCGTGGTGCTGATCGCGGTGGCGCACGCCACGATGGCGATGGTCATGGTGATGACCCCGCTGCACATGCAGCACCACGGTATGGGTCTGGAGCTGGTCGGCATCGTGATCAGCCTGCACGTGCTCGGCATGTATGCCTTCAGCCCGGTGTTCGGCTGGCTGGCGGACCGGCTCGGGGCCGTGCGGGTGGCGGTCGGAGGAATCGGCCTCCTGGCTCTGGCGACCGTGCTCGGCGTGCTTGCCGCCGGCGCCGGCGGTGGTTCGCAGCTGACTGCGGTCGCCCTGGTGGTGCTCGGACTGGGCTGGTCCGCCTCACTGATCGCCGCGTCGGCGTTGATCGCCGGGGTGAGCTCGGACCAGGTGCGGGTGCCGTTGCAGGGAGCCACCGACGCGGCGATGAACTACGCCGGGGCGGCTGTGGCCGCGCTGGCCGGGCCGATCCTGGCCGCGGGCGGGTTCGCCGCGGTCAACCTGGCGGCCGCAGCACTGCTGGTCCCGGCGGCGCTGCTCGCCCCCAGTGCCTTGCGAGCCGGCACCCCCGATGAGCCGGACGAGCTGGTGAGCTCCGCCGTCGACCGCTGAGACGCACGCACTGGAACACCCTTAGCGCATTCGAACCACCGCAGAAGCGTGTTCCAACGCGCTAAGGGTGTTCCAACGGGAGGGAGCCGGCAGAGGCGGGCGGGTGGGAGCCGGCGCAGGCGGGTGGGCGGCGGGGAGATGTGCGGGCGGGTGGGCGGGCGTCAGTCCAGCAGGTCGTGGCGCACGATCGTGGCCGCCCGGTCCGGGCCGACGCCGATCGAGGAGATCCGGGTGCCGGACATCTCCTCCAGCGCCAGCACGTACCGCTGAGCGTTGACCGGCAGGTCCTCGAACGTGCGGGCACCGGAGATGTCCTCGGTCCAGCCGTCCAGGTACTCATACACCGGGGTGGCGTGGTGGAACGCGCTCTGGTCCACCGGCATCTCGTCGTGGCGCACACCATCGACGTCGTAGGCGACGCAGACCGGCACCTTCTCCCAACCGGTGAGCACGTCCAGCTTGGTCAGCACCAGGTCGGTGAGCCCGTTGATGCGGGTGGCGTAGCGGGCGATCACCGCGTCGTACCAGCCGCAGCGGCGGGGCCGGCCGGTGGTCACACCGAACTCGCCACCGGCCTTGCGCAGCGCCTCACCGTCGTCGTCGAAGAGCTCGGTGGGGAACGGGCCCTCCCCCACCCGGGTGGTGTAGGCCTTGATCACCCCGACGATCCGGTCCAGCCGGGTGGGGCCGATACCGGAACCGGTGGCGGCGCCGCCAGCGGTGGCCGAGGAGGAGGTGACGAACGGGTAGGTGCCGTGGTCCACGTCCAGCATGGTCGCCTGGCCGGCCTCGAACACCAGGGTCTTGCCGGCGTCCAGGGCCTGGTTCAGCACCAGGGAGGTGTCGGCCACCATCGGGCGGATCCGGTCCGCATAGGAGAGCAGCTCGTCGGTGACCGCGTCGATGTCGGCGGCGCGGCGATTGTAGATCTTGACCAGGATCTGGTTCTTCTGGTCCAGAGCGCCCTCCACCTTCTCCCGGAGGATCTGCTCGTCGAAGAGGTCGGCGATCCGGATGCCCACGCGGCTCATCTTGTCCGCGTAGGTGGGGCCGATGCCGCGGCCGGTGGTGCCGATCTGCCGCTTGCCGAGGAAACGTTCGGTGACCTTGTCCAGGGTGCGGTTGTAGCTGGGGATCACGTGCGCACTGGAGGAGACCCGCAGCTTGGAGACGTCCACGCCGCGGGTGGCCAGGGCCTCCAGCTCCTCGAAGAGCACCTCCAGGTCGACGACGACGCCGTTGCCGATCACCGGCACGCATCCCGGGGAGAGGATCCCGGACGGCAGCAGGTGCAGTGCGTACTTCTCGTCACCGACGACCACGGTGTGCCCAGCATTGTTGCCACCGTTGAACTTCACCACGTAGTCCACACGGGACCCGAGCTGGTCCGTCGCCTTGCCCTTGCCTTCGTCGCCCCACTGGGCGCCGAGGACCACCACCGCTGGCATCGAGGTTCCTTCCGTCGTCTCTGGCCCGCGGGAGGGGCCCACCGCAGCCTACCGGTCTACGTGGACCAATGGCTGCGGTCGATGGGCTGGTACGCGGCGGGTCCTGATGCGAGCGGTCTGCCGGCGGGACTGCCACCAGCCCGGCAGCCGCTCCCACGGCACAAACGCCGACCAGCAGACCACAGTGGGCAGGAAGTGGATGCCCAGCAGCGCGAACGTGGCCAGGTGAAAGCTGAGGAACGAGGCGATCGCCAGGGCCAGCCACCGGCCGCGGAGCACGAAGACCAGCGGGGAGGCGGCCTCCAGCAGCACTGCTCCCCACTGCAGGAACCGCAGCAGCACCGCATGTGTCACGAAGTGGGCGTTCACCGCGTTCGGGCGGCGGATGAACGCCCAGGCGAGGGTGCCGGAGGAGACCCAGCGCAGCAGCGAGCCGCCGCTGAACACGTACTTGGCGAGCACCGACCCGAAGTAGGTGAGCACGGTGAACACCTGGACCATGCGCAGCGGCCAGCCGGCGGCGGCGTCCGCAGCTGCTCCGCCGCCGTACCGGGACGTGCCGGCGGTGGTCAGCACGAGCACGCCGATCGTGATGGCCATGTGGTCGTGCGAGACGTACCCGTAGCTCATCGCCCACAGCACCCAGAGCACGTAGCTGAGTGCATGCACAGCGCCGCCGGCGTGCTGCACGACAGCGGGCGCCCGGGCGAAGCCGCCGAGGATCAGCGCCAGGGCGCCCAGATGGATGCCGACGAACAGCACCTGAGCCACGGAGTCGGTGACCGGTGGCAGGTGCAGCCACTGCGCCAGTACCACCGGCTGGAACAGCTCCGGAGTCCCGCCCCGGTCCCCGGTCGCGTTCAGGAAGAACCGCACGTCCAGCACGGTCATCACAGCCAGTGCCGCACGCACCCAGGCCACCCGGGCTCGCGGCAGCTCCGGCACGAGCCAGCCCAACGTGCGGCGCGCCCCTGTGACGATCGCTCTCACTCTGTCTCCCAGGTGAGCAGGGGGACGTCGTACGGTTCAGCGGCCAGCGCGCCGCCGGACATCGGCGAGTGGTTCTCGTACACGGTGACCGAGACCAGCTCGTGCGGCCGGTGGTTGGTCTCCCACACCTCGACGATGTCACCGAGCAGGTCCGGGTCCTCCAGGATCGTCGGCAGCTGCACCTCGAACTCCACCCGGGAGATGCCGGCCGACGCTGGGGTCAGGCCCACCCGCACCTCGGCTCCGGTGGTGGTGGTACCCATGACGTAGGTGTTGATCACGTCGCCATCGGGATCCCGTGGGTAGGCGTACTGGCCGAGGCTGCCCAGCGGGAACCAGCTGTCCGCACGGAGGAACTGCGCCGCCACCAGGATCCCTACGAGCAGCACCATCACCGCCGCCCGTAGGAATGTGCCCATCCGACCACAGTGACAAAGGCGGGTCACAGGGAGGTCACAGACTGGTCACAGGTAGGTCATGCCTGGTCCGAGGACGCTGGCAGTGCTCGCTAGCCCAGCCGTCGGGTGTTGCCCCCGGGGCTTTGCCTGGGGCCGCTAGGTGCCCCCGGGCAACTTCTCAACGGACTGGGTGCCGGGTGGACCGGTTCAACGCGAGAGGGCGGTGCGGGCGGTGGGGTCGGCGTCGTCGGCGAAGCTACGGCAACGCTCAGCCTCCTCGGTCTCACCGATCTGCTCAGCCGCGTCCGCGAGCGCCAGCAGGGCCATCAGGAAACCCTGGTTGGGCACATGGTCGGCGGGCACGGGGCCGGCGCCACGCCAACCGGCTCGGCGCAGCGCATCCAGGCCGCGGTGGTAGCCGGTGCGCGCGAAGGCGTAGGCACTGACCGCGTCGCCGGCGGCCAGGCTGGCCCGGGCGAGCAACGCCCATGCGTAGCTCGCTGCGGGGAACCGGGCGGCGACGTCCGCCAGCTCCACCCCTTCCTCCACAGCGGCGCGGGCGGCCATGTCCGGGTGGTCGGCGGGCAGGCGGGTGGGATCAGGCTGGAGCAGGTTCTGCGACATGCTCCTAGCCTCTCATCAGCCGCCGTCGGTTCTGGCCGGGCCCGGTTGCTGTGCACCCCACAAGGGCAGGTTGTGCACAGCCCCGGGGGGGCCGACGTGCACAGCCGGCCCCCCGGGGCTACCCTCCTTGGAGCACCGATGGAAGGTCCGCGTGATGATCGATGTCGTGACGTCCACGAGCGGTCTGCTCGTGACGATCACCGGAGACCTTGACCTCACTTCCCGCGACGAGGCCGAGGCCGCTCTGCGTCGCATCGCCCTGCGCGAGCGGCCAAACCTGACGGTGGACCTGTGCCGGATGTCGTTGATGGACTCCACCGGCGCGGCCTGGCTCACCGCGCTCGTGGAGCAGGACCGGCGCATCGGTGGGCACCCGGTGCTCCGCGGTGCCGGCCCCCGCGACCTGTTCGTGCTGGAGGTCTGCGGCGTGCTCGACCGGGTGGAGGTGGACTCGGCCCACCACTGCCCGCACGGCCGGCGGGGGCACGCCACCGCCTGACCAGCACCGCATCCGCCACCGCCTGACCAGCACGGTTGCGCGACGACCGCTCCCCCGGCAGCCCCGGAGCGGTTCACGCTTCCGGCGCCGGCAGCTCCAACGTGGTGTCCCCGTGCACCTTGGCCCACACCACCTTGCCGGGCCCGGACGGGCGCCAGCCCCAGTCGGCCAGCCGCTCCACGATCTGCATCCCGTACCCGCCGACCCGGGCCGCATGCGGCTCCAGGTGGGTCGGCGGCACCGGGTTACCGTCCTCGACCTCGATCCGGACACCGTCGCCGGTGTCCTGGATCCGCAGCAGCACCCGACCCTGCCCGTGCACCACCGCGTTGGCGACCAGCTCGGAGACGATCAGCTCGACCACGGCGGGGTCGCGCTCCCAGGACGTGCAGGCCTCGGTCACCAGCTTGCGGGCCCGTCGTACCGAGTCGGCCGCCGGCGCGAGCCGCCACCGGCGGAACAGGCCACCACGGCGCTGCTCGGCGTCCGGGCCCGGCACCCGGATGACCACCACGGCGACGTCGTCCTCAGGAGGTGCGGCGAACTGCCGCAGCACCTGCTCGCCCACTCCGGCCGCATCGGTCTCGCCTGAGGCGGCCAACATCACCGTGCCCAGGCGAGCGACGCCGTCGTGCACGGGACGGTCCCGGCGCTCCACCAGCCCGTCGGTGTACAGCACCAGCACGTCGCCTGGTTCCAGCGTCACCTCGGCGGTGCCCCGCTGCCCGTCGCCAAAGCCCATCAGCCGCCCACGGGCCCCGGACAGCTCGGTCACCTCACCGGCGGAGACCAGCAGCCCGGGCAGGTGGCCAGCACTGCTGTAGCGCAGCAGCCACTCCCCCGGAGTCATCTCGCTGGGCTGCAACGTGGCGTACACCAGTGACGCCGACCGCCGGATCCGCATGCTCTGCACCATCCCGTCCAGGCGGGAGAGGACGGTGCCCGGGTCGCGCAGCTCGCTGGCCAGGGTGCGCAGCACGGAGCGCAGCTGGCCCATCGCGGCCGCCGCCTCCACGTCGTGGCCGACGACGTCCCCCACCACGGCGCCGACCACGTCCTCGCCGAGGTGCACCACGTCGTACCAGTCACCGCCCACCTGGGCGTGCTCGGCGTTCGGGGAGTAGTACGTCCACACGTCCAGGGAGTCGATGTGGTCCAGGTCCGGCAGCATCGCCCGCTGCAGCGTCTCGGCGAGCACGTGCTCACCCTGGTAGAGGCGCACGTGGTCCATCGCCAGCCCCACCCGGCGGGCGGTGGACTCCAGCAGCAGCCCGGACTCCGGGCCGGCGACCTGCTCACCAGGCTCGATCACCGCCATCAGGCCGAGCACGCTGCCCCGCCCCTGCAGCGGCGTCACGATCGCCTCCCGGCGCAGGTCGGGCCCACGCTCGGCGGAGGCGTTGATCAGGTCGGCGAGCTGCTGGCTCACAGTGCCCGGGGTGTAGGTCGCATCCAGGTCCAGACGCACCCTGCGCATCGGGCCCACACCCAGCAGCCGGGCCACCGGGTCCTCCTCGTCGGAGTAGGTGAAGCCGCGCCGGGGGTGGTCGTGCGGTCCGACCGCTGTGCTGTCCAGACCGGTGATCGGGCGCAGCACCGAGTCCTCGGCGAAGAATCCGCACCAGGCGAACAGGCGCCGGCTGAGCAGCCGAGCGATCACGGTCAGCGCACCGGCGTCCTCGCCCTCGTGGATCACCTCGGAGACCTTCGCCAGCGCCTCCAACGTGTGCCGGGAGTGGTGCACCAGCTCCTGCACGTCGGTGCGCACCGGTTCCGGCGGCCCGTTCTGCACGAAGACGAACCGGCGGATCGCACCGTCCAGCTCCCGCGGAGTGACCACGGCATCGAGGATGATCTCGTGCCCGTCTGCGCGCAGCAGGGGAACCGACAACGGGAAGCGGACTCCGTCGACGGCATGCTCGGCGATCTCGGCGAGCACCACCGAACGGTAACCGGGACTGATCACCTCTCCGCGGGCCCGGCCCTCCCGGGCGGTCAGCCCGGTGATCCGCTCGAACGCGGAGTTCACCCAGCGCAGCACCGGGCCGTGCGGTCCCAGGTCGACGACGGCGACTGCTCGCTCGCTCTCCAGGACCACCTGGGCAGCAGCGTCCTTGGGGTCCTCCTTCGCGCTGTCGCGCGCCCTGGGTTCGCTTCCGGGGGCGGGCTGGGGCGGGTACTCGGCCGCGGGATCGCTGGCCCGCGGGCCGCTGCTGTGGTCGGGGTCGGCTGCCGCGGACAGGTCACCGAGGCTGCCGGCCGCATTCGGTCCCGCAGATTTGTTCATCCCCGCGCCCTCCATCGTCTACGGTGTGACCTACCGGAGGACCATCGACGCGTGTGCGGTCCTCGTACCCCCGAGGAGGCCCGATGCCTGACGCTAACAGTTCCGGCATGGACGCGCCGCGCGAGGCCGGCGGAGCCGGGTCGGTGCACACATTGCTGGATCCGGACCGTACCCGACTGGTGCTCTCCGGGGAGATCGACGTCGCCCTGACCGACGAGCTCACCGAGGCAGTCACCGACGCCGAGACCGCAGGTCTGCCGGTGCAGGTGGACGCCCGGCACGTGACGTTCATGGACTCCTCGGGCATCGCGCTGCTGGCGCGCCTGGCCAACCGCACTCCCGGGCGACTCAGCCTGATCAAGCCGCCGGACGTGGTGCGCTTCCTGCTCGAGGTCACCCGGATCGGCGACCTGGTGGACGTGGTCGACTCCGAACCGGACGGCAGCCGGAAGTAGGTCGCGAGGCAGCGATCGGCCGGTTGCGGCGCCACGGTGCTCGGCGCCGGGAGACGGCGCCCTGGTGCTCGGCGGCCGGAACCGGTGACCCCTAGGCTGGACGCTGTGACGGACCGCGTGCCGAACATCCTGCTGATCAACTGCGACGATCTCGGGTACGGCGACCTGGGCTGCTACGGGTCGCACCAGAACACCACCCCGGCGATCGACCGGTTGGCCGCGGAGGGGCTCCGCCTCACCGACTTCTACGTGGCCTCGCCGGTGTGCTCCCCGTCGCGGGCCGCGCTGATGACCGGTTCTCTGCCGCCACGGGTGGGGTTCGGGGAGTTCGACGGCGAGGCGGTGCTGTTCCCCGGGATGCGGTTCGGGCTGGCTCCCGGGGAGGAGACGATCGCGAGCGTGCTGCGCGGCGCGGGCTACGCCACAGCGATGATCGGTAAGTGGCACTGCGGTGACCAGCGGGAGTTCCTGCCCACCAGGCACGGTTTCGACACGTTCTTCGGGCTGCCGTACAGCAACGACATGGGTCTGATGAGCCATGCCGGCCAACGGACCGGCACCGTCCCGCTGCCGCTGCTGGCAGGTGACGACGTGGTGGAGCTGCAACCAGCGATGGCGGCGCTGACCGAACGCTACACCGCTGCGGCGGTCCGGTTGCTCCAGGAGCACCGGGACCGCCCGTTCTTCCTCTACCTGGCGCATCTGCACCCGCACCTGCCGCACATCACCCCGGAGCGGTTCCAGCACGGGTCTCAGAACGGCGTCTACGGGGCAGCGGTGGAGTACATCGACTGGTCCACCGATGTGCTCCTGCGGGAGCTGGACCGGCTGGGGCTGGCGGAGAGCACGATCGTGGTCTTCACCTCCGACAACGGCTCCCGGGTGGCCGGAGAAGGCGGTAGCAATGCCCCGCTACGCGGCACGAAGCGGACGAACTTCGAGGGCGGGGTACGGGTGCCGTGCCTGGTCCGCTGGCCCGGTCACGTACCGGCCGGGTCGACCAGCGCAGCGGTGACCAGCGCGATGGACCTGCTGCCCACGCTGGCGGGTGTCGCCGGTGCCGAGCTGGCCGCCGACCGGGTGCGGGACGGGCACGACGTCCGTGACCTCTGGCAGGACCCGCAGCACGCACGCTCACCGCACCGGGTGCTGCCCTACTACTGGCGGAACGAGCTGGAGGCGGTCCGCAAGGGCCGGTGGAAGCTGCACGTGCGCCGGCACGAGCCGCCAGTGGGCGACGTCACCGAGCTGTACGACCTGGTCGACGATCCGGGTGAGACCACCGATCTGGCCGGTACGCATCCGGAGGTGGTCCGGGACCTGATGGCTGAGGTGCAGCAGGTCCGGCTGCGCTGCGGTGATGCGCACACCGGTGCCCCGGGCCAGGACATGCGGCCTGTCGGCATCGTGGACGACCCGCGACCGCTGGCCGTCCACGACCCCGCCCATCCCTACCTGGTGGCGCTGTACGACGGCCCCGCTGGCTGATCTCAGCCGGCCAGGTGTGCCCACTGCGGCTCCAGCTCGGTCCATCGGCCGGTGCCGGCGACCCGGCCTTCGGCGAGCACCACCACACGGTCGGCGAGGGCGAGTGCAGCCCGCTTGGACGTTGCTCCGATCACTGTGGTGCGGCGTCGGCGCAGTGCTTCCCACAGCTCGAGCTCGGTGGCGGCGTCCAGCGCGCTGGAGACATCGTCGGCGAGCAGCAGGTCGGCGTCGGTGGCCAGCGCCCGGGCGAGCGCGAGGCGCTGCACCTGGCCGCCGGAGAGCCGCACACCGCGGTGACCCACCAGCGCGTCCGGGCCCCCGGCGGCCACCAGGTCTGGTGTCAGTCGCGCATCGGCGACCGGTCCCGCGAATGGCCGGTCGTGGCCGAGCCGGATGTTCTCGGCGAACGTTCCGGACAGCACCCGCGGCACCTGGGCGACGTGCGCGACCCGGCCGGGCCGCAGGAAGACCTCCGCGTCGGTCACCGGCGCACCGTTCCAGGTGATCCGACCCCGGTGCGGCACCAGCCCGGCCAGGGCGCCGAGCAGGCTGGACTTGCCGGCACCGACCTGGCCGACGAGCAGCACCAGCTCCCCGGCACGCACGGTCAGGTCCACCTGCTCGGCACCGATCGTGCCGTCGTCGTGCACAGCACTCATATCGGTCAGGACGAGCTCGCCCAGCGGGTCGCGCACCGCCGGCGCCGGTCCGGGAGCCGCACCGGTGAGCAGGTCCACCTGTGGCGGCAGGTCCATCAGGTCTACGCCGCCGGCGAAGGCACTGGTGTGCTGCTGCCAGTCCCGGGTGCCGGGGGCCTCGGTGACCACTGCACCAGCCACACGACCGAACCAGTCGAACCCGTTCACCGCGTTCGCCACCAGCAGCGCCGTGGCCAGCCCCCACCAGCCCCACAGCAGCGCTGCCCAGGCGGTGACCACCCCGGCCTGCACCATCACCACCGGCACACCGGCCAGCACCGCCTGTACCCGGTGCTCGCGCACTGCGGCATCCACCCGCCCGGAGTCCACCCCGCGCAGGTGGGCGTGCACGGCCGGGGTGGCACCGGCCAGCTTGACGGTACGGGCGGACTCCAGCGCGGAGACCAGTGCCCGGCCGAACCCGGCGCGGGCCAGAGAAGCCGCAGCCGCTGACCGGCCGGCGATCGGCCGGCCGATGCTGGAGGCGGCCGCCGAGGTGACCATCACGGCCAGCAGCACCGCCCCGGCGAGCCAGGTGCCCCCGAGCAGGGCCGTGACCGCGGCGATCACCAGCCCGTTGATGAAGTCCACCCAGCGGTCGGCGTAGCGGGCGTACCGGTCGGCGTCCATGCTCCGGGCGACCACCTCACCGGGCGGTGTGCGGGGCAGACCGTGCTGGCGGGTCTGCCCGAACAGCACCGCCATCCGGGTGCGCAGCAGCACCTCCACCCACCAGCGCGGGTAGCGCCAGACGGCGTCAGCGAGCAGCAGCGGGGCGGCGAGCAGGCTGGCGGCCAGCAGCGCCAGCAACCAGAGGACCTGCTCCCCGGTGGTCAACCGCACCACGAGCTCACCCCAGACGAATCCGGTGAACGCACCCTGGGCGCCGATCAGCCCGGCGAGCAGGAACCCGACCGCACCGCCGATGCCCCAGGCAGGGCGCACCACCAGTGCGCGGGCGATCCCGCGGGTCAGGCTCGGCCCGGTGCCCACCTCCCGGCGTTCTGGTGGGGTGCCGGTGCGGCGGCGGTGCCCGATCTGCTCGGTCGGTAGCGCCGTGGTCTCGGCAGCCCCCTCGGCGTGCTCCACCATGGCCGCTGCCACCCCGGGCCCGCCCCCGGCCGAAGATCCGTCCGCAGCCGGCGCACCGTGGTCATCTACCGCGCGAGCCGCGCCACCGTCATCTACCGCGCGAGCCGCGCCACGGTCGAGCAGACCGGATGGCTCGGCACCGCCCTCGCCACCAGCAGCCACGAGCAGCTCCCGGAACGGTCCGTCGGCAGCGGCCAGCTCGGCGCGCCGCCCCTGCTGGATGATGCGCCCGCCGGAGAGCACCGCCACCTGGTGCGCTCGCTGCGTGGTGCTCAGCCGGTGCGCGATCAGGATGCCGGTGCGGCCACTGAGCAGCCGGTCCGCCGCAGCAACCACCCGCCGTTCGGTGAGCGGGTCCATCCGGGCGGTCGCCTCGTCCAGGACCACCACGCGCACGTCCCGCACCAGCAGCCGGGCGAAGGCGACCAGCTGCTCCTCCCCGGCGGAGAGCTTCGTGCCGCCGGCTCCCAGTGGCGTGTCCAGACCGGCCGGCAGGCCGGCGACCCAGCCGGTCAGGCCGAGCTCGGCGACGGCGGCCTCCACCCGGTCGCGTGGGTAGTCCTCGAACAGGGTGATGTTCTGAGCGAGCGTGCCGGCCAGGATGTCGGTGCGCTGGCTGACCACGCCTACGGCGCCGCGCAGCTGCTGCAGGTCCAGGTCGCGCACGTCCGCCCCACCCAGGAGGACGGCACCCTCCGGCGGTTCCACCGCACGGGAGAGCAGTGCGGCCAGGGTGGACTTGCCCGAACCGGTGCGCCCCACCAGTGCGACCGTCTGCCCGGCCGGTACGTGCAGGCACACCTCGCGCAGCGCGAAGGTGCCCTCCTGGTAGGCGAAGTGCAGGTCCCGCAGCTCCAGGTCCAGGGCGCCCTCGGGCAGGTCCTGTCCGCCGACCGGCTCCGGTGGGGAGGAGAGCAGCTGCCGCAGCCGGATCAGCGCACCCAGTCCGGCCTGCAGCTCCGGGAGCTGCTCGGCGAGATGACCGACCAGGCCGACGAACGTCGTCGTGACCAGGAACAGGGTGACCAGCCGCCCGACCGAGAGCCCGTCGGCGAGCACCAGGGCGGCGCCGGTGACCCCGATCGCCGCGAGCAGGCTGTGCAGCAGCACCCCGGCACGCCCCAGCAGCCGGGCCTCCAGCCGCTGCACGACGGCGAACTTCTCGTGCACCCGGGCGGAGAGCTCGGCGAGGCGGCGGACCACGAACGCCTGGCCGAGGCTGGTGCGCAGATCGTCGCGACCGGCCACACCCTCCTCAACTGCGGCGGCGTGGTCGGTCCAGGCGATCTCCTCGACCACCTTGCTCTCCGCGATCGGACGCAGCAGCGGGCGCACCAGCAGGTAGGTGATCCCGGCCAGAGCGGGAAAGAGCAGGAACGCCGGCCACCAGGTGAACCCGGCCACGAGCCACATCGGCACTGCGGAGAACACCGCCCGCAGCAGTCCCCACACCTGCAGCCGCATCAACGTGCCCACCTCGTGGGTGTCGTCGTCGACCCGGTCCAGGATCTCCCCGACGGCCTGCTCGGAGAGAGTGGCCAGCGGCTGGCGCAGGGCAGCGGTGAGCAGATCGCGACGCAGGGCGCCCTCGGCCCGGTCCACCACGGCGCTCCAGACCACCCTGCCGACGGTGTCCGCGAGCGCAGCGCCGACCACGCACAGCGCGAGCAGCCCGACCAGGGCGGCGGTCGGGCCCTCAGCGAGGTGGCCAGCCACCACGGTGCCGTAGGTCTGGCCGATGGCAGCGCTGGCGCTGCCGATCAGGGCGAGCGCGGTCGCCGGCCGGCGCAGGCGGCGCAGGTCGACCCGACGTGCGGGGTCCTGCTGGTAGTCAGCTGCGGCGGGGCCGGTGCGGCGGGCGGGTGCTGCGGTCGAGGTCATGGCGGACCAACTCTAGGTTTGGCCACCCGCACCCGTCGCCTCTATTTCTGCGCCGCTGCCCGATGGGTCAAGCAGATCACACCCGGCCGCCCCGGCCGCCCCCGCAGCCCCGGCCGCGCACCCGAGCCTTTGCCGCCGCCAGCCAGCTGCCCCACGCACGCACAGCGAACGGCGACCGGCCCTGTCCAGGACCGGTCGCCG
>Ga0209487_1000715_pt1 | contig 29378 bp, 27 predicted proteins | sample Poulit2012_FD_187524 | JGI IMG/M metagenome (GOLD analysis project Ga0209487, IMG submission 187524) | Agricultural soil microbial communities from Georgia to study Nitrogen management - Poultry litter 2012 (SPAdes) (version 2) | ecosystem: Environmental > Terrestrial > Soil > Agricultural land...
AGGCCCCACATCGCACATAAATGCTGATGTGGGGCCTTCGAGCTTCAAGGTCTAAACAGGTTTAACTATTTGGACTTCGTGGACTTGTTAGCGTCCTGCAGGCCAAGATCTAGCCCGCCGAAAAGATCGACGATGGAGTTGTAGATAACTGCCAACAGCGGCGCCAAAATGGTGTTGAAAATGGCCACCACCACGCCGATCAGCGCGCAGATGGCGAAGACGATGCCGAAAGTAATTTTCTGCGATCCGCCGACATCGAAGATGAGGGAATTCATTGACTCCCAAATCCCGAACTGGCTCATGCCAAAGTACAGCAGCACTACTGCTATCAACCAGGCCACTAGACCCACTAGTGACATGGCCAAACCGACGCGAAACGCCGATAGCGGTGTGATTCGCTTCAGCGAAACATTTCGTCGTGCCATAGGAATTACTCCTTGTTGTCGGAATCGTTGTCCTGGTCACCTGGCTTATTAGGGTCCAGTTCCTGTCGAGCATCCTCCACAGTCTTTTCGCCCTTAGCTACAGCCAGTGCTTCTTCTTCCCCATCATCTTCCACGTTGCGGTCGATGACAAGCAACTCAACATCATCGCTCAGGTTCACCAAACGCACGCCCATGGTTGCGCGCGAGGATGGACGAATCTCATTGACCTCAGTGCGGATAACGCCGCCAGCAGAGGTAATAGCGAAGATTTCATCATCTTCCATCACGGTAATCGCACCGATCAGCTTGCCGCGCTTTGGCGTGTACTTAAAGGTCATCACGCCCAAGCCACCGCGGCCTTGTGGAGCGTATTCCTCGATAGCGGTGCGCTTACCGTAGCCGCCGGAGGTAGCCACCAACAGGTAGCCGCCTTCCTGGACGACAGACAGGCTCAGCAGCTGGTCATCGCCGCGGAAACGCATGCCCTTAACGCCGGCAGTTGCACGGCCCATTGGGCGCAGCTGCTCATCATCGGCAGTAAAGCGAATGGCTTGGCCTTGCTCAGAGGTCAGCAAGATGTCGTCATCATCAGAAACCAGCTGCGCACCGATCAAAGAGTCACCCTCATTTAGGTTGATCGCAATCAGACCAGAAGAACGTGCGGATTCATAATCAGTCAGACGGGACTTCTTCACGCGCCCCTGCTTGGTTGCTAGAACCAGGTAAGGCGCATCCTCATAGGACTGAATCTGAATGACCTGGGCGATCTTTTCTTCCGGCTGGAATTCCAGCAGGTTCGCCACGTGCTGGCCACGCGCGGTGCGTGATGCCTCTGGCAACTCATAGGCCTTGAGGCGGTAGACGCGACCGAAGTTGGTAAAGAACAAGATCCAATCGTGGGTGGAGCAGATGAAGAAGTTCTTGACGATATCGTCTTGCTTCAACTCCGCGCCACGCACGCCCTTGCCACCGCGCTTTTGCGCCTTGTAGGAATCAACCTTGGTGCGCTTGGCGTAGCCGGTAGCGGTGATCGTGACAACTACGTTTTCCCGGGCAATTAGGTCTTCGTCGGTGACGTCGCCGGTTGCAGCAACAATCTGGGTGCGGCGTTCATCGCCATACTTTTCGACGATTTCCTGCAGTTCATCATGCACGATCGCACGCTGACGCTCAGGCTTGGCCAGAATGTCCTTGTAGTCAGCGATCTCAAGCTCGATCTCTGCCAACTCATCAACGATCTTTTGACGCTCCAGAGCAGCCAAGCGACGCAGCTGCATGGCCAAGATGGCATCGGCCTGGATGGTGTCAACGTCCAACAGGGACATCAAACCTTCGCGGGCTTCATCCACGGTTGGGCTGCGGCGGATCAGCGCGATGACCTCATCGAGCATATCCAGTGCCTTAACCAGACCACGCAGGACGTGTGCGCGCTTTTCAGCTTCATCCAGGCGGTACTGGGTACGGCGAACAATGACCTCGATCTGGTGAGCCACGTAGTAGCGCAGCATCTGATCGATACGCAGGGTGCGTGGCACGCCATCAACGATGGAGAGCATATTCGCGCCGAAGGAAGTTTGCAGCTGGGAGTGCTTGTACAGGTTGTTGAGCACCACGCGCGCTACGGCATCACGCTTGAGCGTAATAACAATGCGCATGCCCACGCGGTCAGAAGATTCATCTTCAATCTTGGAAATACCAGCGATCTTGCCGTTGGCCACGGACTCCGCGATATTGGTGACCAAGTTATCTGGGTTGACCTGGTAAGGCAGCTCCGTAATAACGATGGTCTGGCGTGAGCCCTGCTCTTCAATGGAGGTCACACCGCGCATGCGGATAGAACCACGGCCGGTGGTGTAAGCATCCTTAATGCCGCTATCGCCGACGATCAAGCCGTAAGTTGGGAAGTCTGGGCCTTTCACAAACTTCATGCACGCTTCCAGAGATTCTTCTTCGGAAGCTTCTGCGTTTTCTAGCAACCAGAAAATGGCATCAGCCAATTCGTTGAGGTTGTGCGGCGGGATGTTGGTGGCCATACCAACGGCAATACCGCCGGAACCATTCATCAACAGGTTAGGAATACGCGATGGCAGAATATCTGGCTCTTGGGTCTTACCATCGTAGTTTGGTGAGAAGTCCACGGTGTTTTCGCGAATATCGCGGACCATTTCCATCGCCAAAGGCGTCATACGGCACTCGGTATAACGCATTGCTGCCGGGCCGTCATTACCTGGGGAGCCGAAGTTACCCTGGCCATCAATCATTGGGTAACGCATATTCCATGGCTGCGCCAGACGCACCAGCGCGTCATAAATAGCCGAGTCACCGTGTGGGTGGAAATGACCCATGGCATCTGCAACTGGACGCGCAGACTTCACATAGCCGCGCTCAGGACGGTAGCCCGAGTCATACATCGCATACAAAATGCGACGGTGTACTGGCTTTAGACCGTCGCGTACTTCTGGTAGCGCACGACCAACAATGACAGACATTGCATAGTCGATATAGCTGGTTTCCATTTCCTCATTGATGTCAATGGGGTGGATCTTGTCAAAAAGATCGCCGTTATCATCGCTCATAACGCCCTATTCTAGCCTTTCCGGCCATTTAATGCCCGATCGTGGTATCACGGTGATACCATTTTGGCTATGGCGATGACCCTACGTTTAACTCCCGAACAAGATCACGCATTAACCCTGCTCGCATCCGCGCACGGCACGTCCAAACATGAGGCCGTTGTCCGCGCTATTGCCCTGGCCGCTACGCGAACTGTCCAAGATGCCACCGTGGATGAATTAGCGCGTGAGCACATCAAAGGACACCGTGAATTAGAAGCCGATATCCGCCGTTCTCGTGGGCAGGCTTTGCGATGAGAACAGAACAACTCCTCATTGTCGCCCAACGCTTTTGCGAAACTCACCGCGTGCGGATTGTTAATTATTCAGCGTTGGTAGCAGCCTCCGCTGCAGCGCATGCGCGTATCGATGGCATCGCCATCCACGACAATATCTACCAAGCAGCCGCCAGCTTGATTGATGTATTGACCAAAGTGGAAGCATTAAGCGGGAACAATAAGGAATTCGCTGCGATCTGCGCCAAAATCTACTTAGATTCCCAAGAGATGGCTTAATATCCAGCTACTATGGTCAGCATGTCGAATCTCTCCCAGCTACTGGAACCAGAAACTCGCTCTTTAGTTCTCAAAGATTTATCCCAGTTCGTAGACAAAACCGTTGCAGAGCAATCCGGTATCTCCGGCATGGCTATTAAAGGCGCGGTATCTGCTGCCACCAAGGTCAGCCCTGATTTTATCTCCCGGGGCCTCAACAAAATCTTGCCCGATATGCTGGGTGATTTGGAACCATACTGGTCAGACTTCGAATCCTCCGATTCTCAGGACTTCGGCGCGTTCTTAGACAAAGATTCCGCGGCTGTTGCCGATGCCCTCATGTCCACCGCCGATCAGCACGCTGAGCGCATCACCATTGCACCGGTTGCTAAAGCATATAAATCCCTGCGCAATAAAGGCGCTTCCATCGTTGAAGGAAAAGTTGCCGATCTAGGCAGCATCCTGCACAAACACATGAATTAAGCAGGAATAGATCCCGTTAATTCATCCCTCACATCCCATAGGTTTCCTAAAAGGGTTCTGGGTACAGCTCTGCGAGTACGAAATTGTTTGGATCTAATGATTCTGGCAGGTGCTCGCGGAGCTTTTCTGCGTCATAGTCAATGAGGATGCAGCCCAGCCACAACCGCTTAGAGCCATACGGGATGCGGTCGCCAGTCATATCTAGCTCGGACTGCGCTGCCTGCATCCACAATGGTCCGGCATAGTTCGGTTTCTCTGCCACATCTGCCTCAGTCGGGGCTCCACCGTGAACAATCGGATCAGTTGCCTCAACAAAATCGGAGAATAACTCCGGAATAATTCCTGCTTTCTCCGGGGCAGCGAAGAACGCTACGGTGACATAAGTTAGAGGCTTCACATCCTCCTGACCAGCTGCGATCTCAGACTTCGTTCGCGGCTTGCGCCGTAAATTCATTGCAAAGCTACCTATTAATGTGCCTGGAAACGCCGTTGGTTCACGGATATCTTCGAAGAAGAACTTCTCCCGCAGCTCATCATCATCGACTTTCTCTTCATCAAATTCGACCAAAGCATTGAGCTCGTATAAGTGCCACTGCAGTGGTGAATCCAGCTGGTCATAGACAGCCTGGGTCCGAAGAGACCACAGTTCGAATTCATCATCACTCGGGAGAGGTTTCGGTGAATACGCCAAGATCTTGGCTTCCGCCTGGGCAATACGTTTCTCATACAGCGCATAGGCGCGGTCAAGGTCTTCTGGCTTCGCGATGAACTGGGTGGTCAGGATCTCAACGGTCATGCGCCCCAGAATAGAGAAAACACCGTTGAAGCGTATTTTCGCTTCAACGGTGTATCGATAAGCAACTGCTTATTTTAGATATCCAAGAAACGGACATCCTTCGCACGACGGGTAATAAAGGAACGACGTGCCGCGACATCATCACCCATCAAGATGGAGAAGAGCTCGTCGGCGCGCTGTGCATCCTCCAGATCCACGCGGCGCAAAATGCGGTTTGTCGGATCCAGCGTGGTCTCCCACAGCTCGGATGCGTTCATCTCACCCAGACCCTTGTAGCGCTGGATACCGTCATCCTTGTTGATCTTGCGACCAGCATTCAGGCCTTCTTCCAGCAACTTGTCACGCTCTGCGTCCGAGTAGGCGTAGCCTGGCTTACCCTTGCCCCACTTGAGCTTGTACAGCGGTGGGTTAGCAAGGTACACGTGGCCCTCTTCGACCAACTGCGGCATGAAGCGGAAGAGCAAGGTCAGCAACAAGGTAGCGATGTGCTGGCCATCGACATCGGCGTCGGCCATCAGCACGATTTTGTTGTAGCGCAGCTTGGAGATATCAAACTCTTCATGGATGCCAGTGCCCAGCGCGGTGATAATGGCCTGGACCTCGGCGTTTTTCAACACCTTATCCATACGAGCCTTCTCCACGTTCAAGATCTTGCCACGCAGCGGCAAAATAGCCTGGAACATTGAGTCACGGCCACCCTTTGCCGAACCACCCGCGGAGTCACCCTCCACGATGTACAGCTCAGAGATCTTTGGATCCTTAGTACGGCAATCGGCGAGCTTACCTGGCAGACCACCCAAGTCCGTCGCGGACTTGCGGCGTACCAATTCACGCGCCTTACGCGCTGCCACACGCGCCTGCGAGGACGCTACCGCCTTGTTGACGATGGCCTTGGCTTCCGCCGGGTTCGCATCAAACCAGTCATTAAGGTGCTCATTGACCGCGCGCTGCACAAAGCCCTTGATCTCCGAGTTGCCCAGCTTGGTCTTGGTCTGGCCTTCGAACTGCGGATCAGTAACCTTTAGCGAAACAACTGCTGCAAGACCCTCACGGCAGTCATCACCAGTCAAGCTGCCATCTTTTTCGCGCATGAGCTTGTGCTCTTTGGCGTAACGGTTCATCAAAGACGTCAGCGCGGAACGGAAACCTTCTTCGTGCGTACCACCTTCATAAGTGTTGATGGTATTCGCGAAGGTGTGAGTAGATTCCTTGTAGCCCTGGTTCCACTGCATGGCGACCTCTACCTCATGGTCATTGCCCTTAACATCGAAGGCAACCACGGTTGGGTGGATCGCGGACTTGGTCTTGTTGAGGTACTTAACGTAATCAACCAGGCCATCTGGATAGTGGTAAGTGACCTTCTTCTGCAGCTTCTTTGAAGAGCCTTCAGTCTTTGCTGGCGCTGGGGTATCTGCGCCTTCTTCTTCAAAGTCATCAACGTCTTCATCATCAAAAGAAGTGCTGTCGAGCTGCTTTTCGCCGGATTCTGCATCCGCGATAGCTTCAAGATCGAGCTGTTCTTTGGTCACTCGCTCATCGATCAGCTGGATGGTCAGGCCCTTATTAAGGAAGGCCATCTCCTGCAGACGACGCGCGATGGTGTCATAGTCATACTCGGTGGTTTCAAAGATCTCTGGATCTGCCCAGAACCGAATCTTGGTACCAGTACCGCGGGCATTACCGCCTTCTTTGAGTTCTTCCGGAACAGCGTTGTTGAACTCCTGGTACCAGTGCTTACCATCAGTCTTGATTTCTGCTTCCACGCGCGTAGACAGCGCGTTCACCACAGAAATACCAACACCGTGCAGACCACCAGAGATAGCATAAGAGTCCGAGTCGAACTTACCGCCAGCGTGTAGCTGCGTCATTACAACCTGGACCGTCGGCGCACCTGAGGCGTGCATGCCGACGGGGATACCACGGCCATCATCTGTAACTTCCACTCCGCCGTCTGCCATGAGGCGAACAATGACTTTGGAGGCATGGCCCGCCATGGCCTCATCGACCGAGTTGTCAACGACCTCCCAGATCAGGTGGTGCAAACCACGAGGACCGGTGGAGCCGATATACATACCTGGACGCTTACGGACGGCCTCTAAGCCCTCCAGGATCGTAATTGACCCAGCGTTATATTCCGGTTGGGTAGCCACGAAACCGTGTACTCCTTTATTCCAAATTTATACGGTGGCAAAGGCGCCATCATAGAAATCAATAATGCGATAAACCCTTAAAACTAAGGGTGAACTAAACAAGGCAGCTGAACTTAGCGTCTGTGTAGTTCTAAGACTTTATCCATTCTACACTGTGTCCCCCTACCTAGACAGACTCCGCTTCGCCCAAACGCCAAAATATGCGTTAATTTTTACCTTTGTTGAGCGCCCAACGCCCTCAGCGAAATAAAAGCCGCTGAGAACAAGCAGGTTAACAGGGTTTTAGATCGAGATTGATAATTTAACCGTATGTATCCTTCGAGCCCTGCGGTTTTACCCACATTGGCCCTTCATAGTTCTTATGTTGTTTAGGTCCGGAAATTCTCAGTTGATAAATGACATCGGGGCCCACTTGCTCAGAAATCCGCTGCAAGATCTGCCGTTGTAAATAACGCAGTTGCGTACCCCAATTGGAGTTATCGCAGGCAACATAGATAATGCCATTTTCAATCCGATCAGGATGCGTATGTTGCGCGATTTTCTCACCAACCAGCTTGTGCCAATGGCCAGTAATCCACCCATGAGCCAAATCATGTTCCCAGCCACGCGAAGTCACTTCACGGGCAATATGCGAACCAAGCTTTGGAATATCAACACTACGCCGGCGCCGACGTCCATCTGCTCCGGTTTCCCGACCTTTGCCGCGATAACGGGGGCGCGGAGTCTTTGATAATTCCGCTATATCAAAACCTGGCACCTGGGGGACAGGGATTCCCTGAGGTTTGTCCACCGGCATTTTTGCGACTTTGGACTTAGATGCGTGATGCAGCTTCGGCGGATTCGGCGAACGCTTGCGAATATGCTCAAAGGCTTGTTGAACGGGGTCTGTATTAGACATCTTCGTCACCAGCCTTATCCGATTCGCCGTGCTCCTTTTCTTCTATTCTAGGCGCAACAGTATCTTCCTCAGTAGGGCTTTTGTCGGGAGTACGCAAAATCGAGATGCGGCCGCTATCTGTATCTTCTACACCGATCTCGAAGCGCTGCATCGGGATTAAGTTCTCCGGTAGATCCTCATCTACTGCAGCGGTAATAAAGACTTGCTCGACATCGGCAGCAAGCTTGACTAATTTTTCACGGCGCTTGGCATCGAGCTCCGCAAAAACATCATCCAAGATCAAAACTGGATCAGAATCTTCGGAACGCAGCAGTTGAAACTCTGCAAAGCGCAAAGAAATGGCATAGGACCAGGTCTCACCGTGGCTCGCAAAACCTTTCGCCGGCGCCGTGCCTAGGTGTAATTCCACATCATCGCGATGCGGGCCGACCAAAGAGATACCGCGCTCGATCTCGCGGTGACGTTTAGCTCCCAGCTCTGCGAGCATGACTGCTTCTAAGACTTCTCGATCAGTGACATCGATGGTGGATTTATACGCAATGTGCGCTGGACGCGATTCTGGCGCTAACCCCTCATATGCTGCAGGGATCAGCTCAGTTAGCCGATCAATAAGTTCTAGTCGGGCTGCAATAACCTGCGCGCCCAGGCTAGCCAGCTGGGTATCCCACACATCTAAAGTCGATAAGGCCGAGGCACCTTCAGTGTCTCCATACCCGCGACGCATAGCTGACGATGCTGATTTCAACAAAGCATTGCGCTGGCGCAAAACCTTGTCATAATCAGCCTTCACCCCAGCTAAACGCGGAGTACGAGTAGCAACAATGTCATCGAGATAGCGACGACGTTCTGCTGGTTCCCCGCGCACCAGCGCTAAATCTTCCGGCGAGAAAAGAACAGTTTTTACAACACCTAATAATTCGCGCGGAGTTTTGCACCGCGTGCGATTGATCTGAGCCTGGTTAGCGGCATGCGGTTTGATCAATAAATGCGCTGTGAGCTCGCGGCCTTGGTTGACCGCGGTAGCTGATACGCGAGCACTAGACGTTCCTTGCCGCACCAGCGGAGCATCCTGGTTAACACGGTGGGAGCTTAAGTGCGCGACATAGCCTAAAGCCTCAACGATATTGGTTTTTCCAAAACCGTTACGGCCAACAAATAACACTATGCCGGGATTCAGATCGAGGTTTAACTCCGACCACGATCTAAAATCACGCAGGTCAAGCTCACGAATATACATCTAGTGCGTAGTTTAACCAGGCAAACGTACTGGCATCAAAAGGTAAGTGAAGAAGGTATCCGGAGTTGGGAAATTACCATCTTCATCTGCTTCTGGCAGTTCTTCTGGCTCAGGGATCATAATTGCTGGACGTGATGGCTCAGTAAATCCGAAAACGACGCGATCCGTTGGAATTACAGCGAGGCCGTCTTTGAGGAAGCCCGGGTTGAAAGCAATGAGTAATTCATCGCGACCAGTAAAAGCACAAGGAATGGTTTCCTCGGCATTACCGGTATCGGTGGCACCTGCAGCTAGCTGTACTTCGCCTTCGCTAAAGAGCATGCGGATCTGGGCGTTACGATCAGTTAGCAAGGAGACACGGCGAATAGCCTCTTGCAGTGGTCCGATCTCAACCGATGCCATCGCGGTGTGCGACTTAGGCAGAAGGTGAGAAACGGTTGGGAAATCGGCATCGAGCATACGCGTTGTGGTCTCGCGGTTATCTGCGTGCAAACCGAATAGACCATCAGCTGCAATGCTGTCACCAGTACCAACAGCGATTTCAATGGGATCAGTGATGTGCGAATCCAAAGAACGCGCAGTTTCCTGCAGCGTTTTCGCTGGTACCAACAACTGAGTTTTTACTTCTTCAGCAGTTGGTTCCCATTCCAAAGTACGCACTGCCAGACGGAAACGGTCCGTTGCCGTCAAAGTTACTTCTTTGCCTTCGATAGCCATGCTGATACCCGTAAGCATCGGCAGCGTGTCATCTTTACCAGCGGCAGCCGCAACCTGGGAGACAGCTTCTGAGAAAAGCTGTGGTTGAACTTTACCTGTAACCTCCGGCAAGACCGGCAACTGTGGGTAATCTTCCAAAGAAATAGTCGGCAGCTCAAAACGCGAAGAACCACACTGGATCAAAACCTTGGTGTCTTCTTGACGGATATCAACCGGCTTATTCGGCATAGCCGCAACGATGTCAGACATAAGTTTGCCTGCTACAGCAACACGTCCTGGTTCTTCGATCTCAGCGGCGATTCGAACACGAGTCGAAACTTCGTAGTCGAATCCGGCGATCTCTAAGCCATTGTCATCTGCGGTGAAAATCATTGCTCGCAGTACTGGCTGCGCGGCCTTCGTCGGTAGGTTTCGGGCAACCCATCCAACTGCATGGCTGAGGTCATCTTTAGCCACACGAAAAGACACGGCGTTGGTCGTTAGGGTTTCCATGTGCGTCTTTACTCTCCTTGACTCACTTTCGATGCGTCGTGCCCAGTGTTCACACTGTTGTCATTCAACGCACGCCGACTAGGTCGTTTCTGGTTATTTCTGCTTGGTACCTGGTGATGAACAACAAGTTCTAATTACCAAAAGCGCGGCGAAATACCTGAATCTTCCCGGTTTCAAAAAATTCTTGGGATCTAGCAACTTACAAAAAATTGCTTTCTTGCAACTGCTTCTAACTTAACCGGTCGCAGCGCTTTGGCGCTACTCGCTTGAAGTTTTTGTAATTCGCGAAATCGACGCTTCCTGGCGGCGGGTGCTCGAACTTCCACACAGGCCCCCTTTCTTCTAGCTGATCTAGAAATAAAGTTAGTAGTAGTAATAACCGTTGTGAATCCTGTGGGTAATCACAAGAAAACGGTGGTCGGTGGGTAGATCGATCGTGTGTGATCACATGTGATCAAGCTGTGGATAGATCGGGGCAATTGTGGATAACTCGAATTACACGAAAGTTATCCACAGGAGGGCCAAAGTTATCCACTGAGATCGCACAGCGGTGATCACAGCAGGTCGGAGGTTTTCTTGAGCTTGTGAAAATCGATCTTGTGAGCAAGCTCATTAAATTACAACAATGAAATTACACAAGTGTGAATAACCTTGTGGATAACTTTTTGCCTGCTAAGAGCACTAAAACCACCAAACCCGCCTAACCAAGAGAAATAATCTTGGCTAAGCGGGCAGAAGATCGGGGTTAGCTTCGGGCGCGTCCCTTAATGCGTTGAGTAAGAACCTGGATCTCGTCGTAGGTCTCACGCTTTTCTGTCATTTCTTTTCGGATCTTGCGCTCGGCGTACATAACAGTGGTGTGGTCTTTGCCGCCGAATTGCTCACCAAGTTTCGGTAGCGAAAGATCTGTCAGTTCACGGCAGAGATACATCGCCAGCTGTCGGGCATGAGCAATATCGCGCTTTTTACCAGATCCGGTCAAAGTTGAGACATCGATATCGAAGTACTCTGCGGTGACTTCAATAATCGTATTCGGCGTGATTTGTTCAGCCGCAGAATCTGGTGCCAGGTCGCGCAGCGCAACTTCTGCCATTTGAATGTTGATCGGTTCATTGACCAAAGAGGAATAAGCGGAGACACGGATCAGCGCGCCTTCAAGCTCACGAATAGAAGTTTCAAAGCGCGAGGCGATGAGTTCCAAGACCGCTCGATCAACGGTGGTGCCATCGGCAGACGCCTTCTTCATCAAAATGGCAATACGAGTTTCCAGATCTGGCGGCTGAATATCTGTAATCAGTCCGCCTTCAAAGCGGGTTCGCAACCGGTCTTCCAGAGTGGTCAACTGCTTCGGCGGGCGGTCCGAGGACAAAATAATCTGCTTATTAGCTTGGTGCAGAGCATTGAAGGTATGGAAGAACTCTTCCTGGGTTGATTCTTTACCTTCTAAGAACTGAATATCATCAACCATCAAAATATCGAGGTTGCGGTAACGGCGCTTGAAAGATTCCTGCCTATCATCACGCAAAGAGTTGATGTAGTCATTAGTAAATTCTTCCGAAGATACATATTTCACGCGCAGACCCTTGTGCAACAGCTGCGCATAATTACCCGCTGCATGCAACAAGTGGGTTTTGCCCAGGCCGGAGCCGCCCCAAATAAACAGAGGGTTATAAGCACGGGCTGGGTTTTCTGCTACGGCTACCGCGGCACCGTTAGCAAAACGATTCGAGGATCCAATAACGAAGTTATCGAAGGTGTGCTTCGGATTCAACGATTGTTCGCGATTGGGATCATGTGCCGGGCGCTCACGGGGAATACGCGCTGAGGATGGCGCCTGGAAAGAAGTCTGGTGCGACTGCTGGCTTTGATAAATATCAGCTAGATCATCCAGGTTTGCTGGGGAATGACTAGTCTGCCAAGACTGTTGCGATCCAAAAGAGCCAGACGATGGATCCTCAGTCATGTCATGACGGTTGCTCGCAAGATCATTAAAGCGGGGATTCTGCTCCCGCTGATCGTGATGGGTTTGCTGAGTCTGCTGCGTTTGCGGTGGTTGTTGCCCCAAATTAGTTGAGGTGGGCCACGCCGCAGAATCTGGAGAGCGGAAGTTGTGCTCTTGCTGACTGTAATTCTGGTTGAGGTTTTGATCGGGGGCTGGCTCGTATGCAGAAGGCTGAACTTCCTGAAAGTTCTGGTTGGTGACATCGACCTGGTTTAAACGCGGGCGTTGTTCTTCTACATCAAACTGTCCCATTTGTGGCGCAGGCTGTGTCTGAGACTGCGCAACTTCTTGTGGGGGTGCCACAGTAACCGCAATAGAACAAGGGCGTCCCATCTGGCGGGATAGTCCGGCGGCGATATGGGTAGAAAGCTCTGCTTCGACGATGTCTCGGCCATTTTGATCCGGGGTCGCCAATAGTGCATAGCCATCATTGATCATGATGGGCTTTAAAAGCTGCAGGTAAATTCGCTGCTGCGCAGTAAAAGTCGGAACTTCCGAGTTGGGTTGTTCCGAGCGCCGAATCAGATCTTCGACGATGGCACGCCACGTGGAATTCAGGGACGATTGTTGGTCAGACACACCAAAGCCCTTTGCATTGAAATAGTTAAACGGACAGAAATAAAAGAGCAGGCTTGCGCCTGCTGCGCGACTATTGCCTAGATCACAATGTGCACTAACGTGCAGGTACTGGCTCTAGCCGTGGGAGAACTTGTAATTTATGCATTAACAGCCAAATTTCATTTTCTCACTGAACTTTCCACAGTTGGAATTCGGTGCCTACCTTGTAGTCCACAGAGTTATCCACAGGTGTGAAAAGATTGGTTATCCACAGCCTAGTCTATGGATGTGGATAACTCCCAATAGCCTTAAATTTTGCATTTACCTGCAGTAATGACTGAAGTCTAAAGTTTAAATTGAGAGTTATCCACATCACCGCCTAGGTTGTGAACAAGTTGATTACTCATGTTTACCCGTTTTTTGAACCCGCTGTCTAGTGATGTACGTTTTCGCGATTGCTTTTGGCGCGATAGGAAATCGGTGTCAAAATCCTGAAGGTTCAAGGCCGCAGGATGAGCCCATGAAAGTGGCGTTATCCAGCAGGTAAAAACATCTTTGTAATTTCGGGTACCCCTGTGTGTCGATTTGTTTAATGCACGTCAAATCACGTAATCTGTCATGGTCTATCGCAGCAATATGGCTGTGCGTGAGTATGTGTCTTGCCCCGTGTGCAAAATACTCGTCGAAAAGCGCTTCTTTTTAGCGCTGTCGAGGAAGTCTTGACCGGTGGTGAAACGTTAACTACCCACATTTGTAAATTTTTTTACGGGCTTGGTGTGCCTTGTATGCCTAGCCCGGTGAACCTAGAGGAGAATATCGTGGCAAAGGGAAAGCGTACATTCCAGCCAAATAACCGTCGTCGTGCTCGTAAGCACGGCTTCCGTACCCGTATGTCCACCCGTGCGGGTCGTGCCATCGTTGCGGCTCGCCGCAAGAAGGGTCGCGCAAAGCTGACTGCTTAATCCGTGCTTCCCACATCGAACAAGCTCACTTCGCCGACACAGTTTCGTCGGACAATTAAGCGTGGGCGTCGCGTGGGGTCGCATACTGTTGTCGTGCATGCTTACGACACAACTTCTGAAGCCGAACTCGTGACCACTGGTCCGCGGTTCGGCTTGGTTGTTTCTAAAGCCGTTGGGAATGCTGTGATTCGACACCGCACTTCCCGGCGGCTTCGGCATGTGTGCATGGCCTTAGCGGATGAGCTACCAGCAAATTTGGACATTGTTATTCGGGCATTGCCGCCAAGTTCTCAAGCCAGTAGCGCAGAACTGGAAAAAGATCTGCGCTCCGCTTTGCAGCGGGTTCGCAAGAAGCTTGAGAAGAGTTCTTAAATGAGCGGGGATGTCTATTTCAATTCCGACGGCGAAGAAATCCCAAGGCCTCGTGGCGCAGCAAAACCTTTGGTAAAAGCGGTACGCTTCTATCAAAAGCACGTGTCCCCGCTAAAGACGGTGTCAACCTGCCGCTTCGAACCAACATGTAGTGCCTATGCACTCGAAGCGGTTTCTGTTCATGGTGCGGTACGCGGAGCTGGTTTAGCTGCGGCTAGGCTGGTCAAATGCGGTCCGTGGCATCCGGGCGGGTTTGACCCGGTGCCGAAGAAGTAACACATTTTATCGATCAGTTGAGGAAACCAATCCCCAGTGCTTAATTTCATTTATTGGCCGATTTCATTCGTGCTGTACTGCTGGCATTGGCTACTGAGTCTTGTGCTTGACCCCGCTGCGGGCATCACATGGATTCTGGCCATTATTTTGCTGACCTGGACCCTGAAGGCCATCATGGTCAAGCCGACCCTGACTTCGCTGCGTTCACAGCGAAAGATGCAGGAATTGCAGCCGCGGCTGCAAGAGGTACGCAGCAAGTACGCCAACGACAAGACCAAGCAAGCAGAAGAAATGCAGAAAGTCTACAAGGACGCCAAGGTGCGTCCGATGGCAGGCTGCTTGCCGATGCTGGCGCAGGTCCCAATGTTTATTGGTCTGTTCCACGTTCTGCGTTCCTTTGACCGCACCGTCTCAGTTGCAGGCGGCATTGGACACCCAGCGGGTGAGCCAATGTCCATTGAGATGAACCGCTCAATTGGTAACTACTTCTTCAATCCAGAACAGGTTCAGTCTTACCTGGATGCCGAGCTCTTCGGTGTTCCACTGGTTGCAAACCTGCGTTTGAACTCACCAATTCTGCAGGATGTCACGACTCTGCAAGCAGCGATCATCATCGTTCCGCTGATTATCATCATTGCAGTTCTGACTCACCTGAATGCTCGCATGTCGCTTGACCGCCAGGAAGCACGCCGTGCCTCCGGCAAGACCCAAGCTCCACAGGGCCAAAATGCTGAGATGATGCAGCAGCAAATGGCGATGATGGGCAAGATGATGCTGTGGGTTATGCCCGGCATGCTGGTTATCTCCGGCTTCATCTGGCCAATCGGTCTGTTGTTCTACATGCTATCCAACACCGTCTGGACCTTTGTTCAGACCCGCATGGTCAATAACCACATGGACCGCGAGGAAGAAGCAGAAGAGCAGGCAAAAATTGAGCTCAAGCGCACCACCGCGCCAAAGCCAGGTGCTCGCAAGCGCGATACCCGCACTAAGAAGCAGCGTAAGCAGGGCAACAATTAATAATAAATAGGCTGCTGTATTTTTAGCCTTTATACTTTAAAGCGTCTGGGATAGTTTGATTCCAGGCGCTTTTTAGATCCCCTCAATTCTATTCGTGACCAAGGAGTTACTTGCGTGGAGCCGTCGGAAGTATTCAAAGACCGTCTGCTATTAGCGGAGAAATACCATGACTTGCTAGCAACAGACGGCTCCACCCGCGGCTTTATCGGCCCGCGCGAGGTTCCACGGTTGTGGGAACGGCACCTGATTAACTGCGCCGTAATTGGTGATGTGATGGATGAAGGCGCGACTGTTGTCGATGTTGGCTCAGGCGCAGGGCTACCCGGTATTCCTTTAGCTATCGCCCGTCCTGATCTGCGGATCACCTTGATCGAGCCCTTGCTGAAGCGTTCAGTGTTTCTGCAAGAAGTCGTCGACAAGCTAGCCCTTGACAACGTCACGGTTATCCGCGGCCGGGCTGAAGAAGGACCTATCAAAAAGGCCGTGGCCGGCGCTGACATCGTTACTTCTCGCGCAGTGGCTCCCCTGGGCAAGCTTGCGAAGTGGTCACTGCCGCTGGTTCGCCGCGGTGGTGAAATGATCGCTATGAAAGGCGAATCAGTACACGAAGAATTAGCTCGCGATGCAGCTGATATTAAAAAGGCCGGCGGCGGAAAAGCCCAGGTTGAAGTAGTGCGCGGGACTACCATTATCCGCATCCCACGGGTGAACTAGAGTGGTGGATATGAACAAACCGCGCCTGATTACTATTGCGAATCAAAAAGGCGGTGTGGGAAAGACCACCACTGCTGTAAACCTTGCTGCTGCCTTGTCCGAGTCCGGCAATAAAGTACTGGTCATCGACCTCGACCCGCAGGGCAATGCGTCAACCGCGGTTAATGTTGAACACAGTTCCGGCACTCCGTCTAGCTATGAATTGCTCCTGGGCGATATTGACGCAGATCAGGCCATGCAGGCATCTCCAACGCTGGAGAATCTGTTTTGTATCCCAGCCACCATCGATCTGGCTGCGGTCGAAATTGAGATGGTCTCGCTGGTACGCCGCGAGTTTAGACTTTACGACGCATTGCATAAGGGCTTTTTGGACAAGCATGGCTTTGACTATGTCTTTATCGACTGCCCGCCGTCTTTGGGATTGTTAACCATTAACGCGATGACGTGCGCGGAAGAAGTCATTATCCCGATTCAATGCGAGTACTACGCGCTAGAAGGCGTGGGTCAGCTGCTGGGCAATATCACCATGATTCGTCAGCATCTCAATGAAGACTTGCACATCTCTGGCGTGCTTTTGACCATGTATGATGCACGTACCAAGCTGGCATCGCAGGTCGCAGATGAAGTCCGCGAGCAATTTGGCGCAGTGGTCTTAGGAAACATTATTCCGCGTTCTATTCGCGTGTCCGAGGCACCAGGCTTTGGCAAGACCGTAATTGAATATGACCCTTCATCACCAGGCGGCCACGCTTATGTGGCAGCAGCAAGAGAGCTGCATGAACGCGGTGACTATGTTCCACATGAAACCACCGGCGTCATTGGTGTCAGTCCGGAAATTTATGCGGAATTAGAAGCTTAGGCTGGAGAGATACTTTATGGCTGATAAGAAACCACAGGCACGATCAGGCGGGCTGGGCAAAGGCCTTGCTGCTTTGATCCCTACGGGACCTGATGCTCCCACGCGCAAGCCGCGTCTCGGCGATAGTGCAGCTGATGTAATCTTGGGCGCTGCTAAGCCTCGCGATGGCCAAGGCAAAGCTGGCGCTGAGGATGCTGACTCGAAGTCTGCGAAGCCTAAAGGTGGTTTAGGCACGGGCGGCTCATCTGCTGGCGGCAATAAGCGTGTGGTTGGTGCTCCGACTATTGCGACGACAAATTCTAAGAAGCGTCAGCCTAAGCCGGCATCGATCGGTGCTACTTACCGTGAGATCTCAATTGGTGAGATCCAGCCGAACCCGAAGCAGCCGCGTACCGTCTTTGACGAAGAAGAACTCAATGAATTGGTGCACTCCATTCGTGAGTTTGGGCTATTACAGCCCGTTGTAGTTCGTCCATCCGGTCAAGGTGGCTTTGAGCTGATTATGGGTGAGCGTCGCTGGCGCGCGGCATCCAAGGCTGGCTTGGCGACGATTCCAGCGATTGTCCGCGATACTCAAGATGATTCCTTGTTGCGCGATGCATTGTTGGAAAATATCCACCGTGTGCAGCTCAATCCTTTGGAAGAAGCTCACGCTTATCAGCAGTTGCTGGAAGAATTTAGCGTCACTCAGAATGAGTTAGCTGATCGGATTGGGCGCTCACGTCCACAGATCACCAACACTATTCGTCTGCTGCGCCTGCCCGTTGAAGTGCAACGCCGCGTTGCAGCGGGCGTTTTGAGCTCCGGTCATGCGCGCGCATTGTTGGGCTTAGAAGATAAAGACGTCATGGACAAATTGGCGCAGCGCATCGTTGCCGAAGGCATGTCCGTGCGCGCCACTGAAGAAGCCGTGACGCTAATTAAGCGCAATGGCATGCCTGACGCTCCACAACCGAAGCCTGCACAACCACAGCCGGAGATCTACACCAACGCGGGAGAACGCCTCTCAGACCGCTTTGACACGAAGGTAACCGTGACAATGGGCAAGCGAAAAGGCAAAATGGTAGTTGAGTTCGGCGATCAAGAAGACTTCGAACGCATCATGGCCTTGATCGACGGCGCAGGAGCACAAGGCTCTTAGTCCTTTAGGAGCCAACAGCAAGTAAAGGAAAAGCATGAGGCAATGCTTGAACCACTAACTCCATATTCGGAGATGCATCCGCGGGCAGCTAGCTCCATGTATTGGGAGTGCGCGCATGAGGTAGCTGATCCGGGCTTTGAAAAAGAAGCCTGGATTTCATCTACCTTGCTCAGCTTTGGTCCGTGTGGTTTCAGTATTCGCTCCGATGCCACCATCATCTACTGCGCTGCTGACGACGCCCCCGGTATCGCCAAAATGCCTACCGGGCCAGTAGCTTCAGATGCTGCCATCATCACGTCATTATTCGTATCCTCCCAGCGTTTCGGCCGAGGTCTCGAATCAGTTCTTCTGGATACTGCAATTATGGATTTACTCCAGCGTGAATTCGACGCCGTGGAAGCTTTTGGCTACCACGATTTTGGAGAGACCGCGGACGATGAAATCTTTTATGAAAGCACTGATGTAGGGACGCAAGGCCCTGGAATTGAAGAGCTCTTTAAGAGCACTTCTTCGGAGTTTTTCGCCGACGTTAATTTTGAGATTGCCCGGCACTTTCTAGGTATCCGCCCCGATCATATTGGGCTTTTACCGGTCTCTATCCTGCAAGGAGCAGGCTTTGAGGTCGTCCAAGACCATCCAGTTACCCCACGGCTGCGTTTAGAGCTGCCACCGGCCCATGACCTGCTCTCAGCAGCCGCCGTTGAAGACTTAGTCGCTAAAGCCTTGGCCTAGCAAGTCCGATTATGCGTATAGAAAAATCACCGCAGCTAACGAAGTAAATCTTCGATGGCTGCGGTGATTATCTGTTGGTGCCAAGCTTTATGGAGCTTGTTCAGCACGCAATAGCTCGGCGAAATTATAGGTACCGGTTGGCGCATCATCATCGTCAAGCAGATAGAGACGCTTGACAGCAACCACGATGGCTTCTGCAATATCATCGCGGCTAGATGGATTGGTCAGTACCGAAACGTCATGCGGGTTGGACAGATAGCCCAACACCACCTGGACAACCGGCATGCGCGTAAGACGCAGCAGCTCCCACGTACGAGCATGATTATGGTTGTTGCTCAGATCCGTACGCGCGACAATCTCGCGTTGGATATATCCAGAGAGCGTTTCTCCAATCATGGAGGTACTACCTAGCTCGGAGCCGAAGTAAAAGCTTGCGATACCGTTAGCTTTTTCATTCGGGTAGCGATCGCAGGACAAGGAAATAACCAGATCAGCATCAAAAGCATTGGCTATTTCTGCGCGGTCCTTGTTGGAAGGCTCATCCTCGCGAGTACGCGAATAGATAATTTCCATGCCCGCTGCAATCATGCGACCAGCTAGGCGCTCGGCAAGATCCCACAAGATTTCTTCCTCAGAAATCTGGCCAAAACGACCTTTCACCTGCTGACCCTTGTTATCACCACCGAGACTCGGATCAATAACAACGCGTTTACCAGCGAGTTGGGGTCCCGCATTACGCACGCGTTCACGCTCTTGAATGTTGTGTGCAGACCCGCCGGTAATGCGTCGGCCTAAGAGGCCGAACGCACGAATCGTAGCGGGGCCGCACACACCATCTTGTTGCAGACCGTAATTGAGCTGATATTCCAGCAGTGCTTGATGGGTGAATGAGCCAAAATGGCCATCGATACGCGCCATGTAAAAGCCCAACTCCTGCAGCTGGCGTTGCAGCTGCAGGACATCATCACCAACAAGCTCATTGTTGGGTTGGTAGCTTAAGACCCGGTTGCCCAATTTATAGGAAGCCTGGCGTAGTTCCCGCAGGGTTAAATCATCTATATTTCCCGAAGGAATGATGCCCCGGGACTGCTGAAATGCTTTTAGGATGTCGGAAAGCTCGGGGTCGAAGTGCTTGTCTTCTTCGGAGAACTTCTGGCGCTTCCAATCCGATACGTCGCCGGTGTAGTTCGACAACATTCCAACGCGCGCAAGCGTAGCCCTAGCTTCAGCAACGCGGGCACTGCGATCTCCAACCCGAAGGACTTGATCCACTTCGTCCCCCTTTCTAGAACTCATAACCATTTCAGTAAATACTTTTATCCGTTGACAATTAATCTTGCATTCCACTCTAGTGTGACAGTTTGAGAATACGCCATTTCACACGAACATCAGTGGAAACATCAGCGAACCACGATAACAAACTAATCACGACTAGCCCTAACTCGGCGCTATGCCACATTAGCGGCAATAACCTGCAGGAACACAAAGACGCCGAGGTCTCAGCAGGAAGCTTTCGACCTCGGCGTCACATATTATTAGAGTCTTTTCATCACACTTTACGGTTGATGACAGGCACGAGAAAATTACTGAAGCTGCGCCTGAATCTTCGAAGTAATCGCAGGCTTTGGCTGCAGCCCGATGAACTCATCGACCTTCTCACCATTTTTGAAGAGCAAGACAGAAGGGATGGACATTACCTGGAACATCGCGCCCAATTCACGCTCTTCATCCACGTTGATCTTGGCGATAGTGACATCGTCACCGATTTCCGCGGCGATTTCATCCAGCAATGGGGACAGCTTCTTGCACGGACCACACCATTCAGCCCAAAAATCAACGACCACGAGCTTGTCGGAGTCAATAACTTCGCTGCGGAAGGTGTCTTTGGTTACGTCAATTACGTTGCTCATATTCTCCCTAACGCTGTGCAGCTAAGAAATGTTCCGCATCAATAGCTGCGCGGCAACCGGAACCAGCAGCAGTAATAGCCTGGCGGTAGTGGTCATCAACAAGGTCACCACACGCAAAAACGCCATCAACATTGGTACGGGTGGAAGGCTGCTCAACTACGACATAGCCTTCTTCGTTAGTAGCAACTTGCCCTTCGAGGAACTCAGAGCGTGGATCGTGGCCAATAGCGACGAACATCGCGGTGAAGTCCTTCGTGGAGGTCTCACCAGTAACGGTGTCTTTAAGCTCTAGGCCGCCGACCTTGCCGTCAACCTCGATGACCTTCTCCACCGTTTTGTTCAGCTCCCACTTAATCTGTGGGTTCGCGCGTGCACGCTCGAGCATGATCTTGGAAGCACGGAACTCTTCACGACGGTGAATGATGGTCACGGTTTCTGCGAACTTGGTCAAGAAGGTGGCTTCTTCCATCGCAGAGTCACCGCCACCGACTACCGCAATGTGGTGGCCCTTGAAGAAGAAGCCGTCACAGGTTGCACAGGTAGAAACACCGCGGCCAGTCAAGGTGTCTTCACCTTCAACGCCGAGATGGCGTGGTGCCGCGCCGGTTGCCAGAATGACAGAGCGAGCCTCAAAGACTTCGTCTCCGACGTGGATCTTCTTAATGTCGCCTTCAAGCTCAACCGAGTCCACGATTTCCATGCGCAGGTCGGCGCCGAAGCGAATGGCCTGAGCGCGCATTTCTTCCATGAGCTCAGGGCCCATGATGCCCTTTTGGAAACCAGGGTAGTTTTCCACTTCAGTGGTGTTCATCAATTCGCCACCGTATTCAAAACCCTCAAAAACGATGGGCTTGAGCTCTGCGCGTGCTGCATAAAGTGCAGCGGTGTAGCCTGCTGGGCCGGACCCAACAATAGCGACATCATGGATGGTCATGTACTAACTCCTCTATTTGTTACCGTGGACGATTATAGCCGCCAATAGGAGCAACAGCAGGGTTCGTGAACTAATTTCATTCGCCACAGCTGCTGCATGTCGAGCCGAGCTTGCAAGACAGGTAGCTGCAAAGAACCCGGCGACTCGGTTTGAAAGTAAATTCTTAAAAACCAATTCTTCTTGCGAGTCTACCGCCGTCGATGGTGCGTCTAGCCAATCGCCAAGCGCAGAGCACTTTTCGCGCGTGAGCGCCGCGATTTTACGGTTCCTTCCGCTACTCCCTGCAGTCCTGCTACATCTTTTAAGGAGTAACCACCGATCTCCGTGAGCATCCACACTTCCCTTTGTTCAGGTTGCAGATTTTGCAAAGCTTCTTGGATATCTAAGCGTGTATCGATGCCCATCAGAGGCTCGTGGGAAAGCCAGCTATTTCGATCAGCGTCTACTTCCCCATCGAAAGAATGGTGCTGGACATTGGAACGGTGATGCACATAGTCATAACCTGAATTTCGCACCAGCCGGTTCAACCATGTCGAAAGCTTGGCCTCAGCCCGGAAGGTGTGCAGTTTATTGCTGGCTTTAAAGAATGTCTCCTGCACGATGTCCTGGGCATCAGTCTCAGTTTTGGTATAAGACTTTGCGACGTAGATGAGTTGTTCTCGGTGACGTTCAACGATGGTGGAAAAAGCCTTGTGGTCCCCGTTTAAGAAAGCTTCCACCAGTTCTTCGTCCGTGGGCTCACTGTCATCAGCCGCCATCGCACATCCCCCCGAGATATTGTGATGAAAATATTCAACACCACTACATGGTGTGTTTCTTCACCCATTATCACGGGGCTTTCAATAAAGAACTAGGGATTTTAGCCCACCGAAGTGGACTGTACCGCGCAACCTTTCTTAGACCTGCGCAGTCTGCGACTACTGGCGCTTCTGTACCTTCTGCACATGAAGGTTGCGGCGCACGGTGTCCTGGCATTCCAGCAGTACACGGCGTAAAGCACCGGGGACAGCGTCAGCACTTAAGAACTCATCCGTCGCCGCTAAAGCCATTTCTAGCTGTGGGTACAAACCGCGCACAATGTGGTTGGCAATCTCGATGGGGTGCTTTTCCCAGATAGTAGACAGGACTTCAAAGAATTCTGGCGCAAAGACTTCGCTTAACGATGCCGAGCGTGGAGCGTTAAATGCCCCAAGCAATTTCAGTACTTCCGCATTGGAATATGCCTGCGGAATAAGCAGCTGATCGAAGATATAGCGCTTATTCTCCTCGGTAGGGAATGAATGCTTCGCGCCTAAGTATTCGGCTTCTCCTGTAAGCGTGTTGTCGTCTGCACGCTGCTGATCGAGGAGCTCTAGCGGTAGTGCATCGCGTGCTGCGAGGCCGCGAATGATGGACCAGCGCAGATCCGGGCTTAATTGAAGTCCCGTAACAGCGCCATTGAGAATCTCTTGCAGACGTTCAGTGCCCGATTCTTCAGGGGTTGCGGTAAGCGTTGCGATGGTAGAACGGGCAAGCGTCAATTGCGCATCGGATCCGGGATCGGCGCTGGTCAGCAAGTTCCAAGAAGTCTGGGCGATCTCCGCACGTGCATCATCGCGTTGTTCTTCTGGCAGGAAATGCGTAACGGCATAGCGCGCATTGGCGAAGTTGGTGCCCATGAGATCGGCACTGTCTTCTTTCGGGGCGTGCTCTAAGACCGTGGCGATAAATTCTTTAGCTGGCCACTTCCCATCCCGGGTCATATTCCACAGAGCCGTCCAGATAACCGCGCGTGAAAGTTCTTCTTCGGCTCCTCCCGTTAACCGCGAAAGGTTTGTGCGCACCGTTTCTAAGGAGTTGTCATCAAAGCGCACCTTCGCATAAGTATGGTCCCCATCATTGAGTAAAACCAGGCTAGGGGCTGGCTTGCCTCTAGCCTCTGAGATCGCGGTAGTGCTGCTACCAGCGGCGATATCGACGTCGAAGGTGTCAGTGCGGTGAAGGTGGGCATCGAAAAGCGCAATGCTCAAACGGTGTGGACGAACTTCCTCGTCAGCTGTCGCATGGATTTCTAAAGATTCAATGCTGTCACCTTGGATGCGAATTTCCGGAGTAAGGGTATCTGGCCCAGAGGTCTTCAACCATGCATTAGACCAGGCTTCAAGATCGCGGTCGGTATGGTTACGCAGCGCGTTTAATAGATCGTCAAAGGTTGCGGCGCCAAAAGCGTGCGCCTGGAAATAGTCCCGAGCGCCGGCATAAAACTCTTCGCGGCCGACATAGTGCACGAGCTGCTTCAGCGCTGCCGCACCCTTGGCATAGGTGATGCCGTCAAAATTTTGGCGTGCCGCATCCACATCTGGGATCACCGCCTTAATCGGGTGCGTGGTGGGCAGCTGATCCTGGAGGTATGCCCAATTCTTGCGACTACCAGCAAAATTCGTCCACGCCTCTTTATATTGAGTGGCATGCACGGAGGCGTCTGCTCCCATGTATTCAGCAAAAGATTCTTTCAACCACAGGTCATCCCACCACTGTGGAGTAACCAGATCGCCAAACCACATGTGCGACATTTCGTGCAAGATCGTGTTGGTGCGGGCAGCATGCTGTGCGCGCGTTGGCGCTGATCTAAAGAGATAAGACTCAGTAAAAGTGACAAGCCCTGGATTCTCCATCGCGCCTAGGTTGTATTCAGGCACGAAGATAGAGTCATACTTGCCCCAAGGGTAGGGATAGGCAAAGTTCTCATGGAAGAAATCCATGCCCCTAGCGGTTAGTTCTAAGATCTCATCATCCAAGTAGTCGGCCATGGATGCCCGCGCCAAGCTTCGTAAGTCCACCGTTAGAGAACCATCTGGTGCGGTCCAGGTTTGTGACTTGGATGCATAAGGCCCCGCAGCAAAAGATGTGAGATAAGTAGACAGCAACGGAGTTGGCGCGAACTGTACGGTTGCCACTTCCCCACTGGTATCGCGGGACACCTCCGGCTGATTGGCCAGGATCTCCCATTCGGCGGGTGCTGAAAGTTTCACGTGAAACTTCGCTTTTAAATCAGGCTGTTCAAAACATGGAAAGATCCGGCGGGCATCGGAAGGTTCTAAGTGTGAGTAGAGATAGGTATTGCCGTCGGCGGTGTCGAGCATGCGGTGTAAGCCTTGCCCGCTGCGTGAATAGCTGGAGAGACTGTTAATTTCAACGGTTACTTCTTCCCCGGTTGGCAGATCCTGGAGGTAAATTCTGCCATCGTGGAAGTCGACATCAACGGGGTTGCCATTGATGGACAAGTTAGAGATTTCCGCACCTAGATAATCTAAGAAAATCTCCGGCGTAGTCGTTGAGAATTCGATCCGGGCGCTCACCGGATAGGTAGTGTGCTCGTGATCGCGTGCTTGCGACAGATCTAAATGCAGGTGGTAAGAATCTAAAGAAAGCACATCGGTTCGAAACTGGGCTTCTTTATGAGTGAGATTAGCTTGAGACATATTTGCCATTGTAGAACTCACCGGAAAAATATGACGCTGAGCACACTGAGCCCTTTTTCTCAAGTGCTAGGACAGGTACGCTTTAGGCTAAGCGGCCCTTGAATGGGGTTGCCACAACTACCCCATTGGAGGGTCGTCATGTCCGTGAAATCTTATATCTATATCAGCTTCCCCGGCACTGCGAAGGAAGCATTTGAGTACTATCACTCCATTTTTGGTGGTGAACTCGAGATCTTGACCTATGGCCAATTCCCGGAGGAAATGGCCTCGGAATTCCCCTTTGACCTAAACCCAGACGCGGTTGCCAATGCCACCTTGGTCTCCGATGTCATCTCTCTTGCTGGCGGTGATGCCATGGATGAATCAGCTCCAGGGCTTGATGGCACGCCTTATTCACTTTTGCTTATTGCTGAGGATGAAGCAGAGGGTCGACACTATTGGGACGCATTCCTAGATACTGGCGGTGAAGTTGTTTTGCCGTTGGAGTTAGCTCCTTGGGGCGAACTCTATGGACACGTTCGTGACCGCTTCGGCATCAGCTGGGCTATAAACGTCTCCGTGAGTTAGAACTGGGATCATCTGCAACTCCGCTTTAGCTTCCGTCTCTTCCTAAACACCTATGCCTACTAAAGTTTGATCTCGGGTAGATTCATAGCATTCAGTAGGTTCTGCGGGCATCGATAAGTCATGTCGTTGTTGCGGGAGAGAAAGGTTGCTATGGAAAAGGTGCCGCACAGTGGAACATCGCTATTGCAGCGCACGGTAAAAAGACAATGGAAGCGCGCTGTTGCGGGAGCTATTTTCTTAGGCCTGTGGCAAATTAGTGAAGCTCTAGTTCCTATCGCCATTGGTCTGATCATCGACCATGCAGTACTGCCGCGAGATCTCATGCTCATGGGGATTTTGCTGATGTGCTTCGCGCTTTTATTTGTTGTTCTTTCCGGTTCCTATCGCATTGGCTCTCGGGCGCTCAATCGTGCAGTCAACCATGAATCGCACTCTTTGCGGGTAGAAGTTGCAGAGCATGCGCTGACGAAGCTGGCTACTAAAGATCTTGTGCCTGGTGAAGTGATGTCGCGCTCTACTGCGGACGCTGACTCCATCACGCGCATCTTTGGCCAAATCGGAACGGGTGTGTCCGCGCTTACGGGCTTTGCCGTAAGTGCGATATTTTTGCTGTTTAGTGACTGGCTAGTTGGGCTTATCGTATTGATTATCGCGCCAGTGATTTCTTTGATCGTGGCCTCAACCAGCAAGGGGATTTCCCAACGCAGCGCGAAGCAACAAGCCACTCTCGCGGCCGCCGGGGCGCAAGTCGGTGACACGATGCTGGGCTTGCGCGTCATTAAAGCTATCGGCGGTGAGAAATGGGCAAGCTCCGCTTATCACCAGGCTTCCCAAGAATCCGCGCGCGCGGCTATTAGTACTGCCGCTGCCACCGGAAAAGTCGCTGGCATTGGTGAGCTAGCCGTGGCTTTGAACCTAGCTGCGGTGTTATTGATGTCAGCGTGGCGAGTCACCTCCGGTCACTTGGAACCAGGTCAGCTCGTGGCCATCGTGGGTATTGCCGTGTACCTTTCAGAACCGATCCGGTTATTGAGCAACTCCATGAGTGATGCCGCCGTTGCGCATGGCGCAGCCGGACGAGTAAGCGAATTCTTGGGCACTACCCCACCTTCGAATGGTCAAACTTACAACGTAGAAATCGCTGATTCTGCGTTCACTGTCGCGGACCCAGCGGCTATCACCTTGCCTGAAAACCACGAGCAGGTACTGATTGCACCGCACTCAGCCGACATCTTTGAGGGAACCTTGCGCTCTAATATCACCATGACGCATGAACCCAACACGGTCATTGACCCAGCGGTGCTGGAAGCATCGGGTGTGGCAGAGATTGTTGAAACACTCCCCGACGGCCTGGATGCACCCGTGCGGGATTCGGGCAGCAATTTATCCGGCGGTCAGCGCCAAAGGCTGGCTTTAGCGCGCGCCTTGTATGCAGATCCGGAAGTACTAGTGCTTAGCGATCCCACCAGTGCCGTTGATTCAGTCACCGAAGTTAGTATCGCGCAGGGGATCTATAACTATCGCGCGGGCAAGTCCACGCTGGTGCTCAGCACCTCACCGGCTTTTAGGCACCTAGCAGACGAGGTGAAGTAAATGAGTACTATTTTAGCCTCAGCGCGCCCCAAGCACGCTTTCAAGATCGCGTTTGACCAGCTCAAACCCTACCGGCTTCGCCTGCTTGGCGTATTGGTTTTGGGCTTAGTTACTGCGATCTGTGGGCTGATCGGCCCGTGGGCAGTCGGCGTCGTGGTCGACAAATTGCTCATCACCCCGGATTTCCGTCAAGTACTCGGGTATTGCTTGCTTATCGTGGTCGGCGGCATCATCGCAGCATTGGGCACTTGGTGGGGCAACGTGTTGCTGGCGCGGGTTCTAGAACCAGCCATCGCCAACTTGCGTGAATCGGTACTGGATGCGGCATTGACCTTGGATTCAGACACCGTAGAACGTGCCGGTCGCGGTGACTTAGTCTCACGTGTTGCTGATGACTCCCGGGAAGTGTCCACGGCGGCGAGCTCCGTTATCCCGATGGTCATCCAAGCTGGTTTCACGGTGATTGTCTCAGCCGTCGCCATGACCGCGGTGGATTGGCGTTTAGGGCTGATCGGGTTAATCGCTATCCCCTTGTACTGGACAACTTTGCGCGTCTACTTGCCCAGGTCGGGTCCTATGTATACCCAAGAGCGCGAAGCTTTTGGTGTTCGCACGCAACGCCTGCTGGGTGCTGTGGAAGGTGCTTCAACCTTGCGCGCCTACCACGCGGAACCGGCGGAGCTTGCGCGCATCAACCAGGCTTCAGGCAAGGCGCGGGATATTTCGATTGCGGTATTCCGATTTGTTACCTGGGCCTTTTCCCGCAATAACCGCGCGGAGTGCATAACGCTGATTGCTATTTTGGGCATGGGCTTTTACCTGGTCACTCAAGATCTTGTCACGGTCGGTGCGGTTTCCACTGCGGCATTGATCTTTCACCGGCTTTTCGGTCCGATTGGCATTGTGGTGGGCATGTTTGCCGATATTCAGTCAGCAGCCGCCTCGCTGATCCGCATGGTTGGGGTCATCGACACTGCGCAGGCACGCACACCCGGAACGGTTGCAGCACCGCAGCACGCAACGCTTTCGCTTGTCGATGTCTCCCACGCCTTCGACGAGCTTCCCGTCATCGATAAGGTGAGTCTGCATATTTCACCGGGTGAGCATATCGCCATTGTTGGTGCCACAGGTGCCGGCAAGAGCACGCTGGCGTTGATCGCGTCCGGGCTGTTGACCCCAACTGACGGCACCGTGGCGCTAAATGACAAAAATATTGCTGATATTGACCCGGGTCAGCTGCGCGGTGTCATCGCGATGGTCAGCCAAGAAATGCACTGTTTTCGTGGCACTGTGATTGACAATGTGCGCATGGCTAAACCTGATGCCAGTGATGAAGAAGTCCGCGCAGCCCTTTCCACCGTGGGCGATTTTTGGATTGACCGCTTGCCCCAGGGACTCGAGACTGTCATCGGTGACGGCGGATTTCGTCTTAGTGCGGTTGAAAGCCAGATGCTGGCTTTGGCGCGCGTGGAGCTCGCCAATCCAGAATTGGTGATTTTAGATGAAGCGACTGCAGAAGCTGGTTCGGATCAGGCGCAGCGTTTGGAAGAAGCAGCGCGGGTTGTAGTCAAAGATCGTGGTTGCCTGACGGTGGCCCACCGCCTGGATCAGGCTGCCGATGCAGATCGCATCATCGTGATGGAGGCCGGCAGCATTAAAGAATCCGGCACGCATGAGCAGCTGCGCACACTTGGTGGGGAGTATGAAAAGCTTTGGCAAGCCTGGTCGGTGTAGTTTAGAGAGCAATTGAAAAGGTCGTGCTGTCGGAGAAAATCCGACAGCACGACCTTTTCAAGGTTTTAACTTAAGCGTTTTTGATTGCAGAACCCTCGATCTCGATGGTGACCTTTTCAGAAACCAGGACACCGCCGGTGTTCAGTGGAGCGTTGAACTTCAGGCCGAACTCGGTGCGGTCGATCTTGGTGGAAGCTTCGAAGCCGACGCGGGTGTTGCCGAATGGGTCCTCAGCAATA
>Ga0209487_1000716_pt1 | contig 29366 bp, 28 predicted proteins | sample Poulit2012_FD_187524 | JGI IMG/M metagenome (GOLD analysis project Ga0209487, IMG submission 187524) | Agricultural soil microbial communities from Georgia to study Nitrogen management - Poultry litter 2012 (SPAdes) (version 2) | ecosystem: Environmental > Terrestrial > Soil > Agricultural land...
CTGAATCGAGCAGCTGCTGGTAAAGCGCCGGCCGGGCGGTGTACCAGGTCGCGGCCAGCGCCCCGATGATGGCGAGCAGTACCGGGATGATGGCGGTGCTCAGCAGCTTGGAGCGGAGGCTGCCTCGCCGGGCTGGCCGGGCTGCAGCTTCCGGTGCCGCCGCTGCCGCTTCGCTGCTGGGCGGAGTGACCGCAGCTTCTTCGGTGGTGGTGCCACCCTCACGCCGCAGGCGCGCCTGCAGCTCAGCCGGGGTGAGTTCTTCGAACGTCTCGAACACGCGTGACTGCCGGTCCGGCCTGGGGCTGGCTGGCGGGCGGGTGTCAGCGGCCTGCGCGGAACTGACGGCGGGTTCCCACTCGGACTGCACCGCAGCGTCAGCTGCCGCATCTTGCGGACTCGCCGGACGCAGTGTCTCCGGTTCACTGACCGGAACTTCAGCTTCCGCTGCGCTGACAGCCGGTTCTGCCGGCAGAGCCGACTCGCCGGTGACGATGGGATCGGTCTCCAGGAACAGGTCGTCATCGTCTGTGAAGTCATCGTCGGGTAAAGCCGGTTCACCGGCCTGCTCGAAAGTCGGCTTGGCAGCCGGTTCCTCGAACAGTGTCGGGGCGCTGTCACGGCTTACCTTGCGCACCCGCGCCCGCAATCCGGCGCTGTTGAACCGTTCCACGACAACCGACGCCTCATCGAACGAGATGGGGCGGGTGACGACGTCGGGCAGACGCCTGATAAGTGTGCGGATGCGCGCCTCATCGACCTTCAGCACCTGCGCCAGGCGCTCCGTGACGACCCCGGTTTCGCCCGGTGCTGGTGCAGAGACATCGACAACGTAATCTTCGCTCATTGCTGCTACCTGCTCCTTATGGTCGCCCCGGCAGGGCCGGATGACCGCTCATTGCCTGCCTGTCAGGCCGCTGCGCCTGAGCAGGGCCGCCACCTGACTGTCGAATGCCGCCCGCCAGTCCCGGCGTTCCTGTTCGATCGCTTCGCCCAGAACCCGGATCAGCTCGGGCAGCTGATCCTCCGGTACGCTGCCGGCGGTCAGGTTGAGGTCGTACAGCGCCTCGTCCAGGACGATGTCGGCCAGTGGTCCTATGATGTCACGCATGAGGGCAGTCAGGCTGTGAATAAAGTCCGTACCGACGTGGGCGCTGCGGTGCGGAGCAGCCAGTCCCGAATCGACGATGACCTGGGCGGCGTTGAGCACGTCCTCAAGCGGCGCACGGATGCGCCGAGCGAGCGAGTTCAGGTCCAGGTTGCGGTCCAGCAGCGGCAGGATACGCAGTGCGAGAACCGGCAGGGTGACACCGCGGTCCCGGCCGCGCCGGGTAGAAGGACTGCTGAGCGGCATGAGTACGGTTGAACCATCCAGCTGCTCCTCACGCGGTTCCTGTTCCAGGTCCTCGACATCGGTTTCGTAGGCGACTTCGAGCAGCAGTGCGTCCAGCGGTCGGTCGATCGTGCGGTCAGCGGGTTCTGTCCCGGCCTCGAACGAGAAACGGCCCTGTTTCCAGCGGAGCAGCTGGACGAGCGCCTTCATGCCTGACAGTTCAGCGGTACGGGCATGAACCACCTGGCCGTTCTCGGTGAAAACCTCACCTTCGCTGCCCAGGCCGGTCCGCAACCTGAGTACTCCACTCGCGCCATTCAGGTTCAGGTACTGCAGCAGGTTGATCAGGATGTCGCCGTCAAGCTGACCCTGGATCCTCATCGACTGCGCCACTCCTTCAAGCCGCGGGTATCCCTTCTGCCCGTGGCGGCGGATGTGGGAACTTTCCGCCCCTCCAGGTCCCGGACAGTATACGCTAAACCCATAAGCCCGTCAGGCCTGGAGGCCGTGTCACACGCAAGACGGGGCAGGGAGCATAGCTATGAACAGGCTGTTGGCTGTGGCCGCCGCGATCCTCCTGCTGGGCGCAGGGGCACCGCGGGCGCTGGCCCAGGATTTCGTGCTGAGCATCAGTTTCGACGGCGGCGGCTGGTTCGACCGCTCGTTCAACGAGGGTACCTGGGCCGGCATATCCGAAGCAGTGCGCGAACTCGCCGTCACCACCGACTTCGACATTCTTCTCTACAACGGAGCGCCGGAGACGACCACCCAGGGTGTCCGTAACCTCGCGGCCGCCGGTTCGAACCTTCACATCGCCGCAGGTTTCAGTCAGGAAGAGGCGATCGCCGAAGTCGCGGCGGAGTACCCCTGGACGAGTTTCCTGCTCATCGACGGAGTAGCGGCAGGTGACAACGTCCGGAGCGTCACCTTCAAGGACCACGAAGGTTCCTACCTTGTCGGCTACCTCGCCGGCCTGCTCAGCCAGACGGGCGTGGTCGGCTTCGTCGGCGGGATGGACGTACCGCTCATCCGCAACTTCGCCCAGGGTTACGACCTGGGGGTCCGGGCCGCCTGTCCCGGCTGCACGGTACTGTCGCAGAACATCGGTGACACGTTCGAAGCGTGGAACGACCCGCAGCGTGCAGGTGAGATCGCTGCTGCCATGCACGCTGAAGGAGCCGACATCATCTACGCGGCGGCCGGAGACTCGGGTAACGGCGTCATCGATTTCGTGAACCGGACCCGCTGCTACGTGCCGCAGGGTCAGCTGCGTTCGACCCCGCTCACTTCTGCGCTCGCTGAGGTACCACGCGACGGCCTGTTCGAAGCTGCCTGCCCGGCCGGCAGCCAGCCGCTGTTCTACATCGGGGTGGACAGCAACCAGAACTACCTCGGTGACGTCGACGGTGACCCCGCCACGCTCAACCACGGTCTGACCAGCATGCTGAAACGGGTTGACGTTGTGGCTGCTGCTGCCATCCATGACGTGGTGCAGAGCGCCTTCACCTCCGGCTGGCAGGAGCTCGGTCTCGCTGAGAACGCCGTTGGCTACGCGCTGGATGAGTACAACGAAGCGCTGCTCAGTGATGAAGTGATCGCTGAACTTGATCAGGTGCGTGAACGGATCATCAGCGGCGAACTGCACGTTCCGCCGTACGAGGAGTGACCTGACGGTCAGGGCGACGCTCGTTGCCTACAATCAGGCATGAGGAAACCCGCCCTGTACATTCTGCTCGGTCTCGCCCTGGTCCTCGCCGCCTGTGCGCCCGTCGTATCCGGTTCATCCGCAAGGCAGCCGCTGCTGCTGGGCACGGAGCGTGTCGAAGTCCATCCGGGTGAGGACGTCTTCCTGCTCAGCATCCGCAGTCCGGCCGAACTCGGCTTCCGTGATGTCGACCTTGACGGCCTGCAGTGGCGGCCCGAGAGCAGCCAGCGCAGCAGTGCACGCATCAGCCATCGGCTCAACCTGGAACTGGTCCGCGTGCCTGCGCACTGGCAGGTGAGCATCGCTTCGGCCCGTGCCGTCCGTCAGGCCGGCCAGCAGTCGATCGAGGTCGTGCTGCAGGTAGCTGTGCCCGCCAGTGCCGGGCTCGGGCCTGCAGACCTGCGCGTCAGCCTTGAGGGCCGGCGCAATACCGCCCAGCTCACCATCCCGCTGCGGGTGCGCCAGCAACTGCGCTGACTGCGGCCGGCTACAGCAGTGTCCCGCTCAGTACAATCCTGGCGATGCTGAAGTAAAGGACGATGCCGGTGACGTCGACCAGGGTAGCAACCGCCGGTGTCGATGAGGTCGCTGGGTCGAACCCGAGCCGCTGCAGGATGAAGGGCAACATGGCACCCATGATCGAGCCCCACAGCACCACCCCGATCAGGGACAGGGCGATCGTCAGCCCCACGAGGGGCCAGTAAGGTCCGTAACTTCCGTCCCAGGCCTGCACGACTGAGATCCTCAGGAAGCCGAGCAGCCCGAGTATCGTGCCGATCGCCAGGCCGGTGAGCAACTCGCGCTTCAGCACCCGCAACCAGTCGGTCAGCTGGATGTCGCCGACGGTGAGCGCCCGGATGATCAGTGCCGCAGCCTGGGAACCGCTGTTGCCGCCGCTGGAGATGATGAGCGGCACGAACAGCGCCAGCACCAGTGCCTGAGCAAGCTCCGCCTCGAAACGGCCCATGGCGTTGGCGGTGAGCATCTGACCGAAGAACAGCAGGATGAGCCACACGGACCGCTTGCTGATCATCCGGTTAAGCCGGATGTCAAGGTACGGCTGGTCGAGGTGCTCGGAGCCGACCATGCGGTGGATATCCTCGGTCGCTTCAGCCTGCGCGATATCCAGCACGTCGTCGACGGTGACGATGCCGACCAGAATCCCGTCGCTGTCCACGACCGGCAGGGCGGAACGGTCCAGCCGGCTGAACTGGCGCACTGCTTCCTCCTGGTCATCAACGGCACTCAAGGCGGTGAAACCCGGTCTGATCAGCTCCTGCACCTGGGTCTCCGGCGAGACGAGCAGCAGTTCCCGCATCCTGATGTCCGCGATGAGCTTGCCTCCCGGTGCGGTCACGTACACGACGTTGAGTGTTTCCGAATCACGGCCGTAGAGGCGGATGTGCTCCAGCGCCTCCCGCACCTTCCAGTCCGGTTTCACGGCCACGTAATCGGGAGTCATGAGCCGGCCGATCGATTCGGGCGGGTAGCCGAGCAGGCGGTTGGCGACCTCGAGTTCTGCCGGTGACAGCAGGTTGAGCAGCCGTTTCGTTACCCGGCCCGGCAGCTCCTCCAGCAGCATGGTCCGGTCATCGGGTGCCATCAGGTCGAGGATGCGGGCGACCTCGCCGTCACCGAGGGCCAGCAGCAGCGCATGCTGCTCTGCCAGCGCCAGGTGCTCGAACACTGACGCTGACAGGCTTCTGGGCAGAAGCCGGAACACCACTGCCTGATGCTCGGGCTGCAGCTGCGTGATCAGCTCAGCCAGGTCGACGGGGTGCTCGGACTGCAGCAGCCGCCGCAGCCGATGGAAATCGCGCGCCTCGACGAGCGCGTTGACCTCGACTGCCAGCTGCTCCATGACCTGCGCCATATCCGGCATCTTAACGTCCGGTACGGGGGTTCAGCGCGGTATGCTCCACTGATGTCGATGAACCGCCAACTGCGCCGAGCGCAGGAGAAACAGGAAAAGAAGCTGGAGAAAGAGAAGGAGGAACGGCGCAACGAACGGCGCCGGCGCCTCGAGCAGATGCGGGCAGAACGCCGCCGGAAGGCGGAAGCCGCCGTGGCGAAACGGCGGGCCAAGTCCGGGAGTTCGGGCAAGGCTCCTCCCGCGGATAAGGCAGCTGAGCCGGCCGGACCCGGACCCAACGATCCCGGTCGTTTCTCGGGCGCGCTGGCCCTGGCCACGGTGTTCTTCATAATCCTGCAGGGCGTGCTGCCCGCAGAGCCAGATCAGCCGTTCGAAAGCTACATCAAGGCCGGCTTCTACCTGATGCTCGGCTACTTCCTCAACCTGTGGTTGCTCCGGCGCCAGCATGTTCACTCGTTCGTGCTCACCATCATGGCCGGCGTCATCCTGTTGACCGGAACCTGGCTCGGCTTCCTGCTGCGGCCCGATGCCGTCCTGGACCCGGTTGCGATGCTTCTGTCACTGCCGCTGCTGCTGCTCGGAGCGTGGCTTGCGCGGCTCGTCTACAACATGGCCCGGCGTCAGAACGAAGGCTGAGGCAAGGCCGGCTGCCGGTGTGAAATAAGTCCGGAACGGAGCTTAAGCCGATGCTGACCGCGTTAAGGGGGTTGCCAGCCTGCCGTACCGGCGTGGTAGTTTGGTGCGGTCAGCTCTTGAAAGGAGGGACAAATGGCGTCTAAAGCCGATATCATCAACAAAATCGCCGAATCAGGTGACTTCAACCGAAAGGAAGCGAAAGCTGCCGTTGAGCACGTCCTGAACGCGATCAGCTCCTACCTGGAGGAAGGCGAGAAAGTCCAGCTCACCGGTTTCGGTACCTTCGAGGTCCGCAACCGCAAGGAGCGCAGCGGCGTCCGCCCGGGCACTACTGAACGCATCACCATCCCCGCGAGCAAGTACCCGGCCTTCAAGCCCGGCAAGGTGCTCAAGGACGCAGTCTCCGACTGAGACGACCGTTCGGCCGGCGCCGTCATGGTGCTGCTGGACATCACAGCCGGACGCACGCCGACGCGGAGCGTCCGGCTTCTCATTTCCGGTCAGCGGACCGAACCTGAGGGAGGGAACGCAGGTGCTGGCAGTACTCGGTGCCATGCCGATCGAAACCGGACTGCTGCTCGATCAGCTGACGCAACGGCATGAGCTGGTGCGGCAGGGGATCACGCTGCACCGTGGCCTGCTGCACGGCCGGGAACTGCTCGTGGCCACCAGCGGAGTAGGCAAGGTGAACGCAGCGCGGGTGAGCACCCTGCTGCTGGCCGAGGGCGCCAGCGCACTCGTGTTCACCGGAGTGGCCGGAGCGCTCGATCCCCGCCTTGAACCCGGTGACCTGGTCATCAGCAGCGATTGCCTCCAGTACGACGTCGATGTGAGCGCGCTCGGTTATGAACCGGGGCTGATCCCCGGTGAACAGCTCTGCTGGGCCGCGGATGAGCGCCTGCAGGAGCTCGCGCTCGCAGCGGCAGCTGAACTGCCCGTCACCAGTTTCAGCGGTCGCGTGCTGTCCGGTGACACGTTTCTGGCCGACCCGGCGCGCGCGGCCGGACTGCGGCAGCGTTTCGCTGGCAGCTGCGTCGAGATGGAAGGTGCGGCGGTCGCCCAGGTGTGTGCAGCCGCAGGCGTTCCGTTCGTGATCATCCGCTCGATAAGCGACCGAGCGGACGGAGGCGCGAAACCTGACTTCCGTCAGTTCACGGAACTGGCCGCCCGCCAGTCGCTTAAGGTTGTTGACGGACTGCTCCAGCGCTTATGATCGGCTCCGCAGGGGAGTAGCTTCCGCAGGAACCCGTCTGGTTCCACGGGGGTCGTGTTCCGTCAGCACGGTGGCCTTAGTCGCCACCCGGGGCACCACGTAAGAGGCGAGACCTGACATCACCATGGATGCAGCGGCATGCCGCTGCGGTCCATCAACGCCTGGCGCGGAGGTTTCAGTGGAGTCAACCCTGCAGGTTCCCCTTTCGTTCTGGATCGGTTTCTTTGTCATAATCGGCACCCTGCTGGCACTTGACCTGGGGGTGTTCAACCGCAAGGTCCATGTGGTCACGGTGCCGGAGGCGGCACGCTGGGTCACCATCTGGGTCAGCCTCGGCCTGCTGTTCAACCTGGGCATCCTCTATTTCTTCGGCGCGGAGGTGGCACTCACCTTCCTGACCGGTTACCTGATCGAGTACTCACTGTCGATCGACAACATCTTCGTGTTCGTGCTGGTGTTCAGCGCGTTCGGCGTGCCGCCGCAGTACCAGCACCGGGTGCTGTTCTGGGGTGTGCTCGGCGCGATCATCATGCGGGCGGTAATGATCTTCGCAGGTGTCGCCCTGATCGAGCGTTTCGACTGGATCATGTATGTCTTCGGCGCTTTCCTGGTGTTCGCCGGCGGTCGCATGCTGTTCGAGAAGGACGGTCCCCCGGCCGACATCCGGCAGAACCCCATCCTGAAGCTCGTCCAGCGTTTCATCCCTGTCACCGACAGGTTCGAGGGCCAGAAGTTCTTCACTGTGAAGGACGGCAGGCGCATGGCTACCCCGCTATTCCTGGTGCTGGTCGTCGTCGAGCTCACCGACCTGGTGTTCGCCGTTGACAGCATCCCCGCGATCTTCGCGATCACGACCGAGCCGTTCATCGTGTTCACCAGCAACATCTTCGCCATCCTCGGCCTGCGCAGCCTCTACTTCCTGCTGGCTGGCGTGATCCACCGCTTCGTCTACCTGAAGACCGGCCTGGCCGTCATCCTCGCGTTCGTGGGCATCAAGATGCTGCTGGCCGATGTGTGGCACATGCCGACCCTGCTCAGCCTCGGCGTCATCGTCGGAGTGCTGGCGCTGAGCATCATCGCTTCACTGCTGCGTGCGCCGGCGGAGCCGGCCACACCAGCAGAGCACGACCATTCCCAGGTCCTCCCTCCGGACGATGAGACCGGCCGCTGAGCCCGCGTACCGTGGCCGGTAAAGCCATGGTGGCCGGTGGGTTAGACTGGCTGTGCCGGGCCGGAGAGAGGCCCATCAATCAGGTCTTACGACCCAGCCGGACCAGAGCTACCCAACCGGCGGGGCGGGAGAGGATCACCAAATCACCATGGCTGACACACCAGGCAGGGCAGGCAGCAACGGCCGTGCATCCCTGAGCGAAAACGAACTGCGCGAACTGGAGCAGATCGAGCTGCGCGAGTGGCTGGAGTCGCTGGATTACGTCCACGAATCCGGCGGCGCTGAGCGCGTACTCGAGATAATCCAGCGGCTGCAGGACCATGCCGCGGCCGGCGGTGTGGAAGCACCGTTCCGCGCAACCACCCCCTACATCAACACCATCCCGGTCAGCGAGCAGCCCGAGTACCCCGGTGACCTTGAGCTGGAACGCAGCATCAGGCACCTGCTGCGCTGGAACGGCATGGCGATGGTCACCCGCGCCAACGACATGTCGCCGGGCATCGGCGGTCACATCGCCAGTTACGCTTCGAGCGCCACGTTCCTTGAAGTAGGTTTCAACCATTTCTTCCGTGGCCCCGGCGCTGGCCTCGACGCTGATCACGTCTACTTCCAGGGCCACGCCAGTCCCGGCGTGTACGCCCGGGCTTACCTCGAGCGGCGCATCGACGTCGAGGCGCTGCGCAACTTCCGCCGCGAACTCGCCGACGGCCCGTCGCTGTCGAGCTACCCGCACCCGTGGCTCATGCCCGACTTCTGGAGCTTCCCGACCGTCTCCATGGGCCTGGGACCGATCATGTCCATCTACCACGCCCGCTTCATCCGCTACATGGAGGACCGTGGGCTGAAGGAGAAAGGCAACGGCCGCATCTGGGCCGTGATCGGTGACGGTGAGACCGACGAACCCGAGACCCTGGGCGCCATCCGCATCGCTGCCCGCGAGAAACTCGACAACCTGATCTGGCTGATCAACTGCAACCTGCAGCGCCTGGACGGTCCCGTGCATGGCAACGGCCTGATCATGCAGGAACTCGAAGGCATGTTCCGCGGTGCCGGCTGGAACGTCATCAAGGTCGCCTGGGGCAGCCGCTGGGACGAGCTGCTCGAGAAGGACACCGACGGCATCCTGATCAAGCGCTTCAACGAACTCGTCGACGGCGAGTCACAGCGCTACGCCTCCTTCGGCGGGCAGGAGCTGTACGACCATTTCTTCAACACCCCGGAGCTGAAGAAGCTGATCGAGGGCTGGACGATCGAGGATCTCGACCGCCTCAACCGCGGCGGGCACGACCCGGTGAAGATCTACGCTGCCTTCGAGCGGGCGGTGAAGCATGAGGGCAGCCCTACGGTCGTGCTGCTCCGCACGGTCAAGGGTTACGGCATGGGCGAGGCCGGTGAAGGCAAGAACATCACCCACCAGCAGAAGCAGCTGACGATCGACGAGCAGAAGTACTTCCGCGACCGCTTCGACATCCCCATCACTGATGAGCAGATGGAGAAGTACCCGTTCCACCGCTTCGAGGAGGATTCTGCCGAGTACCGCTACCTGATGGAGCGGCGTGAGGCGCTCGGCGGTGTCATCCCGCAGCGCATCGTGAAGGCCGAGCCGCTCGCTCCGCCTGAGCCCGAGGTGATCGAGGAGTTCTTCGCCGGCACCGGTGATCGGGAAGTGTCGACCACCATGGTGTACGTCACGCTGCTGCGCAAGCTGCTGCGCGACCCGACCTGGGGCGACCTGATCGTGCCGATCATCCCGGATGAGGCCCGTACCTTCGGGATGGAGGCGCTCTTCCGCCAGGTCGGCATCTACTCGCACGCCGGTCAGCTGTACGAGCCGGTGGACCGCGAGAACCTGCTGTACTACAAGGAATCGACGGACGGTCAGATCCTCGAGGAAGGCATCACCGAGGCCGGTGCACTGGCGTCGTTCATCGCTGCCGGCACCGCCTACGCAAACCACGGCGTGAACACCATCCCGTTCTTCGCTTACTACTCGATGTTCGGCTTCCAGCGGGTGGGTGACCTGATCTGGGCTGCGGCCGACTCGATGACCCGCGGCTTCCTGATCGGGGCCACCGCCGGCCGGACCACGCTGGCAGGCGAGGGACTGCAGCACCAGGACGGCAACTCTCATGTCCTGGCCTACCCGGTGCCGAACCTGCTCGCCTACGATCCCAGCTTCGCTTTCGAGATCGGCACGATCATCCTTGAAGGCATGCGCCGCATGTATCAGGAGCAGGAGAACATCTTCTACTACCTGACCGTCGGCAACGAGAACCGGGTCCACCCCGCCGCTCCTGCGCACTTAGAGCGCGAGGAGCTGAAGCAGGGCATCCTGCAGGGGCTTTACCTGTTCCGGCCGGCTGAGGGTGAGGGCCACAAGGTACAGCTGCTCGGCTCCGGCGCCATCATGTTCGAGGTGCTGGAAGCCCAGAAGCTGCTGCAGGACTACGGTGTTGCCGCTGACGTGTGGAGCGCTACCTCCTACAAGAAGCTTCACAACGATGCCATCGATGTCGAACGCTGGAACCGGCTGCATCCTGAGGAGAAGCCCCGGACCAGTTACGTGCACGACCAGCTGGCTCCGACCGAAGGCCCGATCGTCGCGGCCTCCGATTACATCAAGCTGCTGCCGCAGGCGCTGGCCCCACACCTGCCCCGGCCCATCACCGTGCTCGGCACCGATGGGTTCGGCCGCAGTGAAGCGCGGGCTGAACTCAGGGATTTCTTCGAAGTTGACGCCCGGCACATCACCGTTGCCGCCCTGCATGCCCTGGCTCAGGCCGGCACGATCAAGGCAGCTGTGGTCAGCAAGGCGATAGCCGACCTCGGGGTTGATCCCGAGAAACCCAACCCCCGGATCAGCTAAGGAGGCGCTGCTGTGGCGAAAGAAGTCAGACTGCCCGACGTGGGCGAAGGAATCGAAACAGGCACCGTCGTCTCCGTGCTCGTCAATGAAGGTGACGTCATCGAGGTCGATCAGGGCGTGATCGAGCTGGAGACGGACAAAGCTGTCGTGGAGGTCCCCTCCACCGCCGCAGGCCGGGTCGCCTCCATCAACGTCACTCCTAACAGCGAGATCAGTGTCGGTCAGGTGATACTTACCCTCGAGGAGGGCGAGACAGCTGCCGCGGAAGCTGCAGACGCCGGGGAAGAACCGGCAGCCGACGCAGCAGGACCTGACGAGGCCGAGCAGGTTGCCAGTTCCGCGGAAGCCGCGCCGAAGCCGGCCCAGGTCGATCCTTCGCAGCCGACCGGGGCGGACCGCGCCCAGCCGGCCTCGCAGCCCGCAGCCGCACCAGCCGCCGGCTCAGGCGCGGGAGGCACCATCCCGGCGGCCCCCAGCGTCCGCCGCATCGCCCGCGAACGCGGCATCGACCTCAGTCAGGTCAGGGGCACCGGCATCCTGGGTCGCATCTCGGTAAGTGATCTCGATGCGCATCAGGCCGCACCCGCCGCCGCGGCCGCCGCACCGGCTTTCAGGCTGCCTGATTTCAGCCGCTGGGGTGAGACCCGGCGCGAGCCGATGAGCGGCATCCGCAAGGCGACCGTCCGCTCGATGACCACCGCCTGGGCGACCGTGCCGATGGTGACGCACTTCGACAAGGCTGACACCACCGAACTCGAGGCACTGCGCAAGCGTTACCAGCCGCGGGCCGAGGCAGCAGGCACGAAGCTGACCCCGACCGCCATCCTGGTCAAGATCATCGCTGCAGCGCTGAAACGGTTCCCGGAGTTCAACGCCAGCATCGACACCGAGACCGAGGAGATCATCTACAAGGACTACGTCCACATCACGGTGGCGGTCGACACCGACCAGGGCCTGCTGGTGCCGGTCATCAAGGACGCAGACCGCAAGAACCTGATCGAGCTGTCCGTGGAACTCGCTGAACTGGCAGAGAAGGCGCGTGAGCGCAAGCTGACCCCGGACGAGATGCAGGGCGGCAACTTCAGCATCAGTAACCTGGGTGGCATCGGCGGTACGGGCTTCACCCCGATAGTGACCCCGCCGCAGGTCGCGATCCTCGGGGTCGCCCGCAGCTCCATGGAGCAGGTTTACGACCGGACGACCGGGGAGTTCACCGCGCGGCTCATGCTGCCACTCGCCCTCACCTACGACCACCGGCTCATCGATGGTGCGGAAGCCGCCCGTTTCCTGCGCTGGGTGTGCCAGAGCGTTGAGGAGCCGTTCCTGATCGCGCTCGAAGGCTGAGCAGAGCCGGCAGGACGGGCACGGGCCGGTCGGCTGCGTCAGTGGCGCAGCGGCCGGCCCGTGCTACGATGGCAGCCGCATGGACAGCCTTTCAGACGCCACGACCGCCACTTTCCGCCGGCAGCGCGAACAGGTGATCACGGACGTGGGCCGTGCCGCCGGCCTGCAGGCCCGTGGCCTGATGCGCCGCTACGGCCGGCGACAGGTCGTCCGCGGCGTCGACCTGCACCTCAGCCGCGGCGAGATCGTTGCGCTGCTCGGCCCCAACGGGGCTGGCAAGACCACCAGCTTCTACATGATGGTCGGTTTCGTCCGGCCCAACTCAGGCACCATCATGCTTGACGGTCAGGACGTAACCAACTGGCCGATGCACCGCCGCGCCCGGGCCGGACTCGGTTACCTGGCCCAGGAGCCGAGCGCCTTCAGGCGCATGAGCGTCATCGACAACCTGCTCGCCATCCTCGAGTTCCAGCAGCTGAGCAAGGAGACCAGGCAGCAGCGGGCTGAGAGCCTGCTGGAAGAGTTCGGACTGGCCCACCTGGCTGCCAGCCGGGCCGACACCCTTTCGGGCGGCGAACGCAGGCGGCTCGAGATCGCCCGCAGCCTGACCACCGATCCGTCCTACATCCTGCTCGACGAACCGTTCACCGGTGTCGACCCCAAATCCATCCGCGAGATCCAGCTGCTCATCCGCGACCTGCGTGAACGCCGCGGCCTGGGCGTGCTGCTGACCGACCACAGTGTCCGCGAGACCCTGGCGATCGCCGACCGGGTCGCGCTCATGTTCGACGGCTCGGTCCGTTTCGACGGCACACCCGCTGAGTTCGCCGATGATGAAGACGTCCGCAACTACTACCTGGGAGCCGATTTCCACATCTGAGCGCAGGAGGGACACACTGAATGGGCATATTCGGACTCGTCCTGCTGCTGGTGCTGCTTGCCGGAGTCATCGCCTTCGCTGGCGACCGGCTCGGCACCTTCGTCGGCCGGCACCGTCTGAGCCTGTTCGGAGCCAGGCCCCGCCTCACCGGTCAGATCGTAGGCGTGCTGGCGGGCATCTTGATCATGCTGACCACCCTGCTGGTGCTGGCACTCGCCAACCGCAACGCCACCGCCACACTGCTCAACGCCCAGCAGGCAGCCCGGGAACTCACTGAGCTGCGCGCGGAACAGCGGGTGCTCCAGGGCATGGTCCGCGACCTGGAACGTGACCTGGAGGACGGTGCCGCACAGCTGGACGAAGCGCGCGCCGAACTGACCGCGGTCACCGCACAGCGCGACAGCGCCCAGGAGGAAGTCGAGCAGGCCGCAGCCGCCCTGGACGGGTTGCTCGCAGAACAGCAGCTGCTGCACGGTGAGCTGCTGGAACTGCAGGACGACATGATCTCGATGACTGCCACGCTCGATGAACTGCAGCTGAACCTGCAGCTGGCCCAGCAGCAGCTGGAGCGTGCCACCCAGCGCCAGACGATCGCTGAGAACGAAGCCGCACGCGCCCAGGGCGAAGCGGAACAGCTGCAGGCTGAGATGGAAGGGCTGAGTGAACTCATCAGCGCTCTGACCGGTCAGGTGGCGGAGCTGGAACTGGAGTCCGAGCAGCTGCTGTCCCAGAACGAACTGCTGCTCGGTGAGAACGAAGCACTGGCCGAGCTGAACGACGAACTGGCTGGTGACAACAGCCGCCTCCTGGAGCAGAACACGCTGCTGACCGAAGTGAACGAGACGCTCCGCAACCGTTTCGAGCAGAGTAACGCCCGCGTGCAGGAACTCGAAGTGAACCTGCAGGTGCTGGAGCTGGCGATGGAGGATTCGAGCCGCCGGCTGGTCGAACTGCAGGACGAGTTCGAACTCATCGCTGCCGGTGAGCTGTCCTACCGTACTGATGACCTGATCTACAGCGGCAAGGTGCAGGCGGAAGGCCTGCCGGCGGCCCGGGAGGCATTGGCGGCGTTCGTACGGGCCGCCAACGAGGTCACTGCGCAGCGGGGGGCCGGCAATATCCAGCTGTCCAGCGAGCAGTTCGACAGCCTCGCGAACCTTGTGGCGCAGTCGGGTGACGAGCTGGTGGTGGCGTTCATCTCGCCGCGCAACCAGCTGCGCTCCAGCAGTGTCGAGGTGTCGATCGAGGCGTGGGAGAACTCCCAGGTTCTGGCGGGCGGCCAGCTCGTCAGCAGCCGGGTGCTGCACCTGGGCAGCGCTGAGCAGCCCACCAGCCAGAGTGAACTCAGGGCCGGGCTGCTCGAACTGGTCCGCACCACCCGCAGCCGCCTGACCCGCGCCGGGCTGTTCGCCCAGGAACCACCCCAGTTCCTCGAGTCAGAAGATGCGTTCCTGGCTCAGCTGGAACGCCTCAGCGGCCCGGTGACCGTCGGGGTGCTGACGAGCGCGGAGGTGTACCGCGGCGGGCCGGCGCTGCTGGAGTTCGTGATCCTCAACTGATCGCTTGGTTCAGCCCGGCTGCGTACCGCTCTGCTGCTTCAGCAGGTCGCGGATCTCGGTGAGCAGCAGCTCCTCGTTGGTCGGTGCTGCCGGCGCGACTTCCTGCTCGGTGGTCTTCTGGCGGCGGAACCGCTCCTGCATGTTGTTGTAGGCGCGGATGACCAGGTAGAGCACGAAGGCGATGATCAGGAAGTTGATGATCGTGTTGAGGAAGGCACCCAGCTGGATGACCGGAGCACCTGCCGCTACCGCTTCACCGACACTGCCGTACAGCTCGCGGTCGGTGAGGATGATGCCGAGTTCCGAGAAGTCGACACCGCCGATGAGCATGCCGACGACCGGCATTATCACCTGGTCGACGAGCGAACTGGTGATGGCACCGAAAGCACCACCTATGATGACGGCAACAGCGAGGTCAAGCACGTTACCGCGGTTGATGAACTCCAGGAAACCCTTCAGCATGGGCAGCTCTCCTTATTTTCCGATCTCAGACGCCGCGTTGCGGCTGGGCCGATCATAACCCGGCTTACTCTTGCCCCTCAGCCCTGACGCCGCTGTCTCAGGGCCTCGTACAGCAGCAGCGCACCGGTGGTCGCCACGTTGAGGCTGTCGGCCAGACCGTGCATCGGAACGAGCACGAGGTCATCAGCTGCTTCCTGCCAGGCCATGCCGAGGCCATCATGTTCAGTACCGAGCACGATGGCGCAGCCGCCCCTGAGGTCGGTGTCCCAGTAGCTCTGATGGGCTGCGGGACTGGTGGCGATCAGCCGGAACCCGCGGCGCTCCAGCCAGTCGATCAGTTCGGCCTGGTCGACGTGAGCGACCGGCCGGGCGAACAGGCTGCCCATGCTGGCCCGCACCACGTTCGGATTGAACAGGTCCGTTCCGTCTCCGGTCACGAACACGGCATCGGCACCAGCGGCGTCAGCGGTACGCAGCAGCGCTCCGAGGTTACCGGGCTTCTCGACCCCGTCGACGATCAGCAGCAGCGGCTCGGCCGGCAGCTCCAGCTGCCTCAGGTCGACCGTCCAGCTCTCGGCGAGGGCCAGCACTCCGTCAGGCTTCTCCCGCATGCTCAGCCGGCTGAAAGCTGCTTCGGAGACGCCTACCGCTTCGACCCCGAGCAGCTGCAGGTTGTCGATCAGGTCAGTCATCCCGGCGGGGCCGCCGAACTCATCACACAGGTAGAGCGTGCGGATCCGCACGTCCGCCTGCACCGCGCGGGTCACCTCACGGCGCCCTTCGATGAGGAAAAGGCCTTCCCGGTCCCGCGTGCGGCGGTCCCTGAGCTTGAGAAGTTCCCTGATTTCGGCGTTCCGCGGGCTTACCAGCTGCCTCATGAGCGCCATTGTACGTAAGATGGCGGCTGCCAGCGTCTGCTAAAGTGAGGGAGTGAGCAACCTGCTGAGCCCGGAACAGCTGAAGGGCCTGCTGGATGACCCGCAGCTGCGGGTCATCGATGCACGTCATGTGCTCGGTGACCCCGAGGCCGGCCGGCGCGCCTGGCAGGCCGCGCACATCCCCGGTGCAGTGCACCTTGACCTGGCCCGGGATCTGTCGGCGCCCCCGGGCGAAGGCGGCAGGCATCCGCTCCCGCCGGTTACTGAGCTGAGCGAGACGTTCGGGCGGGCCGGCATCGGTGCTGACAGCCGTGTCGTCGTGTACGACGAGGAGACCGGCATGTTCGCCAGCCGGGTGTGGTGGACGCTGCGCTACCTCGGTTTCGACGCCGTGCAGGTGCTGGACGGCGGCATCCGTGCCTGGCAGGCTGCCGGTTATCCGCTGAGCGACGAGGCCGCTGAGTACAGTCCACGTGAGTTCCCCGCACGTCCCCGGCCTGAGATGGTCGCCGGCCGCGCCGAGGTGCAGGATGCTTCGGCCAGCGGTAGGGGTCTGCTCATGGATTCACGTTCCGCCGAGCGGTACCGGGGTGAGAACGAAACGATGGACAGCCGTGCAGGGCACATCCCCGGCGCGGTCAACTACCCTTACAGTGAGGTGCTGGCTGATGGCCGGCTGAAGCCGGTCGCTGAGCTGAGCCGGCATTTCGCCGGGCTGAACAGAGCGGATTCACAGATCGTCTACTGCGGCTCCGGCGTTAGCGCCACGCTCAACCTGCTGGCGCTTGCCGAAGCCGGCCTGCCGCTGCCACGCCTTTACGTCGGTTCATGGAGCGACTGGAGCAGCTCACCCGAAGCCCCGGTGGCTTCGGGCTGAGGCGACACATGAACCGGGTTCTGCGCAGCTCTGCACTGTGGGAGGCACTGTTCCGCGGCCTGCCCGGCAGCGTCGCAGTACTGCTGCCGCATTACGATGCCGACGGCAGTCTGCAGGACTTCGAGGTGCTGGCCGGCAACGGACAGTTCCAGAAGATGACCGGCCTGCCGGAAGAGCGACTGCTGGGCGCCCGGCTGAGTGAAGTGCATCCGGTGTTCGGGCAGCGCACCATCCTGAACCGCTACGCCCGGGCGCTGGACCGGGATGAGTCTGATGAGTTCGAGCAGCTGCTGCCAGCAAGCCAGGGCACCAGCTCCACCCCGGGCTGGTACTCCGTCACGGTCATCCCCACCGAGGGCCGGCTGATCACACTGTTCACCTCGATAGACAAACGCAAGTCAGTGCTGGTCGAGGCGGTGCGCATGATGAGCGTGGATGACCTCACGGGCATCGGCAACCGCCGCCTGCTCAAGACGCATTTCTGGCGCTACCGCCAGCGCAACAGCGGCATGGCCATGATCTACCTGGACCTGAACGGGTTCAAGCAGGTGAACGACCGCTACGGGCACGAGACGGGTGACGAGGTGCTGCGCATCATCGCCCAGCGCCTGCGCAACAGCCTGCGCCCAGGCGAAGCGGTGGCCCGCCTGGGCGGCGATGAGTTCGCCGTTCTGCTCGATACCGGCGACCGGGAAGCGGCCCGCTCCGTGGCCGGCCGGCTGCGCACGGCGATAAACCGGCCGATCAGCATCGGGGACGTCACCGTCCAGCTCAACACCAGCCTCGGCATCAGCTACTTTCCCGAGGACGGTCAGTCGTTCGAAGCGCTCTCAGCCGCCGCTGATGAACGCATGTACCGCGACAAGGGCTGCCTCACCGAACAGCCTGAGAGGCAGGGACTGGCGGACCGCGCCTGACTCAGGCGACGTCGCGGCGGTGGAACAGCCAGTAACCCAAGGCGAAGAACACCACGAAGTAACCGAAGGTGACCAGGCTGGCATGCTGCAGCGTGACGCTGCCCAGCAGGCCGGTCAGTTCAGTCGGATTGAAACCGAGATCCATGGTGCGGCTGAGTTCCTGGAGCAGGGAGCGGGCCGGGGCGTACAGGTTGGTGGTGAAGAAGTAGCGGGGCAGGTCCTCCAGGGTCTGCTGCAGGTTGAGAGCCTGGAAGAACATGTTGAACCGGGTGACCGGCTGGAAGCCGACCACGGTCGCATAAAGTCCGTACAGACCTTCGAGCAGCGCCGGCAGGAAGAAGATCGTGACGATGCCGAGTGCGACGTTGCGCAGGATGAACACGACCAGGAACGCGAAAGCGATGGCGGCAGCGGCGAACAGGACCTGCAGGCCGGCGCGGCCGAGCAGCAGCAGCCAGTCGCCACTGAAGCCGGTGGGCAGGAACAGCGTGCCGGCCGCTCCGAAGACGAAGTTGAACAGCATGCCGCCCGCTACCAGCAGGCCGAACATCAGCCAGGCGACCAGGAACTTGCCCGAGTAGACCGCCAACCTGGACGGCTGCGCTACCAGGGTCGTCTTCCACATGTTCTGGCTCCGTTCCTCACCGATCAGCAGCGCCGCGAACAGCGCGACGATGATCATGTAGAAGCTCGGGTTCATGTAAGCGGGACCCAGCACTGCCAGGCGGGCCATGCCGTAAGGGGAAGCGATGATGCCGAGCAGGCTGTCAACCGGGACGCCTTCACCCTCCAGGAACGAACCGCCCAGGTTGATGAGCACGACCCGGCCGACGAGCAGCAGCACGATGGGCATCAGCACCCAGTACAGGCCCGCCAGGATGTAGGTGCGCCGTTTGCTGACGATCTTCAGCAGCTCAGCTTTCATCACGTTAATTACGGCGCTCATCGGGGCCTCCCGTCTTCGCGCAACAGCCGCAGGTAGGCGTGCTCGAGGCTCTCCTGCTCCTGCATCGCCTCGCTCACCGCCACGCCGTCACTTATCAGCCCGTGCAGCAGCTCACTGCCGCCGTCATGAACGATCTCGGTGCGGATCCAGCCTTCAGCAAGCCGCTCCACTTCCAGGCCCCGAGCCCGCAATGCGGCTTCAAGTGCATCCGGATCCGGCCCTTTCAGCCGGTAGGGGACGGTGGCTTCCCGGATCTGCCGAACCAGTTCCCGCAGCGGCCCGTCGAACAGCATCCGGCCCCGTTCGATGACCAGCACCTGTTCCACCAGCTTCTCGATCTCGGCCAGGATGTGCGACGAGATCAGGATGGTGACTCCTTCAGCCGCGATCGTTCGCAGGCTTTCGCGGATCTCGGCGATGCCCACCGGGTCGAGTCCGTTCGTCGGCTCGTCCAGCAGCAGTACCCGAGGTTTCCAGAGGAGTGCACGGGCGAGGCCGAGCCGCTGGCGCATGCCCTGCGAGTAGGCCGCGACCTTCTTGTCAGCGGCCTGCTCCATGTGCACGAACGCCAGCACCTCATCGATGCGTTCTGGAGCCACACCCCCGTGCAGCGTCGCGGCATGCTGCAGGTTGCGGCGACCGCTCATGTACGGGTAGAAGCTCGGTTCCTCGATCATGGTGCCGCACTGAAGCAGCGCCGGACCCGGTACGCGCTCACCGAGCAGCCGGCTCGTCCCGGCTGAAGGCCTTATCAGGCCGGCTATCATCCGCAGGGTGGTCGTCTTGCCGGCACCGTTGGGGCCCAGGAAGCCGGTGATCTGGCCAGCCGGAACCTTGAAGCTGACGTTGTCAACCGCGAAACTGCGGCCGTAACGTTTGCTGAGCCCTTCTGCCTCGATGGCTGCAATGTTGCTCACTTCACGGGAATCCTCTCAGTAGACGGCCGTCTCCGGTTTGCTGCTGCGCTCCATGAGCGAGCGGATCGCCTCAGACGGCGGCTGCTGCGCGAAAACGACCTGGTGTACGGCCTCGCTGATGGGCAGCTCCAGACCGTGGGTGCGCGCGTAATTGTAAACCCTGGCGACCGTGCCTATGCCTTCGGCCGTCAGACCTTCCTCCTGCAGCTGCCGGTGAGTGACGCCTGACGCGATGCGGCTGCCGGCCAGGAAATTGCGTGACTGGGGACCGGCACAGGTGGCGATCATGTCACCGAGGCCGGAGAGGCCGTAGAACGTCTCACGCTTGCCGCCCAGCCGGGTTCCCAGCCGCAGCAGTTCGTGCAGGCCCCGGGTGATCAGCGTAGCCTTGGTGTTGTCGCCCAGTTCCAGCTGGTCGCTCATGCCGGTGGCGAGGGCGATCACGTTCTTCAGCGCGCCGCCGACTTCGACCCCGATCACGTCATCGCTGGTGTAGACCCGGAAATCCGGCCCCTGCAGCCACCCCTGGATGCGGGCAGCCGCCTCAGCGGCCTCCGCCGCGACCACGGCGGCTGCCGGTTTGCCGGCTGCGATCTCGGACGCCAGGTTCGGGCCTGACAGCGCGGCGGTGACCGCGCCGGGCTGCACCTCGCGCAGCACGCCGGTCATCGTGCCCAGGGGGTCATCGCTGAAACCTTTGGTGCAGGAGATGAGCAGGGGGAAGCGGGGGAAATTCTCGAGGACGTTACGCAGGTGGGCGCTTGGAACGGCGCTGAACGCTGCCTCACTGCCTTCGGCTGCCTCTTCCGGATCAGCGGTGAAGCTGATGCCGGGGTGAAGGGTCACGCCCGGCAGCCGCCGGGAGTTGAGGCGGGTGCGCTGCAGCTGCCTGACCAGGTCAGGATCGCGGGCCCACAGCCTGACCTCGTGACCGTTGCCGGCCAGCAGCTGGGCCACTACCGTGCCCCAGGCGCCTGCGCCGATGACACTCAGACGTGCCATCTCACCAGTACAGCAGGGGCGGGGCGGCTCTCGGTATGTCCGGACATCGCCCGCATGATAGCAGGGTGCTAAAGTGTGTTCGGCGCCTTAAAAGGGCGTTTCTTACTGGAGGAGCAATGCCGGTTTACGTTTACCGCAACCTGAAGACAGGTGAGACATTCGAGGTCGAGCAGCGCATCACGGAGCCCGCTCTGAGCACTGATCCCCGTACGGGTGATCCGGTCCGGCGGGTCATCCAGCCAGTGGGTATCGCTTTCAAGGGTTCAGGATTCTACGTCAACGATTCGCGACCCCGGTCTGCAGAGAAGGGTTCTGGCGAATCAGCTTCGAAGCCGGCTGCAGCCAGCTCGGACTGAGCCGCGCCTCGGCCTGCTGAGCGTTCAGGTTCACTCGATACGGAGTTCGAACAGCCGGGGCCAGCGTTTGCCGGTGACCAGCAGGGTTCCGCTGGCCTCGTTCCAGGCAAGGCCGTTCAGCACTTCGGCGGACGGATCCAGAGTGGCCCATTCCGCCTCGCTGAGCAGGCCGCTCATGTCGAACACCGCATCGACCTCACCGTCTGGCTTTATCCGCACGATGTAGCGGGTCAGCCAGACGTTTGCGTAGATAAGCCCGTCGGCACAGGCCAGATCGTTAAGGTTCCGCAGCGGAGCTCCCTGATAAGTCACCTGCTGGGTGTCAAGCAGCTCGAACGTGTGGGGATCCCGGAACTGGAGCGTGCTGCTGCCATCGGACATGACGAGCTGCTCTCCGTTGAAGCACAGTCCCCAGCCCTCACCGCTGTAACTGAAGCTGCCGCTCTGCTCGAACGTCTCCACGTCGAACACCAGGGCGGTACCCTCGCGCCAGGTGAGCATGATCAGCTTGCCATCGACCAGGGCGATACCTTCGCCGAAGTACTCTTCCGGCAGATCGATGCGCCGCAGGACCTCGCCCGTTTCCAGGTCGACCTCCCGCAGGCTTGATTCCCCATACAGCCCGGTACTTTCGAACAGCCGGCCGCTGTCGAACACGAGTCCCTGGGTGAAGGCGTCCTGCTGGTGGGGGTAGGCGGTAAGCAGCGTGACGCTCGTCTGGGAACTGGCGTGGCAGCCGGCCAGCAGCACCACCAGCAGCGAAAGCAGCCGTCTCATGCGCTGAACCAGCGACCCAGCCGGTCATGCAGGCCAGCTGTCACCTGCTCGAACACCAGCTGCTGCGGCTGGGCGGCATCGACCACCAGCCAGTCCCCCTGCCTCGCCTGCTCGCGGAACGACGCCTGCACCCGGGCGTGGAACGCCGGATCAGCCTGCTCCAGCCGGTCGGCTTCGCCGCGCGCCGCGATGCGACTGAGTCCCATGCCCGCATCGATGTCGAGCAGAACGGTCAGGTCCGGCTGCAGCTGCTGACTGACGGTACGGTTGAGGCAGCTGACCAGTTTCTGATCCAGGCCGCGGCCGGCTCCCTGGTAAGCGACACTGGAGGCGGTGAACCGGTCGCAGATGACGGCGTCCCCCTGCTCGAGGGCCGGCCTGATCACGTCCTGGACGTGCTGGGCGCGGCTGGCCGAGAACAGCAGGAACTCGGTCAGCGGCGCGATCTGCTGCCCGGGGTCGAGCAGTACGCTGCGGATGGCGTCACCGACCGGTGTGCCGCCCGGCTCCTTGGTCAGGACCACCTTTTTGGCAGAACTGCCGTGGGCGGCGAGCTGCTCACGCAGCCAGCCGGCCAGCTGCTGCGCCACCGTCGACTTGCCGGCGCCTTCAGGTCCCTCCAGCACGATGAACAGTCCGCTCACTGTTCAGAGACCCGTGGGCAGGTAGATGAAACGGAAGTCAAGGTCGAACTCGTCACGGATCTTCTCGGCGAGCAGGTTCACGCCGATCGTCTCCGTCATGTAGTGTCCGCCGAACATCGCGTTGATACCGTTCTCAAACGGTTCGTAGAACATCTCGTGTTTGGGTTCACCGGTCAGGAACGCGTCCAGGCCCTCGTCCACTGCAGTGAGGACATCCCAGGCTGCCCCGCCACTGACGATGCCGAGCGTCTGCACTTCCTGCGGCCCTCCCTCGAGCAGCATCACCGGTTCACCCAGCTGGGCTTCGATCATCTGAGCCAGCTCACGCCGGTCCATGACGTCAGGCAGCCGTCCCTTCACGCCGACGGGACGTCCCTTGAACTCCGCGAAATCCTCCAGGTCAAGCATGCCGAGACGGCGGGCGAAGCCCCAGTTGTTGCCGACCTCGCGGTGAGCGTCCAGCGGGATGTGCGCCGCGTACAGGCTGATGCCCCTGTCAAGCAGGAACTTCACCCGGCGGCCGTGGGGACCACGGATCGCTTTCGGCTGTCCCCAGAACAGCCCATGATGCACGATCAGCATCTGCGCACCGAGGGCGGCAGCCTGTTCGAAGGTCGACAGGCTGCTGTCCACCGCCACTGCGATCGTGGTGAGCTCGTCGGCCCCTTCCACCTGCAGGCCGTTCAGGGAGGGGTCTGGGTAATCATCTATGGCCAGGTACGAGTCCAGCCAGCTGACCAGTTCATCTCGCTTCATATCGCTTCCGAGCGTACAACGCTGACCGGTCCCGGCGGCCGGATGAGGGGCGTACCGTGCTAGAATCTGCACTGCTCCAGGTGCCGGCTGAAGCGGGGCAGGAGCAGGAACCGGGAGCAGAATGTACGAAGGACAGCTGAAGTACGAGGGCAAGGCGAAACGCGTCTACGGGACGGACACGCCCGGGGTGGTCAGGATCGACTTCAAGGACGACGCCACCGCCTTCAACGCGCAGAAACGAGGAGTGATCGAAGGCAAAGGCGCGATCAACAACGCCATCACCGCCCACCTCTATCCACTGCTTGCTGAGGCTGGTGTCCCCAACCATTTCCTGGAGCAGATCAGTGCGACCGAGCAGCTGGTACGCGAAGTCAGCATCATCCCGGTAGAAGTGATCGTCCGCAACACCGCCGCCGGCAGTTTCGCTGCACGGCTGGGCCTCGAGGAAGGCCTTCCGCTCGCTGCACCGGTGATCGAGTACTGCTACAAATCCGATGAGCTGGGCGATCCGCTGGTGAGTGACAGCACGCCGATCGCCATGGGCTGGGCCAGCGCCCGGGAGCTGGCGGAGCTGAACAGCCTGGCGCTGGCCGCCAACTCTTTCCTGCTCGGGTTCTTCTCTGCGCGTGACCTGCAGCTGGTCGACATCAAATTCGAGTTCGGCCGCCTGCCCGACGGTACGATCCTGCTGGCAGACGAGATCAGTCCTGATACGTGCCGGCTCTGGGATGCCGACAGCGGCGAACGGCTTGACAAGGACCGCTTCCGCCGCGATCTTGGCGGCGTCGAAGACGCCTATCGCACCATTTTGAAGAGGGTGACTTCATGAACTTTACAGCCGTCGTCTCGGTATCACTGAAGGATTCCATCCTTGATCCCGCTGGCCGGGTGCTGCTTGATAATCTCGGCAAGCTCGGCTATGACACGGTCACGGACGTCCGGGCGGGCAAGCAGTTCCGCCTCAGCTTAAGCGGCGAGCGCAGTGAGGTCGAAGCGCAGCTGGCGGAGTTCGCCAACGGTGTGCTGGCCAATCCCGTCATCGAAACGGTCGAGTGGGACCTGCAGGAAGCGGAAGGCTGATGCCGGCTGCAGGGAAGACGGTCAGGCGGTGAAGGCTGCCGTGGTCATGTTCCCGGGCAGTACCGGCGGGCAGGACAGCCTTCAGGGGCTGCGACTGGCCGGCTACAGCGCGGAGCCCGTCTGGTACAAGGACCGGCAGCTGCCGGAAGCTGACCTGATCGTGCTGCCAGGCGGACACAGTTTCGGCGATCATCCCCGGCCCGGCGGCCTGGCCGCCCGCACTCCGGTCATGGAAGCAGTCCGCCACGCTGCCGATTCGGACGTGCCAGTGCTCGGGATCGGTAACGGTTTCCAGATCCTCACTGAAGCGGAGCTGCTGCCCGGAGCGCTGCTGCTGAACGGCGGACTGTCCTTCATCTGCCGCACGGTGACCGTAGAGGTGGCCTCAGCAGCGACTCCGTTCACCGCCCGGCTGCCGACAGGCAGCAGGCTCAGACTTCCGGTGGCACACGCCTGTGGCCGCTACTACGCTGACCGCGAGACGCTGCAGCAGCTCGAGGACGGAGGCCGGGTCGTTTTCCGCTACTCCGCCGGGCACAACCCGGACGACAGCACGGCTGACATCGCCGGCATAAGCAACGCGGCCGGCAACGTCGTCGGACTCATGCCGCACCCGGAACGGGCACTTGAGCAACTGCTCGGCAGCGCGGACGGCCTGCCGCTGTTCCGTGGTCCGCTGGAACAGGAGGCTGTCCTGTGAGCGGGCTGCGCAGCCGCGCAGCTGAGTTCGGCCTGACTGAAGCGGAATGGGACGAGGCCGAGCGGCGCGAAGGTCGTGAACTGAACGCCCTCGAGGCCGCAATAGTCGGCGCCATGTGGTCCGAACACTGCAGTTACAAGAACAGCCGTCCGCTCATGCGGGCGTTCCCGACAAGCGGTCCCCAGGTACTGCAGGGCCCGGGCGAGAACGCCGGGGTCGTCGATATCGGGGACGGTTACGCCGTCGCGTTCAAGGTCGAGAGCCACAACCGGCCTTCAGCGGTCGAGCCGGTACAGGGTGCGGCGACCGGGGTCGGCGGCATCCTGCGCGACATCTTCGCCATGGGTGCCCGGCCGTTCGCTGTACTCAACAGTCTGAGGCTCGGTGACGCCAGCCTGGAGCGAACCCGCTACCTGCTTGACGGCATCGTCACGGGCGTATCAGGCTACGGCGGTGCAGTCGGCGTGCCCACGGTCGGTGGCGAGATCACCTTCCACGAGAGCTTCAACATGAACCCGCTGGTGAACGTCATGGCACTCGGTCTGCTGCGGCACGAGGACCTCGCCCGGGGCACGATGGGCGAAGCCGGCAACCGGGTGTTGTACGTGGGCAGCCGGACCGGCCGGGACGGAACCGGTGGTGCGGTGTTCTCCAGCGCGGAACTGAGTTCGGACAGTCCGGTTGAGCGGCCGGCGGTCCAGGCGGGCGACCCGTACCTGGAGCACCTGCTCATGGAAGCCACCCTTGCCGCCATCGAAGCCGGCCTCGTGGCCGGAGTGCAGGACATGGGTGCAGCGGGGCTGCTGTCGAGCACCTCCGAGATGGCGCACCGCGCCGGCCTCGGCGTCGACATCCAGCTCGACCGCGTGCCGGTCCGTGAGGACGGGCTCGAGCCCTGGGAACTGGTCCTGTCCGAAAGCCAGGAACGCATGATCCTCGTGCCGGTTTCCGGCAGGGAACAGGAACTGGCAGAGCTGCTCGGCCACTTCGGACTTGACGTCGCTGAGATCGGCGTCGTTGCCTCCCACGGCCGTTACCGGCTGCACTGGCACGGCGAGCTGGTCTGCGACCTCGACGTGTCGCTGCTCAATGAGGCGCCGCTGCAGACGCGCGAAGGAGTCGAGAGCCAGGAGATCCGCGCGCTCAGGGAGCAGGACCTGAGCGGGTTGCCGCCCGTGAATGATTTCGGCGGAGTGCTGCTGCAGCTGCTCAGCCGGCCGACCATTGCCAGCAAGCGCGCCGTGTTCGAGCGCTTCGACCAGCAGGTCATGACGAATACCGTTGTACTGCCAGGTGACGCCGACGCTGCGGTCATGCGGATCCGCGGGACTGAGCTTGGTGTGGCGGCCGTGATCGACTGCAACCCCCGCTACGTCCACCTTGACCCGTTCGAAGGTGCGGCGGGCGCGGTGGCCGAGGCGGCCCGTAACCTCGCCTGCGTCGGTGCGACACCACTTGCGCTCACGGACAACCTCAACTTCGGTGACCCGTACCGGCCTGAGGTTTACTGGCAGCTGGAGCAGGCGATCGCCGGCATCTCGGCTGCCGCCAGCGCACTTGACACGCCCGTCACCGGAGGCAACGTGAGTCTTTACAACCAGTACCAGAGCGAAGGTGCGACCGTGGCCATCCAGCCCACGCCGACGATCGGCATGGTGGGTGTACTTCCCGACGTGGCCAGGCGCGCCACCTTCGCCTTCCCGGACGAAGACGGCGGCGTTTACCTGCTCGGGAAGTTCGGGCCGACTCTGGGCGGCAGTGAGTACCTCGCCGCGGTTCATGGGCTCGAGGCCGGCGCGCCGCCTGCCGTGGATCTCAAGCTCGAGGCCCGCACCATCGAAGCCATCCTCCAGCTGATCCGCGCAGGCCATACCAGCACCGCACACGACCTGTCTGATGGCGGACTCGCGGTCGCCCTGGCCGAACTTGCGCTCAGCAACGGACGCGGCCTCACGATCAGCCTCGAATCAGCCGGCGTTCGGGCTGACCAGGTGCTGTTCGGTGAGGCCCATGGCCTGATCGTCACCGTCATCCTGGACGCGAACCGCGCCGAAGCCGAGGAGCTGCTCGACCGCCTCGGCGTGTGGTGGCAGCGGATCGGCACTATCGGAGGGACGAGCCTGAACATCAGCGTGGACACCGAACCGCTCCTGGACGTGCAAGTAACCGAGCTGACTGCTGCCTACGAGGGTACGCTGCCGCGCGTGCTGGACCGGACGGGACTGCGTCATGCCTGAGCACAACCGCGTGTCCAGCATCGCGATCGTCGATTGCGGCGGTCAGTACACCAAAGTCATCGACCGGCGCCTGCGCGAACTGCAGGTGCATACCGAGATAGTCCCGCTCGACATCCCGGCCGGAGAGCTCGAGCGGTTCGACGCACTCGTACTGAGTGGTGGTCCGGGCAGCGTGTACGCTGCTGACGCACTGCCCTACGATCCCGGCCTGCTGACGAGCGGCAAACCGATGCTTGGCATCTGTTACGGCATGCAGATGCTCGCCCGTCACTTCGGCGGCACCGTCAGCCGCGGTGAGCGGGCCGAGTACGGAGTCGAGACCATAACCGTCGACCCGGACAGCGAGCTGTTCTTCGGGCTGGAGCCTGAGCAGCAGGTATTGATGAGTCATGGCGACTCGGTCACCTCCGTGCCTGACGGATTCGCAGTAACGGCACGTTCAGCGCACGCGATCGCGGCGATGGAGGATGCCGGGCGCCGCATCGTCGGGGTGCAGTTCCACCCCGAGGTCGATCTGAGTGACAACGGGCTGAAGATGCTGCTCAACTTCGTGGAACGGATCGCCGGCCTGAGCAGGAACTACCTGCTCGAGGACCGAATCGAGGCTGCAGTAAGCCAGATCCGTGAGCAGGTCGGCAGCCGGCCGGTTTTCGCCCTGGTGAGCGGCGGGGTTGATTCCGCGGTGACTGCAGCACTGCTGCTCAGGGCGTTGCCGCCTGAGCAGGTTCATGCTCTGCACGTGGACACCGGCTTCATGAGGCTGGACGAGAGCGAGGCGGTCGTAGGTGAACTGCGGGCGCTCGGACTGGAGAACCTGCGGCACGTCAACGTCGCTGACCGTTTCTTCGACGAGCCGCTGCGCACGCCGGACGGCCGGCTCCTCGGTCCGCTCACGAGCCTGCACGACCCTGAGGAGAAGCGGGAACTGGTCGGCAACATGTTCATGGAAGTGCTGAGAAGCGAACTGGAGGGGATGGAGCTGGACTTCTCCGAAGCCATCTTCGCCCAGGGCACGCTGCGGCCTGACCTGATCGAGAGCGGCAACCCTGACATCAGCTCTGCGGCGAGCAGCATCAAGACTCATCACAACGACGTGCCGGCGGTGCGCAGCGCCCGCGAGCAGGGCCGGGTCGTCGAGACGAACGCTGACTGGCACAAGGATGAGGTCCGGCAGGTCGCCCGTGAACTGGGGCTGAGTGAAGCTATCGCCGGCCGGCAGCCGTTCCCCGGACCCGGGCTGGTACTGAGGCTGATCACCTGGGATGGCGTCGACGGTGTTCCCGCCGGACTGGACCAGCAGATCCGCGCTGAACTGGACGGCCTCGAGTTCTCTGCCCTGCGCACCTTCCCGTTCAGGACCGTCGGCGTGCAGGGTGACCGGCGCAGTTACCGTTACCTGACCGTGATCGAGAGTGCGGATCTGTCCCAGCCGCAACTGAACCGGGTGGGACAGGAGATAGCCAGCGGTTTCGAGGAGGTTAACCGGGTGGCGCTGCTGCTGGCGGGCAGGGTCGGCCTGGCGGAGCTTGAGCCGTGGGAGAGCCTGATAACCCGAGAGCAGGTCAGTCTGCTGCAGCACATCGACGCAGAGGCCCGCTCTGAGCTCGCCGACATGCCGTCGAGTCAGCTGTTCGCACTGCTGCTTCCGCTCGGAACCCGGCCGGGGCGCTACACCGCTGCCTTGCGCAGCATCATCACCAACGATTACATGACTGGCCGCCACACCGGCCTCGAGGTCGATTACCCCGCAGCGCGGCTGCACAGCTGGGCTGTGTCCGTCCTGGAGCGCCATCCGCTGGTCGACGCGGTCATCTACGACGTGACCGGCAAGCCTCCGGGCACGGTCGAATGGCAGTAAGTCGCCCAGCGCTTGACATACCCTGAAGCTGTCGCTTATACTTCTTTTTGCGCTTGCGAGAGGTGAGCGGCACGCGGAAAAGCCCCAGGGCCCATCTGCACGGCATAAAGCCAGCCGATCACTGCGAGCGGGATCCTTGATAATCCAGTTGTGCGAACCTTATATTCCTTGATTTGTAAATTAAGGCTGGTCGCAGGCCTTCATGGCCAGTGGCCGGCTGATTGAACCAAAAAATGCCGTCCTCTTATGGACGCTTTGTTTTGGAGAGTTTGATCCTGGCTCAGGATGAACGCTGGCAGTGTGCCTTAGACATGCAAGTCGGACGGGGCGCTTCTCTTTGATCCTTTCGGGGTGATTTGGGTTGTTGCCTAGTGGCGTACGG
>Ga0209487_1000717_pt1 | contig 29362 bp, 40 predicted proteins | sample Poulit2012_FD_187524 | JGI IMG/M metagenome (GOLD analysis project Ga0209487, IMG submission 187524) | Agricultural soil microbial communities from Georgia to study Nitrogen management - Poultry litter 2012 (SPAdes) (version 2) | ecosystem: Environmental > Terrestrial > Soil > Agricultural land...
GATGACGGGTTGGCTTTTCAACTTCAAGCCGCTTCGGCGATTTCGTGAAGCCGTACTCCGCGAGATGACGCAGCTCGAACGACGCGCCTTCATTTTACGCTCGCAACCGCTCAGATTTTATGTGGGTGTAACACGACAGACGGTGTGTCATAAGACAAAAAACGCGGGATGAGGCGGGATGAGACGGGATACGCCGGGATGAACTGCCGCTGATTATCGGCTTTATGGCGTGTTTAGGGCGGTTTTTAGCTACCGGCTACGAATACCACAACCGTCTTTTGAGGGGCTTTTACTGGACCACCTCGAGACACATGATCTGTCATAAAACAAAGGGCAGTCACGACACATGGATTGTCATAACACAACAAGGCCGCGCCGACGATTGCCGGCACGGCCTCTTGCTTGACCGAGCGGTTCTTTCGCTCAATTGACTGATGAGCAGCCGTGTGAGCGCCATCGCTTTTCGCCGAGGTACTCCATCTCGCACCGATAATGCGTACGGATCATAGCGCCGAATGAGTTTTGTGCATCTACATACGCGCGCACAACCCAGCGGTCGCCGATCTCCTCGATATGGACTCCATCACTCCACGAGCGCGCGAACTTGGCAGTAGAGGGCGCTTTTAGTTGCTTGGTGATAAATGTCTGGCTCGCTACAAACGCGTCGATCTCATCGACGACGGCCTCTTTCGGCCCGCTTGAGCCGGCAGTGCTGTTGCATACGTAGTTGCAGCCGGCGTAGAACACGAGCAAGATTATGGCGGTTACCCACCAGGGCGGAGAGTCTAACTGACTCGCATCCATCTCGTCCTCCTGATTATATGTGTGAATGTGGAGGCGCCACTGCTGTCGTACCTGTGCACGCGCTCAATCTCCTCTGATGATGCGCCATATATATATAGTATAACGTGCCGGTTGCGCGCCGGCACGTGGGTTATTCCTCTCTGACGGTGCGGGTGCGAAAGCGCATTGTGGGCCCCGCATACATAGTTATCTCGATTTTAAAGACCACCTCCCCACTGCGCTCGTCGACCATCTCCAGCCACTGATGAGAGCCGACGTTGGCGAGCTGCGCGCTGCCGTTCTCTTCGGGACCATACACCTTTCCTTCCTCCCGAACCACGGGATCAGCCCGCCTGGGCTTGATCGGATCGGCCAGCATATCCCCCTCCCCGCCCAGCAACCAGTTAACATTGACGCCCAATTGGGCTATCCGCTGCAGAATATTCCCTCCAGGCATCCTTTGTCCGGCGATATACTTTGAAAACGAGGGCGGAGACATCCCCAACTGACGGGCTAATTCCGCTCGATTACCCTCGAAAAGAGTATCCGCAACCAATCCCAGCCTTTCGCCAACTTCCTTTGCCAAAGCAGACCCACATGGGTTGTTATAGTGGAACGAATGGGTTATACTATCGGCCAGCAAACGAGACACGGGCCAAGGCGGAATATACCGCCACCAACAACAGACATGACAGATACCCTACTGACAGTAGCGGAGGTTGCGCGACGACTGGGCATTAGTGAGCGATCGACGCGGCGTATGTGCGCCGAGGGCGAGTTGCCTGCCATCCGAGTCGGCAAACGGCTCTGGCGGATCTATCCAGACTTTGAGCAACACCTTGCTCAGCAGCACCTGGCTCAGCAGCATTCGGCAGAGCAAGACCCTTCGGCCGAATCGTTTTAGTAACACTCTCCCAGATGGTTCAACGTGGAGCCCTCGTTGAACCCCTCGTTGAACCCCAACGATCGCCCCGTAATGATGATAGAGGCGGATTCCTTAAAAAACGTTGAACCCCATGCGTGACTGGTTTGCAGCATCGGAACTGTCGGAAATGGGGTTGCCGGACATGCCTAAGCGTCCGCATCACATCATCCGCAAAGCCACCCGTGAGGGGTGGAAATCGCGTGAGGTGCCGACGCCCGGCGGGGGCCCGATGCGGAGGGAGTTACACATATCCTCGTTGCCCATCCCCGCGCAGGCGGAGTTGATGGATAAACTGCTGCGCGGAACGCCTGGGCATATCGAGTCTCAGCGGATCAAACTGCGGCAGCGGCTCGAGGAACGGGCGCGCCAGGTACGGCGCGAGGCGGGTATGGCTGAGGCGGCGCGGCTGGACGCTCGGAGCCGCGCGCAGATGGATGCACGGCTCGACATCTTATATAACGTTGAGCAGCTGCAGCGCGAGACGGGGCTGCCGATGTACAAGCTCGTCGAGCATGTGGCGACCTTATATAATAGCCGCGCAATCGACGGCATCGAGGCGACGACCTATGAGCTGATCGGGGAAGTGTCGGGGCGGACGATCCAGCGGTGGCGCAAGGCGCTCGATGAGCATGGCCCGAGTGCGCTGGCGCCGAGGCACGGCAAGCGATCGGCGCGCGATTACCGGTCGCTGATCGATGAGGATGACGAGCTGCGGGCGGTGGTACTCGGCATGATCCACGATAACCCGCACGTATCGGCCACGCACATTATGCGCGGGCTGCGTGCGAGGTTCGAGCGAGAGCGGATCCCGAGTAAGCGGACGATCCAGCGCTATATACAGGTGTGGAGCAAGCAGAAGGCGCAGCTCAAGACCTATATATCCAACCCCGACCAATGGCGTGGCCGCTACCGCGCGGCGTACGGGTCGGCCTCCGACGGCATCGTGCGACTGAACCAGCGCTGGGAGCTCGACTCGACGCCGGCGGATGTGATGCTGACCGACGGACGGCACGCGATTATCGGCATGATCGACGTGTATAGCCGGCGGACGAAGCTCCACGTGGTGCGCACGTCGACATCGGCGGGCATTATCAGCCTGCTGAGGCGCGCCATCTCATCGTACGGCATGCCCGAGACGGTGGCTACCGACCAGGGCAAGGATTACGTATCGAAGGCGATGAAGCGGGTGTTGCCGTCACTGGGCATTGAGCACCTTGAAATGCCGCCGTTCAGCCCGGATAAAAAACCGTTTATCGAGCGCTTTTTCCGGACGTTTAGCCATGACCTCGTTGAGATTCTGCCCGGGTTTATCGGGCACAACGTAGCCGAGCGACAAGACATCGAGGCGCGCCGGTCGTTTGCCGAGCGCATGATGAAGAAGGGCGAGACGGTCGAGATTGAACTTGACGTGGAGGCCTTCCAGGAGCTTTGCGACCGGTGGTGCGACGATATATATGCGCACGAATCGCACGCCGGCTTGGACGGGCGCACCCCGTTCCAGGCCGCCGCGGGCCAGCCGACGCGGCGCGTCGAAGACGACCGCGCGCTTGACCTACTACTATCGTCGGCGCCGGGTGGCGACGGGCTCAAGACCGTCACCAAGAAAGGCATCCGCATTCAGGGGCTGTACTACATGGCGCCGGAACTCTCGGCCCACGCGGGCGAGCAGGTGCTCTGCCTGTATGACGAGGCCGACGCCGGGCGTCTCTATGTCTTCGGCGGTATTGATGCGGCCTTTATATGCATCGCCGAGTGCCCCGACATAACCGGCATCAGCCGGCAGCAACTGGCCATCGAAGCGCGGCGCTACCACGAGCGCCACATGCGCGAGCAGCGCGCCGAGCTAAAGGCCGTGTCCAAGCGCACATCCACCGCCGACATCTGGCGCGAGATCGTGGACACAAACGCCGCCACGGCTGCGAAGATGCGGAGCATGGACGGCGCCCAGGAGACCCACGAAACCGACGCGCTATCGGCCGCCTCGGCCGCCGCCGATGCCCGCGAGGCGATGGATGCGCCGCGCGAGCTGCGCCGGGAGAATCCGCCCGAGGTACAGGCGCGGATACGAGCGCTGTACGCCGAGCAAAACAAGCCTTTTGAGCGCCCTCAATACTGGGACAATGCGGCGCACCGGTTCCGCTGGGTGAAGGAGGCGGCGCTGGGTGGCCACGGGGCGCTGATTACAGAGGCAGACTGGGACTTTTATCACGACTACGCAGACGACCTCGGTCTTGGCCCTGAGGATCGCGTGATGCAGCGACAGGCCAAGTAGAGACCTTATCACACAGTATCTGGAGGATGCTATGAGGAATGCGACGGTTCTGACGTCTAACGTCGAGGCCTTCCTGGGCGCGGTCGAAGCGCTCAAAAAGCGGAGTGCAGGGGAGGAAGGGATGGGGCTACTGTGGGGATTGCCCGGCGAGGGCAAGTCGACCACGATCAGCTACGTGACCAACACGCGCGGCGGCGTATTTCTACGTGCCCGGGTAACGTGGACGGTGACCTCGATGCTGCGCGCCCTGATGGCCGAGCTCAACCTCGACGGCGGGCGCTTCCGCGACCCGATGATCGACCAGGCAATCGAAGAGCTATCGCGCTGGCCGCGGCCGGTGTTTATCGACGAGGCCGACTACCTCTTCCGCCAGACCGACATGCTCGATGCACTGCGTGATATTTACGACGCGAGCAAGGTTCCGGTCATCTTGATTGGGATGGAAGACATCGCACGGAAGATCCGCTCAAACGACCGTTTTAACCGATTCCGGCGGCGGATTACCCAATGGATCGAGTTCAAGGGTCTGACGCTTGCCGACACCCAGCTGGTGGCGCGTGAGCTGTGCGAGGTGGGTGTGGAGGATGATCTGGTGGAGCGCATCCACCGCGAGACCGGAGGCAACATCGGGCACATCGTGATTGCGCTCTCGCTGGTCGAGCACTTCGGCAAAATGAACGGCATCGCCCGCGTGGGCAATGAGCATTACGGTACGCGGCCAATATCAAACGCCAATGGCTCCAACCTTATCCGGGCATGACGATGGAAGTGAGAGAGCTGAGAGGGAACGACGCAAAGCGCCAGCGCATCGAGGCGTGGAAGCTAATGCGCACGCTGACCCCGTTTTCGGTCGAAGATATTGCTACCGGCACTGAGATGGCCGAAGCAGCGGCGCGGCGGCTGATCCGTGCCATGCTCGACAGCGGGCACGTGCGTGTAGTGGCGCAGCGCCGGATCGGCGAGGCTGGATCATACAACCTGTTTGAGCTGGTGACGGGCCAGCGGATGCCGTCGGTGATCGACGCCCGTTACTACTGGCAGATGCAGGCGTGGACGGCTATGCGCATCCACCGTCGATTCACAGCATCGTCCATCCTGCGATCGATGGAGGCGGGGCTTACAACCGAGCGCACGATGCGGCGCTGGTTGAAGGCACTGGAGCGCTACGATTACGTGCGTCAGGACGGCCCCACCGTGCCGGGGCGTGAGAATGAGTACCAGATCGTCATCGATCAGGCCGAGGCGCCCATCGTACGTGCGGCCCCGGTACGCCGGCGCAGGGAGGTGAGCGATGACTGACGAACACGTCTCGGATGGCTTCCGCGAGCGCCTGCAACAACAGGTCGACGCGCTCGGGCAAAGCGAAGTGGCACGGCGGATGAGCTGCAGCGCCGCCACCATCCACCAGCTCCGCACCGGCCGCTACCCGTCTGACACGGCGCGCTGGGAGCGCATCTTCGACGCCACATTTACCGAGGGGCCGGTGGACTGCCCCGTGCTGGGCGAGATCAGCCGGGAGGCATGCGCCCTCCACCGTTCGCGGCCCTTTGCGGCCACGAATCCTGTACGCGTGCGGCTTTACCATGCCTGCAAGGTGTGCCCAAATAACCCCGAGGTGCAGACAAATGAGTGAGGTAACCCACACCGAACGCACGGCCGGCCAGGACACCCGCCCGCGCCTGGTGCGCTACGCCGAGCAGCAGCTACGGCAGGGCTGGGACCTGACGGTGGACCATGACCAGCGACATGCTTTCTGGACCCGTGGTACGTCTCGCCTGACGGGTCATTACGACTATGCCGAGCTAATCATTGAGCTCTTTGGGGCAGACTACGGACAACGGATCAACGAGCGCGGGCGGCAGACCCCGCGCCCACAACCAACGGAGGATGCAATGACAGCATTAGCAACAGAGGACAAGGGCAAGACCACCACAAAAACGGGCGATGCACCCGCGCTCGACATCGACGGCGTGTCGATCGTCGACGGCGTGCTGCACCTGCACCGGCGCACCTATACGCCGACTGAGGTGGGTAAGATGGTGGGCCTAACGCGCGACGGCGTGCGGTACGACAAGACGCTTACGCAGACCAAAACGGCATGGCTTAACGCTACCCAGCGCATGTGGGAGGTGCACACCGACCAGGCGCTTCTGGCTTACCTCGACAGGCGCCAGGTGGCGGCTGTGATCGACATCCGCGACGAGGAAGCGGACGACGCCGATGCCGAGATGGACGAAGAGGTTGCCCGCGCGCGTAAGGCGGTTGAGCGCGTTAAGGCGGCGGCGGCTCGGCCCAAGGAGACGCGCCTTGAAGACACGCGCCGAACGAACGGCCAGGCGCCCGACCGTCCGGCGGAAGGCCGCCAGGAGACATTGGAGGCGAACTACCCTAAGCGGGGCCTGGCACACATCATAGTACAGCCGCTCGGGCTGTTTGAAATCCGTGGCCGCTGGTACCACTCGCACGACCTCGAGGAGCACGACGGCGAGACGGTTCGCGTGCTGTGGACGTGGGATGAATCGACGGAGGGCCTGCCTGACTCGGTACTGGTAGCGGACGATGCCACGGGAAGACTGATTGCCACGGCGCGCCTTGTTGCCGAGGATGACGGTGAGACTGAGGCCGTGATGTCGATCCCCTTCACCCAGCGTGAGATCGACCGGGCGCGCAAGGTGGTCGACAGCATGCTTTCTGAGACCGAAGAACCTGCCGCCACGGGTGACGGCGAGTCGATCGACGTTGCCGACCCCGCCGAGGTGGCGCCGCCCTACCGGGTGAACGAAGTCTACCGCGACACCAGCTCGACAGTCGAGTGGCTGCGCCGTGAGATTGCCGCGGCGCGTGCCGAGGTAGAGCGGGCCCGTATCCTCGACGATGTCGATCTGCGGCGCACCGCGTGGGCACGCCTCGAAGCCGCCGAGGTCGATGCCCAGCGCTACATATCGGCCCGCCAGGGGGAGATCCGCACGCTGCGCCGTGCGCTGAAAAGGCCCTTTTTGTTCTACCTCTAACCCGCGAAACGATGGCCTATCAGCCTGATCTCTGGAATGAGCCCACGCCGCCGAAGCGGGCACGATGGACGCGCGACATGGCCTACAAAACCGTGCGCGAGGCCGAAGACGCCACGGCAAACAAGCTCGGCATGGGCGAGGCGCAGCGCGCGGTCTATGACGTGATCCGCCGCAACCGCGACGTGACGAACCGCGAGATCGCCGGCATCCTGGGCTGGGAGATCAACCGGGTGACGGGCCGCACGCATGAGCTACGCAAGATGGGCCTGGTAGCCGAGGGCCGGAAGCGGCCGTGCACGCGCGCCGAGGGCGACCAGCTGGTACAGGCATGGACGGCCATCGACCCCAACCCGTGCCGGGCATTTTTTGGCCCCGGCCCGGCTACGGCCCAGTGCGGCACGTGCCGGTACTTCGCGCTGCACAAGCTGGAGTGCGGGTTCCGCAAAGGTGAGGTGCACCGGCACTACTGGGCGAGCTGCTCAAAGTACACGAAAGCCTTCGGGCAATAACCACTGCTACTGCTATGACGACGAGAGAAATTGTACCGAGAGGGTACCTGAAGAACGCGAACGGGCACCTGGTGCCGGAGGATACGATCGATGCGTACGACATCGCGCGCGATGAGCTGGTGCGTGAGCTCTCAGAGAAGGCCCGCACCATGCGCGAGGCCCTGAGCGAGTTCAAGTACGCGGCGATGGACGACATCGACGCCTTTGTTGACCTGAGCGCCGAGCGCTACGATGTGGCACTGGGCGGCCAGAAAGGTAACCTCTCGCTGATGAGCTTCGACGGCAGCCTGATGATCAAAGTGCAGGTGCAGGATCGGCTTGTGTTCGATGAGCGGATCCACGCGGCCAAAGAGATCATCGATGAGTGCATCCGCCGCTGGGCGGCCGATGCCGGCGCCGAAATCAAGGCGCTCGTACAGCACGCGTTTCAGACCGACCGCGAGGGCAAGCTAAACATCAGCCGCATCCTCGCCCTCACGCGCATCGACATTAAAGACGAGCGCTGGGAGCAAGGGATGAAGGCTATTAAAGACTCGTTATCGACCGCTTCAACCGCGCGTTACATCCGCTTTTACGAGCGCGATGCACGCGGTGAGTACACGCGGTTGGACCTTGATATTGCGACGGTATGAGCGACGATAAACGCAGCATACGCAACCGCGAGCTGGCGGCCATCCACACAGCGCGCCGCAACCTCGGCATCGAGGAGGGTGATTACCGCGACCTGCTCGAGGTGTGGACGGGCAAGCGCTCGGCCGCGAAGCTGACATCAGCGGAGCGGACGGCGGTGATCAAGCACTTCCGCAAGATCGGCTTCGAGCGGCAGGAAGAGCGGCGTAAGGTGTCGATCCGCGACGACGAGGCGCATACGCAGGTCGGCAAGATCAAGGCGCTCTGGCTGGATATGTACGAGCGGCGGATCGTGCGCGACCCGGGCGGTCAGGCGCTCCGCGCCTATGTGAAGCGGCAAACCACCGGGCCGGCGCATCCGCAGGGCATCAGCCACTGGAACTACCTGACGCCGGCGCTGGCCAACGAGGTGATTGAGGGGTTGAAGCAGTGGCGCCATCGCGTGTTGCGCAACCGGGCCATTGCCGAAGGGCGCAAGCGTAAACGTGCAAGCAAGTAGGATCGATGCTCGATGAGTTCTGGGATACCGCCACGCCCGACGATCTGCCTGGAGACCTGGCCGAGATTGGCCATCTCCTGGGGATGGACGCGGCGCGGTATTTCGCCCTGCACTGGAGCGGATCGTGGCCCTACATCGCCGCGCACCGCGAGCGCTCGGCCGATCTCGACGAGATCGCCTACGCGCTGGGTGAAGAGGCGGTCCAGACGCTCATCGATGCATTCGGCGGCAACCAGCTCTACATCGCCAGCTTCAACTCTTTGCGCAAGCGCTACGCCTGGCACGTCATTAAACAAGAGTTCGACGGCCGCAACGCGGGCGCCCTTGCGGCCCGCCTGCAAGTGCCGAGGCGCTACGTGATGGAGGTGGTGACGAGCGACGCCCCGCCCGAGCACGACCGCCCGCGCAAGATGGGCCCGGAACCGGGCCCTGCCGCCGGCGACGGCGCCCAGCTTCAAATTGACTTTTAGATCGGCGGCGCGTCCGCTTAAGCGACAGTTTATACACCAACAGGAGACAGACCGATGGAAATGACGACAGATCGCACCGACGCGACTACATGGAGTATCGAGGACTTCGACGCGTTCTTCGCTGACCGCGGATTCGTCCTGGATGCAGAGATGGCCATCAATGACGATGACGTGGGAGCGGGCGTCGTAGCCGAAGGCCACGCAAGGCTGCGCAATGTGATTACAATATTTATGCTGCTTGGCCGGGTAAGCAAGGCCGACGTGGATGACGCCATGCGAATCGTGGATGCGCTGCGATAGGTGTATAACGCCTGAGCTAAGCGGCGCACCGGACGCTACGCCCCGAGACAGCAACAACAGAAAACGGTGCATCCCCTTGAACGAATAGTTATACCGATATGGAAGTCGTAGTCACAAGTAGCAAGGATCTAAGGGCGATCGTCCGAGAGGAACTGGAGCGTATACATTTGAAGCGACCTGACCGGCGCACGTCTGGCGCGAGGGCGGCCGAGGCCAAGCTGGACATAGGGTGGCTAAGTAATGAGGAAGCACAGAAGGCCATGGGTCTATCACGTGCGACTCTCGCCCGCTACCGTGCCGACGGTACGTTGCCGTACTCGAAACTCGGCCAAAACATCTTTTATAAGACGGACGACATCAAAGCGGCACTTCAAGGAGGCGTGCAGGGTGTCCATATAGACGATATGTGCCAGCGGTTCAAATACCCGGAGGTGCCCACGCCCCCAATGCCCGAGCCGCTTCCAGATGCGCCGGGTATCTATTTCGTGTGGAGGGATGATCGCGTCGTGTATGTGGGACAGTCACAGAGACTTTCGTCTCGATGCCAGATCGGTAATCACGGTGTAATCAAGACGGGAGACGGCCTGTCGTGGCTCCTGTTTGACGTCAAACAACTTGTATTCGCCGAGTGCTTCTATATCGGCATCCTGCGACCGGCCTACAACGACGCTACACCAGATAGGCGAGGTGTTCTGAAAGCGGTATAACGGATGGCCGCTCTGCCGCGCAGGGCATCACCAAGACACCAACGAAGACATGAACGACAACATGAGCACGACGGATCAGACGAGCGAGAGCCCTGCGTCGGCAGCAGCGGCGGGTTATGTGGGCGACCTGCGCCAAACCGTGTACCCTCACGGGGGCTCTCGCATCTGGGTCGAGGAACCCGACGGATCGCGCAACCTGATCGCGGACACCTACACGACAGCCGAGTACGCCGAGGCCGTCCGCGACTTCACGGAGAAGTGGCTTCGAGACAACTCCGAGGCCACATAACGCCTGAGTTAAGGGGCGCACCGGACGCTGCGCCCCGACATAGCACGACCCGTTACGGTGCGTCCCCTTGAACGAATAGTTATGTTGCTATGACCCACGAAGATTACCTCGAATACGAGCGGCAAAAAGCGCACGCGGAAGACCACGAAGCCTTTCTCGCTGAAGAACAAAACTTTCGATGGGCCTACGCCCTCCTCGTTGAGCTTGCCAAGGAGGAACTACGCAAGGCGAACGATTTGCGGGAGAGCCCAAATGATTGGCCTGCCGGGCAAGAATGGAGCGACCTCGCTGCTACAAGCCAAAGCATCTTTCTCTGTAAAGCACGCGAGCGTTGCGGGATCGACCACGACCAATTTCTCGAGCCGATTCGGTCGGGACGGTACGACGTGGACGACTTAGTGCAGGCAACATAACTCATGTTATTGCGCCTCACGCGCGATAAAAAGGAACCTCCGCGTTCGGCCTCGAAAGAGAGATGAGCGAAGCATAGCTTCCACATCCCCGTTTTAAAGCACCGATTAAAGGTGCCAGAGATTGCCCCTGTCGCGCGTTGAGCGCGGCGGGGGTTTTTTGTTTGCCCCGGCCTGATCCGTCCATCCTCCATCCCCTCATCGCCATGGCCGAGGACAGGTTCCTGGTAGCCTTGCACGAGCTGCTTTCGCTCGAGGGTGGCTACAACGACATCGAGCAGGACCGCGGCGGGGCCACCAACCTCGGCATCAGCCTGCGCTTTCTGCAGTCGATCCGGCCGGGGGCGACGGCGGCAGACGTCCGGCGACTCACGCTGGAGGATGCCCAGGCGATCTACCGCATGCACTTCTGGGACCGCTACCGCTGCGGCGACCTGCCGAGGCCGCTCGACGTAGCGTTCTTCTCCATCGTCGTCAACCTCGCGCCAACGACGGCCGTGCGCGTGCTGCAAAACGCCGTGTGCCGGGCCGGGGTGCGGGTGGATGTAGACGGCATCATCGGCCCGCAGACGCTGATGGGCGCGGCTTCGGCAGACCGCACCGAGCTCAAGCGCCGCCTGACGGCCGAGCTCTCGGTCCACTACCACAACATCGTCGCGCAGAACCCCAGCCAGCGCACCTTCCTGCACGGCTGGATGTACCGCGCGGCCGCGCTTTTCATCTAAGACACGACCGAGGCACTATGGACGCCCTTATTTGGATTTCGGAGAACATGGAGCTCGTGCTGGCCCTCGCCGCCGTGGCCTACGCCATCCTTCAGCTCACATCATGGGGCCGCGCAAACGCGAAGGCATTGCAAGAGGTGGTCGACGCGATTGAGCATGTCGGCAGCTTGCAGCTCAGCACTGCAGAGGCGAGTGCCGTAAAGCGCGTGGTGGGCCTTGCGCCGGTGTCGCTCGGGGTGCGGGAAGCGATTGAGGAGGCTGTGGCCAAGGTCGACGTAAAAAAGCGGCGGCCGACGATCCTGAGGCAGGTGGGCCGGGCGGTGGTACCGCTGGCCATCCGCAGTATCCCGCGGCTGGTGCGTCGCATCTTTAAATAAGATCGACTGTGGAGCCACTCGAGGTAGTCCGGGCGCTCTGGCCCATCCTGGCATCCGTCGCAGCCGCTTTCTGGGGGCTGGGGCGGATGATGCTTAAAAGCTATGAGAAGCACGTCGACAGCCGCTTCGGCACAATCGAACGCATGCTCAAGGCCGAGAGCGGCGAGGCGCAGCGGGTGCGGATGGAGCTGCAGGATTACAAGCTACACGTGGCTGAACACTACGTGGACCGCGACCAGTGGGTGAGGATAGAGGCCGGGAGAGACATCACGCTCCGGCAGATGAACAAGGAATTGCGAGAAATAGCCGCCGAACTGGCGCGCCTGAGTAAATGAGCATCCAATCGTACGAAATGCACCGCCGCCAAAACCTGCGTACCAGCATCCTGCAGGTGCTCAACGTGGCGCGGCCTTACGCGACATCCGAAAAGCTCATCCTGCAGACACTGGGTGATGTACAGGAGGATGCCGGGCCGGCGGAGTTGCGCCGCGAGCTCGACTACCTCGAGGACAAGGCGATTCTGCGCGTGCGCGACCGCAGGGCGCCGGTCTGGATGATCGAGCTGACCGCGTACGGTGTCGACATCGTTGAGGGCGCGGTTGACCTCCCCCCTGGACTTGACCCGTTCCACTGACATGGCCGTCCGTTCGAAAGTGCAGATGCTGCCTGAGGAGGTGCGCGACGAGCTGAACCGCCGCCTCATCGAGGGCGGCTTTTCGGATTACCAGGGGCTGGCCGACTGGCTCACCGAACAGGGGTTTGAGATCAGCCCGAGTTCGGTGCACCGCTACGGCTCGGATTTCCAGCGCCGTCTGAACGCCCTCGAGCTCGCCACAGAGCAGACCAAGGTGATCGTGGACCGCCTGGGCGACGATGCAGGCGCCATGGGTGAGGCCGTGACGGCCCTCGTGCAGCAGAGTGCTTACGAGGTACTCCTCAAAATGCTGGAGGAGGCGGATTTCGGGAAGGTCTCGCTGACCTCGCTCGGCACCATGGTGGCCAAACTGGGCTCGGCCAGCGTGCAGCAGAAGAAATGGGCGGCGGAAGTGCGCGAACGCGCGCGGGTTGCAGCGGATGAGGTTGATGACATTACGCGTGCGGCCGGACTGAGCGACGAGGTAGCCGCGCAGATTCGTGCGAAGATTCTCGGCGTGGTATGACAGACGTAACCGTGGTGCTGGTAGCGAGTGACGGCGAAGATCAGACCCCGCAGGCATACACCATCGCCGTAACGAGCGCCGGCTCCGAGGTGCTCGCGCGCGTGCTTCTGCGCAAGGGGCGCACGACGCGGGTACGCATTACTGCTGAACAGCCATGAAGCAAGACGACAAGTTTTATGATCGTGAGCCGTGGACGCTGACGATTCGATTCGAGGCCGTGACTGACGACAGCGCGCTGGCGCCTGACGAGTTCGCGGTTGTCTTTCGCGACCGCGCGGGCAAGACGCCGGTGGTGTACGAATACCCGGCTGCGCCTGAGATCGAGGCTGTCGACGGCGCCTTTGTCTTTACGAATCACTTTACCCGAGCGGGGCGCTTCGATGTTTTTGTGATCGGCGGCGAGGGCACGCGGGCCGTGGGCTCGGTACCGATGACGATTGAGGCAACGCCAGACGTATGAGCGACCAGCTACTGACATCCGGCGAGACCACGGCCGGCATCCTGGAAAAGGTGCCGGACAGCGTGCTGCTGCCCTATCAGCAGCGCTGGATTGCCGACACCAGCGAGGTCAAGATCATCGAGAAGAGCCGCCGTATCGGCCTGAGCTGGGCCGAGGCGGCGGATGCTGCGCTCTACGCCTCGCAGACGAGCGGTGCGAGCGTCTACTACCTGGCGTACAACCAGGACATGACGCAGAGCTTTATCCGCGACGTGGCCTTCTGGGCGCGCTTCTACAATCTGGCGGCGGGCGAGGTTGAAGAGGTCGTGCTGAGGGATGACGACCGGGATGTCAAGATCTTCCAGGTCCGGTTTGCGAGTGGGCACCTGGTACAAGCGCTCAGCTCACATCCGCGCAACCTGCGATCGAAGGGTGCGCCCGGCGAACGCGTGGTGCTTGACGAGTTCGCTTTCCATGACAGCCAGGACGAGCTACTGAAGGCCGCGATGGCGTTCCTGATGTGGGGCGGCCAGGTGCGGATTCTCTCGACGCATAACGGCGTCGACAACGGCTTCAACCAGGTCATCCAAGAGGTGCGCGAGGGCAAAAAGCCCTACAGCTTGCACCGCGTGACCCTGGACGATGCGCTTGAGGAAGGCCTGTTCGAGCGCATCAGCCTGGTGCGCGGTATCGAATGGACGCTGGAGGCTGAATCTAAATGGCGTGATGACCTGATTGCTTTTTATGGTCATGGCTCAGATGAAGAGCTCTTCTGTATCCCGAGCCAGTCCGGCGGCCGGTATATCTCCCGGTTGCTCGTCGAGGAGAGCATGAACCCGCGTAGTCCGGTGCTGAAGCTCGAGCTCAGCGACGACTTCGCCATGAAGCCCGAGGCCGTGCGCGAGGCCATCATCGACGAGTGGCTGGAGGACAACATAAAGCCTCATTTAGCGCTACTTGACAAGCATTTACAGAGCGTTTACGGATTCGACTTCGGCCGCACCGGCGACCTCAGCGTGATGCTGCCGGCGCAGATCGGGCGGGACCTCGTGCGGCGATGCCCTTTCGCCATCGAGATGCGCAACGTGCCGCACACCAGCCAGATGCAGGTGGTGCTGTACGTGGGCACCCGGCTGCCGCGCTTCGTGGCGGCGGCGCATGACGCCCGCGGCAACGGCTCGTACGTGGCCGAGCGCGCGGCGCAGCTCTTCGGCTTCGAGCGCGTGCACCAGATCATGGCCACGGACGCCTGGTACATGGAGGCCTTCCCGCGCTACAAAGCCGCGTTCGAGGACCACGACGTCGAGCTGCCCAAGTCGGCCGACCTTTTGAACGACCACTCGGCCGTGGTGTTGGTGCGCGGCGTGCCGAAGCTGGACAAAGACGCCACGCGCGGCACGGACGGCCGCCCGCGCCACGGCGACGGCGCCATCGCGGGCGTGATGATGTGGTGGGCCAGCCTCCACCCCGGCGCGCCCATCGAGTTTGAAACGCTGGGCCGCCGCGCCTCGCTCGAGGCGATGACGCAGATGCTCGGCAGCGGCGGGCCCGAGATCGACACCGACCACGGATTCGGCCGCGTGCGCGGATCCACTCATTTAATGGGCTACTGATATGCTGCTGGACAAAAATGGACGGCCCATCCGGCGCGGCAAGCCGGTGTATTCTGAGATCGCCAGTGCGGCGCGCGAGGACACGTTCGCCGGCTACCTGGGGGACGTGCGCCCCACGCAGGACCACATCCTGCGCGAGCAGGGCGGCTTCGACAAGTACCGCCGGCTGCTGACGGATGACCAGGTGATGAGCACCTACCAGCAGCGCCGCCGCGCCATCACGAGCCGCGAGTGGATTGTGCAGCCGGGTGGCACATCGGCCATTGACATCAAGGCGGCCGAGTGGTTGGAAGAGCTCATTCGCAGCCTGACGTGGGATGACATCCTCGAAAAGATGCATTTCGGGGTCTTCTATGGCTTCGGCGTTGGCGAGCTGATGTACGCCCGCGACGGCCAGTACGTGACCGTCGAGCACATCCGCGTGCGCGACCGGAGCCGCTTTACGTGGGGCCGCGAGTTCGACCTTCGCCTCATCGAGCCCGGCAAGCCGCAAGGCGAGCCGATGCCGCCGCGCAAGTTCTGGACGTTCACCGCAGGCGCCGACCACCACGACGATCCCTGGGGAATGGGATTGGGCCACTACCTGTTCTGGCCGGTCTTCCTCAAGCGCAACGGCGTCAAGAGCGCGAGCCTCTACCTTGAGCGCTTCGCGCATCCCACGCCGGTGGGCAAGTACCAGCCCGGTACCGACCCGGACGAGCAGCGCAAGCTCCTCGAGGCGCTGGCCGCCCTCACCACCGACCTCGGCATCGTCATCCCGGAAGGAATGCAGGTGGAGCCGTTCGAGGCCAAGCGATCGGGCAGCGCCGATTACCAGGCGTTCCTCGAACGCTGGGATAAGGCGATCGCCAAGATCAACCTCAGCCAGACGATGACGACCGACGACGGGTCGAGTCTCGCGCAGGGCGAGGTGCACATGGACGTACGCGACGACGTCGTGAAAGGGGATGCCGACCTCCTCTGCGGCAGTTTCAACAGTGGCACGCCCTTCGCCGAGGGGCCGCTGCAGTGGCTGATGGAGTGGAATTTTCCGGGCGCGGCGATGCCGTCGTTCTGGTACCGGTTCGAGGAGGAAGAGGACCGTAATGCCATTGCCGAGCGTGACCTGAAGCTCTTTCAAACTGGTTGGACGCGCACGCAAGAGAGCATGCAAGCCACATACGGAGAGGGCTATGAGCGCCGCTCGGCGGCGCCTCCGATGCCGTTCCCAGGCGGACCGCCATCAAACCCACCGGGACAGGATCCGGAGTTCGCCGAGTCCGACGCCGGGCCGACCGCCGGCCTCTACGCCGAGGCTGCAGGCGACCGCGCCTCGAAGCACGTAGAGAGCTGGGTGGACCAGATCCGGCGCCAGCTCGACGAGGCGGGCAGCCTGAACGAGTTTGCCGAGCGTCTGGTGGGCCTCGACCGGCAGATGCCGATCGATGACGTTGCGCGCGAGATTGGCGACGGCCTCGAGGCTGCGCACCTGGCCGGGCGCCATGAAGCGAGGGAAGGGCGATGAGGGAGGGTATGGGAAGTGTGGAGAGCGGGATGATCGACCGCGCAAAAGCGGTCCGCGACTGGCTGCCGGATTTATATCGGAGCATCATCGACGACTGCGTGCGCCGCGAGGATGCAGAGTCGATCCGCCTCAACATCGATCGCTGGGAGGCGATGGCTCGCAAGACCCAAGAGCAGGCGCGCATAGCCGAGGAGCGGCTCGAGGCGCGGGCGCGGGAGATCGCATCGATGTACAAGCCGCGCGAGCTTGAAGACGAGATCTCCTCGATCACACGCGAGCTCGACGACGGACGGCGCCGTCTGTCTCGCCGCCGTCCGGACGAGCGGTCCGCCCGCCACGCGGTGGCGGACATGCGGCAGCGCCAGCTCGCACGTCGCCTCGAAGTCTTTCGAATGGCCCTCCGCCTCAAGAAATGCTAACCCCCACCACCGAATACCGCTCTTTGAGCCCCGATCGGGCGATCGCGTACTTCCGCCGGAAGCTCGCGCTGCCGATCGAGCGCTGGAGCCAGGTCTACGCCGAGCAGCACGAGCGCGCCTTCGTGGTGGCGGGTGCGATGCGGCGCGACATGGTGGAGGACTTCCAGTCGGCCATCGCCCGCGCCATCGAGGAGGGCACGACCATTACGGATTTCAGGAAGGAGTTCGACAGCATCGTCCAGCGCTACGGCTGGGACTATAACGGCAGCCGCGGCTGGCGCACGCGCGTCATCTACGAAACCAATCTGACCGGCGCCTACGCCGCCGGCGAGCTGGAGGCGCAGCGCGAACTGCAGCGCGAGCTGCCCTACTGGCGCTACCGCCACGGCGGCAGCCTCAACCCGCGTGAGCAGCATCTGGCGTGGGACGGCATGGTGCTGCGCTCGGACGATCCGTTCTGGCAGACGCACTACCCGCCCAACGGCTGGGGCTGCTCGTGCTACGTCGAGGCCCTCGATGCGGACGGCCTGCAGCGCCTGGGGAAATCCGGCCCGGACCCGTCGCCGGAAATCGAAACCTACGAATGGACGAACCCCGCCACCGGCGAGGTGAAGCGCGTGCCGCAGGGCATCAGCCCCGGCTTCGAGTACGCGCCGGGCGATCAGTTCGCGCGTTCCCACGCGCCTGGTTACGATGTGGAGGCGGCTGCGCTGGCCACCATCCCCGAGGGCAAGGTCTGGGGAGGCGGCTCGAGGCGGCTGCCCCGGCCGCGGGAAACCGCGCTACTGGGCGACCTGCCGGATGACGAGCTGCAGCGCCTCTTCCTCGAACGCTTTGACGCAGGCCCCGACCGGCCGGCGGTGTTCGAGGCCGCAGGCGGCGCGCGGCACCTGATCAGCGACTGGATGTTTCGCCAGGGCGGCGGCATGGCAGCCGTCCGCGCGGCCGGGCTCGAGCGCTACGTGGGCGCGCTGGCCGAGGCATTGGCCGATCCAGATGAAGTCTGGACGCGCATCGAGCGCAACGCGCGCGGGCGCCACGTAACGCGCACGACCTACCTCATCCGCGTGAGGACGGATGCGGGCACCGAGCTGGTGGGCATCGACCTCGGCTCGGTGGGATGGAGAGGAGCGGCAGGATCGGAGAGCGACATGGAGGCCTGGAGGCGCGGCGTGCGCATCTACAGACGTCAATAATCGAGGAAAGACATGCAACGGTTCAACGGATGTCTCAAGCAGCTCGCGGCTTGCATCGTCGTGCTCACGCTGATGCTCGTCGGCGCGCAGGCGCTCTTCGGGCAGACGGTTACGCGGACGGTGGCCACGGGGTCACACGAGGCGACGCTGACCATCACGCCGAGCGAGGTGTCGTACCAGCTCTACGGCGACGTGGTGACGCTGCCGCGCGACCTTGCGCAGGCGGCTACAGTCAGGCGCGCGCAGACGAGCCTTTGGGATCTGGACATGCTCATCACGCTATCCGAGCACCGCGACGGCCCGATCGAATACCCGGCACTCGGCGGCGACCTTGGCGCTGCGCTCGACTCGCTCGAGGCGCTGCTTACGCAGGCGGCATCCGACATCGAGGCGCTACGCGCCGAGCGTGATGACGCCCTCGCCGCGCGCGACGCCGCTGCGTCTCAGCTTGCTGCAGCTACAGCCGAGGCCGATGCACTGCGCGCCGAGCAAGCGGCTGCGCTCGTGCGTGTACGCGGCTGGATCGACGCCTGGCAGATGATCCGTCCCTGACGTGCGTGCGGCGCTACTTATATCGCTACTGCTCTGGCTGGGCTGCGCGTCTGTGCGGCCTGTGCAGCCGGTGGCACCGCCTGTGCCGGTGCCTGGTGAGCTGACGGAGACACTCGACGAGCTGGAAGCCCTGCTCATCGAGTGCAGGCCATGAGCGCGCCGGGCCTGGACGACCAGGCGCGTATTGTCTTGACGTGGCTGTATGGCTCGCTGGCCGGCGCTGCACGCGCGCTGGGACTCGACGAGCAGGCGCTTACGCCCAGCGCCGAGAGTACGCAGCAGCCGGTCCTGGTGGCGCGGCAGCACCTGGCGGCCCTGCAACAAGAGCGCGACACCGGGCTGGCAGCCTGTATCGCTGCCGTACAGGCGCTCAGCGCGGTCGAAGAAGTGATGCCGGCCGCGCCTGAGGCTGCGACCGCACGCGAGCAGCTGGCACTGTCTAAATCTCGGCTCCTGGCACGTTACATTGAACCGCTGCAGCGCCTTGAACGCTCAGATTGACATCAACCAGCTACCGACGCGCTTCCACTCGCTCGAGGCGCTCAAGGTGTGGCATGTGCGACGGGTGATACTCGACAGCATCACCTACCCCGAGGCCGCGAGGCGCCTTGGTGTCTCGACCAAGACGCTCTGGGAGATCCGCCGGCGGTACAAGATCACGGAAATGCCTGGGCCATGATACGCTACCGGATCGACGACACAGACCTGCGGCAGTACGGGCACGACCTGCAGCGGATGCAAGACTGGCGCCGGCCGCTCCTCGAGATCGGCCAGGTGGTGGGTGTCCAGGGCACGCGCAAGCGGTTCGACCAGGAGCGCGGCCCCGATGGCACGCCATGGCAGCCGCTCAAGGCGTCGACGCTCAAAAAGCCCAGGCGAAGCCGCTACATCCTACGCGACAGCGGTATGCGGGGCGGACTGATGCGGTCGATCACCGCGCGCGTACAGGGCAAGCGCGTCTACTGGGGATCGAACAAGGTCTACGCGCGCATCCACCAGCTGGGCGGCAAGGCCGGCCGCGGTCACGCGGTGACGATCCCGGCGCGACCCTACCTCGGCATATCAAAAGATGACGAGGCTGAGATCGGGCGCATCGTGCTCAAGCATCTCAAGATTCAGGGCGATCGATAGCCGACCTTCCGCAGTCCTGTTTTAAGGAGTGATTAATACGCATGAGATCTTACCGCTAATGCACGCTGCGTTGTCCTCCACCGCTCGGGCTCGGGCGGCCGCCTCAGATCGCTTCTGACGGCCGCTCGCCCCTTGGCGGTCTAAGTAGTCGCATAAAGGACGATCGCGCGACAGAGCGATTTTTAAAAGCGGTTTAAAAGGTCTTACGCGTGAAGCTCCTCCATATCCTGCGCGCCGGGACGCATACTGACTCGAAAGGGCAGAAAGTCACGCTCAGTGAGGCGGACTTCGAGGCGATGGCCGAGGCATATGCCGGCCGCTCGACGCTGGCCCCTCTTGTGGTCGGCCACCCGAAGCACGACGACCCGGCGTTTGGCTGGGTGACACGTCTGGTGGTTGATGGTCAGAACCTCTTTGCCGAGGTCGACCAGGTGCCCGAGGAAATGGCCGAGCACGTCCGCGCCGGGCGCTACCGCCATGTATCGGCGGCGCTCTATGGCCCGGCGCACGCGTCGAACCCTACACCGGGCGCGTGGGCGTTGCGGCATGTTGGCCTTCTGGGCGCCATGCCGCCTGCCGTGAAAGAGCTGGAGCCGGTCGAGCTGAGCGAAGACGAGGAGTACATCGAGCTCGCGGACGGCCACCTGGCATCCACCATGTCTCGCATGCTGCGCAAGCTGCGCGACTGGCTGATCGAAGAATCCGGCCTCGACCGCGCCGACGGCATCGTGCCTGAATGGCTAATCGAGGATATGCAGCACGCAGCGGCGCGCTCGGACGAGCAGGCCGCTACCGCCTTTTCCGAGGCGCCATCCCACGAAATCCAACATCCCGAGATCATGACGGATACGCCCACTGCCAAGCAGGTCGATCCTGCAGACGACCGCGCGGCCGAGTTTGCCGAACGCGAAACCGCGCTTAGTGCGCGTGAACAGGAGCTCCAGGAGCGCGAGGCGCGCATCGCTGAGCAGGAGGCTGCTGCCGAGCGTGCCAGGCACCTTGAGTTTGCCGAGCGCCTGGTGGCCACCGGCCGCATCCTGCCACGTCATCAGGCCGTGGTTGTCGAGAGCCTCATCCAGCTTGCTACCGCGACCGACGGCCTGGTTGAGTTTGGCGAGGGTGATTCGTCTGAGCAGGTGCCGGCCGTCGATGCTTTTCAGCGCTTCCTCGAGGAGTTGCCGCAGCAGGTCGAATTCGGCGAGGTGTCGAAGGCCGAGGGCGACGACCCGGCGAAAGTCGACGTGAACGACCCGCATGCCCTGGCACGCGCTGCCGTTGAGTTTCAGGAGGCCGAGGCCGCGAAAGGTCATACGGTTTCCATCAGCCAGGCTATCGAAGCCGTCAAGGCGCGGTAATCCCCACCGATCCATCCACCCCAGCGAGAGCATCATGCATACTCCAGGACTCACTAAAAACTTTGTCGCCGACGGCGATCTCGAGAAGTACAGCTTCGCGGCAGCCGGCGAAGACGACGGCACGGCCGCGCAGGCCGCGGGTGCCACCGCGCCCATCCTCGGCGTCACCACCATCGTCGGCGCGGCCGACGGCGAGCGCGTGGACGTCATCCTTGACGGCATCGCCTACGTCACCGCCGGGGGTACGATCGCTTACGGCGCTCAGGTCACGGCCAACTCGGCAGGTAAGGCTGTCACGGCGTCAACCGGGCACTCGGCCGGCATTGCGCTTGAGGCTGCTACGGCAGACGATGTTATCCCCGTGCTCATCACGCGCGGATTTGTTGCGGCCGAGTAATCAGCGGCCGGTGCTTCCCGCCGCAGCATACTGCGGCGCTACAAGGTCCATCCTCAACACGACTCTTACGTCATGAAACTCTTGAATATCGCTTTTCGCCTCGTCGGGGTCGTGTGCCTCGTATTTGGCCTGATGGCCATGGCCGGCGCACTCTCGTTTATCTCGCCGGAGGCGGCACTCGTGATCGCGCTGGCGCCCTTCCCCGTTAACCCGGAGATCCTCGCGGCGGCCATTGCCTACCGCAACCGACGCATGATTGCGGATGATGTCTTGCCGCGCGTCGGCGTGGGTCAGCAGAGCTACAAGTATTGGACGTGGGATCTGGCCGAAGGCTTCACTGTGCCGAATACGCACGTAGGCCGCACAAGCCGCCCGAACCAGGTGGAGTTTAGCGCCACTGAGCAGAGCTCGACCACGAAGGATTACGCGCTCGATGACGCGATTCCATACGCCGATCTTCAGAACGCGCCGGCGGGCATCAACCCGCGCACGCGTGCCGCTGAGGGGTTGATGGATCTGATCCTGCTGGACCGCGAGGTCCGCACCGCAAACCTCGTGTTCGACGGCGATCTCTACGCGGCGAACCGCAAGAAGCCGCTCACGGGCTCGGACCAGTGGGATAACCCGGACTCGGACCCGATCGACGAGATCGCCGAGGCGCTCGAGGCGCCGCTATACCGGCCGAACCGAATGACCATCGGCCGGGCGGCCTTTGCGAAGCTGGCACGCCATCCGAAGATCGTCAAGGCGATGCACGGCAACGCCGGCGACAGTGGTATTGCCACACGCGAGTTTCTGGCCGACCTCTTTGAGCTCGACCAGATCAATGTGGGTGAGGCGTTTGTCAACCAGGCCAAAAAAGGCAAGGCGGCGAGCCTCGCCCAGGCGTGGGGCAAGCATTGCCTGCTACACTACACCGATACACTGTCGAACCCGGCCGCCGGCCAGAGCCGGCCTACGTTTGGTTTTACGGCCCAGTGGGGCGACCGCATCGGCGGCGAACAGGAAGACAAGAATATCGGCATGCGCGGCGGCGTCATCGTCCGCGTGGGCGAATCGGTCGACGAGCACATCGTGGCCGCCGACCTTGCCTTCCTGCTGCAGAATGTAGTCAGCTAAGGAATGCATCGATGATGAGGCCCGAACGCCGGGGCCGAGCAACAGGCGTGACAGCCGGGAGAGACCGGCCGCCCTTGCGGGGTGGAGCAGTCTGGTAGCTCGCGAGACTCATAACCTCGAGGCCGATGGTTCGAATCCATCCCCCGCAACACTGGCCCGATACGGCTTAGCGAGGCTTTAACCTGCCTTTAATCCCCCATGTACTGCACCCCATCAGACCTCGTTACACGCTTCGGAGCGGACGAGCTGGTACAGCTCACCAACCGGAGTGGCCTGCGCGTGCCTGATGAGGCATTTGCGCAGCTGGTGGCGGGTGGGGATATGGATGCATGGGATGAGGATGTGCAGGCCGCGGCCGAGCAGATGCTGGTGGCCGTGGAAGAGGCTATCGAAGACGCGCGGGCCGAGATCGATCCGCACTTGGAAGCCAGGTACAAACTGCCGCTGTCGAGCATTCCGCGCGTCATCAAGCGGATTGCGATGGAGATGGCGCGCTACATCCTCCACGGCGACGCCGCCACCGAGGCCGTTCAGCGCCGTCAGCGCGACATGCTGGGGCTGCTGCGCTCGATTGGGCGCGGCGAGACCAAGCTGGGCCTGGACCCGGCCGACGAGGCCACGCGCCACCAGGGCGGCGTGGCTACCACCGGAGGACCACCGGTTTTTACGCGTGACACCCTGCAGGGCTACACCGGATGATCGTCGAGCACGCCAAATATCTGACCGAGCTGCTGCAAGATGCGTATCCGGCGCTGGCTGTCGAGCGCACGCCCTCGCGGCCGGAGCAGTACACGCTACGCAGTCAGCAGGGCGCGATGCTCCTGTTCTTCCGCGAGGCGCGCTACAGCGACCCCGCCCGGCCGAGTCCGCACGGCATCGATGAGCTGCAGTTCGAGCTCACCATCCTCAAAAAAAACCTGCAGCGCACCGGTGCGGCAGACGGCATCGAGGAGATGATCGACGACCTGGGTAAAGCGCTGTCGGGCATCCGTTTTAGTGGGTTTGTCTACTACCCGGCGGGTGCCGGATTCTCGGATTACGATGCATCCGCCGGCGTGTGGAGCTACGATATGAGCCTGGTCGGCTACCGCGTGACCGAGCTGGAGGTGGCGGCATGACAAGCGTTGAGCAGGTCGTGACAGGCACGGTTGAGCGTGCATCGGGCACGGGCTGGCGGGTCTTGCGGTCGCGCTTTGACAATGCTCAGCTCGTCGAAGATGTCGTGATCCTGATCGACTCTGATGGCCCCGACCGCGGGCGTGAGCATTACGACCAGCGTGTCGAGCTGCCGGCGACTGTGTTTGTGCGGGTCGATGAGGCGGCCGACGATGTCCACACCGCCCGGGCGTACGCCAGGGGCGCGGCCGAGGCACACCTGCATTCGTTGATCTACCTGCTGGTAGGTGCGCCAGAGGAGGCCGTCTGGACGTACGCCTGGCAGGCTACGGCCACGCATATCGGCCTCGCCCGGCCCGACCGCGGGCACCTTTACGCCTATGCGCGGACGCGCATAGGATTCTCCGTTCCGACAACCTGAGACCACCATGGCAAGCATCAAACTCGTTCCGCAGGCCGCGAAGGCCGGAGACCAGAAGCGCGTCGACGCTGAGGTCGAAAAGCTCACGAAAGAGGGCTACGAGGTCTACGAGACCAATCGGCGCCACGTGAAGCTGCGCAAGACGAAGAAGAAGTAAGGCACGATCCTTAATCACATTACACTGAAGAACCATGGCTTTTGAATACGTTGGATCCTGCCGGATCTTCGTTGGCGACCCGACCCAGGCGAACGGCGCCGGGATGAAAGATCTCGGCTTCCTTGAGGATGTCACGGTTGACCTGGGTATCCAGGGCGCCTACACGTCGAACGCCTCACTGGCCGGCAGCCCGAACGCGGCGGGCATTTATACGCTGCCATCCGCACCCACGGTGCAGGCACAGGCGCGAGACGGCGCGATTGCGAACCTCAAGGCGCTTATCCAGGGCGCGGTCGAGGTCACGGAAGACGATGCCACTGCGCTTGGCTTCGGTGACAGCTTCGGCCGAATCGACCCGGACGATGTCGTCACTGTCTGCATCTTGAGCGACCAGGAGCGGGCCGCAGGATCGAGCGCCCAGCAGGCGATCTGGCTCCCTGGTGTGATGCTCTCCGGCGTGAGCGGCATCACCTTTAACCGTCCGCAGCAGGGCGAAATCGGCAACCCGTACAACGTCGAGATTAGTTCGGCATACCGCGAGGAGGACCAGGACGAGGAGGCCATCCCCGCCGGCTTGCGCCTCGGCTTCATCGGCGACCCGGCCGCGGCCGGACTCTCCTGGAGCCTGCCGCCTGTCGCCTGAGTGATCGCTGCGGCGCACATAGCACGCGATGTCGAGGTGGTCGTCAAAAGTGGCGACCACCTCTTCACGCTTCGGGCACGTGTGCGTTGTGCCACGGCGCGCGAAGGCATCATGGTACACGAGGCCGCCACGCGCCTGGACGACGACGACGCGTGGGAGGTGTTGCGACAGGTGATCCTGTCCTGGCTGCCGCTCAGGCTGGCGTCTGTGCTGACGAGCAATACATTCAGCCGCGCCAACGCCGCGCGCGTCGTGCAGCGGCTGCTGACGGTAGGCGTGCCGGCGCCCGAAAAGGCGCAGCATGACGAGGATGTCGAAGCGGCGAAGATGCGTGCGCGCCGGATCGGCTGGGCGAGCACGGTCCGCGATTACCGCCACCTCTGCGGCGGTTCGCTCGATGAGCCCTGGCCTTTTTTTATCAGCCAGGTGGCAGGCCTCGACGAGCTCCGCGCACGCGAGCAGGCGAGCTGGATGATGGCCTATGCGGCCGTGCGGAGCGATAAACCCCAGGGGCGTAATCGCATCCTTAGCCGCGCAGGCTACACCGAGACGCTGACCGACTTGTCTGAAGAGGAAAAGCAGCAGCGCGCGGCCGAGGGCTGGGCGAACCTGATGCGGATGGCTGGTGGCGGAGGTAAGGCATGAGTCTTGATCGCCATATACAGATTGTCGTCCGCGATGAAGACCTGCAGCAGCATCAGCAGCGCGTGCGCAGCATGGGCCCTGAGGCCGAACAGTCATTCGGGCGCATGGGTAAGGCCGGGGCCGACGCTGCAAACCGGCTTAAAATAGCTTTTACAGCCGCCTTTGCCGCCATCGCACTATCGATGCAGCGCCTGACGAAATCGTCGATCGATTTCGCTGCGCGCTTTCAGACGACCATGACGCGCTCGCTCGCCATTATGGGCGACGTGTCGGCCGAACAGGTGCGCAGGATGGAGCGCGAAGCGATGCGCGTATCGACATCGCTGAACCTTGCCGCCGAGGAAGTAGCGCGCGCCTACTACTACCTCGCCGCGGCCGGCTACGATGCCGAGCAGTCTATCTCTCTCCTCCCCCGCGTGGCTGAATTTGCCAAGGCGGGTGCGTTCGACCTGGCACGCGCAACCGACCTCCTGACGGATGCACAGAGCGCCCTCGGGATGACGATGCGCGACGATGTGGCGGCCAACATGGAGAACACCATCCGACTATCGGACGTGCTCCTGAAGGCTAATACCGTCGCCAACTCTTCAGTCGAGCAGTTTTCTGAGGCGCTCACCAATAAGGCCGGTAACGCGCTCCGGCTCGTCAATAAAGAAGTCGAGGAAGGGGTTGCGGTACTGGCTGCCTTTGCTGATCAGGGCGTGAAGGGTGCCGGTGCCGGCGAGTGGCTGAACATCGTACTGCGCGACCTGCAGCGCGCGGCGATCAACAACCGCGAGGCCATGGATGAGCTCGGCATCAGCGTGTTTGATGCCGAGGGCAACCTGCGCAATATCGCCGACATCATAGAGTCGCTCGAGGGTGCTCTCGCGGGTATGAGCGACGAAGAGACGCGGATGGCGCTGATGTTCGCGGGCTTCCAGGATCGCAGTGTCTCGGCGATCATGTCGCTGATCGGCATGAGCGATGCTATCCGCGATTACGAAGCTGCGCTGCGGGATGCCGGCGGGACGACTGACGACATTGTAAAGAAGCAGATGGAGGCTGCGAAAGAACAGATTGGGCAGCTCCAGAAACAGATTCAGGCTTTCGCACGAGAGCGCTGGGGTGCGCCGGCGCTCGAGCGCCTGTTGCAGGTGGTCGGCCACCTCAATGATAACTTTGGCACCACGGCCGTACACGTGGCGCGTCTAATCGAGACGCTTGCAAAGCTTGCCCTTTCTTGGACCGTCGTAAAGACGCTTACACTGGCGTATGCCGCGGTCTTGAAAACACATGCGTCCCTTACGGCCATGTACCAGGCGGCGATGGCCGCGCTCGCCATGGCAAAGGCGCGGTACACCGGCAATACGATCATGGCCACGCGTGCCACGCAAGCGTTCAACACCGCCGTGGCGCGGTCGCCGATTGGCCTGCTCGCTGTGGCGCTGACATACGCCGCCGGCCAGTTTCTGGTTTTCCGGCGAAGCGCCGACGATGCCACTGATGCGCTCGATCGACAACTGGGAAAAGTGCAAGAGCTGCGGCACGAGATTGATGAGATGCACGGCGCCGTGTTGCGCCTCACACAGATCGAAAATGAGCGTGCGCGGGTGGCAGATCGGCAGCGCCTACGCGTGCTGCAGAACCGATTAGATGAGCTCGAGGCTAATGTGCCGCGGCCGATCGCTGGTCAACACGGCTTCGACGGGCAGGTCCAGCGTTGGGGCCAGGAGCATGCCGCAGTACTGCGTGAGATTGAGGAGATCCGCCAGCGGTCTGTCGATCAGCAGGTTACGGAGATCGCGATCCAGGCTCGTTTACGGACGTCACTGGAGGCGCAGCTGGAGTACCTCATTGCCCAGCGCGATGCCCTGGATGACTCCATTGGCCATACGGAGCAGCTGGCCAGGCTCAATCAGCAGATCGAAGAGACGCGACGGCGTATTCGGGAGCGCGATGCACATGGTACTGATGCCGACGGCACCGGCGGCGGCCGCCGCGGCGATAGCAAGCTCGCCGAAGATACCCTCAAAGCCCTCGATACATTTGAAAAGATTCGCCGTGCGGTGGCGCTGACCGAGACGGCGACCGAAGAATGGCGACGCGCCTTGCAGGATGTGTGGTCGGCGCAAGACGCGATCGCCGAGTTGAGCGCGACGATCCCCCACCTGTCGGGCGAGCAGCTGGCCGAGGCCGAGCGGATGCTCGAGGTGCTGGGCAGGCAGCTATCGGAGGCGCAAGAGGTTGTCGGAGCAGAAGAGCGGCGCGCGGCGGCGATCCGCGAGGCGGCAGAGGCCACGAACCGGCTGCAGAAGCTGGCCGCGATGCCGCTGGCGATGCTCGATGGTGACGCGCTCAGGGCGGACGAAGCGCGCGCCAAAGTGGATGAGGTCTCGGCGGCGATCCGCGCGTACGAGGCTACGGTCACGCGCCTGAGAAACGAGCTTGCGGCGGGTGTCAAAGATCAAGATCAGTTCGCGGCGGCGATGGATGCGGCAAACCGGGAGGCCGTGGCCGCGCTGAAGGAGGTCTACACGCAGCTTAGCGCAATGGGTGCGCTGACGCCGCAGATGGAGACGCTTTTCAGGCAGCTGTTTAGCACGATAGAAGACGGCGCGGACGCGAGCGCGGATGCTATTGGCGACTTGTCGACGCAGTTGCAGAACGTCGGCGCGTCGATCCGTTCGATGACGCGGCTGATCGACGTGTTCGGTGATCTACGCCGCGAGACGCGGATGCTGCTCGACGGGCTGGCGGATCTTGCCGACAACGCGGGCAGGTTTGTCGAGACGTGGAGCCGGCTCGGTGATGCGCGCGGCTCACTCGGCGGCGTCCTCTCGCTGGCCGTGCCGGGCATTGGCATGGTTGCCGGCCTCGCCTCGTCCATAGCCGGACTCATTGGCTCCAACAAAGATCAGCAGCGCGAGATGCAGCGCCTTCGCGACTCGCTGCGTGAGATGGGGCGGTCGGTGCGCGAGTCGGCCGCGCAGATGATGCAGGCGGCGACGATTGGCTCAGACGTGTCGGCGGACGCGGTGCGCAGCGCCATGACGTCGGTGGTTGCGCTTATGAGGGGTGACATATCGTCGCTTGGCGGAATTACTGGGACACTCAGCAGCCTCGAGGCATCAGGGATCGACATCCTTGGCAACGTCCGCGAGCAGTTCGAATCGATCTTTGCAACCTTGATGAACCGCTACCTCAAAGAGGTTGCCCGCGGAAGCATGAGTCGTGAGGACGTGGCCCGACTGGCGTTGGGTGAGCTGTTCGGCGGCGAAGAGCACGGCCACATCCTACGTAACCTGAACCAGCTGGCGGAATCGTTCGGGATGGCGGGCCAGTCGGTCGCAGGCGTAATCACCATCTTCGATCTGTTACAAAAAGCCGGGATGAGCACGGTCGATAGCTGGCGGGATGCCGCCCGTCACGCGCTCGACAATCTACCGCAGATCACAGGGCCGATCCGAGCATGGGTTGACGACCTGCTGGACATCGACATATCGACCGAGGCGGGAGCGGCCGCGTTCGAGAAGGCGGTACAAGACATGATCCGGCAGCGCATCGAGACGCCGGGCATACTCGGGGCGATGACGCCAGACGACTTTG
>Ga0209487_1000718_pt1 | contig 29347 bp, 25 predicted proteins | sample Poulit2012_FD_187524 | JGI IMG/M metagenome (GOLD analysis project Ga0209487, IMG submission 187524) | Agricultural soil microbial communities from Georgia to study Nitrogen management - Poultry litter 2012 (SPAdes) (version 2) | ecosystem: Environmental > Terrestrial > Soil > Agricultural land...
GCGCCACCGACTTCCAGCTCGCCCATGAGGTCGGCGGTTGGTCCACCCAGGGTGCCGCGAGTTGCGTACTGTTCCAGGCGTGCGCGTGAGTCAGCGATATCCAGGTTGCGCATGGTCAGCTGGCCGATGCGATCGTCTGGTCCAAATGCGGCGTCCGCGACGCGTTCCATGGACAATTTTTCTGGGGTGTAGGACAGGTTTGGTCCGGTGGTGTCCAGGATGGTGTAGTCGTCTCCGCGGCGCAGGCGCAGCGTGACTTCACCGGTGATTGCGGATCCGACCCAGCGTTGGATGGATTCGCGCAGCATCAAAGACTGTGGATCGAACCAGCGGCCTTCGTACATCAGACGGCCCAGTCGGTAACCGTTGGTGTAGTAGCTTTCCAGGGTGTCTTCGTTGTGGATCGCGTTGAGCAGGCGTTCGTAGGCAATGTGCAACAGCGCCATGCCGGGTGCTTCGTAGATGCCGCGGGATTTGGCTTCGATAATCCGGTTTTCGATCTGGTCGGAAACTCCCATGCCGTGGCGTCCACCGATGGTGTTAGCTTCCAGGACCAAGGCGACCGGGTCGGTGTATTCGGTGCCGTTGATTGCCACCGGACGACCCTCGTGGAAACGGATGGAAACTTCTTCGGTTTTGACTTCAACGTCATCGCGCCAGGCGGCCACGCCCATAATAGGTTCGACGATGTCGAGCCCAACGTTGAGGAATTCTAAGGATTTGGCTTCGTGGGTGGCGCCCCAAATATTGGCGTCAGTGGAATAGGCTTTTTCGGTGGAATCCCGGTATGGGTAACCGCGTTCGACCAACCACTCAGACATTTCTTCACGACCGCCGAGTTCTTCAACAAACACGGAGTCCAGCCATGGTTTGTAGATCAGCAGATCCGGGTTGGCCATGAGACCGTAACGGTAAAACCGTTCGATGTCGTTGCCTTTGTACGTGGAGCCGTCGCCCCAAATGTTGACGTTATCTTCCTTCATAGCCCGCACCAGCAGGGTGCCGGTGACGGCGCGACCCAGCGGTGTGGTGTTGAAGTAGGTTTTGCCTGCGGAGCGCACATTGAACGCACCGGTTTGCAGTGCAACAAATCCTTCTTCTACCAACGGCGTCTTCGCGTCAATGAACCGCGCAATTTCAGCGCCGTACTCTTTGGCGCGATCAACCACACCATCGATATCCGGCTCATCGTACTGGCCGATATCTGCGGTATACGTGCATGGGACTGAACCGTTTTCGCGCATCCACGCAACGGCTACCGACGTATCGAGACCGCCCGAAAAGGCGATTCCAACGCGTTCACCGACGGGGAGAGAAGACAAAACCTTAGACATAACCTCCAGGATAGTTCGTTAAGCTGCCATTGGCCGAATCGTTGCAGTGAACTACCTCAAACCACTGTTCCTGTGGCGTCATTGGCTTAGGCTAGAAGCATGTCGAATTCTGCTGACCATCAGTCCAACCGGCTCATTGCACACCCGATTGATCAGTGGGGCGTGCACGACGATCCCACCGTGGGCATGGTTATTGGTTCTGATAGTTCTGGCGAACGGTTCAACCTGGTGGTGGTGGCCCCCGATGGCACCGTGGGATCCGCGGCGTTTCGCGATCGAACTGATGCCCAGACCGCCGTGGAACTTATTAATACGACGTTGGACTCCCCCGCCACCGGTCGCATGGGCGGCCCGTTTGTGGTGTTCCGCAAAGGGAAATTCAAACAGGGGATCCGTTGGATAGGATATGAGCTCAAAGTCATGGACGGTGAGCCCGCACCAGATACGGAGCAGCCGCGCGCCATTGTCTGGCTCCTGCCAGCCTCCGATGAGAAGACGGTTGCGCTGGTGGATACCCGCGATCCAGAGCATTACCGTTCCATCGGGTTCTTTTTTACCACCGACGACGCCAACGCATTTGTGGACACCATGGACGCGATCGTTGCCTCGATTTCAGAATCGGCCGGATCCGAATAATCTTCGTTGGTTTGAGATACACACTCGACGGGAAGCTGATCTGCGCTGAACTATAGAGAGTGCGGGCGTCTGATAGTTCTCGTTTTTCCTTGACTCCAGGATTTGAGAATGCAAGCGTGGAAAGTGTCAGAGTTCCCCATGTTGAGGAGAAGAACAAAGACTCCGGGATCTCGGAGTGACGCGATACCAATTTGCAACGGCGAAGTCCGCTTCAAAGGAATGCCGGGCGACCCAAAGCTCGGGTCGACCATCTAGTGAAGTGCATTTTGTCTAGTTGAACACGAAGTTTTGGAGGTTCCGTCATGGCCACATGTGATGTCTGCGGCAATGAGTACGACAAACTATTCACAATCACCCACGAAGAGCGCACCGGAACATTTGATAGTTTCGAATGCGCCATTTCGGCGATGGCCCCGGTTTGTGCAAACTGCGGGGTCACCATTATTGGCCACGGCATTGAAGACGCCGAACAACTCTATTGCTGCGCGCACTGTGCGCGTCGGGAAGGCCAATCCGAAGCAACCGACCGGGTATCGTGACCCGGCAAATGATTGAGCGGGTGGTGACGTATGAAACCACCGCCCGTTGTGTGTGGGAGCGCCCTACCTCAGATGCTTATCGAGCAGGTCCGCGAGTTCTTTGGGGTGTTCAAGTGGCAGCAGGTGTGCCGCATTTTTGATGATCGCGGTAGTGCCGTGCTGTACCGCCTCAGCGATGTGTTGTGCGTCCGCGACGGTACACATTTGGTCCTGGTCGCCGGCCACGGTGAAGACGGGCAGCGTGATGTCGCCCAGGCGTGCTGTGGCTTCGTATGCGCCCAGGGCTTGACACAGGGCCGCGTAGGATTGGTCGTCAGTTTCGGCGAGGGACTGTTTTTGGAGTTCCAGTTTGGTATCACCGTGGAACGTGTCTGCCACCCACAGGCTGGCGGACATGTCGATCATCGCTTCGGTACCGGACATGAGTACCAATTCATAGCGTTCTTCCCAGTCGTCGGCGGTACCGATCTTGGCCGCTGAGGCCATGACGGCGATGCCGTCGAAAAGCTCGGCGTGGTCCAGGGCGAGTTGTAGTGCGATCTGGCCGGAGATGGATAGCCCGGCAAAATAGACTTTGGACTCGCCTTTGATGGTGCCGGTGCGTCGGAGGTTTGCGACCAGCTGTGCCACCGCATCGGCGATTTCTTCGATGGTGACGTCTTCGTGGTGGGCGGGCGATTGTCCTTGTCCGGGCAGATCGATGCCGATGACTTGGAACCGGTGGGTCAGGTGCTGCGCCATTTCGGTAAAGAGCCCGTTGACCGAGGTGCCCATTCCGGGCCCCACAATCAGGGTGTCTCGAACTTCTGGGTCAAAGGATCCGGATTCGGTCAGGCGAATCACTGCAATATGTGGGTTGGCCACGTCAATCACTCACTCCACGTTTAGCTGATCAGTAAGGCTGGCTCCTCCAGGATAGCTGCCACATCCGCCAAAAAGGCACCCGCTTCGACGCCGTCCACGATTCGGTGATCAAATGAGCCGCCGAGAGTGGTGACCCAGCGGGGCTCGATCTTGCCGTCGACCACCCAGGGCTGTTGTTTGATGGCCCCGAATGCGATGATCCCGGATTCGCCAGGGTTCAAAATCGGGGTGCCGGTGTCTAAGCCTAGGACGCCGATATTGGTGATGGTGATGGTGCCGCCGCTGAGTTCGGCCGGCTGGGTTTTGCCATCACGGGCACGCTGTGTGAGTTCTTGGATGCCCTGGGCCATCTGCAGTTGGTTGAGTTCGTGGGCGTTTTTAATATTCGGCACGAGCAGTCCGCGTGGCGTGGCGGCGGCGATGCCAAGATTGACGTGGTGGTGCAGTGTGTAGCTGTCGCCGTGCCAGCTCGCGTTGGCCTGCGGGGTGTTGATCGCGGCCTGTGTGACGGCCATGGCCAGTACCAACAGTGGCGAGATCCGCACGTTTTCGAAGCGCGGATGTTGTTTCAGCCGCTGAATGTATTCCATGGTGCGAGTGGCATCAATCTGGCGATACACGCTGATATGCGGTGCGGTGGTGTAGGACTCTGTGACTGCTTTGGCCGTGGCTTTGCGAACACCGGTAACTTTAATGGTTTCCGACGTTCCCGCAGTGCTGGTCGCGGCCGGTCTTGTCTGTTCAGCGGTTTCGGTGCCGTCGAGTACCGCTTGGACGTCGGAGCGTGTCACTTCACCGTGCTGACCGGTCGGCGTGATCGTGCTCAGGTCAAGGCCGTGATCTTTGGCCAGTTTGCGCACCGGGGGTTTGGCCAGCACTTTTTCGAAGAGGTCTGATTTCTGCACGGGCTCTGGTGCAGGTTCCGTGGCAGGTTCGGTTACCGGTTCGGGTTCGATTGGTGTTTCGACCTCGGCCGGGGCGTCCTGGGCGGGGCGGCCACGGCGACGTCGTCGACCGGGGGTGTCTGCCTTGGGCCCGGAACCAACCAGCGGGGCCTGCGGTGCTGCTTCGTCGTCGGTGGCACCGGCGGTGACTTGGACGGCAAAAAAATTATCGCCCACATTGACGGTGTCGCCAACTTCGACGAAGAGGTCTTTGACTACACCGGCCCAGGGGCTGGGGATTTCGACCAGTGATTTTGCGGTTTCAATTTCGGCCACGACCTGATTGACGGCCACGGTGTCGCCGACGTTGACCAGCCAGTTGACCAGGTCGGCTTCGGTGAGTCCTTCGCCGACGTCGGGCAGGGTAAAGATCTTCATATGGGCTCCTTGCGCGGCGTTAATAGGTGAAGGTTTCGTCGACGGCGTCGAGGACGCGGTCTACCGAGGGCAGATAGTCCTGCTCTAACCGTGACGGCGGATATGGCATGTGATAGCCACCCACGCGTTGCACCGGCGCTTCCAGACTCAGGAACGCTTTTTCCATGAGGGTCGCAGAAATCTCGGCACCAAATCCGAGAAATGTGGATGCTTCGTGCACAATGATGGCTCGACCGGTGGTTTTGATTGCCTCGGTGATGGCGTTCATATCCAGCGGGGATAAGCCGCGGATGTCCAGGACTTGCAGATCGTAGCCGTCATCTACCCCGGCTTCGGCGGCGGCCAGTGCAGTGGCCACCTGGGGGCCCCAGGCTAACAGGGTGGCATCCGTACCCGGGCGCACTTCAACAGTGGCAAAAGGATCGGCCAGCGGGGCGTCGAAGTCCACTTCGCTGCGCACAAAATAGTGTTTCTTGGGCTCCAACAACATGATCGGATCCGCGGATTGGATCGCGGCCCGGGTCACCCAGTAGGCGTCGTGTGCATTGGAGTAGGTGACGACTTTGAGCCCGGCGGTGTGTGCAAAATAGGCTTCCGGGGATTCGCTGTGGTGTTCCACGGAACCGATGCCGCCGCCGTAGGGCAGCCGGATCGTCACCGGGAACTGTTGGCTGCCGCGGAAGCGGGAGTGCATTTTGGCCAGCTGTGACACGATCTGGTCGAAGGCCGGGTAGACAAAGCCGTCGAATTGGATTTCAGCAACCGGTCGGAAACCGGCTTGTGCCAGCCCAATCGAGGTGCCGATGATGCCGGACTCGCCCAGCGGCGCGTCGACGACTCGGTCCGAGCCGAACCGGGCGGCGAGCCCTTCGGTGACTCGGTACACCCCGCCCAGTGCTCCAATATCTTCACCCTGCAACAGCACGGAATCGTCGGAGGCCAGCTCATCGGCCAACGCTCGGTTGACGGCCTGACCGATCGTGAGTTTTTTGGTACCGGAAGATACCTCATCAAATACGGCGGTCATGATGCTGACTCGTCCTCCATCCAGCGGTCAAATTCCGCGGCTTGGGCTTCCACGAGCGAGTGTTCTTCGGCGTAAACCAAGTCAAATTGGTCGCGCAGCGTGACAATATCTCCGGCGTCGACCACCTTATCGCGCAGCTGTGCGGCCAGTTCATCAGCCTCTGCTTGCACTTCGGTGAAGAAGTCATCGCCATAATCAAAACGACGGCGCAAATACGCTTCGGTGCGGACCATCGGATCGGCTTGTGCGTGGCGTGCTTCTTCTTCACTCGTGCGATATTTGGTTGGATCGTCCGCCGTGGTGTGGGCTCCCATACGGTACGTGTGGGCTTCGACCAGGACCGGTCCGCCACCTCGACGGGCACTGTCAACGGCCCGATCCATCACGGCGGCCGTGGCGATGGGGTCATTGCCGTCCACGGCGAAACCATCAAAACCATAGCCCTGTGCACGTTTGAACAGCGGCACTTTGGATTGGACTTCAAAGGGGGTGGAAATGGCCCAGTAGTTATTTTGAATGAAAAAGACGACAGGGGTGTCAAATGAGGCCGCAAAGACCATGGCCTCGTGGATGTCGCCTTCGGTTGAGGCGCCGTCGCCAAAACATGCCAGTGCGACGCGGCCTTCCGCGGCACGGCGCGCATCGGTCCATCCGCGCTGCTGTTGGGCGATACCCCAGCCGTAGCCCACGGCGTGGGGCACTTGGGCGGCAAGGACCACGGTGTAGGGCTGCATGTTGTAATCGCTGGGGTTCCAGCCGGCATGAGCGGCGCCGCGGAAGAAATCAAAAACATTTTCGTCGGGCACACCACGGCCGCGTGCCATGACGTGTTCGCGGTAGGTGGGGAAAATCCAGTCTCGGTCTTCGAGCGCGGTCACGGCTCCGGCTTGGGCGGCTTCTTGTCCGAGTGACGGCGTCCAGAGCACCAGTTGGCCCTGTCGTTGCAGATTAACGCCTTCTTCATCGATGCGTCGGGTGTGCGCCATGAGGCGGTACATCTCGGCGACGCGTTTGTGATCGATGGCTGTGGCATCATCAACGAAATCTTGTGCCGCATCGGTGGGGTCAATATAGCCGTCGGTCGACAGAATGCCGATGGCTTCTTCGGGCAGTTGGTGCCCGGTAGGGGAAGAGATGGTAGACATTCGCATTTCTCCTGGTGAGAGATGGTCGCAGCCTCTTCGGGTTATGAATTGGCGGCGAAGTTTTCATGACTTTAGCTCCATCGTACCCAATGGTGGCGGGCACTCGTGAGGCTAGTCACATGTATTGTACACCTTCACGACCGGACAGTCGTGCAGCTTCCCGGACACACCCTGTGGCCGCTGGTCAAGCGTGCTATTGCCGCAGAATTGCGCGGCAAACCGCGGTTCGCTGCAGTTGCAGCGATGCGCCTCACGAGGCCAGTGCCGAGCACGCCCAAGTAGTGGAATTTTTCCATTATATTGTTGCGTGTGACGTCGTCGCCAAAAAGAGAGATAACTCATGTGTAACAATTCGTACCGCTCGAGTGTTTCGCCCCGAAATCCTGCATTCGCAAAAGCCCCGGGTGAGTTTGTACACTTGAATAGTCAGAGCTTTAGTTTGCAGGTGAAAGGATGGCACGATGGCCGATTCGCAGGATGTTTTAGTAGCCGGGGCAGGACTGATTGGTCTATGCACGGCATATTCACTGGCACGAGCGGGTCACCGTGTCACCATCATCGACAAGGAAGTGGTGGGCTCAGGTGCGGCCCGTGGTAACGCGGGTGAGGTCACTCCGATTCAGGTCACACCCATGCCGGAACCGGCGCTGCTGACTGAAATCATGAAGGGCGTAACCACTCGACGTCACTACCTGAATATCGCGCCGATTGCGATGCCGGTGTTGTCTGCATTCGGTGCCGGGTTTATTTACAATACGATGCCGGCCAAGGTTCGCCAGAACACTCGCAACCTGGATCAGCTGGTGCGCGGGGCTTTTGCCGCATTCGATTCGTACCACGAGGACGGCATTTCCCTCGACGGCGGGGGTTACGGTTTCCTCAACACGCACACTTCGGTTGATGCGCTTCAAGCCTTCCGTGACAATCAGGTGCACCGGGCCGAACTGTTGGGCCAGGATCGTCCGGGCCAGATCATGCTGGATAGCGATCTGCACGATTTTGAACCGGTCCTGGATGAGCATGTGCGCGCCGGGTTTGTTGCCCACACCGAGCGCTATATTGACCCGAATCTGTTTGTCGATGAATTGCACGCCAAACTTGTGGAGCTGGGTGCCGAGATACTCGAGCACACCGAGCTGGCCAGCATTACCAATAACAAGGCCACGCTGCGCAGCGCTGAAGGAGAAACCGTGCGCGGCTTCGATAAGGCAGTGGTGGCTACTGGTGCATGGACGACCCCGGCGATTGCCGGCCTGTCGAATACCCGAAAAGCCTTTGTCACCTCGGGCACCGGCTATTCCTATCATGTGAAACCAGATCGGTTGCCTGGCTACCTGGTGGCGGCGATTGACCGCAAGACCATTGTGGTACCGATCTCTGGTGAGCTGCGCGTCGTCGGGCTGATGGATTTCTCTGCAGATATTCAAGAGTTCTCCAAGCAGCGCATTGACCACCTGGCATCCCAGGCTGAAGGATTTATCAAGGGGATCGCCGATAAACCGCGCTTTGATGAGTGGACCGGCCCGCGTCCGATGACACCGAACGGTCTGCCGATCATTTCGCCCATGAAAGAGCACCCGAACGTGATTGTGGCGACCGGTCACAATATGCACGGTCTGTCATTGGGACCGGTCACCGCTGAAGTTGTGGTGTCTATGGTCGAAGGGAAACCGGGCGTGGTTGCCGGCTCCGAAATCGATATGAAACCTTTCGCGCTCTAGCGCTTGAGCCGCTCGGCGAAGTCGGTGGCCACCTGGATTAATCGCTGGTTGGCCTCCACTTCGCCGATGGAGACGCGCACACCCTCTGGGTGGAATGCGCGCACCGAAAGCGCTTGTGCATCGCAGGCATCGGAGAACTCCTCGGCCAGCTCCCCCAACGGTAGCCACACAAAATTCGCCTCGGTGCGCGGCGGGTTGTAGCCCAGCTCGTGCAAGGCCTGCCAAACCTTATACCGTTCTGCCACGACTTTATCCGTATTGGCCAGCACCTCGTCGAGTCTCGACAGCGATGCATGGGCGGCGTCAACACCAATGGTCGACGTGGCAAATGCGGGCACCACGACCTTGAGCGGCAGTGAAATTTGGGGTGCAGCCACGGCGTACCCAACGCGCATATTGGCCAGTCCGTGAGCTTTGGAAAACGTGCGCAACACCGCCACGTTGGGATACTCACGGTAGAGCTCCAGATAATCTTCGATACCGTCTTGCCGCACGAACTCGAGGTAGGCGCCGTCAATGCCAACCAGAATATGTTCTGGAACGCGGTCAAGGAATTCCCGAATCGTTTGTGTGGTGGCGACCGTACCGGTTGGGTTATTTGGGGTACACAACATAATGACGCGGGTGCGATCGGTGATCGCGTCCAACATCGCGGCGAAATCCATGGTGCCGTCGTCTTGGAGTGGCACTTGCACATCTTTGGCGCCGGCTGCCCGAATCACAATTGGGTAGGCCTCAAATGACCGCCACGGGATGATCACTTCATCCTGGGCGCCGTCGTCGTTGGTACCCGCAAAGGTTTGGATCAGACCGGTGAGCACCCCTAGGGATCCGGCGCCCACGGTCACGTCGTCGACCGGCACCTGATACGTTTCACTAATGAGTTCGCGCAGGCGCAGATACGTGGTTTCCGGGTAGCGCTGGAGTGTGGCGCCGGTTGCGGCCGCCGTGATCGCTTCGACCGCGGCCGGAATGGGCGCATACGGGTTCTCATTGGAAGCGAGTTTATACGGCATCAGACCGGGGATTGGCGCAGCCGGTTTGCCCGTCTGATAGGTGGGCAGTTGCTGGAGCACGGGGCGCGGGTAGACAGCAGAAGAATCCATATCGGATAGTCTACCGATGCTGAGGCCTTTAGGCTGCGCCGAGTCTGGAAATCACGGCCTGCGCACCCTCGTGCAGTACTGCAGCGATATGCTGCTCATCGACCTGCTGGCGCGGATACACCACCGCCAACGAGGCGGGAAGTTGGCCGGCGGCCATGAGCGGCACGGCCACCGACCCGACGCCGGGGATCACTTCGTCGTGGGAGGTCGCATACCCGTCGGTCAATGCCTGCTGCAGGTCCGCGTGGGCTTTCGCCGACATTTCGAGTCCGGCAATATCGGCCCGTTGCTGCTCGCTGAGCCCGGATAACAGGGCTACGCCCGGGGCGCCCCGGTCAAGATAATGGCGTGTGCCGGGGTGTTGGGTCACGGCGTGTGATGTGGTGGCTTCGACGGTCACCAGTGTGAAACAGTCGGCACCCTGCGCGACGGCTATAAAGCACGACATTTCCAAGGCGTCGGCGATTTTGGTCATGATCGGGAGTCCAACAGCCTGCAAAGAATTTTCTACTCCGCGGGCCAGGTTCGTCAATCCTGCGGCCGGATGTATTTTCCCGGCCTCATCGCGGCGCACTAAATAGTGGGCTTCCAGCGTGCGTAGCAGCCGATACGCGGCAGAACGGTGTACGCCGAGTTGTTGTGCAACCTGTCCGATCGAAGGTGCGGCTTCCGCTGCGCACACGTATTCGAGCAGTTTGATGCCACGCGAAAGGGTGAGTGACAGGCTGCCACCGGCGGGCTCAGACATGCAGACTCCTCAAAGTTAATTTGGCAAGGAGGTGTCCCGTGGGTAGGATCACATCCAACAGTTCACTAATTGAACATCATGTTCAAATATAGAACATACACCCTTTTTGAGTACGTTGCGAACCGCACAGGAGCGAAGCATGCAATTTCACCATCACGGATATGTCTCCACTCAGCCGCGCGAAAAACCGGCGGCTGGTGTCGGTCTGAATCGTCCGGAAGCATTACCCGACACCATGGATGTGTTGATTGTCGGGTCTGGCCCGGCGGGCATGACCACCGCGGCCACGCTATCTTCGTACCCGGATGTGCACACCCGTCTGATTGAGCGCCGTGACGGTCGCCTGGTGCTCGGCCAGGCGGATGGAATCCAGGCTCGCTCGGTTGAAACATTCGATTATTTTGGTTTCGCGGATGAAATTACGAACGAAGCGTATTGGCTGACGGAGATGAATTTCTGGAACCCTGATGAGGAGAATCCAGAAAACATTATTCGAACGGCTCGGGAATTGGACGATCCGTCGGGGATCTCCGAGTTCAAGCACCTGATTGTGAACCAGGCGCGCGTTCTGGACTACTTCGCAGAATTTGCTGAACGTTCTCCGTCACGACTGAAGCCGGATTATGGTTTCGAATTCGTGTCTCAGGAGCGCGACGACAGCCAGGAATACCCTATTCAGGTCACGCTGCGGATCACCGCCGGTCCGCGGGAAGGTGAAACCCGCAAGGTTCGCACGAAATACCTGGTGGGTTCCGACGGCGCGCACTCCCCGGTGCGTAAATCCATCGGTCGTATCCCGATTGGCGATAAGTCTGACCACGCCTGGGGTGTTATGGATGTGCTGGTTGAAACAGATTTCCCGGATATCCGCACCAAATGTGCCATCCAGTCCAATGACGGCGGCTCGATTCTGCTTATCCCACGCGAGGGTGGGTATCTGGTCCGCTTCTATGTTGACCTAGGTGCTGTTGATCCGAACGATGATGGCAAGGTTCGCCAGACTCCGATTGAAGACATTGTGCACCGTGCCAATACGATCTTGCATCCTTATACCGTGGAGATTAAAGACGTCGCGTGGTGGTCCGTTTACGAGGTCGGACACCGGGTGACCGATAAGTTTGACGATGTCGATGAAGGCCAGGAAGCCAGTAAAAATCCACATATTTTCGTTACCGGTGATGCCTGCCATACGCACTCAGCAAAAGCTGGTCAGGGTATGAATGTGTCCATTCAGGACGGGTTCAATCTGGGCTGGAAGATTGGGCAAGTCCTGTCCGGCTACTCTGATCCATCCCTGCTGCACACCTATTCGGGGGAGCGTCAAGAAATCGCGCAGAACCTGATCGACTTCGACAAGGAGTGGTCGGGGTTGATGGCAGCAAAGCCAGAAGACCTGCCGTCCAAGGGGTACGTTGCCGAGTTCTACACCAAAACTTTTGAGTTTCCTTCTGGGTTCATGACCGAATATAAGCCGTCGCAGCTGACCACAGATAACGCTCACCAAAATATCGCCAAGGGTTACACCATTGGTAAGCGTTTTAAATCCGCCAAGGTTTCGCGGGTTTCAGATACGAATCCATTGGAACTGGGCCACCTGCACGAAGCTGATGGCCGTTGGCGCATCTACGTTTTTGGTGATGACAAAGCAGCCACGGATGCTGCGAATAAAGCCAACACTTTCGGTGAATGGCTGGGCACTGATAGCAAATCGCCGGTGGTTAAGTACACGCGCAGAGATGAAGACGTCAATAGCATCTTTGACGTCAAAGTCATTTATCAGCAGCCGAAGGAAGAGATCGAGCTGCTGGAAACCCCGCAGATTTATCGTCCAGCTGTTGGGCCACACCAGCTGACCGACCTGAACCAGGTCTTTGGAGTGCTCCCGGACAACAGCATCTTTGAAAACCGCGAGATTTCGTCGAAGGGTGCGATCGTTGTGGTTCGCCCTGACGGCTATGTCTCAACCGTGCAGCCACTGGATGCGACCGAAGCTATCACCGAGTTCTTCGATGGTGTATTCATCCCGCAGAACTAGGGTGCCTGCTTCGAGGCGCCGCAAAACGCTCGGCTGGGGAATCCCCCGGTCGAGCGTTTTGCGATCTGGAGCCAGCGGTGCGACCAGTCAAATTGAACGCACTCAACGACTCGAGGCTCGGTTATCAACCATAATCACGCAAACACTAGTTAGGCGGCGTGGGTTTGGGTGATGCGTTGGGTGATGGTCCAGGTGCGCTGCCGGTAAGTAGCAATGGTGTTGCTAGGTGGCGGGTCGTCACCATCGGGGTGTTTTGGTGGTGCGCGGTCGGTGCCGTTGTCTGGTGGTGCTGCTGTGGTGTCTGAGTCGGGTAGGTCATCGACTGGTAGCAGTGGACCAACAGGGGTCTGGTAGGTGTGCCCAGTCGGCGTGGTTACGGTCAGTCCAGCTGGATCACCGGTATGGGACCAGCCAGTATTTTCTTTGATCTGGTTGCACCCAGCGCATAGGCCAGAGGCGTTGTTCCAGTGGGTGGGACCACCTTGGCGGACTGGGTGGATATGATCCACTTGTTGGATAGCTGCCCCGCAGTAGGGGGTGCGGCAGACATCATCGCGTAAGACCACCATGCGGCGCAACCCGGCTGGAAATCCGCGGGCTTGAGAATCTAAACCGACCAGTTGATGATCCTCCGGCCGGGTGAATACCCGACGTAAAAATACGGCAGCCTCGGGATGGGCCAACCAGGATTTGGCGACCATGGCCGGCAACGGCCCGTGCCCAGGTATCCAGGCTGGGGTGGGATCCGTACCAAATAAGGCCGTATCAGTCATGACCACCTGGACCTCGGCTGGGACCGCGGCAGCAACAGATTGGCCGGTGAGCCGTTGCACCAAGAGGTCGGCCATGATCTGATCCCGGGTGCGTGATGTCCCGGTAGGATCCGCCAGGTCCCTGGTCGTATCCCCGGTGACTACCATGGTGGTCGCTGCCCGAGACAACCCGGCACAAGCACCCACGGCTTGGGGCAATGGCAACAACGCGGTCAAATACGCCATCCCCTCGGGGGCAGGACGTACCGTCACCCGCCGCTGCGAAGCCGCCTTGGCCAACCGATCCACCGCACCCTGCTGATCAAGACGTTGAGCATGGAACCGGGCTTTCCCCGCCAACTGGCGTGGCCCCAGCGTGTCAAACTGATCGGCGAGTAAGGCATCCACCCGCTGCCGGTGTGGTTTGGCCAGCCAGGTGACTTCTGCTGCCACCGCATACGCGTGCTCCTCCCGGATCCGCCCCTGCGACAGTGCCGTATACGTGTTGGGTAGATCAGTCAGCAACATGCTCGCATTGGCCAGGTGCCGGGCTCCCCGGGTTGGGGACACCATCCGGGCTAACCCGACTTCCGCGCCGAGCCCTTTGCCCCGCCGGGAGGCAGGTACCTCGCGTAAGGCTTCAGCATTATGCCGTAACGCCTCCAACACCGCGGTCTGACAGGCTTGCACCGCCGACAACGCGGCTTTGCACTGTTCAGCTTCGCGCAACAGATCAATCGCCTCAGCTTCCGAGGCCGCGTTGGCCAAGACCGCCAACCGGGCCCGAATCTGGCGCAACTCTTGCACCGGCGACACCCCAGGGACACCAGTCATCCAGCCCACCTCCGCCACGACTCAAGGCTGCACCAGCGGGCTGCGCCAGACAAACACTGCGTGAGGTTCATGACCGGGCATCCTCTCAGGTCAACAGCACAACCAACACAACACGAGTCGGGCTGTACGGGGAATTCTTATCTCTATTCTACCCCAACACCCCCATTTTGGCCAGCAATTAGAGCATTTATATATACGGTTTGGTGTGTTTAATGTTTAAGCAAGCATGTGTAACATATGCAGAATATTGATGGTAGGTGTGTCGTGATCTTTGTGGACAACTTCATCACGCACGCAAACACTATCCACAGCCCATAAACAGCCATGCGCATTTCGATAAAAAACAAGTCGGTATGCGATCGACCATGTTGGGCTAGCAGGACTGTTGAGCCTTGAACGGTCTGATGAGGTCCGCGCTGTGATAATCGTTCCGGCTAGTTATGTCGCGTCCGAAGATAGGCACGTCCCACGACCCCCCTCTCGGAAGGATCCTTGGCGACGAGTGACTCACTGAACAACATACTCCCGTGCGGACGCCAATAGGGGGAGCCATGAGAATCTGACACTGTGCAGCGCCACTCCATGCGAACGCCGCACCTCATGGTCGACTGAGATATCTGTCGCAGAAGTGTGCTCCGCGAACAATAGTTCGACATTCGGCTTGGGCAATATCGCTCTTTTCGTGGCAAGATTGTCCCATGCGTTATCTTTTACGAACACTTGTCACCGCGGCATCTTTCTGGGTCGCCGTCTGGATCTTAGATGGCATGAACATCACCGCTGATGCTGGCGATCCAGGTACGGGTGAGACCATCGTGGCTTTGCTCATTGTCTCGGTCGTATTCGGTCTAGTCAACGCCGTCGTCCGTCCCATTGTCAGTTTGTTGGCACTGCCGGTTACGTGCCTCACGCTGGGTTTGTTCACCCTGGTTATCAACGCGGCAATGCTCTGGCTAACGGTGTGGCTAACGTCCTTCTTGCCTGTTTACCTTGTCATCGATAGTTTCTTTTGGACCACTGTGCTGGCGGCCATTATTATTGCGGTCGTTTCAACGGTGATGAACTGGCTGCTCGGTACGGTAGCCGATTAAGCGGCCTACCGTCCGGTCCCAACAGTCATCCATTCGTCAAGTGGTCTAACGGAAATAAGTTTCCTGGGCGCGGCCTCCGGCGTTTGAGCCTGGGTGAGGCCGGGCAGCTGCGCAAATGGGTGTCGAGTGGGCTCGGCCTGCTGACGGTCCAAGTGGAACTGTTGAACTTCCACAGGTCCGCCCATTTTTTGGTCCACACTGTGCAGCGGGATTTGAGCGGCGTGGAAAACATCTGGGTTCTGCAACGCTTCTGATAGTTGCTGGTCGATCAGTCCAAGGTTATGTTCCGGACCAAAAACTCCAGCCGGAACTTCTTCTTCCGGATAGCCTTGTACTTCGATGGTGGTCCGGTTTAGTCGCGCGTCGTTGCTGGCTCCCGTCAGGGCCGTGACTTTATCGTGTTCGTGTTCGATATGCACAAAGTTGGTACTCATGTCATCGGTCTGACGGTGTCCGGTAGGCGCCGCTACCGTGAGCACATCCGGGATTTCATATTTTGCTTTCATCCTGTCACTCATAGCCATGTTCATGGCGTGCGTGCCGCCCTGGCTGTATCCCATCGGGATGATCGTCGCCCCGGCCGGAACACCGGCCTGCTCCAGCATCTGCAGCGTCGCATCTTCAACATGTACTGAATCTGCCGCCACGGATTCCACCACCCCGGTTGCCCCAAATGCGGCGTCTTGTTGCAACAGTCCCAGCGGGCCGCTGTCATCGCCCAGCGGTGTCGTCCCCGAATACATGACCGCGTACGCATCGGACCCGTCGGGCTGTGCAATTTTGGCGATCGTCACCGTATCGGCTTCATATGCGTAGTCTTTGAGTAACTGCATGGCCCGCACCGATCCGCCAGTACCAATACTTTCACGACTCTGCCACCCGTCTACCCCGGGGTGCGGGGTAACATTTTCGACGTCGTAGGGTGCCAATTGCATGAGACCGTATTGTTCAAAGGTGTGGGCCAGCATTCCGTATGTGCGCTGGGTTGGCGGAATATCCCACACGTTCTCATCGAGGCCATAGCTCCAGCCGATAACGTTGCCCATGACAAATTTCGATCCCGGAACAATATGATCTAGCCCGGTAAAAGCCGTCTCTATCGGCGCCCATAGGTAACTGTTGGTGCCCCGGATGGCCAACTCGTAAACATCGCTGGGCACATTGACATCCGTGGTGGCACCGATGATGCTGAGTACCACCGCAGCCGGTGTGGACGCCATCGTCACCAGGTTGGTGATCTGAGCTTCAGCCTCCAAATATGCCGCAACCGCATGTTCAACACCCTTACTGAGCAGCTCCACTTCCGCGCGCATTGCGATCAATCCGGTCGATAATTTCACCGTATTGACACCGATGAGTGGGCCCTGGGGTGTCATAATCGTGACGCCCGCCAACAGCCCACCGGCCACGGTTGCTTCGCCGGCCAGCCGTAATGTGTCTGCGGTCGCCTGCCGAAGATGTCCCGCGCCGAGCGTCAGCTCGTCTAGATTTGCTCGCCAATGCGTTGGCCCACCGGTAACTTTGCCACTCATGAGCACACCTGCGACACCGCGCCGGCAACGGAAGCGCCGAGGGCGACTCGCGCCGTTGCTAATAAGGATTGCAGACTGGCGACGATAGCTCGCAGCTCATCGATCCCCTGGCGCGCTAGCTGGGCTGTTTCTATGGCTGTTTGTTCTAAGTTCTTGGCTTGGATCTGACGTTGGCTGACAGCGTCGCGGAACGTTTGACCGGCCGGGGAATGCCATTCCCACTGTTGGGTCAGTGCAAGTTTGCTGTGGACGTCGTCAATACCTGCGGCCACAGTCTGCAGTTTGGCCACGAGCTGCTCTAAGACTTCAATCTGTGCGGCCAATACGTTCAGCCCGGCCTGGGCCAGCGACGGGCTATTCACAAATTCCTGCACCGCATTCGAGACCAAATCGCACGCCCCGTTTGCGACGTGGCTAATGCCGGCCCCGACCTCGGCCAACGACGGGATCTCGACCATCACCATGGGTTCCTCCTGGGCGATTCACCAACTGCTTCTGCCATGGCTCAAGCGTAGAAACCGCAGCACCGATGGGCACTGACGTCGGAAGGCTTTGTGGAAAACCGCACAGCGCAGGCGACAGACTGTGGACAAGACACAGCGATCCGCACGAGTCACGGGTATGACATGATGACGAAGTTTTCGCTGCGGGTGGCAGAATATGACTCATGACTGAAAATTTGCGTGTGCGTTTGGCCGATACTGATATTCCTTTAGGGCCCCTTGATGGCCGTTACCGTGGCTATGTTGCCGATTTAGTGGACCACCTCTCCGAGGCCGCACTGAACCGCAACCGGGTTCATGTTGAAGTCGAGTGGTTTATTCACTTGGCCGACGGCATTGTGGTGCCCGGACTGAAGCGTCTGACGGATGCTCAGCGGGACGGGTTGCGTGCCATCGTCACCGAATTTGATGAGGCCTCGGTTGCGGAATTGGCCGAAACCGAAGCGGTCACGGTCCACGACGTCAAAGCCGTAGAGTATTTCATCGCAAACCGGCTGGATGATCTGGGCTTAGGCCACCTGCACTCGCTGGTGCACTTTGCGTGCACTTCCGAAGACATTAACAACCTGTCCTATGCTTTGGGAGTGCGCGACGCCGTCGTCGATGTGTGGCTGCCTGCCGCCCAAAAAATGGTGGATGCTATCGCTGCGGTGGCCAATTCCGCGGTGGATACTCCGATGCTGTCACGAACCCACGGTCAGCCGGCCACCCCGACCACGCTGGGCAAAGAGCTGGCCGTTTTTGTGCACCGTCTCAACCGGCAGCTGCGCCGGATTTCGACCCAGCAGTATCTGGGCAAAATCAATGGTGCCACCGGAACCTACGCGGCTCATGTTGCCGCCGTGCCACACGCCAATTGGCCCGTCATCGCACAAGATTTTGTGGAAGGTCTGGGCCTGACGTTCAATCCGCTGACCACCCAAATTGAGAACCACGACTGGATGTCAGAACTCTACGACGACATTGCCCGGTTTAACCAGATTTTGCACGGCTTCTGTGTGGATGTGTGGAGCTACATTTCGATTGGCTACTTCGCACAAATCCCGGTGGAGGGCGCCACGGGCTCGTCGACGATGCCGCATAAGGTCAACCCGATTCGTTTCGAAAACGCCGAAGCCAACCTCGAACTTTCCAATGCCCTGCTGAACTCGCTGGGTGCAACACTGATCGAGTCGCGTTGGCAGCGCGATCTCACCGATTCGACCTCACAGCGCAACATCGGTGTGGCGCTGGGCCACTCGGTGCTGGCCATGAGCAACGTGACCCGCGGGATGGGACAGTTGGATGTTGCCGAAGACGCCCTCGCCGCCGATCTTGATACCAATTGGGAGGTGTTGGGCGAAGCCATTCAGACTGTGATGCGTGCCGAAGCGATCGCCGGTGTCGACGGCATGGAAAACCCGTATGAGCGACTCAAAGATTTGACTCGCGGGCAGCGGGTGGATGCCACTCGAATGCACGAATTCGTGGGCGAACTTGGGCTCTCCGATGCTGCCGAGCAGCGCTTGCAGGACCTCACCCCCGGTTCGTACACCGGTCTGGCCGCAGACCTGGCGCGCGAGCACTTAGCTAAATAATCTGTGGCGCCCGCCCCGCTAGTCGGTCTTGCTGCGGACCTGGATCAGTGTGAGATCCAGCAGCGGGGTGGGCACACCAATGCGGCGGGCTTGACGGGCCATGTCGCCAAGAATGTGTTCGCCCTCGTGCGCATTGCCGGCCACGAGATCGCGATATAACGACGACGTAAAACTGGATTCGGGTTCGGTCAACAGGCCAACCGATTGCTCGTGGCTCTGGGGCGAGACCGGGTGGCCGGCCGCCTCCGCCACCGTTTCCAGTTCGGTAATGGCGTCCATGATCTTGTCATGGCCGCCCGCGGCCAGAATCCGGCCGACTGGGCCCCGGAACAGGCACGTGATGACGCCTGCCGCGGCAATAAACGCCCACTTTTCCCACAGGGCACCCATGATGTCGTCGCTGACCGTCAGATCGATGCCCGGCACGCGCAGTTCAGCCGCGATTTCTTCGGGCATGGTGGCCTGCGGGAGTGCGCCAATGGTCAGTTTGGCCAATGGTGTCAGCTGGCGTACGGTGTCGCCGTCCAGGGTTGCCACAATGTGCACCATCGCGCCCACGGCCTGGCCCGGGAACGCTTCGGCCACTCGGTCCACGTGGGCCATGCCGTTGAGAATCGGCAGGATCCTGGTATTGGGGCCAACAAAATGTGCCAGGTCAACAATCGCTTGGTCCAGTGCAGTGGCTTTGACCGCCAAGATCACCAGGTCGAATGGCTCCGCCGAGTCTGCCGTGGTGATTGTTGCTACGGTGTGGGTTCGATCGCCATCCGGCGACACAAATCGCAGACCGTCACGCCGCAGGACCGCCGCCCGGTTTTCACGCACCAAATAGGTGACGTCCCGGTCCGCTTCTTGCAGTAGGGTGCCGAACGCTCCGCCGGTGGCTCCTGCTCCGACAATAAGTATGCGCATGGTGTAACTCCTCGAGGGTATGTCACCCCCAGTTTAAGGCAGCCGCCCGCAGAAGCTACCCGGTTGCGCCCGGAGCCAGCGCGGAGTGCGCAAATTCGGTGGACACGTTGATATTGACCATGGCCACGCCGGCGCCGTCCTGCAACCAGTTGGCAAAGGCTTCGAGATCCTCGAGGGTGTCGACGTTGATACCCGTGGCCCCCATGGCCTGGCCGATAGCGGCGAAGTCCAGCTGCGGCAGATACATGGCCGTCGGGTCGGCCCCGAGGACGGCGTACTGGTGGATTTCGGCACCGTAGGCGGCGTCGTTGAACATAATGACGGCGCCGTGCTCAGTCTGGTCAATAAATGTGGCCAAATCGGCCAGTGCCATTTGGCCACCGCCGTCACCGGAAATGCAGGTGGTGAATTTTCCTGGACTGCCGACTGCCGCTCCAACGGCCGACCCAAAGCCCAGCCCAATCGACTGGAACGCGGTCCCCACGGCCATCAGGCTCGCCGGGTCTGGAATATCCAGGCGTTCGCAAATCCAGGTAATGAAGTGGCCGCCGTCCAGCACAATCTGGCGGTTGGCCGGCAGGATGGTGTTGAGCCGTTCTGCCACGTGACGCGGGTTCAAGCGGTGATCGGTACCGTAAATCGGCTCGTGCCGCAGGGTGTCGTCGTCGAGCAGATCCACCAGTTGGTCGCGATAGGTGGTGCGCGACGGGTTCAGGTGCCGCACCGCAGTCAGCAGTCTTGGTAGGGCATCGGTCAGATCAGCAAAGACCGTGTTGGCTTGTGGCAGGCTCAGGTTCCACGTATCTGTCAGGTCCACACGGTAAATATTGTCGGTGCCAAAGAGTTGGCCCTTGCGGGTCTGGAAGTTATTGCTGGTGGCTCCCAGAATGAGCACCAGGTCTGCGGCGCGCACGGCCGGCAGCTTGTAGTCGGCCGTGAACCCGCCAGCAAGGCCGAGCGAATGTTCTGATCCGGTGACATTGGAAGCGGTCAGTGAGTGCATGAATACCGCGCCCACCGCGTCACCGAGTTGGCGTGCAAGTGGGCCGGTGTTGGTGCGTGCGACTCCCCCACCGGTCAGAATCAGGGGCCGTTGAGCGGTCACGAGCGCCTGCGCGATCTCGGCGAGTTGGGCATCGGTGGCCACCGGTTTGGCAAGGGGCTCATAGCCGCTCTGGACCGCCGCATCGGTTGCGGGTGCATCGGCCACATCGTAGGGCAGCATCACGACCACTGGCTCTTGACCGTCCGCGGCCATCTCGAACGCACGGGTAATGTTGGCACCCGCGTGGGCTGGTTCAATGGTGACGACCGGAATATTCATTCCGGCGGTGACCGTGTGTTGATCGATATCAAATGGCCGACGACCGGTGGATGGTGCATCGCCCACCACCACGACCATTGGAATGCGGGCAAGCTGGGCCTCGGCCAGTCCGGTGGCCATATTCGTAAAACCGGCACCGTAGGTGGCGGTTGCCACGGCCATGGTCCCGGTTGCACGGAAATATGCGTCGGCGGCGGTAACGGCGGCAACCTCGTGGCGCACGCCGGTGAACGGGAACTGTTGCGTGGTCAGGGCTGACACCAGATCGACGTTGCCGTTACCAATCAGCCCGAACACCCGATCGACCCGGCTGGTCATAACTTCGACGAGCACATCGGTGACGGTTGTCTGTTGAACTGGTGATTGCACCATGGGTTGACCTCCTGGCAAGCTATACTGTGATTAGCTTCACCCAGTAAAGCAGGAAGATCAAACCGTTTGAACACAATTGAGCATTATGCTCAAATAACCTGGAAAGAAAGCATGGAATGACAACTTCAAAGCCGAGACGCGAGCTCGACGGCCTCGACGCAGAAATCCTGTTGGCCCTGGTCGATGAGCCAGATGCAACCACCGTTTCGCTGGCGCAACGTCTTTCGGTATCGCGCAATACCATTCAGGCGCGGCTGCAGAAACTCAACGGCGGCGTCATGGAATCGTTCCAGCGCAGAATTGCCCCGCGCTCTCTGGGCTACGACGTCACGGCGTTTATGAACGCCTCTATCCGTCAGGGTTACGATAAACAGACCATGCAGGAGCTCTCCGAGATCCCAGAGGTTATCGAAATTTTTGCGACCACCGGCGACGCCGACTTACGCTTGACGGTGGCCGCTACTTCGCCGGAAGACCTGTACCGTGTCAACCAGCTCATTCTCGACATCCCGGGGATTGTGCGCACGTCAACCGCCGTGGTGCTCAAAGAGTTTTTGGGCTATCGCACCAAACCGCTGCTGCATCGGCTGATCGAATAAACTATTCGTCGTCCAGCAGGAACGCTCCGCGGTTCGTGAGCGCGTAAATCAGATCGTCCTGGGTGACTTGAGCTTCATTGCGCATGACGGCGGCCTTCGCGGCGGACCGCGCGGCAATGGTCAACTCCGCCTGTGACAGGCCTTCAAAATATTGTTCGTAGATATCTACTTCATTCATCACCGGCTGGGGCGCACGTTTGCCCAGTTGAGCACGGATGACTCGCATGGCCTCATCCGGGGTGGGTAACGAGAAATTCAACACGGTGTCAAAGTGCCGGAACATCGAACGATCCAGCACGCCGCGACGGTTGGTCGCTGCAATCGCCACTGAACCTTTGCCGAGAATATCAACGAATAGCAGGAACGCTTTGAATACACGACGTATCATGCCGGTGATGGTGTCGTCACCAATCGTGTCAAATACATCGAAGAGATATACGGCACGACGGCGTGCCAGTCGGTCGAAGACTTCACGCAGCGATGGCACATCTTCTTCGGCCGAATACACGTTGAGCAGATTATCCAGGTATACGGTGACCAGCGGGATGCCCAGCTCGGCTGCAATGACTTCCGCGGTGGCGGTCTTGCCGGTCCCCGCGGGGCCTTCCATCAGCAAACGGTGCGCCGGAGTGAAACCAAAGTCGCGCAGCAGTGCCGCGTTATGGTGTTCTTCCAGAAGCTGGCGGACGCGCTCGATGAGATCACCGGAGATGGTCAGTTCATCAAATTTCGCGTCTGGGCGGGAGACTTTAATAAATTCGGCAAGATCCGAATCGACATCGACGCCCAGGTCATCTTCTTCCACGCTCTGGAGTTCTACTGCCTCCCCGCGAGCCTGTTCAATAGCTTTACGGATCTCGGTTGCAGCGTTGCGGCGCCCTTCCGATAGTTCGCGATGTGCAACGTCCAGTGCCACCGCATAAAAACCGTCTTCATCACCGGCAGCGTGGTTCGCCACCATAGCAGCAATATCGTGGCTCAAGCCTGACATAATGTGTATCAAATCCTCGAAAAAATGAGTCGGTGCGATACTACCATCAACTATAGTGAGCTTGCCGACTACCTCGAAAGGTATCATGAGTTTTGCTATCGTTGCAGCGCTGCTCGGCCTAGCTTTCCTGGATGCTTCGACCCTATCGACGCTACTCATCCCCCTGTGGCTGCTCGCGCGACCGGGCCCCTTTGCGGCTCACCGACTCATCAGCTATCTGGTCGTCACCGCGGTAACATATCTGGCGTTAGGGCTCATAGTCTTAGCACTGGCCCACCAACTGCTTGACACGTATCTTGAGACGCTGCACAGGCCGTTGGCGGATCGCATCATCATTGGTCTGGGCGTGGTGGTCGTGGTCATGGGACTCATCGCGATGTTTCGGCGGCGGCGAGAAGCCAAACCCGGCCCGTCGGCCGTGAGCCGGTTGCGTGATAGAGCGTTAGCCACCAACACTTCGACGGCGACCCTGGCACTATCCGCCATTCTGGTCGAGTCCGCGACCATGTGGCCCTACCTGGTGGGGATCAGCCTCATCGCTGCCAACGGCCCCGGCCTACCCCTGGATATTTTATGGCTAGCCTTCTACAACGTGATCATGATACTGCCGGCGAGTATTCTCACCTGGGCGCGGGCAAAATATCCGGACCAAACCGACTTGCTGCTGTCCAAGACCAAAGAAACCATGAGTTCCGCCGGTTCCAACTTCACCGCCTGGCTGGCCGTCGGTATTGGCGGCTGGATTATTCTTGCCAGACTGTTCTAGGCGTTTGTGGGCAGCCCTGTACAAACATCGTGCAGACTCCGGCCAAGCGCATAACGATGCCAGGTCCCCGAAGACCCCGGTGACAAGACTATATCGGCCATCCGGGAGCGGTCCTCTCCCGGATGGCCGATATAATCTTGAGTTAGCTCAATTCATGGATTTCTTGCTTTGAAGCGTCTTTCGACAACAGCAGTGAGACCAAACTGATTGCGGTAAACGCAATCCACAGCATAGCCACCAGATGGAGCGAGCCACCGCCCGCAGCGGCCAGTGCGGTCGCCATCATGGGAGTGAAACCCGCACCAAACAGGGCTGCCAACTGGTAGCCGATGGATGCACCGGAATAACGCACGTGTGTTGGGAACAGTTCGCCGGCGTAGGCGCCGTATGGCCCAGAAGTGAAGCCCTGCACGAGCGACAGCCCCAGGATAATGGCGATCATAAACGCCATCGCACTACCCATTTCGAGCAGCCACATCACCGGGAAAGCGAGTGCAATACCGGTAATATTGCCCCAGATGAGCACTTTTCTGCGGCCCAGACGGTCGGATAGTCGCGCCGCGATAATCACGAAAGTAATGGTGAATACCCCGCCCAGGGCTTTCATATTCAAAACTTCGGACTGATGAAGCACGGCTTGCTGGACGGCATACGCAATAGCCCAGGCGCCCATGAGTCCTTGGGCCATTTGTCCTGAGAGCCCGCTACCGATGGCACGAAGCAATTTCGTGGGGTGGTTAATCATCAGATCTGCAACTGGTACTCGTTTGGGCGCAGGCTTCTTCGCCAGTTCTTTAAATACCTGGGATTCTGAAACTTTCATGCGAATGAAAATGCCAAGCAGCATGAGCACCGCGGAGAAGATAAATGGAATACGCCAGCCCCAGCTCAGGAAATCTTCTTCCGGTAGCAGCGAGAATCCTGACAGCGCGAGGGTACCGATGATTGTTCCGGCTGGTGCACCCATATACGCAAATGCCGCAGCAAATCCGCGTTTTTTCCGGGGCGCAGACTCGAAGGCCAGCAACATTGCACCGCCCCATTCGCCGCCGACCGCGATGCCTTGGATGATCCGGAGGCTCACAAGGAGGATTGGCGCTAAGACGCCCACCTGCTGGGCCGTAGGCAACAGGCCCATGAGTGTGGATGCGATGCCCATGATCAATACGGTGACCACCAGAATGGTTTTGCGTCCCATCCGATCCCCGAGGTGCCCGAAGATGATGCCGCCCAGCGGGCGTGCTGCGTAGCCTGCAGCCAGAGTGGCAAAGGACAGAATCAGAGCGACATGTTCGTCCAGTCCGATAAAGAAGATGCGGTTGAAGACGATGCTTGCAGCCGTGGCATACAGAATAAAGTCGTAGTACTCAATCGCGGTGCCCAAGAAGCTGGAGAATTGAATACGACGCAGCTCTCGCGGCGACGCATGATAGGAAGTGGCATCGGCTGCGCCAGAGTTAGGCGACAACGTGGTCTGCTGCGACATTGTGCTGGCTCCGTTCAAATGAGATGGTTTCAAGGTCATGCGGGATGAGTAATGGTCCTGCGAAGGTTTCAGATGCTACCTGCCATGCTTCAATTGGGGCATGGCTTGGGACCAGATGGTGCAACGCTAGGGCTTTTGCCCCGGCCGCTGTAGCAATTTGTCCGGCATCCCGGGCAGTCGTGTGTGCTCGCCGGTGATGGTCCATGGTCGCTTGCAACATAGCCGTGTCGGTGTATAGAGCGGCCATCGTATCCAGACTGATGACTTCGTGCATCAGCAGATCGGTATCCTGCGCCAGCCGTACCAGATTGTCGCAGGGCGCAGTATCGCCAGAGATGGTCACTGAGCCCTGCTCCGTATCGAAGCGGAACGCAAAGGCTGGTGCCGTTGGGTGATGCGAAACCAATGTGGCGGTCACCTGGACTGCGTCGTCGGCGAAGATTTTTACGGGTTCCATCTCGGGCGCAACATTATGGTCCGGATCGAATGCGATGCTGGTTGGTAGCTGAATATTTTGCGGCGTGAAGTAGTCATACGGGCCCAGTGTCAAGGAGTCCATCACACGGTCGTTGATATCAGCCGCATAGGCATGCACCAGTCCGGCAAACGTTGCCTCAATACCGGCACCGGGGTTTGTGGGGTTGGTGAGTTCCGGCGTTGATGTTGCACGCGCTGACAGCGGCGTGGCACGGCCTCGATCGCCGGGGCCGAAAATTGGGATGGCGCCGGTTCCGGCCTGTTTGATCTCGAATGGTGCAAAGAGCATGAGCGAGCCCAGATCAACGATGTGGTCGGAATGCATGTGAGTGATAAAGATGCCCTTGAGGTCTGCCATAGACAATCCTGCGGAGCGTATCTGTCGTCCGACACCGGTTCCGCAGTCGACTAGATACCAGCCGTCTTCCACCACGATGGCGGTGGAGATGCCTTGGCGCGGCTCACCCTGATCATCGGTCCACCAACGCGGGCCGCCCGCCGTACCTAGTGTCACCACATAGGGTGAAAATGTTGCCCCGTTGGCATTGCTATCTACAGTCACACTTTTCCTCTCGTGAGCTACGTCACTGACTGTTGATTAGCTTACTGGCGGGCCGTTCCCTTGGATATCGAGTATTTCTGACTATTCTATTAAGCTCAACTTATGAATGAATTAACGTTGCGGCAGCTAGAGTATTTCATTGCTGTCGCCGAAACCGGTTCCGTCACAGGCGCTGCGCAACGCAGCCACGTGAGTCAAGCAGCCGTCAGCTTGGCTATTACCGAGTTAGAGAAGTCGCTGGGCGTGGCCTTGACCATTCGCAGGCCCGCCAAGGGTGTCGCGCTCACCGCCGAGGGGCGAACTGTACTACCGGAAGCTCGGGCAATTCTCGACCAAGCTCAACAGCTCGCTGAGCGGGTCTCGCAGGTCCGCCAAGAGCTGTCTGGCACACTTCATATTGGCTGCTTTCGTACCTTAGCAATGCATGTCATCCCCCACTTGGTTGAGTGGTTTGCGGAGCATCATCCGCGGGTGGAATTGGTTTTTGACGAAGGCAATGCCCAAGAAATCCAAGAAAAGATGATGGCGGGACAACTTGCTGCTTGCTTGATTTATGAGGCACAGCTGTCTGCAGGATGTCAGTCAATTTTGATCCGCGATCATATGCGCAAAGTGGTCATCGCTGCCGATCATCCGTTGGCCCACGGCGACGGAGTGTCACTTGCTGAGTTGGCTCATTATCCGGCGGTCTTACTTGATGAAGCCCCGGCGTTAGAACGGACGCTTGGTGAATTTCGGATGAGGTCTCTTGAACCGAACGTGTTACTCAAAACTCGCAGCGTTCAGACGGCACAGAATATTATCGGTCGAGGGCTAGCTTATGGTCTACTCATGCACGTTCCGTCTCATTCACCAGAAGGCCGTCCGTTAGCCACCCAGGATATTTCTGATGGGTTACCGCGCAATGCCATCATGCTTTCAGTGCCTCCGGGACAATCTACGACCGCCCTGCGCGCCCTCGAAACGAGTCTTGCTCAGCTTCCATGAGACCGGGCAGTATCAAACGGCATGAGACGCCCGCTCGTCTGAGTGGGCGTCTCATGCTGAGTTTTGCTTATGGGGTTGGGATGCCTCCGTTGACGTGGAGTGTCTCACCGATGACATAGCTCGATTCAGCGGATGTCAGAAACACGAATGCAGGTGCAATTTCTGCTGGTTGTCCGGCCCGTCCCAGCGGGGTGTTTTGTCCAAAGTACGGCAGCTTTTCCTTGGGCTGTCCTTCAGATGGCTGGATCGGGGTCCAGATTGGTCCGGGGGCAACAGCGTTCACTCGGATCCCCTTGGGCGCCAACTGCTGACCAATCCCTTTGCTGAAATTATTGATCGCAGCTTTTGTGGAGGCATAGTCAATCAGCATCTCGTTGGGGTTATATCCCTGAATTGAGGTCGTATTGACGATGGTCGAGCCGGCTGGCAGATGCTGCAAAGCAGCCTTGGTAATCCAGAACATCGCGTGAATGTTCGTGTTATACGTTTCTTCCCATTGTTCATCCGAGAGTTCCGTCAGGCTTTCGGAGATCACCTGTTTCCCGGCGTTATTCACCAACGCATCCAGTCCACCAAGCTCTTTGACCGCATCTTCGACCAGTTGGGTACAGAATGCTTTATCGCGGATATCGCCCGGTAGCGCGACGGCTTTTTGACCAGTGGCTTCGATGACCTGGATGATGTGCTGGGCGTCTTCCTCTTCCACTTCGAGGTAATTAAGCGCTACATCAGCGCCCTCTCTGGCGAAAGCAATCGCCACGGCTGCACCAATACCGGAGTCTGCCCCGGTAATAAGTGCTTTACGCCCTTCAAGTCTGCCAGTTCCACGATACGTTTCTTCACCGTGATCAGCTTTCGGAACGATCTCGCTGTCAAACCCCGGTTCGGGCTGGTCCTGTTTCGGTGGACTAATTTCGGGGTAGCGGTCTACTGGATTTTGGAATGTTAGCTGATCGTGGCTCGTCATTACTCAGCCTCCCTTTGCCTAGTGGCAGTTGTTCGTATTCGAACGATCAAGAACTCTTCGACGTACGACGATTGCTTTCTTTTTCTAAAGCCTCGATTAACTCGTCTTTATTCATGTTCGAGCGACCAGAGATTTCGAGTTTTTGAGCTTGCTCATATAAATGCTCTTTACTGGCAGTTTTATCCACCCCACCTGCGGTATTCCGGTTGGTGTTTTTTCCGCCAGCACTGTGTTCGTCGGACGGTCCCGATCCACCGGATTTGGGCTCCCAGTGATCGCCGACTTTTTCATGAGTGTGTTTCAAAGCATCATAGGCGGTGCGATGAGCACGTTCTTCGTCGTTGTATTGATCCATGGCGGAGTCATACGCTTTGGCGAAGGTTCGCTGTGCTTTCTCGTCGGACTTCTTGAGAGTGTCAGGCAGTTCAGATTTCTTGGCATCGCCAGACTTTGATGTCTTTGGCATAACAACCAGATCCTTTCGCTAGGCAGCCTTTCCATCACCACGCTAACAGCGGGCTCCAGCAGGTAAAAGCCCCGGGATTTCACCCACGCCACTCGGGTCCCAATTGCTATAGCTACCGTAGACGTACACGGGATGTGCAGTATTTTTGAAGCGTTGAACAAATCGGACAACTTGAATATCGCTGAAAGTTGGGCGGCTGCTGACAGGGGTATGCAACCGTTTGGTCTCAGATCATTCAGCTACGATTGAGTAACCTCCCGTGTTGGCAAAAGCAAACCGCTTCTCGGTGCTTCCGATACATTCGGTCAACTTTAAAGGAGGCCGCATGGCTGACATCAGCGGACACAGCTAAAGACGGCCGCAATTTCTAACGCACTCAAAACCTGAGGACTATCAGACACGCCAACTGCAGGAAAGGTTTTCCTCCCGCCGACTCTCTTCAGTTAGTCACAATCTCAGGCTGAGCGCTTTTCGGTGGTGTTCAAGTCCTGAAACATCTTTTAGAGTGAACCCAACGCACGAACCCGTGCGCGATAGGAAGGAGTAATACCTATGTGGCTCATCCTTATTTTAGTCGGTATCGCAATGATACTTTTGGGTGTCTTTATTGAGGCTGCCAAGATTTTGATATGGCTCGGCGTCATTCTGGCGGTCGTTTCAGTGATCATGTGG
>Ga0209487_1000719_pt1 | contig 29341 bp, 27 predicted proteins | sample Poulit2012_FD_187524 | JGI IMG/M metagenome (GOLD analysis project Ga0209487, IMG submission 187524) | Agricultural soil microbial communities from Georgia to study Nitrogen management - Poultry litter 2012 (SPAdes) (version 2) | ecosystem: Environmental > Terrestrial > Soil > Agricultural land...
GGAGTATCGCCGTCACCAAACAGCGTGGTGTCGTCGACGACCACGATGACTTCGGCGTCCACCCCGGCAGCGGTGGTTTGACCGGTCAGGGTCTCCACGAACACATCGGCCATCACCTGGTCACGACCCACCGTGGGCTCGTCTGGGGTGCCGGCCTCACGGTTGCGCCGGCGTTGGGCGGCCAACCGTTGATTCGTGCGTTTCGTGAGCGCGTCCATGACCGCCAGCCCCTGCTGGGTCGGCAGCTGGGCATGGACAGCTACCATCCCCTCACCAAGCGGCACCAGGCCCACGCAGCGTCGACGTTTGTTTTGATCAGCGCGCTGTTCAGCGGCCACCCGATCCAACCGATAAGCATGACCTTGCACCAACGTCCGTAACTGCGAGCTGGAGGCTTTACCCAGCCGGTGGGCAATAGCCGCATCAATCTCCCGGCGATGCGCCTCGGAGAGGTGATTGGTTTGCTCAGCCACAATCCGAGCATGATACTCACTAACCCGCCCAGCAGCCAACGCCGCCAACGTATTGGGCAACACCGTACACAAGGCGGTGGCGGTATGCGTCAACGCCGCCCCCACAAAGGCTGATTCGCCACGAGCCAACCCCACCTCAGCCTCAATACCCTTCAACTGCTGCGAAGTCGGAATCCGGTCACCGGCCTCAGCCGCCTGACGCTGCTGAACAAACGCGTTAGTCACCTCAGCCTGGACGGCAGCCAGAGCACGTTTGGCCTGCTCTAATTGCTGCAGCACATCAATATTAGCTGCCTGCGATGCAGCAGGCGACACCGACTCCAGGACCCTCACCAGGTCCTGGACCGTGTCTGCCACCTCAACTGCTATTGCCATACACTAATCGTACCGACCGGGACGGACACGATAAGCACACCACCACAACATGTGGACAACCACACCCCACCACCACACCCTGTGGAAACCATGCCATTTACTGATAGAGGTCCTTGTACTGTTTGCGGATTGCTTTCTTATCGATCTTGCCCACCGAGGTCGCGGGTATGGCCTCCACGACTTCGAAGCGTTCCGGCAGCTGCCACTCGGCGAAACTCTGACGTAGGTGCTCATCGACTTCGTCTTTCGTAATTTCCTCGCCGTCTTTGAGTACCAGCAACATAAAGGGTCGCTCATCCCATTTGGGATGCTCAAGCCCAACGACAGCGGCTTGGGCAACCTTTGCGTGGCCGACCATGGTGTTTTCCATATCGATCGAGGAGATCCACTCTCCCCCGGACTTAATGACGTCCTTGAGCCGGTCGGTGATCTTGATGAACCCGTTTTCATCAATCGTGGCCACGTCTCCGGAACGCCAGTAACCATCGACGAACTTGTCGGAAAGCTCTTCTGCGGTCATCCCGTGATAGCTGGCGGTGATCCATGGTCCCTTCAGCAGGATCTCACCGGAAGTCTCACCGTCGGCGGGGACCTCATTGCCGACACCATCAACGATTTTCGCCTCCACGTTGACCGGGAACATGCCTTGTTTTGAGCCATAGCCGGCCAGCTGTTCCCGGCTCATCCGTTCACGCAGCCGGGCGGGTACACGATTCACCGAGACAATCGGTGAAGTCTCGGTCGCACCGTAACCGTGGACAACCTCCGCATTAAACGCCTCCCGGTACCCGTTAATCAGCGATAGGGGCGGTTCGCTGCCCCCGCACAACATACGCAACCCCGTCAGATCGGTGACGCCCCGAGATTTCAACACCTCAAACATGGGACTGAAGATCGCTGGGACACCGTTGGTTACCGTGACCCCTTCATCGGTGAGCGCGCCGGTGATCTCCCCCAGCGTCTCAGCGGAAAACTGCCCCGGCAGCACAAGCTTCGCGCCCGCTAGCACAGCGACTTGAACCATGCCCCACGACAAGACGTGAAACATCGGAGTAATGGGCATAACGACATCGTCGGCGTCAATCGTCAAATCCTTGATGGTGTTATAGGTGTGCAAGTACTGCGACCGATGCGAGTAAAACACACCCTTGGGGCGGCCCGTGGTGCCGGTGGTATACCCTGCAGCAAAAGCCGAAGTCTCAGCAATATTGGGCCATTCATCCAGTGGCTCGGCTTCGGCGATGAGTTCTTCGTAGTAGACCGCGTTGGGTAGGTTGTGATCGATGTGGCCCTCGGACAGGATGACCCATGTTTTGACGGTTTTCAGTTCTGCAGCGAAGGATTCGACCACTGGTATCAGGGTTTCGTCGATGACGACCACGGATGCCTGCGCATCGTTGATGACGTAGTGGAGGTCGTCTTGTGGCAGTCGAATGTTCAACTGCGTGAACACTGCACCGATGGCGGGGATGGCCCAGTAGAGCTCGTAGTGGCGCAGGGAGTTCCAGTCCATGACACCAACCCGGTCCCCAACTTGCACGCCCAGCGCAGCAAATGCGGCTGCTCCTCGTTCGATACGATCAAGGTTTTCTGCATATGTGGTCCGGCCCCATTCGCCAGCGGAATTACGATGGACGAGTTCGGTATCCGGATAGGCTCGGACGGCTTGACGGATCAACCGGCCCATAGTGAGTTGATAGTCATCCTGCATGGTGGACGGATAACCGTGAACGATTTCTGACATAGCAGTCCTTTACAAAGTGTTCCGGTGACACACATCACATTACCGAATGTGTGGTCGGCTGTGAAGATAGCTGCACGCTTGCGCGAACGGATACTCCAAGTCACCACCGGGATACTTCAACTTTCCATGATCTTTATAGCGCGCAAATGTCCTGGGTGAGCCCTACAATTTGCCCCACCGGTCAGGTAAGCTGGCCCTTGTAAAGTGAGACTTATCACCTTACGCTCACACGTGTCGTCCTTCGGGACCGTTTGAAGAGGATCGGAAACGATGACAGAACTCACAACTATTCTCGACGAGATTAGTGGCTTCGTTTGGGGGCCATTTTTTCTCATACCCTTACTGCTCGGCGCAGGCTTGTACCTGACGATCCGATTGCGCGGGGTGCAATTTACTAAACTCATTGCGGCGCTGAACCTGGGGATCATTAAGCGCAAAGATGCCGGCTCTGAAGGCGATATCTCCCAGTACCAGGCACTTACCACGGCATTGGCCGCTACCATCGGTACGGGGAACATCGTCGGTGTTGCCACGGCGCTTGCGATCGGTGGTCCGGGAGCCCTGTTCTGGATGTGGGTAACCGGCCTTGTCGGCATGGCAACAAAATATTCCGAAGCATTCTTAGGTGTTCGGTTCCGCGGAACTGATACAGCAGGTGAGAAATCCGGTGGACCACAATACTATTTGGAACGCGGTATCAAAGGCCCCATCGGCAAGATCTTAGGCATTTCCTTTGCCATCTTCGCGGTCATCGCTTGCTTTGGTATCGGTAATATGACTCAAGCTAATGCGATCGCCACCAATGTTGAAAGCAGCTGGAGCGTACCAATCTGGATCACCGGTATTGTGCTCGCTGTACTGGCTTTACTTGTATTGGTCGGTGGCATCAAATCGATCGGGCGAGTCACCGCAGGACTGGTACCTTTCATGGTTGTCTTCTATGTGGTGGCCGGTCTCTACATTCTCATCGTCAACATTGGAAATCTTCCGGCGGCCCTAGGGGAAATCTTTACCGATGCCTTTACCGGCACATCCGCCACGGGTGGTTTTGCTGGGGCCGCTATTATCATCGTGATCCAGTACGGCGTGGCACGCGGCATGTTCTCGAACGAATCCGGTTTGGGATCAGCTCCAATCGCTGCAGCGGCAGCACAGACCACTCACCCGGTACGTCAGGGTCTGGTCTCGATGACTCAGACGTTCATCGATACGATTATCGTGGTCACCATTACCGGGCTTGTCATTATCACGACAGGAACCTGGAGCCAGACAGACCCCGAAACGGGAGAGCTGATGTCAGCCGGGCTAATGACGGGTGAGGCATTCAGTAATGGTCTGCCCGGCGAATGGGGCCACTGGGTCGTGACCATTGGTCTGGTACTCTTTGCGTTCTCCACAATCTTGGCATGGTCATACTATGGCGAGCGCAACGTTGAACGTCTATTTGGTCGTAGTCTCGTCATGCCATTCCGAATCTTGTTCTGCTTGATCGTCTTCGTCGGAGCCACCTCGGAGCTTGAAGTTGTCTGGCTCTTCTCGGATATCTTCAACGGTCTGATGGCGCTGCCGAACCTGATCGGCTTGCTGGTACTATCCGGCCTGATTGCCCGAGAGACCAAGTACTATCTGCAGCATGATCCGAAACTCGAAGCCGACCGCGATCAGATCGAGGCCTTCATGGCCAACCGACCTGGTTGGGACGAATGGAAGTCGGGAGACGTCATCGGCTCGTCCCGGACCTATGGGCTCCGTCAACAAGAACGAACTGACCACCACCAGCCCTAGCCCCCAGACAACCACTACTCTAAAGCAGTAGCATTCGGCGGCGTAGCTTCATACTGCGCCGCCGATGTATTTAATCGCCTGGGCTGGACTATGCAAGATCTGGCGGTTGCAGCATACAAGACAACACCCCACCATCCACGGCTGGGCCGGACGGTGGGGTGCTTATGCGTTACGGTTAGCGTTTAGAATTCGCGGGCAATGAGGTCTTTCATGATCTCGTTGGTGCCAGCGTAGATTTGTTGGACGCGAGCACCGGCGTACATGCGTGCGATGGGGTATTCCATCATGAAGCCATAGCCACCCCACAACTGCAGGCAGCGGTCGATCACCGAGTTCTGGAGGTCAGTCGCCCAGTACTTGGCCGCTGAGGCCTGTTCATTGGTCAGACGGCCTTTATCGTGTTCATTGATGCAGTAGTCGATGAATGCTTTGCCCGCCAAGGTTTCGGTAGCGCATTCGGCCAGTACGAACTTGGTGTTTTGGAAATCCATGACGGTCTGGCCAAAGAGTTCGCGTTCTTTGGTGTATTCGATGGTCTGGCGCACGGCTGCCTCGGCCATGCCCACACCACTGATGGCTACGGCCAGGCGCTCCTGCGGCAGCTGCTGCATGAGCTGGACGAAGCCTTTGCCTTCACCGGCTTCGCCGCCCAAAATGTTCTCGGCTGGGACCCGCATGTCGGTAAACGACAGTTCGCGAGTGTCCTGGCCGTGCGCGCCCAGCTTCTCCAACACACGACCGCGTTGGAATCCTTCGGCCCCGTCAACCTCGGCTACGATCAGCGAAACACCTCGTGCACCGGGGTCATCATTGGTTCGGGCCACGATGATGATCAGGTTGGCCTGGCTTCCATTGGTGATGAAGGTTTTAGAACCGTTGATGATTAGGTCGTCACCGTCGCGTTTGGCGTTGGTGCGGACGGCTTTCAGGTCCGACCCAACGGAGGGCTCGGTCATGGCGATGGCGCCGACCATTTCCCCCGAGGCTAGCTTGGGCAGCCAGCGTTGTTTCTGTTCGTCGGTGCCGTAGGCGACCAGGTAGTGGGCGACAATCGTCGAGTGGATGGCGTATCCCCATGAGTCGTCGCCGGCGAGGCCCTGTTCATAGAGCACGATGGATTCGTGCGAAAAGTCCGCTCCGCCGCCACCGTATTCCTCTGGGACGGACAGCAGCAGCAACCCATTGTCCCCGGCCTTATTCCACAGGTCGCGGTCGACTTCATGGTTGGCTGCAAAACGTTCCGTGTGCGGGGTTATTTCGGATGCGACGAATTCGCGGACCATTTCGCGCAGATCGATGTGTTCTTCGGTCTCCCAGATTGGCGTGTAATTATCCAATAGCATGGCGCTTCCTTAGCGGGTTGAGACAGTTCCTGTCTTTTCGGCGATGGGGGAAATGAAGATGGGTTTGATCAACCACGCTACCCCAACGGTGACCGCCACGGACACCGCAAAGACCCCGATGCCCCACCAGTCATGGGCGTCGCGTGCGGTGAACATCACGTTCAGGTTCGTCAGCACCCCGGTAGTAAACACCAGGAACAGGTGCACGATAATGAACAAGATGAAATACACCATCGTCACAAAGTGTGTGGTGCGCGCCACTGGTAGCGGGAAGGCTTTGTTGATCGCAGCGTTTTGTGGCCACCAGGTCGACAGCCGTAATCCGGTCAGGATCGCGATCGGGGCCGCAACGAACACAGTGATGAAGTACGTCATGATTTGCAGGGCGTTGTAGTACACCCAGGAGTTTTCCGGCGGCCAGTCCAACGACAAGTACTGGATACCTGCCGAGAGCATGTTCGGGAAAATATCCCAGTTGGTGGGCACAATGCGCATCCAGTGTCCGGTCGCAAAGACCATGATGTAAAAGATCAGCCCGTTGACCACCCACAGCACGTTAAAGCTCTGGTGGATCCACTGCTGGATGGACACCTTCTGCGGGGTATTCTTTTTATTGGGTGAGAAGAACCCGCCGTCATTGGGCGTCCAGTAGGCCTCGGGGCGTTCTTGGTTGCGGATGAGCAATCCAGACCGGATCACCATGACCATGATGAAGAAGTTAAAGAAGTGTTGCCATCCGACCCAGGCCGGGATCCCTGGCTCGACCCCATCCGGGTGGGTTGGGGTGCCATCATAGGTGGCGATAAATTCTGCCACCGGATCCAGGCTGCGGATCCACTGGGCCAACAACACCAGACCTGCCGCTACCACAGCCACACCCAGCAGCGTCAGCACGACTTTAGCGGGCTTCGACAGTTCCTTTTTCGCTTTGTCGGGCGCTTTGGTGGCTGCTGGTTGTGAGGCGGCCGGCTTGGCCGGGGTCGGGGTGACCACATCGGGCTTTGTTGATTCAGCCGGTGCACTGGCAGGCGCGCCCATGCGTTTCGGCTGACCGGCCGGAGCGTCACTTTGACTAGCCGGGGCACCCATCCGACGACGAGGGGCCGCAGGTGCTTGCTCGGCCACTGGAGCGGCCGTAGGCTCTGCAGCTGGTGTGGCTTCTGGCTCAACAGCTGGCGCCGCTGTGGCTGGATGCCCGACCTTTAGTGGTTCCCAGCCGTCCATCCGACGACGCGGTAGATCTTCGGTCACCGGTGCTGGAACCGCGGCTTGCTGCGGTTCGGCAGGCGCCGCAGCTGAGGCGGCTTCTGCAGCGGGAGTTGTTGGGGCAGCAGGACTTGATACTTCTGACGTCGCAGCGGCGGCCGGGGTGGCTGCTGGAGCCGCCGTCGGCGCATCGTGAGCTACCGTCAGCGGTTGCCAGCCTGCCATCCGGCGTCGTGGCACATCCGGATCCTGAATCGGGCCCGTGGGTTGTGCTGGTTGTCCAACCGGTTCTGCCGTCGCGGGTTCAGCCGATGCAGAAGCTTCGGCAGACTGACCAGTTTCGGCAGGCTGAGCGGGCGCGGCAGGAGCCGCAGTAGCTGTCGGTGCTGCTGAATTGGCCACGGCTAGTGGTTCCCACCCGGCCATCCGCCGTCGGGCAACGTTTGGATCCTGGATGGGGCCGTCAGCGGCAGGTGCCGAGCGACCATTGGCTGCGACAACCGGTTCAGCAGCCACCGGTTCTTGGACCGGTGTGGGCTGCGGCGCCGGAGCGGCATGCTCAGTTACGGGTTGAGGTTCAGCTGGGGCGTCAGCGGGCGCTGCTGGCGCGTCCGTATTTTCAACGGCCAGCGGCTGCCATCCGACCATGCGACGTTTCGACATAATAATCAGTTTCGACGAGTTTTGATTTCATCAACAACTTGCGGGACGACCTCGAACAGGTCGCCGACCACACCGAAGTCCGCGACCTCGAAAATCGGGGCGTCTTCGTCCTTATTGATTGCGACAATGGTTTTGGAGGTCTGCATTCCGGCCAGGTGCTGAATCGCCCCGGAGATCCCGACGGCAATGTACAGATCTGGCGATACCGCCACACCGGTCTGGCCGACCTGCAGGTTGTGGGGCACATAGCCGGAGTCGACGGCCGCACGCGAGGCACCGATAGCGGCGTTGAACTGATCCGCCAGGTCCTCGACAATGGTGAAGTTCTCTTCGGAGCCCACACCGCGACCACCCGAGACGACCACGGAGGCGGCAGTCAGTGCCGGACGATCCGAGGAGGCTTCGACTTCTTCAGCCGAAACGATCGTCGCACCAGGACCGGTAGCGACTTCTACCTCGGAGTTGACCACGGCGGGTTCGGCGACGGCTTCGGCGCGTGTATCGATGGTTCCGGGGCGCAGCGTGACAATCATCAGCCCACCTTCAACGGTGGATTCGGTGTTGTAATCGCCACCAAATACTGAGTGGGTTGCCACGGTCTCTTGACCGTCGGCGTCCCAGTACAACCCGGTAGCATCAGAGGCCACCGCGCCCTTTGCGGCAATGGCGATCCGTCCGGCAATCGCCGAATTGACGGGGTTGCGGGCAATCAGCAGCAGTGCGGCACCGTAGTGTTTGACCGCGGCCGCGCCGGCAGCGACCTCGGCGGTACCCAGCTGATCTGCAGGGCCTTCATGGACAAAGATTTCGGTGGCACCGGCAGCACCCAGCTGCTCAATCGTGTCTGCATCCGGAGCCTCGGTGACCACGGCTACCGGATCACCAATAATGGACGCGGCACCCAGTACTTCGGCTGGGTCAGCGTTCGCTACAACGGCAAGCACTTTCGTCATGTGGGGGCTCTCCTTAGATCAAGTGCCGTTCGGCAAGGAAGTCAACAAGTTCAGTGGCAGCGGTCTCGCCCGAGACTTTCTGTCCGGCCTGCTTCGGCGGACGCTCAGCCGCCGAGACCATCACGTTGCGCACATAAGCGGCCTCGGGTCCGGCTGCCAAGCCCAGATCGGCCAGCGAAGTGTTCGCGATTTCTTTCTTCTTCGCCTCACGAATGGCCTTGAAGTTCGGCAGTTTCGGCTCGCCGGCCTTTTCGGTCAAGGAGACCACCGCCGGGGTCGCAGCCGATAAGGTCAATTTTTCGGTTTCGGTGTTCGTCACGGCCGTGACGGTCCCGTCGGCGACCTCGATCGAATCCGCACCCACGATATGTGGGCGTTCCAAGATTTCTGCCATCATGGCCGGGACCATCGCGCCACCACCGTCGGTGGATTCCGCGCCGGTCAGAATCAGATCGGCGTCCTTGGCCGCTGCGGCCAGCACACGGGCAGTTTGCACCATGTCCGAACCCGCCAGGGCGTCGTCGGTGATATGCACGGCACGATCAGCGGCCAGCGCTAGCACTTTCCGAATCGCTTTATCGGCGTTAGCAGGTCCCATGGTCACAGACACGACCTCAGTTGCGATGCCATCCTTTTTCAGATCGGCGGCAACCGCGCACACGCGTTCATCGATTTCGTCGACGACATTATCCGACGCCTCGCGGGCCAACATGCCCGTATCTAACGCGATCTGGCGCTTCTCATAGGTGTCTGGCACCTGCTTCACTAGCACTACGACTTTCATATCCACCTCATAGTGACGACGTTCACTCGGACTGTATGGTTGTACAATATACCGTACAATCTAGACATCCTGTAGATTCCAAGGTTACTTTAATCTGTGACCTCAAACACCATACCGCAAAAAGGTGGAGCCGCATGTCGACAGCCGATCTGAGTAGTGATTTGACCGCCAAAGCCCGCATCCGCCAGGTGGCGCTGGAGTTATTCGCGCTCAATGGCGCTGATGCGACGTCCATGCGGGCCATTTCATCGCGTGCCGGGGTCACCGTCGGGCTGATCACCCACCATTTCGGTACCAAGGCCGGACTCATTCAGGCCGTCGAAGACGATTTACTCAACGGCATTCAAAAAGCCATCGAGTATAAAGAAACCGATCCCACCGACGACGGGGTGGTCAAGAAGCTCGATCAGCGACTGCTCGACCACATCGACGAAAACCCGCTGGTGGCCGCTTATCTCCGTCGCATGATGCTCATCGAAGGTAATGGTGAAGGGTCGGATCTGACCGAACGGTTTACGCGCATGGCGCTGCGCCAGATTAAAGACTTGCGTCGCCACGGTATTGCCTCGACGTCTCGTGAGGCGGAAGATCAGGTCATGCAAGTAATGCTTGTCCAGTTAGGGCAAGTGCTCATGCAACCCTTCGTCGATCAGATCGCCGGATACTTACAGCGCGATCCCGAGCAGTACCGCCTGAGCTTACGTAAAACAAAAAGCTAGCCTCCTGATTAAACACGGTCGAAACCGCTGCGGCGGAGCGGGCCTGTGACGCACAATGATCGAACAGTCCAAATCCGCACAGCGGAGCTTTGTTAGAGGAGCTGAATCGATCATGAAACTATCCCCAGCATCTGAAGCCGTGGTGAAAGAAACCGCCCCCGTCGTCGCAGAAATCGCCGATGACGCGACCGTGTTGTTCTATCGGGACATGTTTAAGGCCCACCCGGAGCTGCTCAACGTATTTAATCAAGCCAACCAGGCGATCGGTGAACAGCCCAAGGCCCTGGCAGCCTCCGTCGTGGCGTTTGCAGTCCACCTGATTGATCCGGACGCCCCCGACTTCACCCCGGTGATGCAACGTATCGCGCATAAGCACGTGTCGCTGGGCATTACGGCGTCCCAGTATCTGATCGTCGGCCATTACCTGTTGGGTGCGGTGGCCAAGGTTCTGGGCGACGCAGCGACCCCGGAAATCGCGTCGGCTTGGGACGAGGTCTACTGGCTGTTTGCGACCGCGCTGATTGCCGAAGAGGCCAAACTGTACGCCGAGGCCGGCACTGACCCGTCGGTTCCCTACCGCAAGTACCGAGTGGTTGAGCGGTTCGAAGAAGCCGACGAAATTTTTTCGCTGTTGTTGGCACCGGTGTCCGGGCAGGTGCCAAGCCACTACACGGGCCAATACGTATCCATCTCGGTCGAGCTGCCCGATGGATATCGCCAGCCGCGGCAATACACGATTTCATCGGGTCCGCGCGGCGACTCGTTGCGGGTGACGATTAAACGCGTCCGCGGCGCCAATGGTGCTCCCGACGGCCGGGTATCGGGTTGGTTATACGAGCATGCCACGCCCGGCACGATCCTGGACGTGTCGCAACCAGCAGGCGATGTGATCCTGCAGGATTCGGACAAACCGTTGGTCTTGGTTTCCGCGGGAATTGGCATTACCCCCGTCGCGGCGATCATGGAGGACCTGTCGCGGCGTCAACCGGATCGCATGGTTCGGTTATTCCACGCCGATAAGACCCATGCGCACCACGCGCTGTATGCCGGGTTGCGCCGTCAGGTCTTGGCCATGTCCGATGCAAAAGCACAGACCTGGTATGAGGAAGGCGCCGAAGAGGCCCCGACCCTTCACCCGGCCCGGTCTGGGTTCATGGATCTGTCGGATGTCGAGCTGCCCGCTGATGCCGAAGTGTTCATGTGCGGTCCGTTACCGTTTATGCAAATGGCACGTAAGACGCTCATGGATCAGGGTGTCCCGTCAGAAGCAATTCACTACGAGGTCTTCGGCCCGGATATGTGGGCTCAGCAGCCGGCCTAAAGCTCGCATTCGGAGTCATCTCCGGTGACCCGCTGTTGCGCGGCGAGCGCGAAGGCTGCCAGCTCGGCGTCGGTGCGATTGGCATCGACGCCGAGCTGTTGCGGTTCCGCGGGTTCGGCGTCGTCGGCGCCCAGCACCAAGAGGCAACTGTGTGCGGTCGTGAAGGGGTGCAGACGACGCAGCTTCAGCGGTCCGTCGACCTGATCAAGTTGTTGCCGGACAAGTTTGGCATGCACCGAACACACGGCGGGGCGGTCTGCTTCCAGCAGTTCCTGATAGACGCACGGCCGCACACCCACGGTGAGTTCGTCGGGGTTGATGACCGGGTCCATCCCGGCGTCGTCGAGGTGTTCATACAGGACATCGAGTTGGTGCAGGGCATCGTCGCCGAGGTTCTGGCCGTGGTCGAGTTCGGGACTGATCCGTCGCAGCAGTTCGCCGCGCGCATTCGCCTCGGCCGCACGTTCACGCGCGGGCTGGCTTTGGTCCGGGTCTTCAACCGGGAAGTATTGCATAGGCGGCCGACCGCGGCGTCCGGTATCGACGGGCACACGGTGCAACAGTCCCTCGTCTTCGAGCACTCGAAGGTGATCGCGGGCGGTGTTGACGTGAATGTCAGCGGCCGCTGCGAGGGATTTGAGGTCTTGGCCGGGTTGCCGCTGTACAGCGTGCAGCAGTTTGAGCCTGCTGGATTCTGTCAGGCCCCGGTAATCGGTGACTCGGCGAGGCATACCGGCATCATAGGCACAGCGGTGAAGTTACCGGCCAGTTACTTCGCGACGGGGTGATCCCCTTACTTTGCGACCTGACGGGTTATCCGCCTCGCCCGAAGAATCCGGCGGCCAACATCGACCAATATTAGCGCGGCGATGGCCAGGAGCACCCAGGCGGCCCACGTCCGAGCGTTCGGCGCTGACGAGGAACCTGACACCCACAAAGAGCAGAAGTAAGAACCCGATCACTTCGCCAAGTATGTAAAAGTAGCCCCATTCGGTCGCGGCTTTGCCACGGCTGGGCTCCTGCGGCGATTTTGTGTTGTCATGTGGAGTCATGCTCATTGCGGGTCTCCTTTAAGCAGAGCATCGCTTGGGTCCACGCTAATTGGTTGAGAACCTAAAGTGAATAGCAACCCACAAATAGCGCGTCCGGGTATGCTCTGCAAGCTAGCTGCTAGGAGGTGTCGCGCCGAATCGGGCCTGCGATATGGTCTGGTATCGCGGGGCAGTATTTCCGGCACCACTCTTAAGTAATTGTGCACAATCCACGCGCCAGCTCAGTGGCTCATCCAGGACGTGCCCGACGAATGGATCGGTGTTTCGCGGGGGTACCGGGCGCACGCGTCCGAGGGTCACGTGGCCATAAAACGGACGCCGGCCAACGCGACGATCAGACGACAGGTGACCCAGCTCGGTCGCGAAGGTGGCCCCGGCGTGTTCGGCTCCGGTGGCCGCCACGGCTACACTATTGCGGCCCAACCAGTGCGTCGGACCACCCAGTGTCATCGTCATCGGTGGTAATTGGGACGCGACCCGGCGCATTTCGGTGGTCAGATAGTCTTCGCTTTGCTGCGTGGGGCCGATATAGAGCAGCGTGCAGTGCAGGTCCTCGGGGGCAGTCCAGGAGATCGAATAGTTGTGCCCGTTAGGCAGGCGCTCGCTGATGGTCGCTCGGAAAGTCATCAGACGCTGCTGGATGGGCGGCGGGAGCGTGAGGCCGATGAAGTAGCGTGGCATAGCACAGGCGCGGTCAGGCGGGTTTTTGGGCCCAGTGGATGGCCATCGTGCCGAACATATAGGACCGATACCCGGTGGCAACGAAACCGGCTTCTTGCATCATCGCCTCGATACGGTCGGCGGTGTGGAAGGCCCGCGAGGTTCGCGATAAGTATTCGTATGCGTCCGGGGTGCCGGTGATCGCCTTGGCCACCTGCGGCACAACGTATTTGATGTAGGCGGTGGAAAACGGTTTGATGACGTTGCGCGGTGCCGGTGACATCTCCAAACAGCTCATCGTTCCGCCTGGCTTTAACACGCGATACTGTTCAGTAAGCGTCGCCGCGATGTCACTGACATTACGCAGCAGGTAGCCGTGCGTGACGGCGTCGAACGTCTCGTCATCGTATGGGAGCGCCATTGCGTCACCCGTACGCCACGTGATGTTTTCGCCCCCGGGACGACGACGCGCCACCTCAAGCATTTCGGTGGAAATATCGAGCCCATGGACCTCCGCGCCATACCGTTGGTTCGCGGCTTCGAAGGCCAGATCGCCGGTACCCGTGGCGACGTCTAAGACCTTGGGGGCCGGACCGAGTTGCACGGCGTCGATGGTATCCCGAATGAATCGGGGTTCTTGTCCCCAGGTCATGACCAGATTCATCAGGTCATACCGGTCGGCGATTCGGTCAAACATCTCGGCCACGGTGGCACCGTGGGTGTCTAGGGCTGCATGATGGGTCGTCACCTTGCTAAGCCTAACACCCACGGCGTGGCCGGAATTTTTACTCTTCGATGATGCCGTAGACCGTCAGCGTGGCACGGCCCAGGGTCTTGCCGAAGCGGTTGAACCCGAAGAACGCATTCGAAGCGTCTGCTGGGATATCGAGTTTTTCCACACTGAGGGCGTGGATGGTGATGTTATATCGGTGGGCGCCGTGACCAGCAGGTGGTGCCGCACCGATAAAGCCCCAGTCCCCGCCGTCGTGTTTGAGTTGGAAGGCGCCTTCTGGCAGGCCCGAACCATCTGGTTTGCCGGCATTTTCGGCCAGTTCGGTGACATCGGCGGGAATGTTGCCGACCGACCAGTGCCAGAATCCGGAACCGGTTGGGGCGTCTGGGTCAAAGATCGTCACGGCGTACGACTTCGTACCTTCTGGGGCGCCAGACCAGGACAGATGCGGCGAAATATCCTGACCGCCGGGCACACCCATGGCGCCTGAGTACTGGGCAAGTGGCCATTCTTCGCCGTGGGTGACGGTATTTGAGGTCACCGAGAATTCAACGGCTTCTTCGAGGCGGGCGAATTTGTCATTCCCGATACGGGCGAGTTCATCAATATCGACCATGTTTACTCCTTATGCATTGAGTGAGCGTGGGATACATCTTCAGCCTAACGGACGGTCACAGCAAAGAACCGGGTCGGCATCCTGCCGGCCCGGTTCTCTGATCATCTATCGACGTTAGTTGTTCGTCAGCCCTTCGCCAAAGCCTTTGGCTTTATCCTTGGCGTCGTTGACGCTCTCTTTGGCTTTGCCTTTGAGCTGTTCGCTTTTCCCTTCGCCTTCGGTCTTGGCGTCACCGGTAACTTTACCTGCGCCTTCTTTGACCTTGCCGGACACTTTGTCTTTCATGGACTCGGCTTTTTCATTGAATCCCATATGTTCACCTCGGGTTTCATCGGGAACAGGTTCGTTAACGACGCTAACCGCCACCAACCGGAATGTCACGCGATTTCAGTGAACTTTGAGCCAACTATCAGTCAGTACTGATCTGCTCGTCGATGGTCGCGTTGAACTCGACGATACGTTCGATGGCCCGTTCGACCGCATCGTATCCGGCCGCAAACGAAATCCGAATGAACTGGTCTCCGGAGATCCCGTCGAAGTCGACCCCGGGGATGACGGCGACGTGGGCGCGCTGCAGCATGTCGGCCGCATAGTCAACCGTGTTGCCGTAGTGGGCCAGAATCTTTTCGGCTGGCTGGGCATAGTAATAGAACGCCCCGTCCGCCGGTGCCGCATTGCGCCAACCCAACCGGTCGAGGTTATCCAGCACCAATTGGCGGGTCCGGGCAAACTCAGCAACCTCGGCGTCAGATTCGGCATAGGCCTCGTCACTGAACGCCTCAATGGCCGCGTACTGTCCGGCGGCCGGTGGACACAATGAGATCGATCCGGCCAGTCCCGACACCGCGGGTGCTAAGTCATCGGGCATCAGCATCCAGCCCAAGCGCCACCCGGGCATCCCCCAGTATTTGGAAAACGACGAAATGACGATTGCGTTGCGATCATATTCCCAGGCCGAGGTCCCCCGGTCGTCTCCGTACGTGATGCCGTGGTAGATCTCATCGGAGACCAGGCGAACACCATTATCGGCGCACCAAGTGGTCAGTTGCCGCATGTCTTCTCGCGTGACCATTGTGCCGGTGGGATTGTTTGGTGACGCCAGGATCAGCCCGTCGAGGGGATGCTCCGCGTGGAAGGCAGCCAGGCGGTCGACGTCGAATCGGAAGTTGGTGTCCAATCCGGCCGGCAAATCGACAACTTCTACGTCTAGGGCCCGCAGGATATTGCGGTAGGCCGGATAGCCGGGTCGGGCCAGTCCCACCCGGTCGCCCACGTCAAAGGCTGCGATAAAACTCGACACGAAAGCGCCCGATGATCCGGTCATCACCGCGACCGATTCGTAGTCGATGTCCAGGTCGTACCAGCGACGGTAATGCCGGGCGATGGCTTCACGCAGCTTTTGGGTGCCCAATGAGGGGGTGTAATTGAAGATCGGAGTATCTTGATTGTGTAATCGTGCCGCTTCTCGGTTGACGGCCGCTGGCGCTCCCCCACTGGGCTCACCGGCGCCAAGCGAAATGACGTCCAAGCCTTGGGCCTTCATCGCATCGACATCACCGACGATGTCCATGACTTGGAATCTGGAAACTGCTGACCGACGGCTGGGAGAAAATTTTGGTGCTGCCATGTCACCAGTATGCCAAACCGCAACCGGGGCGGGGAATGGTCAGAACCCACCGTCTGAGGGCGCCATATTGGCAAACCGTGAGTAGTGGCCTTGGAACGCCAGTTCAATGGTTTTTGTTGGACCGTTACGGTGTTTGGCGACAATCAGGTCGGCTTCGCCGGCGCGCGGTGATTCCTTGTCGTACATATCTTCGCGGTGTAACAGAATAACCATGTCGGCGTCCTGTTCGATCGAACCAGATTCACGCAAGTCTGAGACCTGTGGGCGCTTATCGGTACGTTGCTCGGAACCGCGGTTTAGCTGCGACAAGGCGACCACGGGTACTTCCAGTTCTTTGGCGAGCAGTTTGAGTGCACGTGAGAATTCCGCGACCTCTTGCTGGCGGGATTCCACACGTTTACCGGAGCTCATCAATTGCAGGTAGTCCAGCACGACCATCTTCAAATTGTGCTGTTGCTTGAGTCGACGGCACTTGGCGCGGATTTCCATCATTGACATGTTTGGTGAATCGTCGATGAAAAATGGTGCTTCGTTGAGTTTTTGCAGGGTCAGGGCCATCTTGCGCCACTGGCCTTCATCGAGTGTGCCTTTCCGAAGATCTTGCAGAGAGATCGTCGCCTCCGCGGATAATAATCGCATCGCGATTTCGGTCTTCGACATCTCAAGTGAGAAGAACGCAGTGGTCATGCCATGGCCGATGGCCGCCGACCGCGCAAAGTCCAATCCCATGGTCGATTTCCCAACACCCGGGCGGGCGGCGATAACGATCATCTGGCCGCCATGAAGCCCCTGAGTGAGGTCATCGAACTCCTCGAAGTTTGTCGGCACCCCGGACATGCCGTCGCCGGTTGTGGAAGCTGCTTCGATTTCGTCGATGGTTTCGGCCAGGATGTCACCCAGTACGACGTAGTCATCGCCCGTGCGGTTCTCTCCGACCTTATAAATCTCGGCTTGGGCTTCGTTGACGATATCTTCGACTTCACCGTCTGCGCTGTAGCCCATCTGGGAAATCTTGGCGCCGACGGTGACGATGCGTCGCAGAATAGCTTTCTCTGCCACGATCTCGGCGTAAAACGATGCGTTGACGGCAGTTGGAACAGCTTGCACCAGTGTGTGGATTTCGGCCGCTCCCCCAGCGCGCGAAAGTTCCTTGCGTCGATCCAGCATCGAGGTCACGGTGATCGCGTCGGCGGGTTCACCTGCTGCAAAGAGGTCTGTGATGGCCGTGTAGATGAGCTCATGTCCCGGAGAATAAAAGTCATTGGGGCGCAGAATTTCCGAAACTTCGGCGATAGCGTCGGTGGAAAGCATCATCGCACCCAGAACTGAGCGCTCCGCGTCAAGATCTTGCGGAGGAGTTCTCGTGTGCGATGACACTCCGTTGGCAGTTTCCATTGCATTAAAGTTTGCCATTGTTTTCGAAAAAGTGCCCCTCCCCTATCCCGGCAGCAGAATGCCACAAAATTTGAGCTCGTAGAACGGCCGATGCACGCATAATTTCTATGCCAATACCGGCCGCTACGAGCTAGTACCCGATGACGATACTCCGGGAAATGTTCGGTATCAACTGTGGATAAGTCGCCGAATGTGGATAACTTGTGGATTACTTTGCACATGTTGTGCACAAGCTGTGGAGCGACGGTGGAATACTTATACACACTATCCACAAACCCATGTCTGACAAGGGTATTTACTGCCCACAGCCTGTGGATTCAGCATTTTTTACCCCTATTTTTGTCGATTTGACAACCTGGATTCAAACTAGTTTTTACTTTGTGCACATCTTTACCACAAGTTATCCACAGGTTATGCACAAGCTGTGGGTAAACTACACTCGTGTCATTCCGCAGTGGTTCGGCATAAACTCCGGCATGTCGTCAAGACGTGAAATTAAGGGGTAAAAAGTGCCAGAATTTCAAGTTAAATTTTTGGGGGACCGAAAACGATGCTTCTGGCTGGCCTAGCGCGACCAAAACATAGTTCTGCAAAAGTGAAACACTGGAATATGGCGTAAATTAAATCTGTGGATATTGTTCACCAATTCGACACACTCAGAAACGTGAGCATGCTCACACTTGAATCTATAGAACGATATCAGCTATTCGCGGTGTGTTCACACAGTGTTCGGCCTTAGGTCGAAAAACGTCGGTTCCGCGGTGGCCGGTGGCCTGAAGTCGTCGCCGTCCGGTCAGAGGTCCGACAAAGATGCACGCCATTCAAATCCAAGCGATGGTTTTTAGGCAATAAACCTGCTATGGGCACGCACCTCGGGCGTACCGAGGACCCTGAGTGCCCGGCTATAGCGCGTCCCGCGTGTCGACTTTCAGACTCGGCACTAAGCCATCACAGCAGACAATAACGGAAGGCGTAATGAGCAAATTACGGATTCACGTGCAAAGTTGCACGTGTGTAATTATTCACAAATGTGGAAATGCCTGTGGATAAGTCTTAGTTTGAGTAGTTTCGCTCACCAAAGATCGCCGTACCGACGCGTATGACAGTTGCGCCTTCTTCGATAGCAATTTGATAATCGTTGGTCATGCCCATTGACAGTCCGCCTTCACCGATCAATTCTGGCCGACGCTCGCGCAGGTCGTTCCGCAACCGGCGGAGCACCGAGAAGTTTTGCCGGATCACGTCTTCGTCGCTGGTGTGCACAGCCATCGTCATAAGACCCTTGACGTTCAGTTCCCTGAATTCCAGCAGTTGCTCTAAGAACTCTTCGACTTCCCCGGGGGTTAGACCGGACTTGGTTTCTTCGCCCGACACGTTGACCTGTACATATACATCGAGCGTGCGACCGTGCTCTTGCAGTTGTGTATTGAGCCGCCGTGCGATGCGAATCCGATCTAGGGCCTGGAATTCATGGGCGAACTGCGCCACGTCGCGGGTCTTATTCGACTGTAACGGCCCGATGATGACCCAGTGGGCGTCAAGATCGGCCATGGCTTGGGCCTTGTCCTGGGCTTCTTGGACTGTATTTTCCCCAAACTGAGTCACACCAGCAGCATGAGCGATGCGAAGTCGTTCCGCAGGGACCGTTTTGGATACGGGCAAGAGTCGAACGTCTTGGGGATCTCGCTCTGCACGAGCAGCTGCGGCAGCAATATTCGTGTAGACCTCGTCAAGTGCTTGACGGAATTCATCTTCAGTCGCGGCGATGCGTGGCGCGTTCTCAGGCGTGGACATGACCAAAATGTAACATAGAGACAGTTATTCGAGCTTTGAGCTCCGTCACGACGGGATGGTGGAGGAAATATAGTGCCGCAGTCTGCCGCGATCGCCGAGCCGGTCGCATCGATCGGAGCCAGTACTGCGGCAGAGATTGCCGAAGCGGTGCGTGATCTGGTGGATACCGGTCAGTTAGCACCTGGGGCTAGTTTGCCGTCCGTCCGGGCATTTGCGGAGCATCTTTCTGTGAATCGCAATACCGTGGTGGCCGCCTACGGGCTTCTGGTCCAGGCCGGCGTTGCAGTTACGCGGGGACGGGCCGGAACTCGGATTGTGGATTCGCAGCCACTCCCCCAAGAAGGTTTTACCCATGCACCGGGCCTGATCGATATCGCCTCAGGCAATCCCGATCCGGATCTGCTGCCGGATGCCACAAAAGCGCTCAATCAGCTGACGGCAGATGAACCGGTACTTTACGGTCAGCCTGTCATTGATCCGGATCTTGCTCACTGGGCACGCGAGGTTTTTGCCACCGACCTGGGCGAGGCCGAATTGACGGTCACCGCCGGATCGGCAGATGCCGTCCAAAGGTTGCTTGCCGACTCGTTGACCATTGGAGACGCCGTCGGATTTGAGCAACCGTGTTTTCTTACAACACTGCAGACCGCCCAGGCGGCTGGATACCGACCGGTTCCCATGCCGGTTGATGATGAAGGGCTCACCGTCGAGGGGTTGCGCGCTGCACTCGAGGAAGGCATCAGAGCGCTCGTAGTGACCCCCCGCGCTCAAAACCCTACGGGCGCAGTTTTATCGGCTTCACGGGCCGAGGGACTGAAAGCCTTACTGCAGCAGTATCCACACGTGCTCATCGTCGAAGATGACCACTTCTGGCAAGTTTCCGGTCACCCGTACCGATCTATCATCCCGGCGGAGCACCCGCGCTGGGCGCTGGTTCGTTCGGTGTCGAAATCTCTCGGACCGGATTTACGCATCGGGATTGTGGGCTCTGACCGTCTCACGGCAGCACGACTGGCTGGGCACATCCGTTCCGGGGCGATGTGGATTTCGCATCTGCTGCAGCGGCTCACGTATTTGCTTGCTTCGCACCCGGAGACCCCTGCACAACTGGCGCACGCTTCGGCCGAATATACCCGGGCGAACGCCGAACTGGTCGATTTGTTGACCGCAAAGAACATTGCAGCAACCTCCGCCGATGGGGTGAATGTCTGGATCAATCTACAAACCCCAGCTGCCCCGGTTGTCGAGGCGCTGGAAGAACACGGTTGGCTAGTTCGTGATGGTGCGGAATTTTCGCTCGATGATACCGATGACGCTATGAATCATATTCGAGTGACCATCCACCAGTTGAACAAAGGGCAGCGCGATCGCTTCGTTGCGGACCTGGTAACAGTGTTGAACCAATGAGTCCGGCCTTGTCAGAAAAGTTTTCTTCGCGGATTAGGTAATCGGGGTCGCACCGGATACAGTAGAACACGGTATTCAGGTCGCTGAGTTGTTCCCCTTGCGAGTTTCGCACTGTAAGATGATCAGCGGACAAGGTCACCAAAGACTTTGATCTGGATAACCCCCCGGTTCGTCCGGGATTGTACGATTATTGAACGAATTGGGATTTCATCTCCACTATTGCATTACTTTCCTCACCGCGAATCTCGCCGTGTTGCACTCCGTCGCTGATCATAGCTTTGCGTGAAGCTTCCGCTCTCTACTGATCCCGATCTCTCGCTTTCCCCTTTACCCTCGAACAACCGCGTGTTGTCATACCTTTAATAACGCGCCGGGCACAGCAGTGCCCCACAAATTCCGCGTTGACGCTGTCATTGCGGGTACAAGGATCACACCGGTGGTCCAGAACTAAGAAATAAGGAATATCGTTATGGCCACAGGCACAGTAAAATGGTTCAACTCCGATAAGGGCTACGGCTTCATCGCTCCAGATGATGGCTCCGCCGATGTATTCGCTCACTTCTCTGCTATCGAAGGTACCGGTCACCGGAACCTCGAAGAAGATCAGAAGGTAGAATTCGACATCGAGCAGGGCCAGAAGGGCCCTCAGGCGTCGAACATTCGCGGCCTCTAAGCTTTTATAGCTTTAACGACGGGTTATTCCGCGCTACCAAAGGTAGTGTCGGAAAGCCCGTCGTTTTTTCGTTTTCCGAAGCTCGAGTCCACCCTAAACTGCTTTCCAACTGAGCAAGCCTAAATGATGAGACAACCTAACACTGGGCAAGCACGCCATTACCCAAACAATATCGGAGGGCACCCGGCACCTGCGGGTCGATGGGCATGTGATCCTGAGAGACTAAAGTTGCTCAGTCAAAGAATTTGAAGACTGCATAACCAACGATACCCATACGCATTTACGCGTCTATAACCATCTCATCATCCCAGATGCACTCTCCGGGCAGTATACGATGGGCCAAACCGTATGCAGCTGCCACACGAGATCCCGTGTGGCAGCCAAGCGCAGTTTCGCGTCATACCGGTGACGGTTTCTTGGGCCTAGGCACCACGATGGCCACCTTACTCAGCCCAACGCGGCCAAGATCTCATTTGTTATAGTCAGGCTGCCCAGGGACACAGAGGAATATCTGGCCTAACTGTGCTCGTGCCTGGGTACCTATTTGGAGTTTTAAGACACCGCACTGGTCAGGTGCTGGATCACCTCCGAGCACACCAATTCGGAATCAGTCAGCCATTGTTTGCCGCCCCGTCCAGCCGTAAATCGTAGGTCGGGACCATTTTGGCGGTAGCAAAGACTTGACAGGCCTTAACAAGCGTCCTGGCCGAGGCGGCAAAAATTGTCCAAGGGCGGACGCCTCACTGCACCTCAATAGCAACGATTAATTACGTTTCAGGCGGCAGAAAGCTGGACCGCTTGCACCACTTCGATAGCGCGAATCTTCCACGCTCGAGGGTTCTGGTGTCGGGGATTTGACTTCACATCTGGCGGTGGCCGCTTATGCAAATCTTGGCCGGGTAACACCGCGGGGGTGTGCACCGTGTAATAATGTCCGGTTGGTGTGCGAACACGGAGAAAATCAGCATTACCGCGATGCTGCCAACCGGTATTTTCCTTCGTCTGATTACAGCGGACACAAAGCCCCGAGGAATTCTGATAGCTGGTTGGGCCACCCTGGTGATGGGGTTTTATGTGATCGGCATCTTGAACGGATGATTCACAATACGGAGTGCGGCAAATATCGTCACGAAGAAAGATCATCTGCCGAAGTCTTGGAGGAAACGCTTTGGCCCGTGACTCAAGACCTACCAGTTGGTTACTTTTTGGATGGGTAAAGACTCGTCTGAGGTAGACCATTGCTTCTGGGTCGGCCAACCATTTCCGAGCAACTGCCGCCGGGATTGGTCCGTGGCCGGTTAGCCATGCAGGTGTCTCGTCGTGATTGAATAACGCTGCGTCGCTCATAAGGAGTTGCACTTCAGCTGGGACAGCTGGTGCAGTGGCCTGGCCAGTTACGCGCTCGACCAACAAATCGGCCATGATCTGATCTCGCGTTCGCGGGGTTTCATTCGGATCATTGGGATGGCTTGTCTTGCCGGTCCCTACCATCGTGGTGGCGTCTCGACGCAGGGCAGCGAACAAACCGACGGCCTGCTGCATCGGTAACATTGCTCTGAGACACGCCATGCCTTCGGGTTGCGGACGCAGTGAAACATGTCGCTCGGATTCGGCCACAGCAAGACGTTCAACGGCACCGGCTGGGTCGAGCCGTTGTGCGTGTGCTCGGGCCACTGAAGCAAGTTTTCGTGGGCCGTGGGTTGCTATGACGTCAATAAGGAGCAGGTCGACTTCTTGACGATGCGCAGGGGATAACCAAGCCGTTTCGCGTTCAACCGCTTGAGCATGTTCTTCTCGAATGCGGCCCGTCTGCAGGGCGTGGAAGGTATGTGGCAGATCCTGAGTTAAGGCCCGCGCTAATCGCAGATGCTGTGCGCCCCGAGTGGGCGATTCACGGCGAGCCAGCGCAATCTCAGAGCCGAGACCCTTTCCGCGGCGGTCCCGAGCCACCCCTCGTTCGGTTTCTTCCTGCAGCCTGAGTTGTTCAAGGACTGCGGCTTCGCGGGCTTGGGCTGCTTCACATGCGGCTTTGACTTTTTCTAGCGCTTGAATCCGATCGATAGCTTCAGCCTGATTTTTCGCAGCATCCTGCATCGCCAGCGCTTCACTGAGTGCTGTCATGTCTGAAGCCGCAGGGGCTGGAGTCGAAGTCATGTCTTTAGCGTAGCCAAGGGCAGGGACACAATATGCGCCCATTCTTACACTGTGGAAACTCAGCTCTTTCTCCACAATTGACCCAGCCGTCTTGACTCTGACTGAAGGATTTGGTGGCGGCCAACTTTGGCGTTAAACACCACTGGGCGGACCCTCACTTGGAGGAGCCGCCCAGTGGTTCGACTTGAAGTTGGTTACTTCTTCGGTGCTGGAATGACCGAAACGCGTGCTTCTGCCAGAACGTCTTCGTGCAGACGGATCTGGATTGGGTAAGTACCTAGAGCGCGGATGTCACCGGCACCAATGATGGAACGACGCTCGACGTCGCCCTTACCAGCTTCCTGAATCGCTTCAGCAATGGCCTTGGTGGTCACGGAACCGAACAGACGGCCGTTGTCGCCGGCCTGCATCTGGATTCGGATTGGTTCCTCAGCCAGTGTTGCAGCCTGTTCCTGTGCTGCCTCAAGTGAGCGTGCTGAACGAGCAGCACTGGTTTGACGCAGTTGCTCAACTTCTTGCTCTGCACCACGGGTCCAACGGACGGCTTCGCCGCGTGGAATTAGGTAGTTGCGAGCGTATCCGTTGCGTACTTCTACGACGTCGCCGGCCGAACCGAGGTTCGGGATCTCTTGGGTCAAAATGATTTTTTGATTCGCCATGATGTTTCTCCCTTGATCAGCGTTTAGCGGCCGGAACCGGAGTACGGCAGCAGAGCCATTTCGCGGGCGTTCTTGATTGCCTGGGCGATCTTGCGCTGCTGTTGGACGGTCACACCGGTAACGCGGCGTGCACGAATTTTGCCGCGATCGGAGATGAATTTACGCAGTAATGCGACATCTTTGTAGTCGATGTAGTCGATTTCCGCGGTTTTCAGCGGATTCGGTTTTGGTTTCGGCTTGCGAACTTCTGCCTTCGCCATCTTGGTGCTCCTTTATAGCTATAACCTGGAGCCCGCCGGGCCGGCGGGATGGTCATGAATGAATAAATACGTGTTTTAGAACGGTGGGGGTGAGTCGTTACCTTGATCCCACGATGATCCACCGCCACCCCACGGGTCGTTGGTCGGTGCTGCTTGGCCACCGCCTGGGCTGCCCCAGCCGCCTCCGGCAGGTGCACCCCCGCCCCAGCCTCCGCCACCTTGCTGGCCACCGCCACCAAATCCGCCGCCACCGGAACGTGGTGTGCGGTTGACCTGTGCGGTCGCCCAGCGCAGTGTTGGGCCGATTTCGTCGACTTCGAGTTCCCAGTTGGTGCGTTGTTCGCCCTCTTTGGTTTCGAATGACCGAGCTTTGAGCCGACCGTATGCGATGACTCGCGTCCCTTTAGTCAGGGTTTCTGCTACGTTCTCAGCGGCTTCACGCCAAATAGACGCACGAATCCACATGGTCTCGTCGTCGACCCATTGACCAGACTCCCGGTTGAAAGTTCTGGGTGTCTGAGCAATCGTGAAGTTCGCAACCGCGTGTCCCCCTGCGGTAAATCGCAGCTCAGGGTCACCTGCCAGGTTGCCGACCACAGTGATATACGGTTCTCCGGCCATGAAGCGCTCCTAATGCAGTAACAGGTTGGTGGTTCTAAAACTTAGAGAGTGATTTTCTGATCTTCTGGACGGATGATCTTGGTGCGCATCACAGTCTCGTTGAGACCGAGTTGACGATCCAGTTCCTGAGCCTGTTCAGGAGTAGCAGTGAAGCTCACGACGGCGTAGATTGCCTCGTTTTTCTTCTGGATCTCGTAGGCGAGACGACGACGACCCCAAACATCGAGTTCCTCAACGGTTCCGCCATCCTTGATCACGGTGTCAAGGTATTTACGCAACGTTGGTTCAACGGTACGCTCGTCTACGTCTGGCTCGAGCATCACCATTAGTTCATATGCACGCATGCGAACCCACCTCCTTTGGACTTATGGTCACGGTCCTTCCGTGACAGGAGGTTCTTAGTGCAAGCATCCCGACTCGTCTGGAGCCAGGACGCAACCTCGCCATTATAGCGGAGACTGGCCCAAAACTAAACCTGTCTCCGCTTTCGTAGCTGGGACAAGATTCTGACGAGAGATGCAACGCTGTATCTCAAGTTGTGCTTGGTCAGTTGGTTGTCGCTGCGCCGTCCTTTTTGATGGTGATCTGCCAGGATGCATCGCCGGTTTCACGAAAGTCGGTGACCTCGTGACCGTCGTCGACCGCCCACTGCGGGATGGTTTCGGTACCTTGGGTGCAATCGAAGTCGATGACCAGGTGCTGGCCCGATTCCAGACTGGCCATCGCGTCCTTGGCCTCGAGTAACGGAAACGGGCAGACCGCGCCCAGCGAGTCCAGCGCATAGTAGCCGTTGCCCAGATGCTGCGCCTTGTGGTCAGCCGCGGATTGCAGGGTCACCAAACCGGTGGCAACCTGCATGCCACCGAAGGCTGGGGCCTGGGTCGCAGTGTTGCCCAACGGCATCGTTTGGCCGGTGGTACCAACTGCGTTGTGGATGCTGTCGTTGGTGGTGTAGGTCTGCGGGGTAGCAGTGGGTTTGGTGCCAGCTGGTTTCAACCAGAATTTGGTGCCCACGCCGATGCCCACGGCAATGAACAACAGCGCGACCCAGCCTTGGAAGCTGAACAGACTGGTCTGCACCATGCCGTTGCCCACGGTGCAGCCGCCCGCTAACGAGGCGCCCACACCCATCATCAAACCCCCGCCGATGGAGCGCACGGCTGTGGTGGCATCTGGCATGCGGATGCGGAATTCACCGGTGGCTTTCGCTGCGATAAAGGCACCCACCAGCAATCCGAGAACTAGCATCACGCCCCAGTCGACGAATGCTTCATCTCCGGTGACGCCGTATTGCAAGGTGTTTGCCGTGGGGCCAGTGATGCCCAGGCCGCTGTTGCGTCCGGTGGCCGCCGACAGTGGCCACGCGATCACCCCGATAATCCCGATCAGGGCACCGGCGGTGTACATCGGCAACGGGCGCTTCCAGCGTGGCTGGTTATCCAATCGCGCAACCTGTGGGCGCTTAGCGTCCTGGGCGCGGAAATGCCAAACCAGCAAGACCGTGCCGAGCGCCAAAACAATCGCGAACCACCACGGTGAGACACCGAAGAACTCCGGAATGGTTGTCAGTCCGGTGTCCCAGCTTTTCATCCAAGTATTGAAATCCGCTAGGGCACCGTTTCTCATGGCTGCAGCCGACAACGCGTACATAGCCAGGGCGATCCACGATCCCACGAGCCCTTCGGCTGAACGGTACCAGGTGCCCGAAGCACAGCCGCCAGCCAAGATGATCCCCAGACCGAAGACAAATCCCCCGACGATCACCGCGGCTGGTGCGAAAGTAGTATGCTCCGGTGCGATGACGCCGGTCGAGGTGAGCGCCGCCAGTCCGAGTGCGTGTACGGCGATGACGATCAGCAACGCCACAAAGGTTCGCCAGGAATTTGCTAGGAAAATGTCGCGAATCATCCCGGTGACGCAGAATCGGCCACGCTGCATGACCACACCCAATAACGCCCCGAGCAGTAAACCAGTAAGAATCATGGAACCTCAGTCTCACAGAAGGCTCTGTTCGGTCTACGCTTCGACCGAATACTTGTAAATTTTGAGTACCTAGCAGCCTAAGTCGCCTGTGATTGGGCGCAACTGAGCGGGACATGAATCTTCATATGACGTCTTGCCAAGCCTCCTGGAAGTAGCCCGAAAAATCGATGTGGTCGGTTTAGTGCTCCTCGAGTAGCTCGGTCACCAGGGCAGCGATGCGGCTGCGCTCGGAGCGGGTCAGTGTCACGTGGCTAAAGAGGGGATTGCCCTTCAGAATTTCGATGACCGCACCAACGCCGTCGTGACGTCCGACTCGCAGGTTGTCTCGTTGTGCGACGTCGTGGGTTAGCACGATCTTGGAATTTTGTCCCATGCGAGACATCACCGTGAGCAGCACGTTTTTCTCCAGGGACTGGGCTTCATCGACGATGACCCACGCGTCGTGGAGGCTGCGTCCGCGGATGTGCGTCAGCGGTAGCACTTCGAGTAGGCCGCGATCCATGATCTCTTCGATGACGTGTTCGCTGACCAGCGCGCCCAGGGTGTCAAAGACGGCTTGGGCCCACGGGTTCATCTTTTCTTCTTCGCTGCCGGGCAGATAGCCGAGCTCTTGGCCCCCAACGGCGTACAGCGGCCGGAAGACGATGATGCGTTTGTGTTCGCGGCGTTCCAGCACCGTTTCGAGTCCCGCACACAGGGCGAGCGCCGACTTCCCCGTTCCGGCGCGTCCACCCAGCGAGACAATGCCGATCTCGCGGTCTAACAGCATGTCGATGGCTAAGCGTTGTTCGGCGGACCGACCGTGGAGACCGAAGACATCTCGGTTGGCGCGAACCACTTCGACGTATTTATGCGAGGTCGCATCCACCTTGACCCGGCCCAGGGCCGATCCTTGGCCGGACGAGATCACTAGTCCGGTGTTGGTGGGCAGCTCGGTCGCGTCGTCGATGTCGATGCGTTCACCGTCGTAGAGCTCAGCAATTTGTTCATCGGTTGCGTCAATCTCGGCCAGTCCTGTCCAGCCCGAATCGGTGACCCATTCATTACGGTACTCGTCGGCGTCGAGCCCCATCGCGGAGGCTTTCAGGCGCATCGGCAGGTCTTTGGAGACGACGGTGATAGCGCGTCCCTCGTCGGCAAAGTTCTTGGCCACGGCCAGGATGCGCGAGTCGTTATCTGCCTGGCGGAATCCGGCGGGCAGGACTTTTTCGGTGATGTGGTTGAGCTCCACGAGCAGATGGCCGCCGTCTTCGTTGAGGGGGACCGGGCGGTTGAGCGTGCCGAGGCGCACCCGAAGCGAGTCGAGCAGTCGCAGTGCTGAGCGAGCGTAGTAGCCAAGTTCGGCGTCGTGGCGTTTCTTTTCGAGTTCGGAGATCACCACAATTGGGATAATGACTTCGTGCTCAGCAAACCGCAGCGGGGCTTTAGGGTCGGATAATAGGACGGACGTATCGAGCACATAAGACTTTTGCGCCACTGTGGAAGCCACTACCGAATGGAGCGCATCGGCCGGGACAGGCGGGGTATGTAACGAGGCCACAGTTTCTCCAAACTAGAACGGCTACGGCGTCACGGCCGCGGCCAGTCCTTACAACGAGTCGCGGATGGGGGATTCTCGGCCGGTCCAAGCGCCGTGCGTGCGGCACAGGGACCGAACCGGCCCCTTCGGTCGCTTCGCATAGACGTTTGGGCCTTCCGGTCAATGTTCTGACACTTCTCAATCTAGGGGGACCAGTGGCGTGAGGGAAGACTCCAAGGGCAAAGCGCGGGTTACGTTTCGGTAAACAGTTTGATGAGTGAGGACGAGTAGCATTGAGCACACGGTGTCGCCACATACCGGAGGTGTCTCATGAGCGGACGCATTGCCGATCGCTTTGTGCGGTTTCCAGTGAATTTCCAAACCTGGCGCAACCTGACGTTTCTGCACTGGGCCTATGATCCGGCCACCGTGCAGGCGTTGGTGCCCGAGGAGCTGACCGTCCAACAGTGGGATGGCGTCACCTGGGTCGGGATCACACCGTTCCACATGACTCGCGTCCAAGGGCCGCTGCATGTGCCCATCCCCGGGTGGGGGAGTTTTCCGGAGCTGAACGTTCGCGTGTATGTGCGCACCGCCGAGGGTCGCGATGGCATCTGGTTTCTTGGCCTGGTGGTGCCGCCCCTGACCTTCGTTGCCGCCGCCGGCAGCCTGGGGTTGCCGTATCACCGATCATCCGCAACGACGACGGTGAGCGGATCTGATTGGCGGTACCGCTTTGGTGCCCCGCACCCGTATCGCTTGCACCCCAACGACGACTGGTTCGACGCCACGGTGACGGTGGCAGCACCGCTGCCTGAGGTT
>Ga0209487_1000720_pt1 | contig 29337 bp, 22 predicted proteins | sample Poulit2012_FD_187524 | JGI IMG/M metagenome (GOLD analysis project Ga0209487, IMG submission 187524) | Agricultural soil microbial communities from Georgia to study Nitrogen management - Poultry litter 2012 (SPAdes) (version 2) | ecosystem: Environmental > Terrestrial > Soil > Agricultural land...
GCGCTCATAGGCCACCAGCGAGACCTTGCTGTCGATGACCAGGTGCTTGCCGTCGGGCAGCCGGACCACCAGGTCGGCCTGACGCCGCCGCCCGCCGGCATCGCGGAAGCTGCTCTGGGTGGTGTAGTGCAGGTCGGCCACCAGCCCGCTGAGCTCCAGGGTGCGCTCCAGCTGCGCCTCGCCCCAGGCGCCGCGAGCGTGGGACTCCCCCTTCAGCGCGGTGGTGAGGTGGTGGGCCTCCGCGCTCATGGCCAGCCCCGCCTCGGCCAGGCGGCGGATTTCCCCGCGCAGATCGGCCTGACCCTGGACGGCAGTGTCGTGGATGGCATTGATCCGCCGCTGGAATCCCTCGATCTGTTCCCGGAAGGGCCGCAGCAGGGCCTCCAGGCCAGCCTGGCTGCTCTGGCTCAGAGCCCGCCCCCGCTCTTCGAAGATCTGGTGGGCCAGGCTGCGAAACTCGGCGCTCAAACTCTCCCTGGCGGATGCCAGCTGGGCCCGCTGTTCCCGATGACTGGCCTCCCGCTCCCTCAGGGTCGTGCGCAGCTGTTGGCACTCCACCTCCAGCTCCTGACAGCGTCGACGCCAGTCCTCCCGCTCTTCTTCCAGGCGGGCCTGGCGTGCGCTCGCCTCGCTTCGCCCCGCCTCGGCGGCCTCACAGCGCGCACTCAGCGCCTCTGCGCGCAGCACTGCCTGCTGGCGCTGGCCATCACAGTCCTCCAGCCGACGGACCAGGCTCCTCTGCCGCGGCCGAACCATCAGCCAGACCAGCAGCCCTCCCAACAGCGGGCCCAGGACCAGGGCACCCGTCCACGATGACCACCCCTGCATGCTTCCCTTCGCCTCCCTTTCATTGCCGTGCCGTCGAGACGACGCTACGCTAGCACACATCCACGACACCGACCCGTGCTTGCTCAGCACGGCCACCGCTGCGAGGCCTTCATGTCAGACAACGCAACGCTCTCCGGGGAACTGTTGAACTGGGCCGGAGAGCTGCTGGGGGGGCCCATCGTCGAGGCCAGACGCCACGATGCCCGCCGCGAAGCCTGGGTGCTGGACGCCGAGACCAGCGCCGGTCGCCAGCGGGGCTTCCTGCGCCTGGACCGGGCGCTGGCAGAGGGTCGCGGCTCACGGCGCAACCTGCGCCGCGAGACCTCCCTGATCCGGGCCCTGGCCCACACCGATGTGCCGGCACAGCGCATTCTTGGCTGGAACTCCCGCCACTGCGCCGCGCTCCAGTCCTGGCTGCCCGGCGAGGCCAACCTGAGCCAGGCTCCCAGCGAGCATCGCCGGCGCATCATGCGGGAATTCATGGAAGTACTGGCCCGGCTGCACCGGGTCGACATTGACGAGCTGGACGTAGCGGACTTCCAGCGCCCGACCAGCGCCCGGGAACAGGCCATGCTGGAACTCGAGGCCATCGAGGAGCCGGCGCTGTTTCCGGTCTCGGCCTGCCGCAGCGATGCCCTCTGTGCCTTCGGCAAGCACTGGCTGGAGCGCCACGCCCCCACGGGGGCCGCCGTCAACGTCCTGGTCCAGGGCGACACCGGGCCGGGCAACTTCATGTTCGACCAGCACGGCATCACCGGCATTATGGACTGGGAGTGGGCCCATTTCGGTGACCCCATGGAAGACCTGGGCAACATCTGGCTGCGGGATTTCCTCAACCCCGCCAGCGACGGGGACCTACGCCCTCTGTTTGACCACTACAGCCGCTGCAGCGGCTTTTCCCTGGATCACTCCCGCATACTCTACTACCGCATCCACCAGCTGGTGCGCTCCGCCATCACCCTCCACTACCTCCACCGCGAACTGGACTGGCGCACTGCCATTCCCCTCAATTTGGGCTACCGCGCCATCATCGAACTGGAGACCTGTGCCGCGATGGCCGAACAGGCCGGCCGACCCCGGCGCACCGTGCCCACCCTGGCTCCCCCACCCCTGACCCGGTCCGTACAACGCAGCCTGGCCCGGCAACTGGAGGGACTGATTGCTCCCCACCTGGAAGATCCCTTCAGCCGCCAGCTGGCCCTGGGACAGAGTGCCGTACTGGACTACCTGGCCCTCCAGGCTCACCACCAGGCCGACCTGACCATGCAGGAGCTAGAAGGGCTGCGCCGACTGCTGGGCGAGCGAATCACCGAAGTGGAATCAGGCCGTGCCGAGCTGCTGGCCCAGCTCCCGGCGCTGTCCGATACCGATGAGCTCCGCGTTCTGGACCATCTCTACGAGCAGGCCCTGAATCAAGCCGCCCTCATGGCCCCGCTGACCCAGCCCTGGCAGGAAGCCCGCTGGGCACGGGTGGAATCGCCCCCTACCCCCCCGCCAGAGGAGCCGGACTATTGACCAGTAGATGGATGAGCTCAGCCCGGGAACCCACGTCGGTCTTGGCAAACATGGAACGCAGGTGTGCACGCATGGTGTTGTGACTGATGTCCAGCTCTTCCTCGATCACCTCAACGGCCAGCCCTGCAGCCAGGGAAGCCGCGATGGTGGCCTCCGCCGGGGTAAAACGAAACAACTGCTGATAGACCGTAGTGTTCTCCGCATAGCTCACTTCGGGGTCATGAATATAGATCAAGATGACTTCTCGAGGGCGATCGGAGATACGGTCGCGAATGCGATGATGCTTGAGCACTAGATAGAGGTCACGCACCCCTGGTAATCGGGGAATGGACAGCGCGCGAACCGGCTCCCGAGGGCCGCCACGGAGTTCCTCCAGCATGGTCTGCAGAGCCTGGGTAGCCGTGGCATGGCTGGCTCGCAGACGACCATGGCGGCGAAGCAACCCGTCGCCCTCGGCGAGAATACGCTCCGCTGTAGTGTTGGCGTAGAGGATGGTGGCCTGGCAATCCACCATCAGAGCTCCCACTGACAATCGCTCCATCGCATCGGCCTGCAAGGCCTCGCTGGTGCGCGTCAGGCTGAGATGGAGGCGCAAACGGATGGCTCGGGCCAGGTGGCCGGCAATACGGTGAAACACCTGCTGTTCTATAGCGCTGTAGGGCGCCGCCAGGATGGAGCGCCCCGAGTGCAGGCTGTAGTGGACACCGTCGATCTCGACGATGCCCATGGACATGGAGCGCAGGACATCGTACTTTTCCAGAAGTCGAAGAAAGCCGAGACTGACCGTCTCACTGCGCCAGTCATCCCAGACCCGCACCTCGCCATCCTCCAGCAGGATTTCCTCGGCCTGATCGGCACCTCGCTCTTCCCAGACCCCAATATCGCTGGCCTCGACTCGACGTCCTGCTGCGAAGTAATAGGTGGCCATGCTGATGCCAGCGTCCCGCGCTTCGATGGCCATGGTATGACAGGGGATCATCTGACGCAGCCGGGCCAGGCAGCGGACCCAGGGCCGGTCCTGCCATACCTCGTCATAGATCGCCTCGATCAGGTAGTGGAGCTCGTCCCCGAGATCCCGAATGTCCTGGATTCGACCCATGCCCCACACCACTTCATTCCCTGTGCCGCCTTCAAAGGTACCATTCCTTGTTTTCCTGCCCAAGCAGCACCCCCCCCCAACTGCGCGCTACCACTTGGATCTGGGAGGCGGCGTGCTGGCGAGCAGTGATCAGATCTCGATAGTAGCGGCCAAAGGGCTGGCTAGCGAAGATGCCGCTGCCGCCGGTGCATTGAAACAGCCGATGAGCTAGTCGGAGGCAACGGTCCGGCACTGCAGCGGCCTGGTACTTACCCAGCATGCGCAGTGCCATGGGGGGTGGCTCACCACTCTCGGCCCTAGCCAGCAGCTCGCGGTAATTGCGATGCAGCAGGCTTTTCATCTCATCCACTTCAGCCATGATCTCGCCACAGACCGCCTGGGCGTCGGGATCATTGCGAGTAGCACCCGCAACGGTGCTGACCCGAGTAGCAGCGTAATCCACAAAGCAATCCAGCATGCCCTGCAAAGCGCCGATGCAGCCACTAGTGATGGCCCGAATAAATACCTGTGGAAACGGCACTCGGTACAGAGGAGCGGTGTTAACGGCATTGCCGGGGCTGTCACAACGAAATCCATCACTTACCCGATGCACTCGATATTCGGGTACAAAAACATCCTCTACCTGGACATCCTGGCTGCCCGTCGCCTTGAGACCAAAGACATCCCAGGTACGGACAATCTCATAGTCAGAGCTAGGTACGAGACAGGTGAGAAATTCACCCTCGTGGCTACCGCCGAGGAAGACCCAGTCAGCATGGTCCACGCCACTCGAAAACTTCCAGCGTCCGCTGAAGCGATAGCCACCTCGGACGGGGGTGGCCACACCTCCCGGCTGAAAAGTCGAAGCAATCAGCTGGCGGTCGTCCTCGCCCCAGACATCTCGTGCGGCCCGGTCATCGAACAGGGCCATCTGAAAATTGTGCACCCCCATGACGCCATAGACCCAGGCCGTGGACAGATCACCCTCGGCTAGAATCATCTGAACTTCGGAAAACACACTGGGGTGCATTTCCAGGCCACCCCAGCGCTTTGGCTGCAGAATTCGAAACAGTCCGGCCTCGCGAAAACGGCTGATCAGGGCGTCAGCTATCCGAGTGCCAGCTTCCTGCTCGGCGGCCATCTCTCGGAGGGTCGGCACCAGCTCCTGCGCCGTGGCCACGAGTTCCCGCTCCTGCTCCCCCAGCCCCAGATCAAAGGCATAGGCTTCCATCGTCGCACTCCCATCCAGTTGCCTGTGTCCGCCGCAGCCTTACGCTGCCGGCTCGGCTTTCAGCATCCAACAACGGCTGCCGCCGCCGCATCGTCTGCCAGGACTAGATCCGGTGACTCCAGGTCCGCCGCCTGAGTGCCACCGAAAGTGTGGTGGCCCCGAAGCACCCTCAGGGTCGGAGATCATTGTTTACAGCGGGCAGCCTATCTAGTCCTGGCAGACGATGATCCGTCACAACAGCAATCCCATACTGGACTGGCGATGAGCCATGCGACCTATCAATTCTGAAGGCAACGGAGGATCCATCATGCGTGACATCCTTTCGACTCTGGTTCCTGGCGAGGCGGGCTACCCTCGCAATCACTGGTATGTCGCTGCCTACTCCCACGAGGTCAGCGAACAGCCTCTGTCACGCACTCTGCTGGGCAAGCCCGTTGTGCTGTTTCGCGATGAACAGGGCAAGGCCGTGGCCCTGTTTGATCGCTGCCCCCATCGGGGCATGCCCCTCAGTCCCGGCGAAGTGGTGAAGGGAGCCATCCAGTGCCCCTATCACGGCATGGAGTTCGATGGTAGCGGGCGTTGCGTCCACATCCCCTCCAGTCCGGACTGGATCCCTGAACGGATGAGCGTGACAAGCTACCCCCTGGTGGAGGATTGGCAGTTTCTGTGGATCTGGCTGGGCGATCCTGAACTGGCCGATCCCACCACTCTGCCGGATCTGGCCCACTGGGGCTTTGGCCAGGAAGACTGGTTCAGCGAGCCAGCCGTCCGCCTGGAGGTGGCGGCCAACTATTTATTACCCATCGAAAACCTGCTGGATGCCACCCACATTACCTTTCTGCATAAGGGTCAAATCGACCAGGGGCTGGTCGCTTCCCACCCCTTTGAAGTAGAGGTGGACGGCCGGCTGATTCGAGTAACTCGGATACTGAAGCGGGAGAAGCAAAGCCCACTGACCATGAAAACCTTCGGCTTCAAGGGCGAGCACGCCGATCGAAGCATTGTCGCCGAAACCCTGCTACCGGCCCTATGCGGAATTCGAATAGAAATTCGCGCTTCCGATGATCCTGAAGCCCCTCCGCAAATCAATCAGCTGGCGGTAGGCATCACGCCTAGCGACCAGAACTCCTGCTACCAGTTCACCGCCGTGGCTCAGACCTTTCCTTTCCTCAACGAGCAGCGCAATGACGATCTGCGCCAGCTGCTGATGGAAGATGTGACCGCCCTGGAACAAATTCAGCGACTGCACGACCGGCTGACCTCAGAACAGCGACTCGAATTCAGCGTAAAGTCCGATGAGGCCGCCATGCGTGCCCGCCGCGTGCTAGCCTATCAGATCGCCGAAGAGCGAGACCGACTCGCCGGCAAGACAGGTCTGACCGGATAGAATCAGACCATGGTTTGGCATGGCATGCCGCTCCAATAAAAATCACTATAAATAGAGGACCCAGCCATGACTCAGGACCGTTTCACTCGAGACAACAGCCCAGCCTTGACCCTGTTGCCTGCTGCCCTGCTGGCTCTGGCCGCTGCAGCCGGCGCCGAGCCCACCACCACTGCCCCGGCACGAGCAGAGCCGGCAGCAGCTTTTGAAGAGATCGTAGTTACTGCTCGGCGGCGGGAAGAGAGTCTGCAAAATGTCTCCATCGCCGTCACCGCCTTAGACCAAGCCGCCCTGCAGAGCAAAGGCATCGATACCGTTTCTGATCTTCAGTACGCCGTGCCTTCCATGACTCTCTATGGCCCCTACCGAGATTCACCCATCCTGAGCCTGCGCGGCCAAGGAGGCTACACCCCAGGCGGAAGCCCCAGTGTAGTCATGTACCTCAACGAAGTACCCATGCCGACCAGTGCTCAAGCAGGCTCGGCAGGAGGCGTTCTGGGTGGACCGGGATTGTTCCATGATCTGGAGAACATCCAGGTTCTCAAAGGACCTCAGGGCACGTTATTCGGGCGCAATACCACTGGTGGTGCCATACTCGTGCAGACTCGTCGGCCCGATGACGAGCTAGGCGGCTCTCTGGAAGTCACCGCCGGCAATTATTCCCTGCGGGGCTTCGAAGGGGTACTGAACGCTCCTCTGGTCGAGGATCGACTGTTGATGCGGCTGGCAGTGAAGACCAGCAAGCGCAACGGTTTTACTAAAGTGCAGGCCACTCCAGGCCACCCTGGCGGCAAGCGGCTGGACGACGTCGACTACGTGTCGGCGCGGCTGACCACTCTGCTGCGCCTGGGCGAGCGCCTTGAAAACGAGACCATCATCGACTACCTGGATTCGGAAACCCACGGCACCTCGGCCATCCTGCGCCACGTCAACCCTAGCCTCGAGCTGGCCCCGAACCTGCAGCTGGGCATGCTGTTCCCCGAGCTCTCCACTCTGCTACAGGCTCAGCAACAGCTGGGCATTCGCCGTCAGCTACCCCTCAGCGTCAATCCTCGAAGTAGCATGGACCGCACCAGCATAACCAACCTCACCCGCTACGAGCTCAACGAACAGCTGACTTTGCGTAACATCCTTAGCTATACCAAGGCTGAATACTTTCAAACCATTGATGCCGACGGCACCTTTCTGCCTCTGTTCGACCCCGTGGCCGAGGTCTACTCACCCTATGTCACCCGACAGTACACCGAGGAAATTCAACTGCAGGGCAGCCACGGCATGCTGGACTGGACTGCCGGCCTGTTCTTTCTAGAGAACCCCACCCGGGACCACTACCCGATGCAGCGCAACACTGCTCTGGGTAACGACACCTACGTCGGCACGCGGGAGGGTGAGCGCTCTCGCGCCCTCTATGCCCAGAGCGATGTCGATCTAGGTCAATGGGTGGAAGGACTGAAGCTCATCATGGGCATGCGCCACACCCGGGATACTATTATCCGCAAGAACCGGGACCTCCAAGGCAATGGCAATTGCACAGCGGCCTTTGCCGATGCCAATTGCGTAGCTCAGGGCCGCAGTAAATTCAGTGCTACCACTGGCGTGCTGGGGCTAGACTATCAGTTGACCGATGACACCTTGGTTTACCTCGCCAGCCGACGCGGCTTCCGTGCCGGGGGCTTCAACATCACGGGAGCCCTGCCCGACGAGCAGAGTTACGACCCTGAGTACGTTACCGACGTCGAGGCCGGCATCAAGAGCAACACTGCTCTGGGCAGTAGTCTGCTGCGCTGGGATGCCGCGGTTTACCAGCAGCGCTACACTGACATTCAGCTACCCCGCTTCTACGCCGACCCCCAGGGCCGGCCCATCCCCGTTATCGAGAACACCGGCAAGGCTCGCATTCGTGGCCTTGAGCTACAGAGCGATCTCCGCCTGACCGCCCGTCTCGACCTTGGACTGCACTTTTCCTGGCTGGACTACAGTTTCCGTCGCCTCAGCAGTGGGGTAGAAAAGCCCATTGTCACCAACATCCCCCGGTACAAATATGGCCTGAACGCCAGCTATGCCTTGCCCATCGACCCCGCCTGGGGCGAGCTACGGCTTTCGGCCAACTGGAACTGGCAGGATGACAGTTACATCTCCGCCACCGAGGACCCCTATGCCAGACAGCGACGTTATGGATTGCTCCATATTGATGTCAGCTGGGAGAGCATCGGTGGCCAGCCTGTGGATGTCTCTTTGTTCATGAACAATGCAGGCAACCGGAAATACGCCATTGGCGGACTGCCAATGTCGGATATACTGGGCAGCTCAACCCTGACCTACGGCGAGCCGCGCATGTGGGGCGCGCGTTTGCGCTATCACTTCGGTCGCTGAAGTCGTCGGAGCTTGAGTCATCCACCGCCGCTGCCTGCCCGGGCGGGCAGCGCCGTGACCCGGGAGCAGGCCATGCCCCCGCACCAGGATCCTTCCATTCGGCTGGTTGCCGACATTGGCGGCACCCACGCCCGCTTCGCTCTGTCCGGCGGGCCGGGGCAGTGGTCTCGGCTCATGGTGTTGACCACCGAGGCCTGGCCCGATCCCCGGGCGGCCATTGAGCACTATCTGGCCAGCATGGATTCACCGCCGCCGGCGGGGGCCTGTCTGGCCATCGCGGCTCCGCTTCGCGGCGATCACATCGCCATGGTCAACGCCAGCTGGAGCTTTTCCCGGGCAGAGCTGGCCCGACACTTCCACTGGCCCCGGCTCCAGATCATCAACGATCTCGCCGCTGTGGCCGTGACCCTGCCCCACCTGCAGCCCGATGACCTGCTGGCTCTGGGCACCACTCCTGCGCCCGCCGACACCGAGCCCCTGCCGCGGGCAGTCCTCGCCCCGGGCACCGGCTTCGGCACCGCCCTGCTGCTGCCGACGAGTGGTGGCTGGCAGCCCATCCCGGCAGAGGGAGGGCATGCCCTGTTGGGAAGCAACCGACTGCAGGAGCTGGCGGTCATCGACTACTGGCTGCGCCGTGGCCTCGCCCCAACCCGGGAAAACCTGCTCTCGGGCCCCGGCATGTACCGGCTCTATCAGGCCTGCTGTGCCCTCCACGACCGGCCCCGACAGGCCGCCGATGGCGTCGAAGTCACGGCATTGGCCCAGCAGCAGGCCGACCCCATGGCGGTCCAGGCTCTGGCTCTGTATCTCAGCCTGCTGGGCAGCAGCTGTGGCGATCTGGCCCTGTCCACGGGGGCCTGGGGCGGTCTCTGGCTGGCCGGGGGAGTGCTGCCCAAAATTTCCCAGGCGCTGATCGACAGCAGCTTCCGTGCCCGCCTTGAAGACAAGGGGCCCATGACCGACCTGATGCGGGCCACGCCCACCCATCTGATTCTGGCCGATCAGCCAGGCCTGACGGGGGCTGCTCACCAGGCCTGGGCCGATGTGCCCCCCTGAGCGCAACACTGGTTCACCATGCACGGTAAAAGGAAGAAAAAGGAAGCGATGTCATGACCGATTCACTCGCCATGGGCCTCTGCTACGGCAGCCTGGGCCCGACCACGGCCCCCGAGCTCGCCGCCCTGGCCGGCAACCACGGGTTCAATACCATCATGCTGCCGGTTCTGCCCGACCCCGGCCCGAATGCCGAGGAGCCCTTTGCCGCCGTGCTGGAGCGATACGGAATTCAGCGGGTTGTGCTGGATGGCGCCATGGGCATGCTGCCCCGCTGCGGCTTTGCAACGGCCCATGGCATGACCGCCGAACAGCACCTGGACGTGGCGCGCCGCTTCGGGGTGACCTGCTTCAATGTACCCCACTACCAGGGCGACCCCGAGACCCCGCTGGTGGAGTTCGTCGATGCCCTGGGGCCCTTCTGCGAGCAGGCCGCCCTGCTGGGCTGCACCGTGGCACTGGAGTTTTTGCCCGGCACCGGCATGCCCGACCTGGAGCGGGTTGTTCGCATCATTGAGGCCGTGGATGCCGACAACCTCGGCATGACCTTCGACATCTGGCACTGGGCCCGGCTGGGGGGCAGCCTCGCCGACATCGAGGCCCTGCCCGCCGGCATCATCCGGGAATTCCAGATCAACGATCGGGATGCCGACCAGGACCAGTTGCCGGATTCAGCACAGTGGGGACGCCGGATACCCGGCGAGGGAGCCCTGCCCCTGGCCAGCATCGTCCGCGCTGTGCAGGCCAATGCTCCCGGACTGCCCCCCAACGCCGAGGTCTTCTGTCACAATCTGCAGGCCCTGCCCCCCGCCGAGGCGGCGCGAAGAATTGCCACCGGGCTGCGGGGGGTGCTGTCGGCGCTCGGGAGCTCGCCTCAGACGGCGGTTTGACCGCCGTCGATGACCAGCGCCGAGCCGGTGACAAAGCGGGCCTCGTCCGAGGCCAGATAGGCCACCGCAGCGGCGATCTCCTCGGCTGTGGAAAAGTAGGGGGTCAGCGGCGACATGCGGCCATAGAGGGCCAGATCGGCCCCCTCGGGGATCTCCAGGTCCTTGACCAGGGGAGTGTCCACCGCGCCGGGGCAGATCGCATTGACCCGCACGCCCCGCCCGGCATATTCCACTGCCAGTGCGCGCGACAGCTGCAGCACCGCTCCCTTGCTGGCGCAGTAGGCACTGTTGTAGGGCAGCCCCGTCAGGCCGGCGGTGGAGGAGATGTTGACGATGTTGCCGCCGCTCTTCAGCAGATGGGGCAGGGCGGCATGGCAGAGCACGAACACCGAGTTGGCGTTGACATCCATCACCCGTCGCCAGTCTTCACTGGTCAACTCGTGAAAATGACAGGTCTTGACCATGCCGGCGATGTTGCAAAGCACATCCAGCCCGCCAAACTGGCGGACGCAGTCGGCCACCGCATCCCGGCAGGCCTGTTCGTCGGTTACATCCAGCGGCCGGGTGATTACCTCCCGCCCCTCCGCCACCAGGGCCGCAGCGGCATCCCGCAACCCCGCCTCGTTGATGTCACAGGCAAGAACCCGGGCTCCGGAGCGGGCCAGCCGCTCCATGGTGGCCCGGCCAATGCCCGAGGCCGCCCCGGTGACCAGGACCGACTTCCCTGAAAACTGCTGCATGATCTGCTCTCCCATCCGCTCCACCGCGGCTCGTCTCTGCCCGCCCGGCAGGCCAGGCTCCGAGCCCTGCTGGAGGGAAGTCTAACGGCTATCCCCCCGGCCGGCCATGCTGGCTCAATACTCGGTATAGGGGCTGATCGGCTGCTCCACCAGGACGATGCCCATCTCCTGGGCGTATTGCTCCCAGAGCTGGCGCATGGCCGCCATCCGCTCGAGGTGCCGGTCTGCGAGATCGACGCGCTCTCCCGGATCCTCGCCGAGGTGGTAGAGCTCCCAGCGCCCGCTGCCATTGGGCTGGCTGACCCAGGCAATCTTCCAGTCGCCCTGGTGAAGGGCCCGCTGTCCGAAGAGTTCCCAGCCAAAGGCCCGGCTCGCCGGATGAATGCGTTCGCTGTGGCGCTGCAGATAGGGCAGCATAGAGGCCCCCCGCATGGGTTCGAGCTGCCGGGCCGGCTTCGGTGACGATGGCTCGCCCTCCCTGGCGGGATGCTCCACCCCGGCCATTTCCAGCAGGGTGGGGGCCAGGTCCATGACTGTGGCGAACGCCGAGCCGACCTCGCCCTGCTGGCGGGCGAAACCCGGATAGCGAAGGATGGTCGGGCTGACCAGCCCCCCCTCGGTGATGACCGACTTGTACAGGCGCCGGGGAGTCGTGCCCACCTGGGCCCACTGGGCACCATAGGTGAGCATGGAATCCACCCCGCCCCATTCCTCCCGGCTCCCCTCCTCGATGGCCGGCATGTCCGGCACCTTGTCGGCGAGGCCCGTCAAGGTATCCGGGGCCGCGCCGTTGTCGGACAGGAACACCACCACGGTGTGATCCAGCCTGCCACGCTGTTCCAGGTAGGCCAGGACGCGGCCGATGTTCCAGTCCATGCGTTCTACCATGGCCGCATAGATTTCCATCTTGCGCGCCTGATCCCGCTGCTCCTCCGGCTCCAGATCCTCCCAGGACAGCAGGGTGGTGGGCGCGTCCACCGCGGCCTGCTCCGGGAGAATGCCCAGCTCGCGCTGACGAGCCAGGCGCTGCTGTCGCACCTTCTCCCAGCCCTGGTCGTATTTTCCGCGGTAGCGCTCGATGACCTCGGCCGGTGCCTGCAGGGGCCAGTGGGGTGCGGTAAAGGGCAGATAGGCAAAGAAGGGGCGGTCCCGGCCCGCCTCGTCCTCGAGCAGATCGATGAGCCGCTCGGCAAAGTAATCAGAGGAATAAAAGCCCTCCGGCAGCGCCACCGGTTGACCATCCTCGGTGTAGTGGACGCCACCCAGGGAGGGCGGGGGCAGATTGGGCCGGCCAAAATGGTTGTGGCCCGCCTCCAGCAGAGCGAAGGAGCGCTCAAAGCCCCGGGCTGCCGGGTTCTCGCTGGCCGCCCTGCCCAGGTGCCACTTGCCGCTCATGACCGTGAAGTAGCCTGCCTGCTGTAGCAGCTCGGCGATGGTGACCACCCGGTCATTGAGGTGTCCCTCATACCCCGGCTGATCGCGCTGCTCGGGGGTGATCAACTCTGCCATGTTGGCCAGCCCGGCCAGGTGGTGGTCGGTCCCCGTCAGCAGCATGGCCCGGGTGGGGGAGCAGGTGGGCGAGGTGCGCAGGCCCGTCAGGCGCAGGCCCTCCCGGGCGAGCCGGTCCAGATGGGGGGTCGAGATCTCCCCGCCAAAGGCCCCGGCATCGGAAAACCCGAGGTCATCGGCGAGAATGATCAGAAAGCTGGGGGCCCTGTCCGGATCGGGCTGCGCTGCAGCCGCCGGCGCGAACCCCTGCAGCAGGCAGAACAGCAGCAGTAACCCCGCCACCCCGCGGGGCAGCACCCCCTGCTCGATGACGCCATGGATGGACCTGAGATTCATGTCTTGCCTCCGTGGTCGACGGTTCAGGAAACTCCCTCGGCCCCTGCCCTGCAGGGCAGGGGCCGAGGTCATTCACACCCGCAGAGCGAGCCTTAAAACTCCCACTTCAGGTCCACGCCATAACTGCGCGGCTCTCCCCAGCCTCGAAAGCCACCCAGCAGGGGCGCATCGAGAAAGGCATAGCTCTTGTTTTCCAGGTTTCGCCCCCACAGGCTGAGCGAGAGCTCGCCGACGGGAATGCCGGGGATTTCCTCCAGGCTCAGGCGCGCGTTGAGCAGGCCATAGTCGTCGATGACATAGGCCTCGGGCCGGCGCTCGGCGCGGATGAACTTCTCGTCCTGCCAGGTGTAGTTGACATTGGCCAGGACCAGGCCAGCCGGAGTCCGGGCCACATCCCAGGACACATCCAGGGTGTAGCTGTGCCGCGGCGCATTGACCAGAGCATAGTCACCGGTGACCTTCTCGCCAAAGACATTGACGATCCGGTCGTAACCGGCATCCAGGTAGCCATACTGCAGCGATGCCACCAGGCCCTGGGCCAGCAAGGCGGTCAGCTCCAGCTCGGCCCCCTTGATGGTGGCCCGACCGGCATTGATGATGTCGGCCGAGGTCGGCTGGCTGTAGTCCGCCTGCGTGCTGACCTGGATGTCCTTGTAGTCAGCCTGGAATACCGCCGCATTGGCCCGCAGGCGGTTGCCGAACCACTGGGACTTCAGGCCGGCTTCCCAGGAGCGCAGCGTCTCCTCGTCAAAGCCCTGTTCGAAGAAGGCCATGGTGCTCGCCCGCACGTTAAAACCACCGGTCTTGTAGCCCTCGGTCACCTTGGCGTAGACGTGGGCATCATCGGTGAGGTCGTAGGCCAGCGTCAGGGCAGGGCTGAGCTGTTCAAACCGCTTGCTGCCGGCGCCCTGTCCGGAATTTGTGTCCAGCCCGGCCCGGCGCTTGTCCTCCGACCAGCGCAGCCCCGCCGTGAGATGCAGCCGCTGTTCCAGGACATCCGGGGTATAGGTGGCCTGGCCAAACAGGGCCAGGGCGCGATTTTCCACCTTCGCCCTGAGTCGCTCCTGGACCTGGTGGGCCAGGTAGTTGTTCAGCGTTACACCATCGCCCTTCTCCTTGAACCAGTAGACCCCCAGGGTGTAGTCCAGGCGGTGATCCAGAGCGCTGCCCACCAGCTGCAGCTCCTGGCTGTACTGGTGCTGGTCGACCCAGGAGTCGATGTTGAAGGGCGTGTCGGGCCGGCCCGTGCCCGACAGATAGTCCTGGAAGACATAGCTGTCGAGGTCGCGATAGGCGGTGATGGAGCGCAGCGTCAGCTCGTCTTGCACGTCCCAGCTCATGGTCAGCTGGTGCCCATAGGTCGTGACATCGCCCCGCTTGATCTGCTGTCCCCCGGCGTGGCTGCGGCTCGGCCTCCTGGGGGACTGGCCGGCCTCGGTGGGCGCCAGGTAGTAGGGGCTGTCCTTCATCGTCGAGCGGTCATAGCCATAGCGCAGCTCGAAGCGACCGTCGGGCTGATAGAGCAGGTCCACCCGCTGGGCGGCATGGCGCTGGTCACCGTAGGTGGACGGGCCCTGCCCGGCATTTTTGACAAAGCCATCCCGGTCGGATTTCAGATAGGCCGCGCGGGCTGCCACCGCCTCCCCCAGCGGGAGATTGATCATGGTGCGGGAGCGGAACTCGCTGCGGCGACCAAAGGTGAGCTCCTGGCTGGCGCCCCACTGGCCCAGATCCGGCGCCCGGGTGACAAAGTTGATGGCGCCACCGGTGGCATTGCGGCCATACAGGGTACCCTGGGGACCGCGCAGCACTTCGATGCGCTCGATGTCTGCCACCTCGGTGCCCATGCCCTGGTTGCGGCCGATGTAGACCCCGTCCATGTAGATGGCCACGCTGGGGTCCTGGGTAATCTGGTCGTCGAAATTGCCCACCCCGCGGATGAAGACCCGCGGCGTGGTGGCGCTGTTGGTATGGGGGCTGACCTGCAGGTTGGGCACATTGCCGCTGAGATCGGTCACATCCCGGATCTTGAAGTTCTCCAGCTGTTCGGTGCCGAGGGAGACCAGTGAAATGGGGGTGTCCTGAATGAACTCCTGGCGCTTCTGAGCGGTGACCACCACCTCTTCCAGGGCCACCTGAGCCAGGGCAGAACCGCTGGCCAGGGCGGCGACCAGGGCGGCAAGGGGCAGCCTCGCACTGGCCGTGTGGAGAGTTGTCTGACGCTTCATTCCGTTTTCTCCTTGATTGTCATGCGCCGCAGCCGAGCGGAGCATCCACCCCTGCCGACCACTTCCGCGGGGGCTTGACTCCGGCCAGACCACGGCGCTTCAATGTCGTCCCAACTACAATGCCAGCATCGCCCGGCACGCGGCCTTTCGCTTCCCATGACATCGGCACGGGCTGCTGGCCGATCGGCGCGGAGTCGATGGCCGCGCCCCGGGCGCTGGCGCTGCCCGCTCACCCGGGCTAGGGTTGCCAGATCGTCGCGGGTTCCAGAGACCGCTCTGACTGGATCATTTTCAGGATGCTGCTGAATCAGATCTTTCTTGCCGCAGCCGCCCAGGGGCTGCTGCTGTGCGTCGTGGTGCTGACCATTCCCACCAATCGGCGAGCCAACCTCCTGCTGGCCGTCTACCTCGGCCTGGAATCCCTGCACCTGCTCTATCTTCACATTGTCTACCTGGAGACCGGCCAGCCTCCCAGTGCGTTGCTGCGCTTCATGTTCGGCCTGCGCGCCCTCAGCGGCCCCGCCGTCTACCTCTATGTGCGCGCTCTGACCGATCCCTCCTTTCGGCTGCGGTCCCGGCTGCTGCTGCACACCTGGGTGCTGCTGTTCAGCCTGGGCTGGTTTGGCTTCCTGAGCACCCGGGAGGACTGGCTGACCTATTCCGCAGCCGAGCTCTGGGGCAGACCGAGCACCGCCCTGCTGGCCATCTACCAGAGCCTGGTCATGGGCAGTTATGCCATCGCGGCCCACCACCGACTGCAACAGCACCAGCTGCGACTGCAGCGAGCCCTCTCGGCGGTGGACCACGTCAATCTCGGCTGGCTGAAGCGCCTCATGGGGCTCCTCGTTGCGGTGAGCCTCCTGCACCTGGCCCTGGAGGCGCTTCGCCTGCTCCACCTGGTGGCCCCTCCCGTCAAGGGCAGTCTCAATCTGTCCGTCACCATGCTGCTCATCTACCTGATCGCCATCGGCGGACTGCGCCAGCCCCAGGTCTTCAGCGCCGGTCTGCGCTCGGCCCTGGCGGCGGTGGAGAATGACGACGAGGACGACGGGGAGACAGCTTCCCTGGCGGGAGGCGGGGAAACCGCCACCGCCAAATACCGCAAGTCAGGCCTGGACGAGCTGCGGCGCGAGCAGATCTGGGCGCAGCTCTGCCGGCTGCTGGACAACGAACAGGTCTATCTGGAGGCGGGGCTGGATCTGCCCACTCTGGCCCGGGCCCTGGAGGTGCGCCCGCAAGAGCTCAGCGAAGTCATCAATACCACCCATGGCGGCACCTTCTACCAGCTCATCAATGAGCGACGCATCGAGGCCGCCAGAGCAATGCTGCGCGACCCCGCATTTCAGGGCCGCAAACTGCTGGACATTGCCCTGTCCTCGGGATTCAACAGCCAGTCCACGTTTTACAGTCACTTCCGCAGACTCACCGGCACCACTCCCTCTGCCTACCGGCAGCGCTTTCAGTCGTCAGAGTGACCGCTCCACCTCCGCCAGCTTCATCCGCCGAGCCGTCGGATACCGGGGGTCTTTGCCATGGACCACCCGATACAGCATGGTGCCCCGCTCATGCCCGGTCGTGGTCAGCCAGTTCGGCACCCCCGGATCGCGATGGGCCAACACGATGGTGACCCCGCCATCCTCCCGGTAGTGGGCGTTGAACCGGTTCAGGTGAATGTTGAAATAACGGTAATCCAGCGATTCCATCCAGTAGTTATCGACCTGGAAGTTCCAGAACTCGCAGTCGGTGGCCGGGATGTCGATCAGCAGGGCTTCCTCTTCGCCCAGCTGCCAGGCCCCGTGGCCATAGAAGATGCTGGCGTCCCCGCCCTGGCGCAGAAACTCCTGCTGGTCCAGCCGGCTGAAGTCATTGAGCTGTTCGTTGAAGCGCTGGCTCCAGTCGGCAAAGATGCTCGCCGTGCCCTGGACAAAGGCCGCGGCAGCCAGCAGCCTTGCCTCCACCTCGGCCAGTGCCAGGGGTGCTGGCTGGTCGGGGCCATCCAGGCACTCGATGGTCATCTCGGCGGGCCGCTCGCTCTGGCGATCCAGAAAGGTCTGGCGCACGATCAGCATGCGCGACTCCTCGGTCATCGGCAGCCAGTTTCCCGGTTTCGGTGTCGCGCTGAGGATCAGCTCAAAGCTGCCATCGGACTCGACTTTCAGGGTTTCGGTGTCCACGCTCCCGGTGGGCGGCAGGCTGCCGCTGCTGCCATAGCTGCCCGCCTTGGTGCTGAAGCTGACATGGCTGACCGTGCCCCGAAGTCCCCGCACCCGGTAGTCATGGCGCCCGTCGATCTGGGCATTGAGATAGTGGTTGTCGGGGTTGTCGGCCCCGATCTTGATGGTTTCGTTGGACAGCTGATAAAACTGCGGAAACAGGGGGTCGGCGGCCTCCATTTCCTGCTCCAGGGCGGCCCGCAGCAACCGGGACAGATAGCGGTAGCCCTCTGCCTGGCTGCGCGCATCCCGGGGTGCCTCGGGGCGCAGAATCTGCTGTCCCGCCTGCTCCAGCTGCCGGCAGAAGGCGCGCCAGGGATCCCCATCGGGCAGCGGGGCGGCAGCGGTCTCGGCCCGGGCTGCAGACAGCCAGGGGCTCACACTCGCGGCACCCGCGCCGGCGGCCATCAGTTGCAGCAGGCGGCGGCGGGCCATCCCGGGCAGGACAGGGCTGTTCATTGGCAATTCTCCAGTCGATGACGAGGTTCTCGCCATGGACTGTAGAACAAGCGCCCTCGGCCCACTTCCCGTTCCATCGGCCCCGGCTCCTTGCCGATCGGCCCGGAATGCTCTGGGTCGAGCCCGCTGGCGCCTCCTCGCCCCGTCGCTCCCGCTCAGGGATCGGTGTGGCCGAGGGGGGCCGGAGTGCTGCCCTGGACGATGTCTCGGCAGCGCTGTTCGAAGACCGGCAGGAAGGCGGTGTCCGGCATGATCCAGAACTGGTCGGCCTCGATGGCGGCCAGCACCTGGGCAGCGAAGTCGTCGGGCGAGGTGCCGGCGGCCACGCCACCGGCCACGCTGGTGCGAAACTGCTGTTCGGCGGCACTGCCCAGCACGTTCCGCTCCTCCGCCGGGCGCAGGCGATCGGATTCCCAGATGCCGGTGGCCACCTCCGCCGGACACAGCACCGAGGCGGTGACGGGGGCAGCCTCCAGCGCCAGTTCCTGATAGAGGGTTTCGGTCAGGGCCGTGACGGCGTGCTTGCTGCTCTGGTAGGGGCCCATGAAGGGTCCGCCGCCCATCAGCCCGCCGATGGAGGACGTGTTGATGACCCGTCCCGGCGCGCCCTGCCCCAGCATGCGGGGCACAAAGCTGCGAAGGCCGTGGACGACTCCCATGACGTTGACGTCGAGGCTCCAGCGCCAGGCCGACAGCGGGCGCTCCCAGCTCTTGCCATCCACCAGCACGCCGGCGTTGTTGAACAGCAGATTGACCTGGCCATGGCGGTCGAAGACCTGTCGAGCCAGCTGCTCCACGGCCTCGGCATCGCTGACATCCACCGACCAGGTGGACAGCATCCATCGCCGGCGCTCTCCCTGCTCGGCCAGCAGGGCCAGCCCGGCCTCATCGACATCCGCCGCCACCACCTGCATGCCCAGGGCACAGCTGTGGCGCACCAGACCGGCGCCAATCCCGCTGGCGGCGCCGGTAATGACGCAGACCTGTCCACTCCAGTCCACCATATTGCTGGCCTTCCCGATTCAGTGCGCCGGGCCCGGCATCAGGGCGGAACGGCGCTGCGCAGGTGGTAGCGAAGCTCGCCGGCGAGGTCCAGCATGCTGTAGTCGCGAAAGACGAAATGCCAGCTGCCGTCGTAGCGCTCGAACTCGTCGTGGTAGCGGCCCAGGGCGATGACCTGCAGGGGCAGCTCGTCGGTGGCCTGATAGACCGTGTAGGCAGAGCGCACCCGGGCCCGCCCCGCCGCCTCGTCCAGCTCGATGATGGGGTTGGTCACCACATGCCGCGTTCGCGGCGTGCCGCAGGGGTAGAGAATGACCTGATCGCGCCAGATTTCCAGCAGCTGCCGGCCCTCCACCTCCCGGGGCTCCCGGCCGCCCATGCGGATGCGCGCCCGCTCGAACAGCTCGGCCAGGGCCTCGAACTGTCCCAGATCCATCAGCTCGGCATAGCGATAGAGAAGATTGCACAGGGCCACTTCACTCGTGCTGGACATGGTGCCTGCCTCTCGGTTCAGGAGCTCATTGAATGGCGCCGTCGGCGCGCAGTGCCGTCACCTCGGCGTCACTGTACCCGAGATCCGCCAGGATCGCATCGGTGTGCTCGCCGGCGCCCACCGGGGGACCCTGGATGCTGCCCGGAGTGCGGCTGAATCGTGGCGCGGGCGCCGGCTGCACCACGCCATCCCGCTCCACATAACTGCCCCGCGCCCGGTTGTGGGGGTGGGCCACGGCTTCGTCCATGTCCAGCACCGGGGCAAAGCAGGCGTCGGTGCCCTCCAGCAGGGCGCACCATTCGTCCCGGCTGCGACGGCGAAACAACCCTGCCAGCCGGGCCTTGAGCTCCGGCCAGCGCTCCCGGTCATAGTGGGCCTCCAGCCCTGCCTCATCCAGGGGAATGCCCAGCCTGTCCAGCAGCAGCGTATAAAACTGGGGTTCGATGGCGCCGATGCTGATCCACTTGCCATCGCTGCACTCGTAGGTGTCGTAGTAGTGGGCGCCCCCGTCCAGGATGTTGTTCTGCCGCTGTGCATCGACCAGCCCCAGGGCGGCAAAGCCGTACTGGTTGGCCATCAGCGAGGCCACGCCGTCGGTGATGGCTGCATCCACCACCTGCCCCCTGCCCGACTGCTGGCGCTCCACCAGTGCAGCCAGCAGCCCCAGCAGCAGGAACATCGAGCCGCCGCCATAATCGCCCACCAGGTTGAGCGGGGGCACCGGTCCTCCATCGGCCCGGCCGATGGCCGACAGCGCTCCCGACAGGGCCAGATAGTTGATGTCGTGGCCCGCTGTCTGGGCCAGCGGTCCTTCCTGTCCCCAGCCGGTCATGCGTCCATAGATCAGGCGGGGGTTGCGCTCCAGGCAGACCTCGGGGCCCAGGCCATTGCGCTCCATGACCCCGGGGCGAAACCCCTCGATGAGCAGGTCCGCCTTTTCCACCAGGCGCAGCACGGCCTCCACGCCATCGGCGTGCTTGAGGTTGACGGCGATAGAGCGCCTCCCCCGGCCCGTGACATCCGCCGGGTTGGCTCCCAAAGTGCCGCCCCCGCCCGGGCGGTCCACCCGGATGACCTCGGCCCCCAGGTCGGACAACAGCATGCCGGCAAAGGGGCCGGGGCCGATGCCCGCCATTTCGACGACGCGAATTCCCATCAGCGGACCCATCACATCACTCCTTCCAGCAAGGCCCTTCGCACCGCTGCCCGGCGCGGGGCGCCGAGCCGGTTGTGGCCCATCCATTTCCCTCATTTTCCCAGAGAGTACCCGAGCTCGGCGGCGGGGGGAATCCACCGGGCTCGGACTGGCCGGATCGGCCAGTGTCCGGCGTGGATTTGGCCTGGCCGGGCAGAACCGTTAAGATGGCTGATGTTTAGTGAACTAACCATCTTCTTTTGACCCCGGGCCGGCAGGCTCGCGTCCGGCCCGAGCCGGCAAACACGAATACAACAACGCAAGTCCACTGAAGCACCCGTTGAGCGGGTGCTCCTGGCCCCTGTTCCCGGCCGCTGCAGATGCACAGGCCATCGCCCTGCGCCCATGCACCGGCAGGATTGCCCATGCCGAACCGTTGGATGGCTCGTTCGCGACACCGACAGGGTCCCTGGCACGGAGGATCGAACCATCACTGAATTCATCAAGACATCCCGCTTTGAGGAAGCTGCTGAGGGCGCACTGACCCAGAACACCCGCTTCCAGGTCTACACCGAACGTCACCTGGACCGGATCAAGCCGCTGCAGAAGCTCGATGCCGAGCAGCGCTTTGCCATGCAGGTCGTGTCCAGGGTTCTGCCCTTCCGGGTCAACCAGTACGTCATCGACGAGCTGATCGACTGGGACCGCGTGCCCGAAGACCCCATCTTCCAGCTCACCTTTCCCCAGCAGGGCATGCTGGCCCCGGAAGACTTCACGGCCATGGCCGACGCGCTGCGCAGCGACGCCGAGCCCGCGGCCATCACCCGCCTGGCCCGGGAGATTCAGGCCCGGCTCAATCCCCACCCCGCTGGCCAGCAGGAAATGAACGTCCCCGTGCTCGACGGCGAGCCCCTGCCGGGCATGCAGCACAAGTACCGCGAGACGGTGCTGTTCTTTCCCAGTCAGGGCCAAGTCTGCCACAGCTACTGCACCTTCTGCTTCCGCTGGGCCCAGTTTGTCGGCGACAAGGAACTGCGCTTTGCCTCCAACGAAGCCGAACAGCTCCACGCCTACCTCCGCCAGGATGCCCGCATCAGCGACCTGCTGCTGACCGGGGGCGACCCCATGGTCATGCGAACCCGCCACCTGGAGGGTTATCTGGAGCCCATGCTCCAGGACAGCCTGGCCCACGTGCAGACCATCCGCATCGGCACCAAGTCCCTGACCTTCTGGCCCCAGCGCTATGTGACCGACCCCGACGCCGACGACCTGCTGAGACTGTTCGAAAAGCTGGTCGAAGGAGGGCGCCACGTCGCCATCATGGCCCACTTCAACCACTGGCAGGAGATGGAGACCCCCATCGTCCGCGAGGCGCTGCGCCGCCTGCGCGACACCGGAGTGGTCATCCGCACCCAGGCGCCGCTGATCCGCCACATCAACAACGACCCCGCCGTGTGGGCCCGCATGTGGCGTACCCAGGTGAGGCTGGGGCTGGTGCCCTACTATCTGTTTGTCGAGCGGGACACCGGTGCCAAGCGCTATTTCGAGGTGCCTCTGGCCCGAGCCTACGAAGTCTATCAGCAGGCCATCCAGCAGGTTTCGGGCCTGGCCCGGACCGTTCGTGGCCCCTCCATGAGCGCCGGCCCCGGCAAGGTGGAAATCCAGGGCGTCACCGAGATCAACGGCGAAAAGGTCTTTGTGCTGCGCTTCATCCAGGGGCGCAATCCCGACTGGGTGCAGCGGCCCTTCTTTGCCCGCTACGATGACCAGGCCACCTGGCTGGACGGCCTGGAACCAGCGCTGGGCGAGCCCCGCTTCTTTTATAGCGACGAGTACGACGCCATGTGCGCCGAGGCCCTCCCCTCCGCCCACTGACCCTCCCGGGCCCGGGTCATCCCCGGGCCCGGCTTCGGGGCTGGATTTTCACGCTCGGCAATGGAATCATGTCGCCATGCCAAAGGGCGGTCCGGCGTCTCCGCCATCATCCTGAGCGGGATTCGACATGGCCTGGAACAACACTCCCGAGCGCTACGGTCTTGTCACCATCACACTGCACTGGATCACCGCCCTGGCCATCGTCGGCCTGGCCGTGCTGGGCCTGTGGATGACGGGGCTGAGCTACTACAGCCCCCATTATCACCGCGCTCCCTTCCTGCACAAGAGCATCGGCCTCTGTCTGGCCCTGCTGCTGGTGCTGCGCTGGCTCTGGCATCGGGCCAGCCCGCCCCCGCTCCCCTCCGCCGCGCATTCGGCCCTGGAGCGCCGACTGGCGCGGCTGGCCCAGGCCGGGCTGTACCTGCTGCTGACCCTGACCCTGGTCAGCGGCTATCTGATTTCCACCGCCACCGGCCAGGGCGTCAGCGTCTTCGGCTGGTTTGAAGTCCCCGCCCTGGTCTCGGGGCTGCCGGACCAGGCCGACCGCGCCGGTCTGCTTCACTACTGGCTGGCCCTGACCCTGCTGGCGCTTGCCGGGCTCCATGCCCTGGCGGCCCTCAAGCACCATTTTCTCGACCGCGACCCCACCCTGCGCCGCATGCTGTTTCCCTCCGGGGCTTCTCCCCGGCCGGGACGTCCCTCGAGCCGCTCTCAATGATCCATTACCCAAGGAGCCTTCCCATGAGCCCGTTTCCGTTCCCCTCCGCCCGACAGCTGCTGGGCAGCTCGGCCCTCGCCGCTGTCCTGGCCCTGCCCCTGGCTGGCCAGGCCGCCGACTACGTCATTGATACCGAGGACCAGCACGCCTCCATCGTCTTCAAGATCAGCCACCTGGGCTTCAGCTGGATGTACGGCCGCTTCAACAGCTTCGAGGGCCAATTCAGCTGGGATCCGGACCAGCCCGAGGCCAGCACAGTCGAAGTGACCATCGACACCACCAGCGTCGACACCAATCACGCCGAGCGGGACAAGCACCTGCGCAGCGCCGACCTGCTGAACGCCCGCAAGCACCCCACTGCCCGCTTTGTCTCCCGCGCCGTGGCGCAGACCGGGGAAGGCGAGCTGGAAATCACCGGTGAACTGACCCTGAACGACGTCACCCGCCCCATCACCCTGAACGCCACCCTGACCGGTGAAGGCGAGGACCCCTGGGGCAACTATCGGGTCGGCTTCGAGGGCCAGACCACCCTGCGCCTGAAGGATTTCAACATCTCCATGGATCTGGGGCCCCAGACCCGGACCGTGGAACTGATCCTGAATGTCGAGGGGGTGCGGCAATAGGCGGCCGGCAGGCCTACCCCCTGCCCCGCGGGGGGTGAACCTTTCCCGGGAGCGCGAGTCGTTATGCTGGATCCAGGCAAACCTTCGACAGTCGCCAGGAGGAACCATGACCCGCATACTCGTGCTCTACCACTCCATGTACGGCCACGTGGAAACCATGGCCCAGGCGGTCGCCGAGGGGGCTCGGAAGGTAACCGACACCGATGTCGCCATCAAGCGGGTCCCGGAAACCATGGACCCGGAGGTGTTCAAGGCGGCCGGTGGTAAATTTGACCAGCCCGCCCCCCTGGCCTCTCCCGGGGAGCTGCCAGACTACGACGCCATCCTCTTCGGCACTCCCACCCGCTTTGGCAACATGTCCGGCCAGATGCGCACCTTTCTCGACCAGACCGGCGGGCTGTGGGTCAAGAAAGCCCTGCTGGGCAAGCTGGCCAGCGTATTCACCTCCACCGGAACCGGCGGCGGTGAGGAAACCACCATCTGCTCCACCTGGATCACCCTGGCCCACCACGGCATGATCATTGTCCCCACCGGCTATGGCGTGGAGGAGCTGAATGACATCAGCCAGGTGGGGGGCGGCACGCCCTACGGGGCCTCCACCATCGCCGCTCCGGATGGCTCCCGCCAGCCCGACCCCAGAGAGCTGCACATTGCTCGCTACCAGGGGGAGTGGGTGGCCCAGCTGGCCCGGCGGATGCAATCCTGAAGCGGGTTTCATCCCCACTGATTCCCAACTAGTCCAACTGAGGGATTGCAGGACCGAGCCGGACAGCTAGGCTGGACCTGGTATCCGGCTCTTGCAATGTCTTCAGTGAGGAATCAACCATGGTGGATGTCACTTCGACCCCGTCGGCCCGCCCCCTGCGCACCATTGTCATCGGCGCCGGCATGGCCGGCATCCTGGCGGGCATCAAGCTCCAGGCCGCCGGACGGGAGTTCATCATCTATGAAAAGGCCGATCGCATCGGTGGCACCTGGCGGGAAAACACCTATCCCGGCCTGACCTGCGACGTGCCTTCCCATGCCTATACCTATTCCTTCGAGCCCAACCCGGACTGGAGCCGGCACCTGCCTCCGGGCGCCGAAATCCAGGACTATTTCCAGGGCGTGGTGGACAAGTACCAGCTGGAACAGCACATTCGCTTCAACGAAGAAGTGGTCCAGTGTGAATACCACAACGGCCGCTGGGCGCTGAAAATGGCCAGTGGCCACACCGATACCGCCGATGTGGTCATCGCCGCCACCGGCGTACTCCACCACCCCAGTGTGCCCAGCCTGCCCGGGCTGGAGCGCTTTGCGGGGGCGATGTTTCACAGCGCGCGCTGGGACCACTCCGTCCCCCTGGATGGCCGGCGCATCGGCATCATCGGCAACGGCTCCACCGGCGTGCAGATCGTCAGCGCCCTGGTGGAGAGGGCCCAGGTCAGGCATTTCCAGCGCACGCCCCAGTGGATCATGCCGGTGGAGAACGGCTACTACAGCGAGGAGCAGAAACAAGCCTTCCGCGATGATCCTGCGCTGCTCCACCACATGCAGAACGAACCCACCTATCTGGCCAACGTCAAGCGCTTCACCGACGCCATCGTCAACATCGACTCTCCGGAAATGGCTGAAATTGAAGCCATCGTGAAGGAAAACCTGGAGCGCAGCGTCGCCGATCCCGAGCTGCGCGCCCGGCTGACCCCCACCTATCGCGCGGCCTGCAAGCGACTCATCTACTCCCCCGACTACTACGAGGCCATTCAGCACCCCAATGCCGAGCTGATCACCGAGGGCATCGAGGCCATCGAACCCGAGGGCGTGCGCACCCGGGATGGTCGGCTGATCGAGCTGGATGTGCTGGTACTGGCCACCGGCTTCAAGGCCGACCAGTTCATGCGGCCGATGAATGTCGTGGGCCGCGGCGGCGTGCACCTCAACGAGGTCTGGGACCGTCGGCCCACTGCCTACCTGGCCGTTTCCATTCCCGATTTCCCCAATCTGTTCCTGCTCAACGGCCCCACCGGGCCCGTGGGCAACTTCTCGCTGATCGACGTGGTGGAACGCCAGTGGCATTACATCGAACAGCTCATCGACCTGCTCGAACAGGGTGAATACGAGGAGATCAGCGCCTCCGCCAAGGCCATGGCCGACTACGAGGAGCGCCGCATCGCCGCAGCCAAGAACACCATCTTCGGCTCGGGCTGCCACAGCTGGTATCTGGACGACGAGGGCATTCCAGCCAGCTGGCCCTGGACCTATGATGCCTTTGCCGAGGCCATGGATCAGCCCAGGCTGGCCGACTTCGAACTGCACGCCAGCACGGCCGCGACCGTGTCCTGAACTGACTGGCTCGGGCGGGGGCCGGCGCACTGCCGCCCCGCCGCTCTGAACACAAGGAGAACATCATGGCTCGAGAGCTCGTCGGCCGAGTGGCCGTGCTCACCGGTGCCGGCAGCGGCATTGGCCGCGCCTGTGCCCTGCAGCTGGCCGCAGAGGGCTGCCGGCTGGTGCTCAATGATCTGAACGGCGATGCCCTGGCCGCCACCGCGGATCTGCTGGCCGCTGCCGGTGCGGCCGAGCCGCGCCAGGTCATCGGCGACACCGGAGAGCCCGAGACGGCTGCTGCCCTGGCGGCAGCGGCGCAGGAGGCCTTTGGCCGCCTCGATATCTGGGTCAACAATGCCGCGCGGTCCAGCTGGAGTGCCGTTGCCGACCTCACCGATGCCGACTGGCAGGCCACCCTACAGGTCACCCTCAGCGGAGTCTTTTATGGCACTCGCGCCGCCCTGAGGGCCATGACCGGCGAGGGCAGCATCATCAATATCGCATCGGGAGCGGCCCTTCGCGGCGAACCTGGGTTGGGGGCCTACGCCGCGGCCAAGGCCGGAGTCGTCAATCTCACCCAGACCGCGGCGGTGGAAAACGCCCATCGCGGCCTGCGCTGTAACGCCATACTGCCCGGTCCCATTGCCACACCGCCCATGCTGGCCGCGGCCGACGCCTCTCCGGGGGGCCGCTCGGGCTGGGAGAGCCGGCTGGTAGCCAGGCGCTTTGGCAGGCCCGAGGAAATTGCCGATGCAGTCTGCTTTCTCGCCTCGGACCGGGCCCGCTACATCAACGGCGTGGCCCTGCCCGTCGATGGCGCCCAGTCAGCCCGCACCGCCTCCCCCGACTTCCACGCCTGAGCCCTCGGTGAAGCGGCCGGGCTGTGTCGATCGGTCTACCCTGCTCGGCCGGCCGACTCGGTGCGGAGAGTCACAATTCGACCGGGACTCCCGGGAAGCGATAGGCTAGGCTGTTGGCGAGGCCACGGCCTGCCCCCACTCACCTTCGTTCGGGAGCTTCCATGTCGCGTCGTCTGCTGCCCGCTACCATTCTTGCACCGGTATTCATCCCTGCCGTTGTCATCATTGCCCTGCTGGTGCTCGGCACCATCAGCAACCCTGAGCTGGCCGGCGAAATCATGGCGGCTGCCCTGGCCCGGGTCACCCGAACCTTTGGCTGGTTCTACATGCTGGCGGTGGCCATCTTCCTGGTCTTCATCATCGGGGTGGCCACCTCGCGCTGGGGCCACATCAAGCTGGGCCCCGACCACGCCGACCCCCAGTACAGCTTCATCTCCTGGTTTGCCATGCTGTTCTCCGCCGGCTACGGCATCGCCCTGCTGTTTTTTGGCGTCGCCGAGCCGGTGCTGCACTATGCCGAGCCCCCCGCCGGTGCCGCCCTGACCGTGGACTCGGCCCAGCAGGCCATGCAGATCGCCTTTTTCCACTGGGGTTTTCACATCTGGGCCGTCTATGGTCTGGTGGGACTGGTCCTGGCCTATTTTGCCTTCCGGCACGGCCTGCCCCTGTCGATGCGCTCGGCCCTCTATCCGATGATCGGCGAGCGCATCCACGGACCCATTGGCCACGCCGTGGACGTGTTTGCCATCCTCGGCACCATGTTTGGCATCGCCACCACCCTGGGGCTGTCGGTCATCCAGATCAATGCCGGCATCCACTATCTGATTCCCTCCATTCCGGTGGGCCTGCCGGTTCAGCTCTCCGCCATCGCCATCATCACTTCCCTGGCCACGCTGTCCGTGGTGGCGGGCCTGGACAAGGGCATCAAGCGCCTGTCCCTGCTCAACATGCTGATCGCCGTCACCCTGATGACCTTCGTCTTTCTGGTGGGCCCCAGCATCACCATCCTGGAGCGCTTTCTGCAAAACACCGGCAGCTACCTCAATCACATCGTCGAGCGGACCTTCAATCTCCAGGCCTACACCCGCAGCGACTGGATCGGCAACTGGACCCTGTTCATCTTCGGCTGGACCATTTCCTGGGCCCCCTTCGTCGGTCTGTTCATCGCCAAGATCAGCCGCGGTCGCACCATCCGGCAGTTTGTCTTTGGCGTCATCCTGGTGCCTGCAGCCTTCACCTTCCTGTGGTTTTCCATCTTCGGGGACACCGCCCTGCACATGATCATGAACGAGGGCTACAGCGAACTGGTCAGTGCCGTTCAGGCCGACCATGCCATCGCCCTGTTCAAGCTCTATGAGCAGCTGCCCCTGACCTCGGCGGTCTCGGTCATTACCGTGCTGCTGATCATCACCTTCTTTGTGACCTCGGCCGACTCCGGCGCGCTGGTGGTGGACTCGCTGGCCTCGGGCGGCCTGCAGCAGACCCCCGCCTGGCAGCGCCTGTTCTGGGCCGGCAGCGCGGGCCTGCTGGCAGCGGTGCTGCTGGTGGCGGGCGGCCTCAGCGCCCTGCAGACCATGGCCGTGCTCAGCGCCCTGCCCTTCGCGATCATCATGCTGATCTCGGCGGCCGGCATCTGGCGGGCACTGGTCATCGAGGGTTACCGTGAAACCAGCCTCAGCGCCCACATGCAGGCCACTCCCGGACGCGCTGCTGCCTGGCGCCGGCGCCTCACCGGCCTGCTGAACTACCCCGACGAAGAAGCAGTCAACGCCTTCATCGCCGGCCCGGCCCTGCGCGCCCTGCGCACCGTGGCCGATGAGCTGCGCCGCCAGGACTGGCCCGCTGAAGTGGAATACGACGAAGCCGAACACCGGGTGCAGCTGGGCATTGCCAAGAACGACCAGGTGGACTTCATCTATGAAATCCGCCGTCGGGGCTACCCGATGCCAGACTTTGTTCACCCCGTGCTCCATGACAGCGACGAGGAGCGACTCTATTATCGCGCCGAAGTCTTCCTGCGCCGCGGCGGCCAGGCCTATGACGTCCATGGTCTGGAAGAACAGGAGCTCATTCGGGACGTGCTGGACCAGCTGGAGAAATACCTGATCTTCCGCCATCTCTCCCCGTCGAGCCTGCCCTGGGACATGAAGCACGACGAGGCCGAGGTTCCGGACAGCGAGACAGACGGCAAACCGGCCGACGCGACCCCGACCGGCGATGGCGGGAAAAACCCCGACCCGGCATGAGGGCGCGGCAGCGGCAACAGCTGGCGGTGTTTTAGCTACGCATAGAGCTATTTTCGACCAGGCCCTAGACCGCGCCTAGCCGGTGACTCGTTGGAGGGGGGTTATGGATAAGGAAAAGCAACCGTAATGGATTGAAAGGTGCAGTTTTTTATAATCAGCAACCTAGCAAAGGTTGGGGGTGGCATACGAAGCTGGTGTGTATGCCGTTCGTGTACCGCTTGAGCCCCTCTCCCTCAAATAG
>Ga0209487_1000722_pt1 | contig 29303 bp, 20 predicted proteins | sample Poulit2012_FD_187524 | JGI IMG/M metagenome (GOLD analysis project Ga0209487, IMG submission 187524) | Agricultural soil microbial communities from Georgia to study Nitrogen management - Poultry litter 2012 (SPAdes) (version 2) | ecosystem: Environmental > Terrestrial > Soil > Agricultural land...
GTCCAATGTGTTCGGCCCACAACGGGATGACAGCGGTGCGTGAAGCCCGCATCGCCGTCAGACACAACACGCCCAGCCCAGAAGATAACAGCACCCGCCAATGCTGTTTCGCCAGAGAAATCATCGTGGGGTTGGTGATAATTTCTATTGGGCCCGTAGTGGGTGGTTCTGCTGGTGGTGCCGTGGCTGGTTCTTCAAGTTCTTGAATCCAGAACGTGATGATAACGGCAAGTCCCATACATACCGCACCGACGGCAAAAGCTCCTTGAATGCCCATCAGGGACTGCGCCCCGGCACCCACAAACGGTCCGATAAATGATCCCACCCGTTGCATGCCACCCAACAGCGACATCGCCCGGGCCCGGTGCGATAAGGGTACGGCCACCGCCAAATAGGATTGGCGGGCCAAATTAAACCCCGCCGCGGCCATCCCAACCATCAAAATGCCCAGCATATAACCGGAAAAATCAGTGGTGGCATTGGCCGGGGACCATCCAGCTACCATCGCCCAGGCCAATAGGACACCCCCGGTACCCACCGAAGCGGCAATGATCATGGTGGTGCGCTCGCCGGCACGAGACGCCAACTGGGCGGCCGGAGCATTGGCAATCAACGATCCGACACCAATCAGGGTTACGGTGCTGGCTGCTAAAGCCACTGAAACACCAAACCGGGTGGAGGCGGTGGCAATGGCCGGCATGATCGCCCCAACACCGGTGGCATACACTAATGACGGTGCATAGATTTGAAACGCATTCGCCAAGGGTCCTTCGCGGCGGGAGCGACGAGACATTGCACCTTCTTTTGTAGTACTAGTTCATCACCAGGTTACGCCGTGAAATTGCCCGATGGATATTTTGGGTCGTCGACCATGGTGTTGTGTAGCACTGATGCTGTACCGTGCGGTGGTATCTAGCGGTACGTGATAAGGCGTGATGATTACGTGACTCAGAAGTTGCAGACTGATACAGCTGTGCGGCCCCGATTCACTGGGGCTGACTGGGCCGGGTTAGGCGTGCTGGTACTTTTCCTAGTTATCGGGCTGACATGGTCAAAGTGGTTGCCGTACTGGGATAGGGCCTGGACCTTACAGGAGACGGCAGCTTGGGATGGGGATTCACTATTCGACTCGCTGGGTGAGGCTTTCTCACTGGTCGGGGCATGGAATTTTACGCTGGTCTACTTCGATGCAGTATGGAAAGCACTGCTGGTTGCGCTCATAGTTGCTGCAGCAATTGACGCACTGGTCCGGCGCGATTGGTTGGTTCGTGTTATGAACAGGCCAACGGCGGTGCAGCAGTCTGTTGTGGGTGCAAGTTTATCGATGCCCAGCATGATGTGCACCTGTTGCGCGGCTCCGGTAACAGCGGGCCTGCGGCGCTCCGGGGTGTCTACCGGGGCCGCCTTAGCCTATTGGGTGGGCAACCCCTTGTTGAATCCGGCAGTGTTGGTCTTTTTGGCCCTGGTACTACCCTGGCAGTACGTTGTTACTCGGGTAGTGATGGGCATTGTGGTGGCCGTAGGAGCTACCGCACTGATTGGCCGGTGGCTTGGTGGCCGTACCGACGCCATTCCCAAACCGCCGGTATCCCAGCATCAAATATCTGCTTTACCCGGACGGTTTGCGCGCTCTTTATCTCGTTATGTTTTGGTCTTGGTTCCAGAGCACCTCGTTATGGTATTTCTCATGGGCCTATTGGGCCCGTGGTTGACCGGCGTTTTTGGGCTAGAAGCATCTATTGGTGGGATTGCCGTTCTTATTGCCGCGGTGGTGGGCACCGTGTTGGTGATCCCCACCGGCGGTGAAATCCCGATTATCGCGGCTCTGCTGGCAGCCGGGGCCGGGGTTGGCACCACGGGTGCGCTACTGGTTGCCTTACCGGCCCTAAGTATCCCATCGATTGTGATGGTTGGTCAGTCACTTGGCTGGCGTGCCACCACGGCGATGACCACGGCTGTGGCCATCGCAGCGGTGCTGGCCGGTGGGCTACTGGCGGTGTTGTCCTGATAATACGGCTGCGATAGCGGCCACGGCCGGCTCATTTTGCAAGGATGTTGTATCCCCTAAAGTGTCACCGGTGTACAGCTGGGTGAGGATGCGACGCATGATCTTACCGGAACGGGTTTTGGGCACATCGGGCACAAAGACAATGTCGGCAGGTTTGGCCACCGGGCCAATGTGTTTGGTAACCAGTTGGGTGAGTTCGGTTTTGGCGGCCTCGTCGTGGAAGTCCCCGCGGGCCACCACAAACGCGATGGCACAGTGCCCGGTTTTGGGGTCAGGGACCGGGGTGACCCCGGCTTCGATCACATTGGGGTGGGACACCAGGGCTGATTCAATTTCGATGGTGGATAACCGGTGGCCGGAAATATTGATGACATCATCGATGCGGCCAAGTATCCAAATATCGTCGTCGTCGTCGACTTTGGCACCGTCACCGGCCAAAAACCAGCCGCGACCATCTTCGGCCCAGTAAAAGTCTTGCCAATAGGAATTATAGAAACGCTTCGGGTTGCCCCATACGGTGCGGGCCGCGCCGGGTCCAGGACGGGTGACAACAATAACGCCTTGCTTATTGGGTTCCGTCGGGTTTCCATTGTCATCCACAACCGCCACATTGACGCCGGGTAGCGGACGGGAACCAGAACCGGGTTTGAAGGTGGTATCGGTTTGGCGCGGGGAGATGATTGTTGAACCGGTTTCCGACTGCCACCAGGTATCCACCATGGGAACGCCTTCGGCGGTGTCACGGCCAATATGTTTGCGCGCCCATGCCCAGGCTTCCGGGTTGACGGCTTCGCCCACGGTACCGATCAATCGGATCGAGGACAGATCGTATTGGTCTGATGGGCCATTTTCATGCCAGCCCATCAGGGAACGCAGCAGAGTGGGGGCAGTGTAGTAGCTGGTCACACCGTAGCGTTGGATGACTTCAAAATGGCGGGCGGTGTGTGGCGCGTTGGGCACACCTTCATAGATGACCTGGGTGGCACCATTGGATAGCGGCCCATATATTTCGTAGGTGTGGGCGGTGACCCAGGCCAGATCTGCGGTGCACCAGTGCACGTCATTATGACGTTTGGTGACATCCGGGTTGGCAAATAGATAGTCGTAGGTGACTGAGGCGTGGGCTAGATAGCCGCCTGAAGTATGGACCAGGCCTTTGGGTTGGCCGGTGGTGCCTGATGTGTACATGATGAACAGCGGATGTTCGGCTTCGAAGTATTCAGGCGTATGGTGTGTGGACTGCTTTGTAACGATGTCATCCCACCACACATCACGGCCTGGTGTCCAGGGGATGTCGGTGTGCCCGGTGCGGTTGACCACCAGCACGTGTTCGATGTTGTTGTCCCCGGAAACGGCCTCGTCCGCTGCTGTTTTGACCGGTACGGCTTTGCCGCGCCGAAATTGGCCGTCGGAGGTGACAAGCAGTTTGGCACCGGTGTCTTCCACCCGGAATTTCAGCGCTTCTGCGGAGAATCCACCAAAGACCAGTGAGTGGACGGCGCCGATGCGGGCGCAGGCCAGTGCGATGACCACGGTTTCGACAATGACCGGCAGGTAGACGACTACCCGGTCACCAGGCTTGATGCCTAATGCGGTCAGCGCGTGGGCGGTTTGGGCTACTTCGGTTAGCAGTTGGTTATAGGTGACGGCGCGACGGTCACCGGGCTCGCCTTCAAAATACAGGGCGACTTTATCGCCGTGGCCGGCTGCGATGTGACGGTCCAAGCAGTTTTCCGCCACATTGAGGGTGCCGTCTTGATACCAGCGGGCTTCGGGGCCGTGTTGGGTTTGGGGATTAGGTTTGATCCAGGAGTGAATGGTTTCAAACGGGGTATCCCATTGCAGGCGGTTGCCGGCTGCTTCCCAGTAGGCCATGCGGTGGGATTCGTCGACCTGTTTGCCGGTGGCATCGGGGCGGTAGTGGGTTTGGCCTGGCGCTCGGCCAGGATGCAAATCGGGATCGGCGGCGTCTACGATTTCTTGAGGCAGGGGACCGGGTAGCCCATTGGGCAGGTGCGTATAGGCTTGGTCGAAGAGTTCGGTGACTAAGCCGGCACGGTAAGTGATGTTCGTGGTATCGAGCAATGGTTGCGTCAAGAATCAAACCTTTCCATCGGTTCTGGCGGTAGCACCTGCACGGTGTGCGGTTGCTGCGGCGTCAACGAGCCAGATCTCTTAGCCGCTCTGGATGGGTACGTGGATAACCTTAGGCAATAACTGCCCAGAACAAAAATTATTAGGTCATATTGTGGTAAACGGGTTTAATCTAAGAGTTTGACCGGTTGGTAAATACCAGCTGCTTCAGCGGTTTCCTCGGCGGATCGTCCACGATGCAGCACCGATGTTTCGGTGAGCAAACCATCTGCGCGAATGCCGTACACCGGTGCGGTGAATGTGGCTTGGGCGGAAAATGCGGTGCCTCCAACGTCCAAGATGGCCAGTATGTCGCCTTCTTCTAGTTCGGGCAATTCAACCCGGTGGCGCAGTATGCCGTGGGGTCCGGCGATATCGTAGTAGAACAGTTCGATGCCATCGTTATAGTCGCCGTGTGCATCGTATGCCTCGACCCGTATCGGTTGATTAGGTTGGGAACAACCCACGGGGTCTTCAGCATGGGTGACGGCAATCATTCGACCACCGAGGTCTTTGATGTATTCGACACGTGCCAGGATGAGCCCGGCTTTTGCAGTCAGCGCTGGGGCAAAATTGGTGGTGACGGTGTATTTGCCGTCAAAGAGTTCAGGTGTCATCGCTTGGAGTACGAAACGATACGTTTCCATTGTGGGTGCGACGTCGTCGGAGTCATAATTGACCGGTAGCCCACCGGATATGTGAATGCCATAAATTCGTTGGGCATCGGCGGCGTGATCAATATCTTCGGCTAACCGGAAGATTTCGGCTACATGTTCGGCGGCCTGTTGCAAGGTGGCCGGTGCTGGATCGAAATGTAGCTGCAAATGGTTCAGCCACGGTCGGTCAGCATACGCCTGAATAATCTCTTTGCGATGGTCCCGTAACCCAATACCGCGGTAGGAAACCGTTGGTTCTTCATCATCAACCGGTGCTTGGGCGGTAACCCGAAGACCAAACTTGGCGGTGAGCTCTTTTGGGTCTTCGATCAGTTCATCAACCCGTGATAGCTCAACGAAATTATCAATACTCAAGTTCATCCCGGCATGGACCAGCTGGTTGAGCAAAACCAGTGAATTCACTCCGGCGCTGTGCAGAAGTTCGTGCAGCTGAAAGCCGGTCTGGTTGGCGATCTGTAGTTCTGCAGCAGAACGGGTTTGTGCCCCAAAACCTCGGGCCCGGAAATGTTCCAGCACACCCGGTAACCGCACCGTATCCACCCCGACCATATGGTGCAACCATGGTTCTGGATAAGCTTCACCGAGTTGCTCGATAAGTTGATCGAGCACGTTAAAGTCAACCACACCCAAAACCGGTGTCGTAACGCTAAGCGCCGGGGCCAATTGTTTAATGGCCGTGCTGCGTTGGGTTGCGATGGCGGTGCTGGAAATTATCATGGACCCGATCTTAGCTGCGGGGTAGGACATGATAAAACGAAGCCTATTTTAACTCCAGCGAGCAATGGCTCGTTTCTCCGCGAAGCCCAGCACGGTGTCAGTGATTTTGCCCAGTAATGCCAATAAGATGATCGCCAGGATGAGTCGGTCGGTGCGACCGTTATTTTGTGAATCGGTGAGCAAAAACCCCAGTCCCATCGACGAGGCAATAAGTTCTGCAGCCACCAGAAACAGCCAGGCTTGTGCTAGTGCCAGGCGTAATCCGGAGAAAATTGCCGGCACGACGGCGGGCAATTGGATGGTCTTGAACAGCCGGAAACCCTTGTACCCAAATGCTCGGCCGGCCTCAACCAGATGCGGGTCAACGTGCTGCAAGCCTGCATACAGTGTGGTGAATACCGGGAAGAACGCGCCGATGGCGATCAGGGTAACTTTGGAATCTTCACCAATTTGCATCCACAGAATCAATAACGGCACCCAGGCCAGTGATGGTACGGCACGCAGGGCACCAAGAATCGGAGTGAGTAAGGCATCGGCCCACCGGGATAGACCCAGTACGGCCCCGAAGAACATTCCTAGCACCGCACCAATACCAAAACCAAGTAATACCCGTTGCACAGAGATTCCAATGTGCAGCCATAGATCCCCGCGTTGCACCAGACCAACGGCCGCCTCAAACACAGCGCTAGGGGAGGGCAATTGGACCGCGGTGAAGACCTCGGCGGCGGTAAGCGCCCACCAAGTTACGAACAACACCAGGGGGACCAATAGACCGACGACGGTTTTGACGCCCTTGCGGTCTAACAATCGTGGTTTTTGAGTAGGAGCCGGTTGGTTATAGGCAGTGCTGGTCTCGGCCTGGTTGTGAGTAGCAGCTTCGGTGTATTCAAGCGTGGTCATGGTTAATCAGCACTTTCCGCTTGCTCGAGAAATTCTGGGGCAAAAAGTGTTTCCAAGGCCTCATCAACCTCGTCTTGGCTATCCACATCACCGGAGGTGACAAAGATTGGTGCGATATTCGCCAATACCTGGGTCTGTTGCTCACCGGGTACTGGGCTTACATCAAATCCGGAGCGTTCCTGAATAACAATTTCGGCGACATCAAGGTCAATATCGGCTTCATCGGCCAATAGCTGGGCGGTTTCCTCCGGATGCTCCAGTGCCCATGCCCGGGCACGTTCATACGTGTCGACCACGGTTTGTGCTACTTCGGGGGAGTCTTCTATAAACGCTTCGGTGGCATTGACGAACGAGTAGGTATTGAGATCAACATCGCGGTGCAAAAATTCTGTTTCGTCCTCGGCTCCGGCCATAATCGGATCCAAACCGGCCCAGGCATCAACAGAACCATTCCCTAACGCGGTGTGACCATCAGCGTGTTGAACGTTTTGGACATCCACGTCAGATAGTTCCACACCGGCTTCATCCAGGGCCTGAACTAGGAAGAAAAATGGGTCGGTTCCCCGGGTTGCGGCAACTTTTTTACCGCTGAGATCAGCCACAGAAGCAATATCGGAGTCCTCGGGTACTACCAGTGCCGTCCATTCCACCTGTCCGACGACATCAATGGTTTGGATCGGGGTCCCGGTAGCACGGGTCAGCAGGGTGGCCGAACCCGCTGCAGAACCAACATCGATGGCTTCGGCTCGCAGATTCTCATTGGCCTTATTCGAACCGGCCGAATACACCCACTCGACGTCGCCATCGAGTTCGTCTTCCAGCCAGCCTTGATCCTTAATGATCAGCGACAGCGGATTATAGGTGGCGTAATCGATGCGCAGGGTATCAGTTTCGGTCGCTTCGGCATCAGCATTCTCGCCGGCGCAAGCAGATAGCGTCAGCGCGCCAGCAAGGAGGACAGCGGAAAGGGATTTGCGTGAAAAAGACATGATGAAACCTCTCTAGCTAGCAAGAGTTTGGACGCCCAAACCGGTGAGTAATTGTTCGCGCAGCTCGACGAGACTCGGATCGTGACTGGCCCGGGGACGCGATGTTGGCGGGGTAAAAATATTGGCGATGGTTGCGCCTTCGGCCTCGGCGACGGTGTCCAGCAGGATGATCCGATCCGAAAGTAGCAGCGCCTCATCGACGTCGTGGGTTACCAAGACCGTGGTGGTGCCGGTTTGGGCGTGCACATCAAGTAGTAGTTGCTGCATTTTGATACGGGTGAGTGCGTCCAGGGCACCGAAGGGCTCATCGAGTAGCAAGATTTCGGGATCGCGTGCCATCGCGCGGGCCAATGAGGCGCGCTGGGCCATGCCACCGGAAATCTCACGAGGCCGGTGGGTTGCCACATGGTCCAGCCCGACTAGCGTCAATAACTCACGAACCCGGGCTTTGCCGGCGCTCTTCGAGGTGCCATCGGGGAGGCCAAGGGCCACATTGTCAGCGACGGTGGCCCAGGGCAGCAAACGGGGTTCTTGGAAACCGATCGCACAGCGAGGGTCGTAGGCCGCCACTGCGGTGTCTTCGATCAGCACTTGACCGGTGAAACCGGTATCCAGACCGCCCAAGGCGCGCAGGAGCGTGGACTTTCCGGAACCCGAGGCCCCGATGATCGAAATAATTTCACCGGGGGCAATTGTCAGGTTGATGTCCGTCAGAATTTGTCGGGTGGAGCCGTTGGTGCCAAAGGCACGCCCAACATGCTGGCAAGCCACGGCAGGGGGCAATACAGTATGTGTCATAGGGGAATCACTCCATCGACTCTTGGCGGTAGCACCTGCCGGAAGGTGGTTGCTGCGACTTCAACGAGCCAAGTCTCTTAGTCGCTCTGGATGGTTACGAGCCCCAGCATAGGCACAACAGGTGCCAAAATGGAAATTGCCCCCGTCGCCTGCCTAATGTCGGGCTTTAGCCTCGCGTCGTCTGGTGACAGCTTCAAGCACCCGATCGCCAGCATCCGGCCCCGGAGTGATACCTGTTGGTACCCGGAAAAAGAACAGCGCACCGATGCACCACCAGATGGCGAAAATCAGCCATGGCTGCCAGTCCAACGCGGAAGGCATACCTGGTAAATAGACGCTGAATAACACCCCGGTTAATACGATCGACGTCCACCCGATAATTTCACCGCCGCGCCCAGGGCCACCGATACGCAAGGGCCGTGGCATATCGGGATCCCGACGACGCAACACAATGAAGATCACCGAGACCATAAAATAGGCGATAATGATCGATGGCGCCCCGGAATCGACCAGCCAATTGAGCATGTTTTCACCGAAGAATGGGGCAAACATTGATAGACCACCGATAAAGTACAGCGCATTTGCCGGCGTGCGATATTTGGGATGTAATTTGGCAAACCAGGCTGGCAGCATGCCGGTCCGCGCCATCGAATACACCAGCCGGGATGCGCCCAGCAGTAGCGAGTTCCACGACGTCAGAATCCCTGCGATACCGCCGGCGATCAAAATATTGGCCATCAGTTGAGAGTTGAATAACGTGCCGAAGGCATCTGCTACCGCGATATCCGTTTTAGCTAGCTCATCCACGCCCATAGCCGACGACGTCGTTGCCACAACCATGATGTACCAGGCGGTGGCCATGGCAACCGAGATGATCACCAGCCGACCAACCTTGCGTGCCGGCACGTTAACCTCTTCGGCTGACTGCGGGATGACATCAAAGCCGATAAACAAAAAGGGTATGGCAATTAATACGGTGAAAAAGCCAGCAGTACCCGGTGTAAATAAAGGCTCCATATTCGATACTTCGCCACGAGTCGCCGAACCGAAGATCATCAACACCCCGACCGCTAGTAAGAAAAACACCGTGAAGTTTTGGGCGATGGATGCCTGTTTGACACCGCGTACATTCAACCAGGTGATGATGATTGCACCGATGACACCGATTAACGCCCACGTCAGATGTACGGTATGCCCGGCAACATCCCACAACGGGATCGCGTTAATTTCAGGGAAAATATATGCCACGGTCCGCGGAAACGCGACGGCTTCAAAAGCCACGATGGTGACATAACCACCAACCAGTGCCCACGAACCAATAAAAGCAAACCTCGGGCCAAGGCCACGCAACACATACTGGTGGACTCCACCTGCTAACGGCATTGCCGAGGTGAGTTCCGAATACACCAGTCCGACCGCTGCCATAATGCCACCGCCGACCACAATGGCCACCACCGAACCCAGGGTGCCCGCATCTTGGATCCAGCCACCGGTCAGTACCACCCAACCGAAACCGATCATCGCGCCAAAGCCCAGGGCTAACGCATCAATATTCGTCAGCGTTTTGGCAAGTTTTACCGGCTGCTGGCCCGGTCTATCCGACATAATGTTCCCTCTTTCATAGTGTGCTCAACTAATATACTGGCGCGCACTGTCAATCCATGTCGCTGTGTGACATAAAAATTCGCAGCGTAGGTCACAAATGTGTTTAGATGAGGCCTGTACCATCCAGAGCGGCTAAGAGATCTGGCTCGTTGACGCCGCAGCAACCACCTACGGGCAGGTGCTACCGCCAGAACCGATGGAAGGAGAACTCATCGTGTCATCGAACCGTCACATTCTTTTCAACGCCTTCGACATGAACTGCGTCGGCCACCAATCACCAGGACTATGGCGTCACCCGCAGGACAAATCCCGCGACTACAACAAGCTTTCCTACTGGATAGACCTGGCAAAAACGCTTGAAAAAGGCCTCTTTGACGGCCTGTTCATCGCCGATGTACTGGGCCCATATGATGTCTATGGTGGCAATGCTAACGCAGCTCTAACCTCCGGCGCCCAAGTTCCCGTCAACGATCCCTTCCTACTGGTCTCAGCCATGGCTGCGGTCACCGAACATCTGGGCTTCGGCGTCACCGCGGGCACCGCCTATGAACATCCCTTCCCGTTTGCCCGGCGCCTTGCCACCTTAGACCACCTGACCAACGGCCGCGTCGGCTGGAATGTAGTGACCGGATACCTGCCTTCAGCCGCCCGCAACATGGGCAATGACGATCAGATGGAACACGATCGCCGCTATGACCACGCCGATGAATACCTGGAAGTCATCTATAAACTGCTCGAGGGCTCGTGGGAAGACGACGCTGTGCAAAATAACCCGGAAACCGGTGTGTTTACCGACCCGGCCAAAGTACACAACATTGATCACGACGGCCAATTCTTCCGTGTCCCCGGTGCCGCCGTGACCGAACCTTCAGCTCAGCGCACCCCGGTGATTTATCAGGCTGGTGCTTCGACTCGTGGCCGCGCTTTTGCCGCCAAACACGCTGAAGCCACTTTCGTGAACTCACCGACCCCGGCACTACTGGCAAAATCCGTTGCTGACACACGTGACGAGTTGGTCAAGGCCGGTCGCGACCCATACGACATCAGAATCTTCGGTATGCAAACCATTGTGACTGCGGCCACCGATGCTGAAGCCCAAGAAAAATACCGTCAGCTTGCTTCCTACGCCGATATTGAAGGTGCACTGGTGCTGATGTCGGGTTGGATGGGTACCGATTTCTCGCAATATGACCTCGATGCCCCCATCGGTCACATCGAATCCAATGCAATACAGTCAGCGGCTGAAACCTTCCGCAAAGCCTCCGGCGATGGCGAAGAGTGGACCGTACGGAAGCTAGCCGAATGGGTCGGCGTTGGTGGATTTGGTCCCGTACTGGTTGGATCTGGAGCCACCGTGGCTGAGCAACTCATCGCGCTACAAGATGAGACCGATATAGATGGCTTCAACCTGGCATACCACATTACACCGGGCACCTTCGAAGACGTTGTTGAATACGTGGTCCCTGAGTTACAAGCCCGTGGTCGATACAAGACCGAATACAGCCAAGGCACGCTGCGCCACAAACTGTTTGGCCGTGGAGACCAGCTGCCAGACAACCACGTTGGTGCAAGCTATAAACTCGGTGCCACTGCCCTCGTACAGTGACGTGTGACGCGACCAGACAGTTGGGCAACGGGCTATTATATGTGTAAGCCAGTGTTAGGTACTAGTGTCAACCGCCACTTCGAATCTATACAGAATTGGTTGGCCGTTGCTCAGCCCGATGAAGATCGGTCTGGCTGTGGGAGTCCAACCGCGACTCCACACTTCGTCAGTAACTTCTTTTTCTAAGCCATTATGCCGTTCGCCTCGCTGATACAGCGATTGTATGCGCTTGGCTTCAATGTGATCTGTCGCTTTGATCTCAACAGGAAAACATTTGAGGTTACTGCACAACGGGTGGCAGCGTCGTTTGGTTCATTAGAACATCTCAGAGTGGAAGGTCGTCACTCTCCGGGATTTGCTCCGCTGTCTGGGTTCTGGCGCACAGCAGATGGATGGATTCGCCTCCATGCCAATTATCCACACCACGAACAGGCCCTGATGCGCGCCCTAAAGGCTACAAGTATCCCTTCCATCAGAGCCACTCTGGCTAGTGCTAATTCCATTGAAGCCGAAACTGCTATTAATGCGGCAGGCGGGGTTGCAGCAGCGGTGAAAACTCACGAAGCATGGCTACGCAGCGACCCAGGGGAAACCGCCACTGACGGGCCCTGGCTGAAATTTCTAGGCAGTGGAGAAACAAAACCTCGTCCTACTCCACGGCGTACACCTACCGGACCCACTCGGAGACCGCTCGGTGGCCTGCGGGTGTTGGATTTAACACGCGTCGTAGCCGGTCCCAGCGCATCTCGCCTTCTGGGCGCCTTGGGGGCAGACGTCTTGCGCGTTGACCCACCAGCCCTTCCCGAATTGATCAATCAACATATTGATACCGGATTTTGCAAACGCTCAGTTGAGCTTGACCTCAACGAGCCACACGATCTCCGTACCTTCCAGGATCTACTTCAGGACTGTCATGTCCTGCTGCTGGGCTATCGCACAGGAGCGCTCGATAAGTTCGGCCTCACCCCAGAAAAACTACTAGAACACTGGCCCACTCTAAAAGTCGTGAGCCTTAATGCCTGGGGCTTTGACGGATCCTCCTATCATCACAAAGGGTTCGATAGCATTGTTCAAGCCGCCTGCGGGATCGCCCATATATACCGCGATAGCTACGATTCACCAGGAAGTCTGCCCGTCCAAGCCCTTGATCATGCCACGGGGATGGGAGTGGTAGCCGCTGTGGCAATATTGCTCACAAACGATCACCTTACGCATGCCCAAACCTCACTGGCGAGAACGGCTCATGAACTCATGCAACTGCCACAAATACGCATAATGGAGGAGACCGCAGACTCTCTGGCTACCCCAACTAGAGAGCTCCACACCAGCGACTATGGGCGGGTCGAATATGTACCGCCACCGCTTTTGCTGGAGGGCCAGAGCCTTGAGTATTCAACCGGCCCGGTGAAATACGGCAGTTCCATACCTCGGTGGGAAGACACACTACAGCCGACTATTTAAACCACTATAAAACAGTAGGCAAAGCTCACTTTTTTAGAACAAGTATGTCTGGTCGGGCTCTGAAATTAGTGGTGCATACCCAAGCCTGAGCCACCATCGCTCATGATTGGGCAACCTCAACCTAACTGTAGCGACCCGACAGTTAGGTTGTTCGCAGTATGGCTCATCCTGGGGTTTGAACTATTTCGGGCACTGGTGGAGCGAGTGGCGCTAGGCCTCTGCAGCGTCTAATACGTTTGCCAAGCTTCCATCAATAGGCGATCCGAGGCTCGCTGTGCAACCGGATCCCACATGTTTCCAGTGATCATCAGTTCATCGGCGTCCGTGTATTTTATGATGCGCTGCAGTTGGGCAACAACGGTGGCTTGGTCTCCATAAACGGTAGACGCCAGAGCCCTATCAATACGTCGCTGCTCTTGATTCGAGATGTTTTCCCGCTGGAGCACGGAGGGGTCCTCAAGAGGTTGAAACACTCCAATACTGCGAGACCTTGCCAATGCCCAGGACTCCGATAATGCAAGTGAATACGCCTGTGAGTCTGATTCGGCAACGACAACGTTGACCGACGCGATGACCCAGGGCTCCTGGCCGCGAGCAGCAGTATTGAAGCCGCTGCGATATTCTTCGACAACCTGATTGGTTTGGTCAGCGTTCTGGAGCCCGTCGGTTACTGCAGGCCCGCCAAGTACCAGCCCTATGCCACGGCTCGCCGCAAACGATGCCGCCCCGCCACCTGTCAGTACATACAAGTCAGTCTGTCCGTAGTTTTGGGGATAGGCGGTGATATCGGCGGTGCCATCCAAATATCGGATGAGTTCGTCGACGTCGTCGGTAAAGTGCTCTTTGGCATCTGCTGTCTGCCGCAATCCAGCACGAACAGGTTTGGTAAACCCAACCGAGGAACCTAATCCAGCATCAATGCGTCCACCGTATAAGGCGTGCAGGGTGCCCAACTGTTCTGCAATGACCAACGGCTGATGGCTGGGCACCATAATGCCACCGGTGCCTAGACGAATGGCTGAGGTGGCCTCGGCCAGGTGGGGGAGTAGTAGTGTCGGGGCGGAGCCGGCAATGCCTGGTACTGAGTGGTGTTCGGCAACCCAGAAACGGTGAAAGCCTAGTTGCTCAGCATGCTGGGCTCGTGCGGTGACCTCAGCAAAAATCTGTGGTGCCTTGATGATTTGCCCACCAACATTGCGGGTATTAGCGCGGTCGAGAATGGCAAGGGGAACTGTGTGCATAGCGCGGTTTGGGCTCAATCAATTTTGGTGCTGCTGTACTGCCAGGACAACAACACCCTCACTGAACATTTGCTCGTTGAGCTGGTCCAGATTCGTGATTTCATGTACCGGGAGACCGTAGTGTCGAGTCAATTCCGCCACCGGGGCTTCTTGCTCGAATACCACCAGGGCACCACGTTTCAGACTTTTGACTGCTGTGCGGAAATCGGCCAAGGAATCCATCAGCCCGGACTGGTGGGTAACGACGACAACCATCCGATCGTCACGGGCAATTGATGCACCCATGCCGGCAACGACGGCGCCGGAGGAAAAGAACATGTAGCCTTTATGGTCCAGCACGCGCAAATAGTTGGTGGCATAACCAGCCTGGGCAGATTGGTCTACGACGACGGTGCGTTGTTTTGGCAAAACCTGTTCGAGCCGATCAAGAAATGCCCGTGGATCAACGGTATTTTCGCGCAACTGGTGTTCCGGGATTGGCCGGGAATTCCAATACTTAGTGTCTAAACGTTCCAGTGTTTGCTCTGTTCGGTAACCGGTCTTGGCTTCTGAAATGAGCTTGCTGGCCTCAACTTCAAGTGCGGAGGCAACTGCCTGGGCATCAGCAATCAGCGATTGCGATACCGCACTAAAACGACCAACCGCCCACGGTGATGTATCTACTTGAATAATCACCGCATTGGGACTGATCAGCCGACCATCACGTGTCGTCCAATTGTCCAGCGCACATCCAAAGACCACAATGACATCCGCTCCACGGGCCAACTCAGCGGTGCTCGGGGTAGAAATCCGGCCCAGGGTACCGATATTGAACTGCTGATCCTCAAAGAGTCCGTGTGCTCCTGCTGATGTTGCCAACAGTGCCCCGGTAGTGTTGGCCAGGGCCACCATGGAAGATTTGGCGTGCCGGGCCCCGCGCCCAGCAATGATCAGTGGCCACCGGGCTTGAGCTAATGACTTTGCCGCCCGAGTGACCTGTGATGCCTGGGGAACCGCACCGGTACGGGGTGCCTCAAACTCCGGTTCTGCCTCATCGGTGAGCTCAGCATCGAGGTTTTCTGGATCAACGAGCAACACAGCGGGGAGTTGTTTATTGAGACCTTCAATAACCTCAACCATCGCCTGGGAAATATTTTGTGCTTCACCCCCCGGAACCGCCACGGCTCCAACACCGGTAGCCAGACTGGCCCAATTGGCGGTGATACCGTTGAATGACTCATCAGGGGTGACCAAGATGATAATCATCGACAGTTTATCTCGCACCGCTTGGGCAATCTTGTCCAAGGTTGCCAGAAAGTCCACGGAGGCATCTAATACCACTGCGGCTGGTGGGCCACCGGCGTGACGATAACCTGCGGCAGCCATGATTGCACCGTCAGCTGTTCCCGTGCTGACCGTTTGAAAATCGATTTCTGGGATACCTTCAGCAGTAGCGATATTGCCTTTGGCATCACTAAATGCCTCGGTCAACGGTGTGTTCCAGAGTTCTTCCGGAATGAATACGGTTTCTACACCGGTAGCCGCACATAGTTGGGCTAATCGGGTCGAGTACACCAATTGGGGCACGATACCTCCTCGAGAATTACCAATATAAGGATACGGCCAGAAACAGCGAAGGTAAATCACCGTGCTAGACGTGATGACAGTCACATACCTATAGTGGTGTTATGACACAGCTATCGAATCAGCCACAGGCCTCAAATAACCCGGTCCTCATTGAAGAATTACTTACCACACGCGGTGCTACCTGGGCAGTGGTGGGACTTACTGATAGTCCTCATCGTGTCGCAAAACCGGTTGCCTCGTTTGTCAAAAACGAGCTTGGTATGCGCATTGTGCCGGTCAACCCCCGTCGCGAGACCGTTAACGGAGACCGGGCCTACCGACGTATTACCGAAGTTCCACACACCATTGATGTACTACACGTCTTTGTCAATGCCGAGGCCGCCGAAGCAATCGTCGACGACGCAATCCGTTTGGGTATCAAAAATATTTGGTTTCAACTTGATGTCGACAGCCCAGCAGCCATTGAGAAAGCTCTTGCAGCCGGAGTCAACGTCGTCGCTGATACGTGCCCTTCAATAGAAGGACGGACACGCACTATCGCTTGGCGAATGTAATTTCAGCGTATTATTCGTTAATTCGTTGGCGCTCAAAGGTATGTGCTAGCACCCGCGATGGGGGCAAGGGAGGGCCCAAATTCATATTCGGTTCTAGACCGATGCCGGTCCGAATTTTGAGCTGCTTATCATATTCCGAATAACGTCTTCTACAGCTAGCGCGCGATGTGTGGGCTCGGTATCGACATGGCGCGAAAGTACCACCGGCTCGGCATTCAGCGGTGGAAGAATATCTCGATGCACTAGCCTCAGTCCTTCATAGGAAATATTGCTCATAGTTTGCTGAAAAAACAGCGAATATCCAAAACCTCGGGCAACCATTGATCGAACCGTTTCATAGCTGGTTGAACGGTGCAGTACATGCGGTCGTAGGCCACGTTCTTGGAGGAGACGCAGGGTATTATCACCTGCCGGTGGTAAGTCCAGTAAGATCAGGGGCTCATCTTTAAGGGCTTCTAATGCAACCGATGTTTGGTGGGCCATCGGGTGATCTTCGGGTAGCACGACCTGCGGTGAGGACTCGAAAAGTACTTCAACGACAAGACCCATGGGTAGGCCAACTCGGTAGGAGATCAATAGGTCTAGGTGGCCATCAAGTAACCTTTGGGAGAGTACTTCGACGGGACCTTCTTCAATATCAAGCTGTATCTCCGGAAGTAATCGGGTGACTTGGGCCCATAGTTCCGGTACCACTGTGGCGGCCAAGGTTGAATAGCAGCCAACTTTGACTGGGCCGCGAGGAACATCACTCACGTTGCCGATATGTAGGGTCAACTCGTTGGCACGGTCGAGTAGATCCCTGGCCCGAACCACCAAATCTTGTCCGGCCGCGGTGAGGGTGAGACCTTTGGCGCGTCGGCGGATAAAGAGCTGTGTGTTGAAGAGCGTTTCGAGTTCGGTGACCGCAGCGGAGACGGCGTTTGGGGTGACGAACACTTCAGCAGCTGCTGCAGCAAAGGAACGATGCTCGGCGGCAGCGATGAACAGTTCTAACTGCCGCAGTGTGGGTTGTGATCCAGTGGGGAGCGACATAACTCAACTATATTGCACATAAAACGAAATTCTCCTCAGTTGCACTTCTTTATTACTTGCATCACAGTATGAAGTGTGGATAGCAACATTTTGACACAGCAGCGGGCTCGCATCATCGGCCTCGCCTGGGGTATGCACGCAGCATTTCGCCAATATATTCAGCGCATATCGGACGGTGAGATGCTTGTATATGATCAAGCCAGCATGCTGGACAGCGGGGAAGCATTTTTCCCAGCCGTGGATGAGAATACTGAAACTGGTGTACTGCGATTTGCTGGGACGCTCCACTTTAGTGGGCACCGCGGCATGCTCGTCGTCAAGATTGAAGCTCCCTGGTTGCAACAGGGTGATGACACGACAGTTCTGACGGTCGCTGACCCCTTCGAATCTGGTGGACGGATGCCATGTGTGACCGTTGACTTGCAAACCGATGGCACCAGGCCAACCTGGCTGACTGAAGAAGGTGCCGATTTATTTATGGGAAATTACCTGCCACATGTCGCATTTGATCCGGTGCGGATCGTTTGGGAAGGAAAGAACTAGCGATGACTACTCAGATTGTCAATGCCAAGCAGGCTCCAGTTGCCGACTGGGTGACCATTCCCGAACTGTACCGCGACCCGTTCCCAATTTTCCAACGGCTGCGCGCCGAAGGGGGCGTCCACTGGGTACCAGCTGTTGGCCGTTATTTGGTGACGTCCTATGATGCCGTCCATGATACCGAGCTGGACCAAGAAACCTTTTCGGCAAACGAAAAAGGCTCACTGATGATTCGCGCGATGGGTCACTCCATGCTACGCAAAGATGATCCCCAACACCGTGTGGAACGCCAGGCCTGGCAACCGGTACTGCGACCATCCGTGGTCAAGAAAACCTGGCGGCCAATTTTCCAACGCAATGCCCAACGCTACCTTGAAGAGCTCAAAGCTAAAGGGCCTGGCGCCGACCTCGTCTGGGACTTCGCAGCTCCCTATGCTGCCGAAAACCTGCGGGCCGTCACGGGTTTACACAATGTAACCCAGCATGACCTGCAACGCTGGTCGCAGACCATGATCGATGCCACCGGCAACTATGCTGATGACCCGGTCGTCTGGGCCAAAGGTGAAGCTTCTTATAACGAAGTCGATGAAGCACTCGATGAGATGCTGGCCTGGCACAAAAAGCACCCGGATGACTCACTCTTATCAGCACTGGTGCGTCTGCCCAATTATCAAATGCCAGTTGAATCTATTCGCGCTAATCTCAAAATGACCATCGGCGGGGGACTGAATGAACCGCGCGACGCTATTGGTGTTGCTTCGTGGGCGATGATGCGAAACCCAGAGCAGCTGGCCATGGCCCAAAATGATGCGTCGAACTGGGATGCAGTATTTGATGAGGCCATCCGCTGGGTTGCTCCGATCGGCATGTACTCCCGGCAAACCACCCGTGACACAGCACTACAGGGGATATTCTTACCGGCCGGTGCTCAACTGGGTATTTGTCTGTTGTCTGCCAACCGCGACCATAACTACTGGAGTGAGCCAGATCGGTTCGATTTGACCCGCACAGATGAAGGCGCACATTTGGCCTTTGGCAAGGGCGTGCATGTTTGCCTTGGGGCCTGGGTAGCACGCGCCGAATTTACCGTGGCCATGCCCGCATTATTCAACGAGCTGCCAAATCTGCGACTAATCGAAGAGAAACCTGCCGTTGCAGGTGGTTGGGTCTTTCGAGGTATGGATCTGTTACCGGTGCAATGGGATACGGTAGAAACCGCTGCTGCCAAACGCACTCCTCACGTGGCGATCGTAGGCTCCGGACCGGCTGGATGCTACAGCGCCCAAGCAATCAAACGTAGTTTGCCGGATGCTCGGATCACGGTATTTGACCAGTCTCCAACCCCCTACGGGTTGGTTCGTTCTGGCGTTGCATCTGACCACCAGGGGACCAAAGACGTCGAAATCCAATTCGCGCAGCTTTTTGAACGCCACGGCGTGGAATTCGTAGGCTCAACTCGTGTGCATACAGGACACCCCGCAACCGATGTGGCGATTCATGGTCGTCCTTCGTATCATGCTCCACAAGTATCGAGCATGCACACACTCGGGGCTGAACTGACCGTGCAACAACTGCGCGAAACCCATGATGTCGTCATTCTCGCTACGGGTCTGGGCGCCGATAAACCCCTGCCGATACCCGGTGCGGACTGTGAAGCCGTCTATGGTGCCGGTCGTATCGCCAAGTTACTCAATGCCGATGCAACCGAACACCAATCATCTTGTCCGATCCCACAACTGGGCCAGACCACCACAGTGGTGGGTAATGGCAATGTGGCCATGGACATTGTCCGGTTGCTAGCAATGACCAAGGAGCAACTAGCTAGTTCAGATATTGATGAACCTACTCATGCAGGATTGACCCAGCGGTTAACCACCATTAATATCATCGGCCGGTCCGCGGTTGCTCAAGCCAAGTTTGATACGGTCATGCTTCGGGAGATCCTGGATCTTCCGGGTATCAACCATACGGTTAGCGGAATTGCACCAGAAGAATATGCGGTCGATGACCCACGCACCGCACTGATCGCTCAGCTTGCCGAACGGCCGTGCCACGATGATGCACGCCTAACCATCAACTGGTATTTCGGGCACACTCCCCAGCATGTCGTTGCCAACGACGACACGGTGACGGGCTTGGCAGTTGCAAGTTCGCAGGGTAGCCGTCTGATCAATGCAGATTCAATAATCACCGCTATCGGCTTCCAAAGCGGCAAAGGTCAACAGCTTGTAGATGTCGATGCCCAGGCTGATGCTACAGGCCGGATCGAGCCTGGACTTTATGTTGCCGGTTGGTTGCGACGCGGCCCAGTCGGTACCATTCCAACCCAACGCAGTGATGCGCGTGAACTGGCCGAACTGGTTGTAGCAGACCTACAGGCATCCCAGGCCCAGTGTGCTGGGATGCCAGCTTTGCGCAGCCATCTGGCTCGAGCCACCACCTGGGACGGTTGGTTACTTATCGATGCGCAAGAAAAAACGGAAAATGCTGCACCTCGTCCGCGCACAAAACTTACCGATTCGCGTCGCATGCGGTTGATTGCCGCTTCGGCTACTGATATTCCGAGGCCACAGCACGCAGAGGCAGAACAAGTCTGCAATACCGAACATCTACCAGCTATGAGCATTGCTTATGCAACCGAGTCTGGTAATGCCGAGCTCGTTGCAGAAGAACTGGTGAAGGTGGTAGCCAGCCACGCCAATGCTACAGTCATTGACTTGGCAGCTGTAGAACCGGATGAGATACCGGTAGATACACCCATGCTCGTTATAACTTCCAGTTATGACGAAGGAGAGCTGCCCACCGGTATCCGTAACCTCCACACCCAAATGTTGGCCCGCGGCACCGACTTGTCTGCGCTGCGTTATTCGCTATTCGGCCTGGGAGATAGCTCCTACGAATTTTATTGTCGAGGCGCCGATGTTTTAGATAAAACGCTACAGGAACTTGGTGCCCAACGGATCGGGGCGATCGGGCGGCACGACGCTGGCGGGCGCACCTTGGCCTCGGATGAAGCTGCCATTTGGGCAAAATCGGTTATCGAGGAACTTATGGCCGTTCCCGTAGCGAAACAGTTATGAGTTAGCCAAGACGAGGCCTGCGTCAGCTGACCACCGCCACTGTTGGCCGATGCCGGCCTTATACGTGATTTCATAGACCTGAAATCTAGTTGAATACAAAATTGGATGCAGTTCGCTGCGATCGTGGATCGTGATGGTGCGGTCCCATAGCTTTTGTGTTTCGGCTCCATTGAGCGTGACAGCAACAAAGTGCACCCCAGGGGGTACAACTTGCAGAGTGATATTCTCGTCTACCGGAGCTTTCGACTGGTTTTTGGCGACGTAGCAATACCGCACATTGACCATACTGAACGTTGACGTTGAGGAGTTTTCAATGATGATTCCCCACGTTCCATCCTGATGTTTAGCCCACCAAGCGATAAGCCCAGAGGCATTGTGTTTAGCCGTTTTATCCACATCTAGTCTGAACTGGTGCCAAGCGAAGTAGGCGGCGGCACTGGCTGCAACAACTGCCAGAATGCTGCCGATGCCTTGAAGCCACGTAGCGAAAAGCATATGGGTCCGCATCCTTTCATTTTGGTAGGTTGTGCTGCCCATATCGTAACTTCGGTGACGGTGGAAAACGCTAGGCTTCGTGTGCGGTAGGTCCGGCAGAGTGCATGTGTTTGTGTACCAGGGGTGGGCCAGATGGCGTGAACCACGGGTGTGTCTGCATTTTAGAAAGAAGATGCCTCGAGCCCTTGACTGTGATTGGTATCACACGCATAATAGTATCTACGATGGAAACCATCTGGTAGTTGTTCGCAGGCTGGCAAAACCTGTGACGCTACCGAAGACGCAGATGTGTTGTTCCTGTGTGGTTATAAGAGGCAGGATATTCTATGCTCCTGCTGTACCGCTGAGGTTCTGTGGTTGCGGTACCAAGGCCCGGGGAATTCTGACCCCGGGCCTTGCTCATGCCAAATTCTAGTTTCGGGGCCTCGGATCATCCGAAGCCAACCCCATGCGGGCATGATGCACCCGATGAACAACCTCGATACCAAGTGCGCCCACAACCGCGATACCTACCGCTGCGATCATGACCGGAACCGGAGGCAGCATAAATTGGTGATACCACAACGAAATCGGCACGGTGAGTACCAGCACAAAAACGCCGTATAGTATGACGAGCATCCCGATTTTCTGCCAATTTAATGGCCGTGAAATAACATTGAGCAGCCATAACCCAGTTAGCGTCAACGTGATAAAAGTGGCGGCCTGCAACTGCTCCATCACCAATGGAGCGTTAGGCTGTTCAGCGGCTAAGGGCAACACCCCGCTATAATCATTGGCCCAAAACCGTGCATACCAGTTAATCGCTAATAAAGCTGATACCAGAATCACACCGGAAGGGATGGCGAACTTTAACGCTCGGGACAAAAATCCCGCGACATAGCGGCGTGGATTTGGCATCAACGCCAAAACAAATGAGGCGATACCGATAAATAGCGCATCTGCCGTTGAAGTTTGCCTAGGTAATGCCGGATACTGCCACGCTAGTAGCGAGAACACCAGAACAAATAGAAATGCATACGTGGTTTTCGTCAGAAACAGGTGCGCTAAGCGTTCCATGTTCGCGATCACTTTGCGTCCCTCGGCTACCACATAGGGTAACCGAGAGAATTTAGAATCCAATAGCACCATGCGGGATACGGCTTTGGTTGCAGCCGCGGCGTCACCCATGGCGATCCCCAAATCTGCGGATTTGACCGCCAAAGCGTCATTGACCCCATCCCCGGTCATCGCAACAACATGCTCACGATGCTGCAGGGCTTTGACCATGTGTTCTTTTTGGTCCGGCGATACTCGTCCAAATACCGAATGTTGTTGCATCACTTCGGCGAGCTCATCCATGGTCTCGGGCAGATTGCGGGCATCGTATCCGGAATCGGGATGATCCCAGCCGATCTGCCGGGCAACTGCGGCAACTGTGTGTGGCGAGTCGCCAGAGATGACCTTCAGCTCTACGCCTTGTTGCTGGAAATAGTCCAGGGTGTCCCGGGCGTCGTCGCGAACTTTTTCTTCAAAAGTCAACATCACGGCGGGGAAAAGATCGGCGGGAAGGGTTGCTTGTTCACCAAACCAAGGGTGCTGTGCTGTGGCAGCCTGCGACGGTTTCATTGAATGAGCTAATAACATGGTGCGCCGACCTGATGCAGCAAGTTGTTGAGCCGTATCGTGGAGTTCAGCTTTGCGGTCTTGGCTGACACTGAGTGCATCAATTACAGCTTCTGGGGCGCCCAGCACCCATGCCCCAACCGGTTTGTGGGTGTCTTTGGGGTTGCCGAAAGCAAAGGCAGACCAGCGGCGTTCGGAAGCGAAGGCAATGGCATCAGTTTGCGCCAGACTCGGGGTGGTCGGGAATGCTTCCCGCAGGGCAGCGGCCGTGGTGTTGGCGTTGGGATCGGCACCGATATGGCCCAGTACCAGCTGCCATCCATGATCAGTAGATGCAAGCTGTTGTGCCTGAGCAAACTGCATGGTGCCCTCGGTCAGTGTGCCGGTTTTGTCTAAACACACCGTATCGACGCGGGCGAGGATTTCTACGGCGGGCTGTTCTTGGATGAGCACCTTTTTGCCGCCCAGGCTGACGGCGGCGACAGCAAAAGAAATAGTTGTCATCAGCGCTAAACCCTGGGGAATCATGGTGGTAATACCGGCCACCGTTGCTACCAGCGCCGAATCGAGGCTGCCATCAGCTACCATTTGGTGCCATCCGCCCAGCGCTGCGATCTGGCCCCAGGCCACCACGGCGATCAATGGAATCAGCGCAAGCGTAATCCAACTTGCTACCCGCTCTAAAGCGGCCCGTAACTCGGAATGGGCCTTGGTAAATTTACGGGCTCGTTTGGTTAGCTGGGCAGCATGAGAGTCGTGGCCTACACCGGTGATGCGAAAGTAGCCGTCTCCGGCAACCACTGAGGTACCCGATAACACGGTGGCCCCAGCAGGTTTATACACTGGATCGGCTTCTCCGGTGATTAATGACTCATCGATATCTAAGCTTTCGGAGGCCAGCACAAGCCCATCTGCAGGAACTTGGTCTCCGGCACGCAGGTAGACGACGTCGTCCAAGACGGCATCGGTCATCTCGATCTGGGTGATTTCGGCATTGCGGCGCACATGAATGCCGTCTTGGTGCAGCAGGGCGATACGATCGAGTTTGAGTTTGGCCGTATACTCCTGGACCACCCCGATCACGACATTGGAGACCGCGGCAATAGCGAATAGCATGTCCAACCAACGGCCTAGTGCGATAATGCCCAAGGCACACAGAAAAATGACCAGATTGAATAAGGTCAAAATGTGGGTGCGTAGAATCGTGGCCAACGACCGTGACGAATCATCGGGTTGAACGTTGGTCAGGGCTGCACGGCTACGAAGATCGACTTGCGCATCGGTTAGACCATGGTCAAGCAAGACGTCGTCGTCGGGCAGGCCTGGATCATCGACGCCACGGGCGGTCAAGAGAGTGCGCCGATGTTCAGCCGAGACATCCACCTGTGATGAGGTTGTCTGTGCTGTCTTCTTGCGCAGCGGTGAAGATTTGGTCACTCAGTCCCTCTTTGACAGTTTGGCCACTATAAGTAGCTTACCCAGCTATCGGTACAACACCGCAGGTGAAACGGTTGCCCATCCCACCTGCGGTGTAGCTCGGTGCTAGTTTCCGAAACGATTGGGCAAGGCGGTAGCCCAACCGTGCCGTAACTCTTCGGCAGTGACGGTAAACAGGTCTTGGATTTCTAAGGCTTGTGACCCGGCATCCACCACACCGATCCGCAATGATGGATAACCGCGGGACTCAGCGATGCCGCGGAAACGGACTTCTTCCGATAGCGGTACGGCCACCAGGGCGCGCGCTTGGGATTCGGAGAAGAGCGCGGTGAAGGCGTCAATATTATCGCGTTCGGTTACATAATCCAGGTTGATGCGCATCCCAACCCCGCCTTGAACCACCATGTCTGCCAGTGCCCCGGCCAGACCACCCTCCGATAGGTCGTGGGCGGCATCGAGCATATGGGTGCGTGATGCATTGGATAGCAAGCCGGCAAGCCGGTATTCCTTGGCCAGATCAACTGCCGGAGGCATACCACCAAGATGGCCACGCAGGTGAGCAAACTGTGAACCGTCAAGTTCATCGAAGGTCTCACCCAGCAGGTAGATGGCTGAACCATCAAAAGCCGGATGTAACCAGGAAGGCACCGCGGTAGCTACGTCATCGTAGCGACCCAGGGTCACAATCATCGGTGTGGGATGAATTGCGGTATCAACGGTTTGGTTATACAGTGACACATTTCCACCGGTGACCGGAATGCCCAGCTCTTGGCAGGCGTCGGCAATCCCGCGGGTGGCTTCGGCGAACTGCCACATCACACCCGGATCTTCGGGCGAACCAAAGTTGAGCCCATCGGAAATGCCCATTGGGGTCGCACCCGAGGTCGCTACATTGCGGTAGGACTCGGCCACAGCCAGCTGGGAACCCAGATATGGGTCCAGGTAGACAAAACGAGAGTTGCAGTCGATGGCTAAACCAATGCCCATCCCGGTTTCTTCATCGACCCGGATCACACCGGCATCATTGGGTGGGCCCTGGCGGGTGTTGCCACCCACCGAACTATCGGTTTGAGAGGTGATCCAAGAACGATCGGCCATATTGGCCGAACCCATCAGCTCAATGACGGCGTCTTTAAGCTCTTCACCGGTTGTCGGCAGTTGCTCGGCCTGCTGAGATGACCGGAAGGTGGCAGCCTGCAGCGTATCCTGGGATGCCGGTCGAGCATAGGGGCGTTCATATACTGGACCCTCATCGGCCACCGTGACCGGATCGACATCAACAATGCGTTGGCCATCCCAATCAATGGTGAGTCGACCAGAATCATTGACCTCGCCCAGCCAAGAATATTCCACACCATAGTGTTGCATGATCTCTTCGAAAGCGGCGGTGTTATCCGGGGTAACCACCGCCATCATGCGTTCTTGGGATTCTGACATCAAAATATCTCCGGCCGATAATTCGGCGTCACGCAATAGCACATTGGTTAGTTCGATGTGCATACCGCCGTCACCACCGGCGGCTAGCTCACTGGTGGCACAGGCAATGCCAGCAGCGCCCAAATCCTGAATGCCTTCGACCAGCGATTTGGCGAATAATTCTAGGGTGGCCTCGATAATCACGTTTTCTTGCAGCGGGTCGCCGGCTTGGACCACCGGGGTGTTGGCGGCACCTTCGTCGTCGAAGGCCGCCGAGCTCATCGCGGCTCCACCAATGCCGTCGCCGCCGGTACGGGCACCAAATAACACAATCTTGTTACCGGCACCGGTGGCCTGGGCTAAGCGGAGATTTTCGTGCCGCAGCACACCAACCGCTCCGGCATTTACTAACGGGTTGCCCTGGAACACCGGGTCAAACGCCGTTTCACCGGCTACGTTTGGGACCCCCAAAATATTTCCGTAGTGACCCACCCCGGCCACCGCGCCTTTGACGATCCGGGCCGTATCCGGGTGGTCTTCGTGACCAATACGTAGCGAATCTAATACCGCTACCGGGCGGGCGCCCATGGAAATAATGTCACGTACTACGCCACCAATACCGGTGGCAGCGCCCTGGAATGGTTCTAAATACGACGGCGAGTTATGGGATTCGACCTTGAAGGTTACCGCCCAACCGTCGCCCAGATCTACCACACCGGCGTTTTCGCCTAAGCCCACCAGCATGTTTTCCTGCATTTTCTCGGTGGTCTTTTGCCCGAACTGTTTCAGATGTACTTTGGAAGACTTATACGAGGTATGTTCAGACCACATTGACGAATACATGGCCAATTCAGCTTCGGTGGGACGGCGCTGTAAAATCTCTCGGATCCGCTGATACTCTGTGTCGTTTAGACCCAGCTGAGCCCACGGTTGTTCAACATCAGGGGTCTGGCCCGCATGGTCAACGGTATCTAATTTATTCACTGACAACTCCTTTACCCTTGGCAGCACGAGCAGCCCGCACAAGAGAGACAAATAGTCCCTGACCATCCACACCGAAGCCGGGGCCATCGGGATGATCAGTACCAAAACCGGCCTCGATGGCATACTCTGGGCTGGCCATCAAGCCCAGTACCAACCCATTATCGGAGCTGATCCCGGCAATATTATTCACCGAATCCATGTTAGAAACCGTGGTCCGCACGATCACGTTGCCGGAGCGTTCCAACTCGGCAAGTTCATCTTCGGTGGCTGTGTATTGGGCGTAAGCACCCTTATGCACTAAGCGAATATATTCACCAGGTTCATAGGCGCTAGTGATCGCCGTTGAATTATCTTCGATGACATAGTCTACTTCGCTGTGTTGATAACCCGGTGAGGCATTAGCAATAAACCCACCGGGCAATAGCTTGGCCTCAGTAAGAACCTGGAAACCATTGCCCAAGCCGATCAGTGTCAGCTCCTTAGCCTCTACCGCATCCTGGACAAGGCGCATAATGGGTTGTGTTGCCGCCAGCGCACCGGCACGTAAATAATCACCATAGGAAAATCCGCCCGGAATAATGACCACCGCCAGGTCTGCTAAATCTGGTGCCACCGTGGTTTTCGGATGTAATTTCACCGGGGTTCCGCCGGCGAGGTCAACGGCACGAATCACCGAGGGGGCATCCGTTGCCGCGTCGAACATGACGACGCCAATTTTTGGTGCACTCATTTAGCCACCTCAACATTGGCAATATATTCGGTTGACGGGTTTGCTAATAATTGGCTAGCCAGGGCTTTGGCACGATCCAGAACATCCGCGGTTGCTTCACCTTCAACGGTGAGCTCGAAACGTTTTCCTTGCCGGACCTGTGAAAACTCGCGGAAACCTAACTCGGGCAGCCGAGCATCGATGGCTTTCCCCTGTGGGTCAAGCACTTCAGGCTTCGGCATGACATCAACGACGATAGTGGGCATGATTGCTCCTGATCTGGAATCTACCAATGGGCACCCACGATTTTATCGAATAACCTGAGGCTGAAACCCAATAGGTCGAACCAATCTACGACGCCGAAAACATTCGGCACACCATTGTGCTGATTGCCCAGCTGGATAACATGGGAAGAGATTGCTATGCCCCAAAGCCCCTCGAAAGTCTCGCCCCGGCTGACGTTTTCTGCCTTGGCGATCGCGGTTGTCGGATTTGCTGTCCAGCAGACGGCCATCGTTCCTGCGATTCACGACGTGGAAGAATCCTTGCGGGCCAGCCAAGCTTGGTCAGCATGGTTAGTCACCGTCTATCTGATGATCGCTACCGTGGCCACCCCGGCCCTTGGCCGTCTTGCCGAGCTCTATGGGGAACGAAAGATGCTGCTTATTGGGTTAGCCATCTTTATGGTCTCTTCTATTGGCGCCGCCTTATCACCCAATATCGCTGTGCTGTTGATATTCCGGGCAATTCAAGGAATCGGTGGGGCAGTGTATCCACTGACTTTGGCACTGGCACGTGCCCACTTGCCACAAGCACACCAGACCCGCGCACTGTCCTTTCTGGCGGCAGCATTTGGTGCTGGTACCGGGATGGGTTTCGTTGTCGGCGGTGTCTTGGCCCAATATGCTTCGTGGCGGCTGATTTTTGCGCTGGGTGCTCTATTGGTAGCTGCAGCCATGTTGGCGATCCTTCGTTGGATAGCTGAGACCAAACACAGCCCACACGGTGGTTATGACACAGTGGGCACCGTGATGCTTGCTACCGCTGCCATTACCCTTCTTGCCGGACTGACCTTATCCACCTCGTCTGGATGGTCCTCGCCAATAACCCTGGGGCTGCATGTTGTCGCTGTGGTTGCAGCCGTGTGCTGGACCTGGCATGAACGCCGTGCCCCGCGCCCGCTCATTGATTTGCGGATCTTTCGTGAACGCACCGTGGTGGTAGCGAATCTAGCGACTATCGGTCTGGGTTGGGCATTATTCAGCAGCTATCTTTTGATCCCGAAATTCGCTCGAGCTGCTGATAACGGTTACGGACTGAACCTACAAAGCGCCGCAATTGGCTTGCTGATGCTAGTCCTGGCCATTGGACAGACGACGATGAGTTCGGTTGCAGGCTTGGTGAACGTGCCGCCGTGGCTGAGTTTTAGCACTGGGTTAGTGGTTGCTGCAGCAGGGTTGGTGATGCTGGCGTATGTTCCGAACAGCTTGATCGGAGTCATCTGTGCCTTTTTGTTATTTGGTCTCGGCGTGGGGATGGCGATGCAGTCTAGCAGTGCAACGGCTACGCAAGGAGTCGAGGCAAGCATTGCAGCAGAATCCTCGTCAGTTAACAGCACCGTTCGGCCTCTTGCCGGTGGCATCGGCGGTCAGACCAGCACTCTGGTATTGGGCGCGATGACTTTGACTTCCGGGGCCACCAGTTTCGTGGCGTTTCGCACCAGCTACCTCATCGCAGCTGGTATGTGCCTGCT
>Ga0209487_1000723_pt1 | contig 29288 bp, 22 predicted proteins | sample Poulit2012_FD_187524 | JGI IMG/M metagenome (GOLD analysis project Ga0209487, IMG submission 187524) | Agricultural soil microbial communities from Georgia to study Nitrogen management - Poultry litter 2012 (SPAdes) (version 2) | ecosystem: Environmental > Terrestrial > Soil > Agricultural land...
GGTAGTTGAAGATCACCTCGGTGAGCATCGAACCGCCCACCACCGCACCCAGGGCGAGCGCGAAACCGGTGACCGAGGGCAGGATCGCGTTCCGGGCGGCATAGTTCACCAGCACCATCCGCTTCGGCAGCCCCTTGGCCTCGGCGAGGGTGACGAAGTCCTCCCCGAGCACGGTGACGGTCATGTTCCGCATGTTCAGCACCCAGCCGGCGAACGAGGCGATCACGATGGTGACCGCCGGCAGCGTGCCGTAGTAGAGCACCGAGGAGATGAACTCCCAGCTCCAGGCGCGGTCGATGTTGACGTCGTAGGCGCCGGCCACCGGGAACACGCCCAGGTTCACCGAGAACACCAGCACCAGGATCAGCGCCATCCAGAAGTAGGGCACTGCGTTCAGGAACGTCAGCGTGGGCAGCACATGGTCGCTCCAGGAGCCGCGGCGCCAGGCGAGCACCACGCCCAGGCCGGTGCCGATCACGAAGCTGATGATCGTGGTGATACCGACCAGCCCGAGCGTCCAGGGCAGGGCGCCCATGACGATCTCGGCCACGGGGGTGGGGTGGAACCCGATCGAGAGGCCGAGATCGCCGTGGAACAGGTTGCCCAGGTAGGTCCAGTACTGCACGTGCAACGGGTCGTCGGTGATGCCGTAGCTCTCCGCGATCGCCGCCATCGCCTCCGGGTCGATCCGCCCCTCCATCCGCTCCACCAGCAGGGTGACCGGGTCCCCCGGCATCAGCCGGGGGATGAGGAAGTTCAGCGTGATCGCCGACCAGGCGATGAACGCGTACAGCGCGACCTTGCGCAGCAGGTACTTCACTGCGCCGGGGTGAGGTGTCGCAGCACGATCATGATGTCCGGGTTCTGGAACGGCGCACCGAACGCGTACGGGTCGTCCTCGTTCGGGAAGCCCTCCCAGCGTTCGGTGTTGTACTGGAACCAGTTCGGCGACTGGATCATCGGGACCAGCGGCAGCTCCTCGACGAAGACCTGCTCCAGCGTGTCCAGCGCCGCCTGCTGCTCCGCCTCGTCGGCGGTGGCGGCGTAGTCGTCCAAGGCTGCATCCGCAGCATCGTCGTAGAACCTGCTGAAGTTCTGCCGGACCGCACCGTCGCTGGCGTACTCCGAGCTCATCATCGACCGGTACATGTCGAACGGGCTCTGCCCGATCGCGGTCGCAGAGATGGTCAGGTCGAAGCTCCCGGAGTTGCGCGTCTCCACCCAGGAGTCGAAGGAGACACCCTGCGGTGTGATCTCGATGCCGACCTCGGCGAACTGCTCCACCAGCAGCTGGCTGATGGTCACCCAGTCCACCCAGTCCGAAGGGATCTCCAGCGGGTAGGACATCGGCTCACCGTCCGGGGTGGTGCGCACACCGTCGGCGCCCATCTCGTAGCCGGCCTCGTCCAGGAGGTCGTTGGCAGCCTCGACGTCCCGGCTGTAGGCCGCGTCGGCGTACTCGGCGGACAGCGAGGACTCATACGCGGGCATCGGCAGACCGGTCGGGTGCGCCGGCGGGGTGTAGCCCTGCATCGCCACCTCGGAGATCTGCTCCCGGTCCATCGCCAGGCTGAGCGCCTCCCGCAGCTGCGGGTCGTCGAACGGCGCCTCCTGGGTGTTCGGGGTGAGGCTGACCAGCCCGCCACCGGGGTACCAGTACCCGCGGTTGTCCGGGTCGCGGGCCACGAAGATGTCCTCCACGTTCGCCACGAAACCGCCGGACCAGTCGATCTCACCGGACTGCAGGCTGGTGGTGAACGTCTGGTCCGTGTTCGCCGGGTAGCGCAGCTGCTCCACCTGGACCTCGTCCGCGGCCCAGTAGTCCTCGTTCTTCGTCATCGTGTACAGCTGCTGAGAGAAGTCCTCGAGCAGGAACGGTCCGGTACCCACCGGATCCTCGTTGGTGTCCTCCATCGGGTCCTCGACGTCGGCCCAGATGTGCTCGGGGACGATCAGCGTGTTGCCCACGGCATGCTCGAAGGCGAACATCGGCTCGGAGAACTCGATCTCCACGGTCAGATCGTCGGTGGCCCTCGCCTCCACCACGTCCAGAGCGGCCAGGTTCGTGGCCGGTTCGTCGACGAACAGGTTGAACGTGAACGCCACGTCCTCGGCGGTGAAGTCCTCCCCGTCGGACCAGGTGACGTCCTCGCGCAGCGTGTAGGTCATCACCGTGCCGTCGTCGTTGAACTCCACCGACTCCGCCAACCACGGCACCGGTTCGTCCATCTGCGGGCTGGAGGCGACCAACGGCTCGTAGATGTAGCCGCGGGCGCCGTGCAGCACGCTGGCGGAGAACGGGTTGAAGTTGCGCTGGTAGGTGTTCGCGGAGTTGGCGTGGATGGTCAGCGGCTGCACCTCACCGGTGCCGTCACCGCCGCCGTCGTCTCCGCCGCCGGAGCAGGCGGACAGGATCAGTGCGGCGCCGGTCAGCGCGGCCGCCGCAGTGGTGAGTCGTCGGGCTCTCATTCGGACCTCTCCCTCGTGGTCTGGGTGGATGGGGTGAGCTCGCGCCGGAGGACGTCGAACCGCCGGGTCACGGTGAAGCCGGTGCGCCGGTACAGGTGCCCGGCGGGCGAGTCCTCACCGGTCCACAGGAACCAGGCGCTGTGTGCCCCCTCCGCACGCATCGCGGTCAGCGTGTGGTGCAGCAGGATCTTGCCCAGACCGGTGCCGCGCAGCGACTCGTCCACCCCGAACGGGCCGAACCGCTCCCGCAGGCCCCGGTAGGCGCCGTAGATCGCGAAACCGGCCACACCGGTGGGACCGCGCACGATCCGCAGCCGGTGCAGGTGGCCGTGGCGCAGCACCGCGTCCCGCACCGCGTCCGCCCAGTCCGGGGCGAGCTCGCGGCCGGCGAAGTCGATCACCTCGGGCAGGTCGTCCGGGGTGGCCGGACCGAGCTGGTATCCCTCGGCGGCACGCTGGTCGGCCAGAGCGAGTACGTCCGTAGGGGTGCGGTAGGTGCTCAGCTCCAGCGCCATCGCCGCCGCGGTGTACAACCGGGTGAAACCGTGCTGCTCCAGCAGCCGTGCCGCCTCCGGGTAGGCGACCGCGTCCAGCCCGGGCACGAAGTAGGCGGGGGCGTAGGCGGCCACGTTCACCCAGGTAGCGCCCCGCTCGGCGAGGTAGTCCGTCGCGCGGGTGAGCAGCCCGGTGCCCACCCCGCGGCCGCGGTGGTCCGGGTGCACGCAGCCGATGGTCAGCCAGCCGCCGGGTGCCTCCTGGCCCGACCCGGCCCGTGCAGTGGTGACTGCGTAGACGAAACCCACCGGGACGCCGTCGTGCTCAGCGACGATCAGCCCCTCGGGCTGGAAGTTCTCGTCCAGCAGCACGTTCTCGGTGAGCGTGGGCACGTCCACGGCGTCCTGCGGCATGGCCAGCGTGGTCAGTGCGGCCAGCGCCGCAGCGTCGCCGGCTCGGTGGGTACGGAAGGTGGTCGCCATCAGCTCACACCTCCCGCAGCCCGTGGCCGCCCTCGGCCAGCGCGACGGCGTGGCTCACCCCGGCCAGGCACCCTCGGGTGATCAGCTGGGCGTCGTAGTAGTCGATGTAGCGGAAGCCGTAGGTCTCCCCGCGGGCGAAGGCCTGGCAGCCGATCGCCTCCAGCCACAGGTCCCGGGCGCGTTGGGAGACGGCGGTGTACCGGGTGGCGAGGAAGCCGTCCGCGTCCTCCCAGTTCTCGGTGTAGAGCAGCTGGCCCACCCCGTGCCGACGGCCCGGACCATCAACGGCGCCGGGGTCCTCCTGCCAACCGGGCAGCCCGGCCAGGAACCGGGCCCGCTCGGCAAGCAGGCTCGCCTGCTCGTGGTCGGTGTGGATGCTGCGCCCCCAGTGCGCGAGCAGCAGGTCGGGGCGGATGGTGCGGATGTCCCGCGCCAGGCGAGCGGCGACGTCGTCGGTGCAGTGCAGGAACCCGTCGGACAGGTCGTCGTAGACGATCACCTCGGCACCGATGCCCGTGGCGAACGTGTGCGCCTCGGTGATCTTCTGCTCCTTGTACTCGGCCACCCCGAGCCGCGGGTGGCCGCGTTCGCCCGGGGTGAGCGCCAGGAGCACCGACCGACCGCCGTCGCAGACGTTCTGTGCCAGCAGCGGACCTGCGGCCAGGTCCATGTCGCCGATGTGCCCGCCGACAGCGAGGATGGTCCGGCCAGTCACGTGGATACCTCCGTGGTGGTGGGGGAGTAGAGCAGGGTGGCGGGTGGTGGGGTGGGTGCCGGTGGGCTTGCGGCCAGCACCTGGTCCAGCGAGTGGCCCGCATCGATGCCTTCGCGCAGTGCGGGGCTGCCCCAGAGCAGGTCGAGGAAGTGCGGCCGCCCGGGGGCCGCTTCCCGCCAGAGCTGCTGCTCGGGGTAGAGCGTGGCGAGGGTGCTCAGCAGCGTGTACCCGGTGCGCACCGGGTCGAAGGCGGCCGGGTCGCTCAGGTGCAGCTGTGCGCCGTGCACCCGCGCACCCGCGTGCTTGGCGAACATCGGCACGAACACCGCTTCGCGCACCTGCACCCCGGGCAGCGCCTGCTCGGTCAGGGTGGCAGCCAGCCGGGCATCGGTCCACGGGGCGCCGAACAGCTCGAACGGCTTCGTGGTGCCCCTGCCCTCGGACAGCGTGGTGCCCTCGAGCAGTCCGGTGCCCGGGTAGAGCTGGGCCGTGGTGCGGGTCGGCATGTTCGGCGAGGGCGGCACCCACAGTCGCCCGTGCGTGCCTGTGTCCCGGTCCCCACCGGTCACCTGCACCACTGCCAGCCCGGCGCGGGAGCCGGTGGCCGCCGGTACGTGCACCGCGTTGAACCAGCGGGCCAGCTCACCGAGGGTCCGGCCGTGCTGCAGTGGTATCGAGACGCGCCCGACGAAGCTGGCGCAGGCAGGGTCCAGACCGGGGCCCGTGACGCCTGTGCCGAGCGGGTTGGGCCGGTCCAGCACCACGACCTGGTGCCCGGTCCGGGCCGCGGAGCAGAGCAGGTCGAACAGGGTCCAGGTGTAGGTGTAGAACCGGGTGCCGATGTCCTGCAGGTCGAGCACCACCTGGTCGGCGCCGGTGCGCTCCAGCAGCGCGTCCAGGTCGGCACCGGACACGCCGTAGGTGTCCAGCACCGGGAGCCCGGTGGCCTCGTCCTGGCCGTCCCCCTCGCTCTTGCCGGCCTGGACGCCGCCCCAGTAGCCGTGCTCCGGGGTGAGCAGGCAGCGCACCGGCAGGCCCGCCGCCACCAGGGCGTCCACGCCGCGACCGAGCTCGTCGGTGACGGCGGTGTAGTTGGTGCACAGCGCGATGCTGCCGGAGCCGAGCAGGTCCAGGTCCTGGAGCACGCGGCTCAGCCCGGTCCGCGGCGGTGCGATCGGCACAGACGTCTCCCCACGTCGGTGTAAGGCCATTACAAACATGACTGTCGTCTGGTCAATGAGTAACAGAACCTAGCATGATGGGCGCATGGACAGAAGCCCCGCACCGCCCGGCGGTGTCTCTGCGGACCGGTTCCGACGCCTCGCCCTCGGTGTGCTCATGCCCGGCTTCAACGGCAGCATGGCACCGGGATGGCTCACCCGCGCCATCGCGGACGGCCTCGGCGGGGTGATGCTGGTGGCGCAGAACGCGCCAGACCTGGAGACCACCCGCGCACTGACCGGCGCGCTGCACGCCGCAGGTCCGGTGCTGATCAGCGTGGACGAGGAGGGCGGGGACGTCTCCCGGCTGCAGGCCGCCTCCGGATCCGCGCTGCCCGGTGCTGCCGCGCTCGGTGCTGCCGATGATCTCGCGCTCACCGAACGGGCCGGCACCGCTCTCGGCGGCCTGGTCCGGGCCACTGGTATCGACCTGGACCTGGCACCGGTGCTGGACGTAGCCAGCGAACCGACGAACCCGGTGATCGGGGTGCGTTCGTTCGGCCCCGACCGCGAGCGGGTGTCCCGGCAGGGGGCAGCGTTCCTGACCGGGCTGCATTCCGGAGGTGTGGCGGGCTGCGGCAAGCATTTCCCCGGCCACGGCGCCACCACCACCGACTCCCACCTGGAGCTGCCCTTCCTGGACGTGACCGCCGAGGAGCTGACCAGCCGGGACCTGCCACCGTTCCACGCCGCCGCCACCGCCGGGCTGGACGCGGTGATGACCGGGCACCTGCACATCCCCGCGCTCGGCCCCCGGCCGGCCAGCCTGGAACCGGCGGTGACCGACCTGGTCCGCACGCTGCCCGGCGGGGCGGACCGGGTGATCGTCACCGACGCCCTGGACATGGCCGCCGTCAGCGACGGGGACGGTCCCGGTCTGGCGGTGGCCTGCGTACGGGCGCTGCAGGCCGGAGCGGACCTGCTCTGCCTGGGTACCACGAGCGGCCGGGACGACGAAGCGATGCTGACCACCGCCGTCGACGGCGTGCTGAGAGCGCTGCGCTGTGGGGAGCTCGACCCGGCTGCCCTGGCGGCCAGCATCGCCCGGCTGGACGGTCTCCGCGACCGCGTGGCCCGGTACCAGGCAACCAGCCCGGTACCGGACCTGGAGGAGGCAGCCGCCGCCGTGGCCACGGTCGGGCGCGACATCGCGCGCGCGGCGGTGCAGGTGGCCCGGGGCGAGGTGCGGCTCCATGCTGCCCGGTCCGGTGGGCCACCCCCGGTGCTGGTCGACCTGCGGCGACGCTACAACCAGGCGACCGGACGGGTCGCACCGGGGTTCGCGAACGCGCTCGCCGAGCGCTTCCCGGACGCCCGGGTCGTACTCGCCGGTGCTGACGATGCCCTGGCCCTGGTGGACGTTCTCGACGGCCTGGGTGACGTGCCGGTCATGGCCCTGACCCGAGAGCCCCTCGCGGACCTGCGGGAGCAGGAGGACCTCGACCTGCTGCTGGACCGGCGAGGTGACGCCGTCGTGCTGCACGGCGGGATGGCCGAGGCCGCCCCGGCCGCGCCCCGACTGGTGCTCGCCCACGGGGTGGGCCGGGCGAACGCCGAAGCGGCGCTGCGCCTGGTGCTCGGCGACTGATGCGGGTCCTCGCCGTGAGCTCAGGCACGTCGGTGGACGCGATCGACGTCGCCCGGGCAGAGCTCAACCCGCTCGACGACGGCGCGCTCCAGCTGGTCCCGTGCGGTCACCTGGAGGTGCCCTGGCCGCAGGCGCTGCGCGACCGGCTGCTCGCCGCGCTCCCGCCCGGCCGTCCGGGCGTGGGGGAGTGGTGCGCCCTGGAGGCCGAGACCGGTCAGGCGTTCGGGGCTGCTGCCGCCCAGGGCCTGGCCGAGCTGGGGCCGGCAGACCTGGTCGCCAGCCACGGCCAGACACTGTTCCACGACGTGCGCGCAGGAGCTGTGCACAGCACGCTGCAGATCGGCGGACCCGCATGGATCCACGCGGCGACCGGCCTGCCGGTGGTGCACGACTTCCGCACCGCGGACGTGGCCGCCGGCGGGCACGGGGCGCCCCTGGTCAGCCTGCTCGACCAGCTCTGGCTCGGCGAGCAGCCCACAGCGGTGCTGAACATCGGCGGCATCGCGAACCTCACCCTCGTAGGGGCCGGACCGGTGCGCACCGGGGACACCGGGCCCGGCAACTGTCTGCTCGACGCCGCTGCGCAGGAGACCGGCCGCCGCGCCGATGTGGACGGCGTGCTGGCGGCTGCCGGGACCGTGCACCAGGAGGCCCTGGCGGTGCTGCTCGAGGATGACTTCTACCGCCAGCCGTTGCCGCGGTCCACCGGGCGGGAGCACTTCCACGCCGGCTACGTGGCCGAGCGCCTGGCAGCAGCAGGCGTACCGGTGCCGCAGGGTGCCGACCTGTTCGCCACGCTCACCGAGCTGACCGCGTGCACTGTGGCCGACGCGATCACTGGCACCGGTGTGCGCCGGGTGGTGGTCTCCGGTGGCGGAGCGCGCAACCCGGTGCTGATGGCACGCCTGGCCGAGCTGCTGCCACCGCTGCGGACCGCCACCGACGCCGGCCTGGACGCCGATGCGAAAGAGGCGTACCTGTTCGCGCTGCTCGGCTACCTGTCCGTGCACGGGCTGCCCGGCACCGCGTCCGCCGACCCTGCCGACCCGGACGGGCCGCGCGCCACCGGCGCACGTCTACCCGCAGTGCTTGGCTCGCTGACGCCACCGGTCGCCGTCCCGGGTACGACCGCAGGTAGGCCGGTGCGCCGGCTGGTCGTGACCCCGGCGGGCGGACAGATCATCCCGGAGCTGTGATGGTGCGCTGCCTGCGGCCCGAGAGCACCCCGGCGAGCAGGACCACCAGCACCCCCGCCAGCGGCACCACCAGCAACCCGACGCGCAACGACGTGGCGTCCGCGACCAGGCCGACCAGCGGTGGGGAGGCGAGAAACCCGAGCCGCATCAGCCAGGACACCACGGTCAGTCCGGTCCCGGGACGCAGACCGGGCAGGTCGTTCGCCTCGGACATCGCCGCTGGCACCAGGGTGGCCACCCCGAACCCGGCGAGCGCGAAGCCAATGATCGTGCCCGGCACTGTGGGTAGCGCCAGAGCGGTGCCCATCCCGACAGCCACGATCACTCCACCGGCTCGGGCCACGGCCCGCTGCCCGAACCGGTCCACCAGCCGGTCGCCGAGCAGCCGACCCACCGTCTGTGCACCCACCAGTGCGATGTACCCGGTAGCGGCCAGCGCTGCCGGTGCGCCCAGATCGGCGGAGAGATACAACGCCGCCCAGGAGTTGCCGGCGTCCTCGACCAGGGTGCCGGAGATCGCGACCAGGACGAACGCCAGCAGCACGAGCACTGTGCGGCCGGAGACCGGGGAGCGCGATCGCGCGGCGCCCGCCGAGGAGTCCTGACCGGGCACGTTCGCCTGTGGCGCGCCCTGGTCCGGGCCGGGCAGGCGGAACTGCAGCGCGATCAGGGCGACGACGGCGAACACGAGCGCCGAGACGCCCAGATGCCAGCCCAGCGGCACGTCTAGCGCGATCGCAGCGGCGGCCATCGAACCGCCGAGCACTGCGCCGATCGACCAGACGGCGTGGAAGGAGTTCAGGATCGAGCGTCGGTACTCCCGTTGTACCCGCAGGGCATGGGCGTTCTGGGCGACGTCCGTGATCGCGTCCAGGGCGCCGGCCAGGAACAACCCGACCGCGAACAGTGCGGCTGACGGAGAGATACCGGCCAGCAGGATGGCGATGCTGGTGCCGACCGTGCCGATGACCGCGACCGGTGCGGAACCGAACCGTCGGATCAACGCGGCGGCGAACAGGCCCGCGGCGATCGCGCCGGTGGGCAGCGCCGCGATGGTCAGCCCGTAGGTGGTGTTGCCCAGGGCCAGCGCTGACTTGATCTCCGGGTAGCGGGGGAGCAGGTTGGCGATCAGGGCACCGTTGGTGAGGAAGAGTGCCGCGACAGCCGCTCGGGCGCGCCGTTGGGTGACCGTGGGCGTGCGGGAGAACTGAGCAGGCACGACCGCGAGCCTACCGACGCTCGGACCGCGGGGGATCGCCAGACCTGAGCGCCACGCCGCGCAGGTGCCAGCCATTGTCAGGGGTGGTTAGTACACTAGTTCTATGAGCGAGATCGGCGACACGACACCCGAGGAGCGGCCCGCGGCCGGTCCGGGGAACGGTGCCGCGGAACGAGCGCTGGTCCGGCTGGTCGCCGGGTACCAACAGCTCGGCACCGACGCTCAGCTGGCCGCGACCGGCACCGGAGGCGTGCTGCTGGACCGGTTGCTGGCGATAGATCTGGACGAGAGCGACGACGGCACGCTGGTCGAGGTCGTCGCTGCAGCGAACCGGCTCGCGGCGTGTGCCGAGGCGCTGATGGCGCAGGCCGCGGGAGTGCTCTGCGAACGCGAGTCGATGAACCCGCTGGCCCTGGCCGACGTCGTGACCGACGCCGACAGTGGCGAGAGGACCGCAGTGGCGGCGGAGAAGGCGTGCACCGCGCCGGAGGAGCTCGCCGTGCGGTTGGGCTGGACGCGGAACCAGTGCCGGGACCTGGTGCGCCGGGGCCGCCTTGTCAGCACTCACCTGCTCGGCACCGGTGAGGAGCTTCGCCGCGGGACGATCGACACCGGCCGGGCTCGCGCGATCCTCGACTCGTTGGACGACGTGCCCTGGCAGGTCGCCCTGGCTGTTGAGGACCAGGTGCTGCCCACGGCTCCCTCGCGCACCGCCGGCCAGCTGCGCCGGGACGTAGCCCGCGCGCTGGTCGCCGTGGATCCGGCCGAAGCAGAACGCCGCGCGGAGCGGCGCCGCACGTGCCGTCGGGTGACCCGGCCCCGGGCACTGCCGGACGAGACCGCCGCGATGACCATCGAAGGCCCCGCAGCCGACGTGCTCGCCCTGGACACCGCCCTGCAGGCGGCGGCCGCTGCGGCGAGAGCCGGCGGCGACCCGCGCACACCGGACCAGCTCCGGTTCGACGCCCTGGCGACCGTCGCCGCCGAGGCTCTGGCCACCGGACACCTGGGCCCGGAGCATCTTTCGCTGCCGCTGGCGCACACCGACGGCCGCCGGCCGGAGATCCATGTGACCGTGTCCCTCGCCCACCTGCTCCCGCAGAGCGGCGCAGCAGCGGCGGCTGCGGCCGATGCTGCTGACGAGGCTGGCACCCTGCGGCGGATGGTCACCGCTCCACCGGCGACCGATGAGGGCGGCGAGGCGGGCGGGACCGCCCTGGAAGCCCCATGGCGACATCCTGATGACCCCGTCACCGACACCGGACCTGCGATCGACCCCGACGCAGTGCCACACCTGACTGGCTATGGCCCGATCACACCGATGACCGCCAGGGCCCTGGCCGCAGGCGGCATCTGGCGCCGGCTGGTCACCGACCCGCTCAGCGGCAGGCTGCTCGATCTCGGGCACACCCGGTACCGCCCCTCGGCACCCCTCGCCGACCACGTCCGGGCCCGGGACCAGCACTGTGTGCGGCCCGGGTGCAGCGCCCCAGCACGGGACTGCCAGCTCGACCACACCAGGCCCTGGGACCACCAGGAGCCGACCGCCGGCGGCAGCACCAGCCCAGCAAACCTCGGGCCGCTGTGCCACCGGGACCACCAGGTGAAGACGCACGGCGACTTCCAGGTGGTGCAGACCGCACCGGGGGAGTTCGAATGGACCACCCCCACTGGGCACCGTTACCGCCGCAACGTCGACGGCAGCAGCACCCAGCTCAGCCCCAGCCCAGAGATCCCGCCATTCTGACCAAGCCGCCGGCCCGGCTGCGGAACCGCAGCCGGGCCGGCGGAACTCCAGGGCCCACGCCGACCCGGTGCCAGCACGGTGAGCTCCGCCGTCAGGGAATGGTCAGCTCGTGCACACCTGCCATCGACTTCAGGTTCGCTGCGGCGATGCCCAGTGCGGTGCTCCGCGGCGGGACCCCCACAGTGTTCCACTCCGCCATCATCTGGTTCACCCGCGCAAACATCTCCAGTCGGAGCCGGTCGAAGGAGTCGTACGGGTCGAGCCCGACCTCGCCGAGCAGCAGCCACCATGCCCAGGCGGCTGCGCCTGCGTTGGCCACGAAGTCGGGGATCACCAGGATCTCCCGGGCGGTCAGCGCGGCCTCCGCCTCCGGCAGGACGCCGGTGTTCGCCGCCTCGACCACCACCCGGGCGGAGACGGTGTCCACGTTCTCGGCACTGATGGCGTAGGAGATGGCCGCCGGGACCAAGATGTCGGTCTCCATCGACAGCACGGCCTCGCGCGGCAGCTGTGCGACGTCGTCCGGTACCCCCGCACGGTCGATCTCACCGTAGGCGTCGCGCAGGTCGAGCAACGCAGGCACGTCGAGACCGGCGGGGGAGTAGAGCGTGCCGCGGGCATCGGCCAGCGCCACCACTGGGACACCGGCCTCGTGCAGGTACCACGCGGTCCCGCCGCCCATCGTGCCCACCCCCTGGATCGCCACAGTGGTGCGCCGCTCGTCCCAACCGCGGGCGTTGGTGACCGCGAGGCAGGCCTGGGCCACACCGTAGCCGCCGATGATGTCGCCGAGCAGCAGCCCGTCATCGGTACGGCTCGCCAGACCGGCGTGCACCCGGTCCAGTGTCGCGTCCGGGTTCTCCGAGCGCTGGATAGCAGCGTGGAACGACTGACCCAGGTCCACCCGTTCGAACACGGCGTCGATCAGCTGCTGGGTGACACCGAGGTCCTCGGCGGTGACCCAGTGCGCATCCAGCCAGGGGCGCATCGCCATGCAGTACCGCTCCAGCACACCGAAGGCCCGCTCGTCCTTGGGGTCGAAGTCGATGCCGCCCTTCGCGCCGCCGACCGGGAGGCCGAACGTGGCGGTCTTGGTGGCCATGCCGCGGGCCAGGTCCTCCACCTCGTGCATCGTGCAACCAGGGCGCATCCGCAGACCGCCGGTGGCCAGCCCGCACACCAGCGTGTGCACCACCAGGTAGCCGGTGGCGCCGGTCTCCTCGTCCTGCCAGGTGAGCCGCTGGTACGGCTCCTGGTCGATCGGGTTGGCAGCGGTGAGGTGATCATCTCTGTCGTGTCCGTTCCCTGCGCGTGGGATGTTGTCCAGGGTCGTCATTTCCACCACCTCCTGCGTGCGTGCTGATGCTGTTCGGCTGTTCCGGCCACCTGCCGGGAGCACCACAGTGGCACCCCCACGGGGCCTGTGTCCCCAGGGTGCGACGCGTGTTGACGGGCGTCCATCGGTGATTCATGCACGTTCCTGTCCATGGTTGCTTCACAGTGCGTACGCTGAGGCAGCATGGAGCTCTCGTTGCGGAGACTGCGGATGCTGCGCGAACTGCACCGGCGCGGCACCATCACCGCTGCCGCGGCAGTGCTGCACTACAGCCCGTCAGCGGTCTCCCAACAGCTCGCCCAGCTCGAGCGCGAAGTAGGTGTGCCGCTGATCGAACGGCTCGGACGCCGAGTGCGCCTGACCGACCTCGGGCTGCTGCTGAACGAGCACGCCGAGGACATCCTCGCCTCGGTGGAACGAGCGACCGTCGCCCTGGAGCGGGCGCAGGGCGGGGTGACGGCGCGGCTCGAAGGGGGAGTGTGGGCATCGGTGGCCTCCGGGCTGCTCCCGCCCGCGTTGGCCACCCTGGCGGTCAACCATCCCGGAATCGAGGTGCGCACCTCGGAGCTCGCTCCGGAGGACACCGCCGAGGCAGTGCGTGACGGGACCATCGACTTCTCCTTCGTGATCGACTACTCCGACTACGCCGTGCCCCGGGACCCGGCGCTGGAACGGCGGGAGGTGGCTGTGGAGCGGCTGCACGCCGCTGTACCCGCCGGGATCGTGCCCGCGGCCACCGTGTCCCTGGCCGACCTGGCCGACCACCCATGGATCCTGGCCGGGCCGCGGTCCCACTTCGGCCGCGCAGTGCGGATCGCGTGCCGGAACAACGGATACGAGCCGCGGATCAACCACGAGGTGGAGGAGCAGGCAACGGCACTGGCGATGGTCGCCGGCGGCCTCGGCGTCACCCTGGTGTCCGACCTGGCGCTCACCCTGCTGCCGGCCGGGGTGGACATCATCGCCCTGCGCGAGCCAGTGGTGCGCACCGTCTCGATCGTGCACCGGGCCGCGGCCACGCCGCGGCGCTCGCTCGAGCTGGTGATCGACGCGGTACGGACGGTGGCGGCGCAGAAGGGGCTCGCTGCCGGCCCGGCGGTGCCCGGGCTGGCGGACCTAGAACCAGCGGACCCAGAGCTGGCGGACCCCGAGCTGGCGGACCCAGAACCAGCGGACCCCGCAGAGCACTGACCGCAGGAGGAGAGGATCGGGTGATGAAGATCAACCACCAGGTGGTCGTGTTCGACAGTGCCGACCTGGAGACGGAGAGCACGTTCTGGGCCGGGGTGCTCGACGGGACCGTGGACCGCGACGACGACTGGCACATGGTGCTCGTCGACGACCAGCCCCGGATCGGCGTACAGCTCGATCCTGAGCACATCCGCCCCGACTGGCCGGAGGGCACACCGCAGCAGGTGCACCTGGACCTGTGGGTGGAGGACTTCGAGGCCGCACACGCCCACGTGATGGCCCTGGGCGCGCACGTGCTCCAGCCGACGACCACGCACGACCCGGGGGAGGCGTTCCAGGTCTACTCCGACCCTGCCGGGCACCCGTTCTGCCTGTGCTGGCTCACCTGAGCGGCCTGCGATCTTCGCCACGTCCCGGATTGGGAGCAACGGGCCACCCTGCGGTAGGCTCACCTCGGTCCGTTTCGCGGACGACAACTGCATATCACGGGCTGTGGCGCAGCTTGGTAGCGCACCTGACTGGGGGTCAGGGGGTCGTGGGTTCAAATCCCGCCAGCCCGACCATTGTGATGTCTGGCGACATCGTGAACGGCTGAATCCTCGCCGAGCAGGGGTTCAGCGAGAATGCACTCGTGGGCTACCGGGCGCGGGCGTCGTCCCAGACCGGTTCATCATCTTCGGACACGCTGCCGTCGGCTCCGAAGACCAGGAAGCGGTCGAAGTCGCGGGCGAACCACCGGTCGTGCGTGACGGCGAGCACCGTCCCGTCGAAGGACCGGAGCGCCTGCTGGAGCGCTTCGGCCGAGACGAGGTCGAGGTTGTCGGTGGGCTCGTCGAGAAGGAGCACTGTGGCTCCGCCCAGCTCCAGCAGCAACACCTGGAGGCGCGCCTGCTGGCCGCCGGACAGTGAGTCGAAGTCCTGCTCGGACGCGCGCGCAAGACCATAGCGAGCGAGCACCCGCGAGGCGTCCTCGCGCGGCAGACCGGTTCGATGCTGGTCGCCTCGGTGGAGGATCTCCAGCAGCGTGCGGCCGGCGAGATCGGGACGGGCGCGATTCTGCACGAACCACCCGGGCCGGCACCGGCTGCCGAGCCGTGCGGTGCCGATGTGCGGTACCGGTTCGAGATCGTCCTCGGTCGTCGGCGACCGTGGCGTGGGGTGGGTTCCACCTGCGGCGAGCAGGCGTAGGAAATGTGACTTGCCGGACCCGTTGCCGCCGAGGACCGCGATCCGGTCGCCGTACCAGACCTCGAGGTCGAACGGTTGCGTCAACCCCGACAGCCCCAGCGCCTCGCACGTCAGTGCGCGCTTACCGGTGCGACCGCCGCGAAGTCTGATCTCCAGGTGCTGCCGGTGCGGCTGCTCCTCCGGTGGCCCGGCCTTCTCGAACCGATCGAGCCGGGTCTGGGCGGCCCGGTACCGCGATGCCATGTCGGAGTTGTACGCGGCCTTCTGCTTGTACATCTGCATGAGCGAACGCAGCTTTGCATGTTCCTCGTCCCAGCGGCGGCGCAGCTCGTCCAAGCGTTCGAATCGCCGTTCGCGGGCCCGGTCGTAGCTGGCGAAGCCACCCGGGTGGGTCCAGCTGGTGCTACCAGCTGCGCCGAGCTCGAGGGTCGCGATCGACGTCGCTGTGCGCCGGAGCAGCTCGCGGTCGTGACTGACGTAGAGCACGCCCTTCGTCGTCGCCTGCAGCCGATCTTCCAGCCAACGCTTACCTGGGACATCGAGAGAGTTGTCCGGCTCGTCCAGCAGCAGCAGATCATCTGCGCCACGCAGCAGCGCCTCGATGGCAAGACGCTTCTGCTCACCACCAGAGAGGGTGGACAGCGGCCGGTCCCGGCACTGGTCGAACGGTATCCCGAGCGCGGCGACAGTGCAGGTGTCCCACAACACCTCGGCGTCATAACCGCCTGCATCACCCCAGTCGGTGACTGCCGTGGCGAACGCCATCTGGGACTGCGTGGTGCTCCGGTCCGCCATCGCGGCCTCGGTGCGCGCGAGCCTCGCGGCCGCGTCACGGATGGCAGGCGGCGCGACTGACAGCAACAGCCCGCGCACAGTGTCTCCGGTGATGAACTGGCGCATCACACCGAGGCTGCCGATGCGGGAGACGGCTCCGCTCTCCGGCCGAAGATCACCGGCGGCGATCTGCAGCAACGTGCTCTTTCCGGCCCCGTTCGCGCCGATCAACGCCACGCGTTCACCCGCGCCCACGCGTATCGTGATGTCGCGCAGCAGGGGACGTCCGTCCGCCAGTGTGTAGGACACGGAGTCGACACCGAGATGGACCATCGGGGCCAAGGTATCGCAGTCGTGCGAACCGGCCGAGGGCCACCAGCTGGGGCTCGCGGTGACCATCACCTGACCAGGACCCGCCGGTGACATCACCGTTCCACTCGCCTCCAGGCAGAAGACGGGCCAGGCTAGAGGGGAACCATCGACCCCTTGGGAGAAACCGATGAGCTTGAGCACCGCCGATGCCGCACAGCAACCCTGGCAGCACCGCACCCGACCGGAGCCGGACCAGGCGACCCTCGCCGCGATCCACGGCTGGTGGCGTGCGGCGAACTACCTGTCCATCGGGCAGATCTACCTGCTGGACAACCCGCTGCTGCAGGAACCTCTGCGTCCGGAGCACATCAAGCCCCGGCTGCTGGGTCACTGGGGCACCACCCCGGGCCTGAACTTTCTCTATGCGCACGCCAACCGTGCCATCGCCGAGCGGGCGCAGTCGGCCCTCTACATCACCGGACCTGGGCACGGCGGTCCCGGTGTGGTGGCGAACACCTACCTCGAGGGCACCTACTCGGAGATCTACTCGGACGTCACCCAGGACACCGAAGGTCTGCGCCGGCTGTTCCGGCAGTTCTCCTTCCCCGGCGGCATCCCCTCGCACGCCGCCCCGGAGACCCCCGGGTCCATCAACGAGGGCGGCGAGCTCGGCTACGCCCTCTCCCACGCCTACGGCGCCGCCTTCGACAACCCGGACCTGCTGGTGCTCGCCGTGGTGGGCGACGGGGAGGCGGAGACCGGGCCGCTGGCCACCAGCTGGCACTCCACCAAGTTCGTCAACCCCGCCACCGACGGTGTGGTGCTGCCGATCCTGCACCTGAACGGGTACAAGATCGCCAACCCCACCGTGCTCGGCCGCATCCCCGAGACCGAGCTGCTGGACCTGATGCGCGGTTACGGACACCGCCCACGGGTGTTCACCGCCGGGTTCGACGATGAGGACCCGATCTCCATCCACACCCGCTTCGCCGCCCTGCTGGACGAGGTGCTGGACGAGATCGCCGAGATCAAGGCCACCGCTGCCACCACCGACCCCGAACAGGTCGAGCGCCCCGCATGGCCGATGATCGTGCTGCACACCCCGAAGGGCTGGACCTGCCCGAAGGAGATCGACGGGCAGCAGACCGAAGGGTCCTGGCGTGCCCACCAGGTGCCGCTCACCGGTGCCCGGGAGAACCCCGAGCACCTGCAGCTGCTCGAGGACTGGATGCGTGGCTACCACGCCGAAGAGCTTTTCGACGGCGAAGGTCGCCTGGTCCCCGACGTCGCCCGGCTCGCTCCACCAGGGCAGCTGCGGATGAGCGACAACCCGCACAGCAACGGCGGCCTGCTGCTGCGCGACCTCCGCCTGCCGGAGCAGGCGAGCTACGCCGTCGACGTGCCCGCCCCAGGCGGTGTGATCACCGAAGCCACCAAGATCCTCGGCCAGTGGCTCACCGAGGTGATCCGGCGCAACCCGGACAACTTCCGCCTGTTCGGACCGGACGAGGTCGCCTCGAACCGGCTGCAGGCGGTCTACGACGTGACCGCCAAGCAGTGGAACGCCGAGCTGACCGAGACCGACCGGGCCGAGCACCTGGCCCGGGCCGGGCGGGTGATGGAGATGCTCTCGGAGCACCAGTGCCAGGGCTGGTTGGAGGGCTACCTGCTCACCGGCCGGCACGGTCTGTTCACCTCCTACGAGGCGTTCATCCACATCGTCGACTCGATGGTCAACCAGCACGCCAAGTGGCTCAAGGTCACCGACGAGCTGTCCTGGCGGCGGCCGATCGCCTCGCTGAACTACCTGCTCAGCTCGCACGTGTGGCGCCAGGACCACAACGGTTTCTCCCACCAGGACCCCGGCTTCATCGACCACGTGGTGAACAAGGGGGCCGACCTGGTGCGCGTCTACCTGCCCCCGGACACCAACACCCTGCTGGCCACCTTCGACCACGTGCTGCGCACCCGGCAGTACATCAACGTGGTGGTCGCCGGCAAGCAGCCGAACCCGAACTACCTCACCCTGGAGCAGGCCCAGGACCACTGCTACCGGGGCGTCGGTATCTGGGAGTGGGCCGGGACCGAGATCCCCGGCGAGGACCCGGACGTGGTGCTGGTCTGCGCCGGGGACATCCCCACTGTGGAGGTGCTCGCCGCCGCCGACCTGCTCCGCCAGCACCTGCCGGAGCTGAAGGTCCGGGTGGTGAACGTGGTGGACCTGATGCGCCTGCACGACCCGGGTGAGCACCCGCACGGGCTGACCGACCGCGAGTACGACACCATCTTCACCACGGACTCGCCGGTGATCTTCGCCTACCACGGCTACCCCTGGCTGATCCACCGGCTCACCTACCGCCGCAACGGGCACGCCCATCTGCACGTGCGCGGCTACAAGGAGAACGGCACCACCACCACACCGTTCGACATGGTGATGCTCAACGACCTGGACCGTTACCACCTGGTGATGGACGTGATCGACCGGGTGCCCGAGCTGGGCTCCCGGTGCGCGGGTCTGCGTCAGCAGATGGCCGACGCCCGGCTCGCTGCCCGGCGGTACACCCGCGAGCACGGCACCGACACCCCCGAGGTCGCCGAGTGGCAGTGGCCGGACGGTGGCGACTCGGTCAGCGGGCCCTCGTTGGCGGACACCGGGGCCGACAATGTCTAGGTGCGTGTCTAGGTGATCAGATCACGCCCAGGTGCAGCATCGCCTCGGCCACCTGGGTGAACCCGGCGATGTTCGCACCGGCCACGTAGTTGCCCGGTGCACCGTAGGCGTCGGCGGTGACCAGGCAGCGGTGGTGGATCGAGCTCATGATCTCGGCCAGTCGCTCCTCGGTGTACTCGAAGCTCCAGGAGTCCCGGGAAGCGTTCTGCTGCATCTCCAGGGCGCTGGTGGCCACACCGCCGGCGTTCACCGCCTTGCCCGGGGCGAACTGGATGCCGGCCTCGCCGAAGATGCGGATCGCGTCCGGGGTGCTGGGCATGTTCGCGCCCTCGGCCACGATCTGGCAGCCGTTGTCAGCCAGGGCCTTTGCATCGGCACCGTTGAGCTCGTTCTGGGTCGCGCAGGGCAGGGCGATATCGCACGGGACGTCCCAGATCGAGCCCCGCTCGAAGTGCTTGACCTTCTCCCCGCGCCGCTGCGCGTAGTCGGTCATCCGGCCCCGCTGGCCGTTCTTGATCTGCTTCAGCAGGTCCAGGTCGATGCCGTCCGGGTCGAGCACGTACCCGCCGGAGTCGGAGCAGGCCACCACGGTGCCGCCGAGCTCGTGCACCTTGTCGATCGCGAAGATCGCCACGTTGCCCGAACCGGAGACCACCACCTTCTTGCCCTCGAAGCTGGAGCCGCCCGCGGCGAGCATCTCCCGCACGAAGAACACGGTGCCGTACCCGGTGGCCTCGGTCCGCACCTGCGAACCTCCCCAGCCCAAGCCCTTGCCGGTGAGCACACCGGACTCGTACCGGTTGGTGATCCGCTTGTACTGGCCGAACAGGTAGCCGATCTCCCGGCCGCCGACACCGATGTCCCCGGCCGGCACGTCGGTGTACTCACCGAGGTGCCGGTACAGCTCGGTCATGAACGACTGGCAGAACCGCATCACCTCGGCGTCGCTGCGGCCCTTGGGGTCGAAGTCGCTGCCGCCCTTGCCGCCACCGATGGGCAGCCCGGTGAGGGAGTTCTTGAAGATCTGCTCGAAGCCGAGGAACTTCACGATGCCCAGGTACACGCTCGGGTGGAACCGCAGCCCGCCCTTGTACGGGCCGAGCGCGGAGTTGAACTCCACCCGGAAACCGCGGTTCACCTGGACCCTTCGGTCGTCGTCCATCCAGGGGACGCGGAAGATGATCTGGCGTTCCGGCTCGCAGAGGCGGCGGATCACCTCGCCGTGGGCGTACTCGGGATGCTTGGCCACGACCGGGCCCAGGGACTCCAAGACCTCACGGACCGCCTGGTGGAACTCGGTCTCACCAGGGTTGCGTGCAATGACCTCGTCGAAGATGTCGACGAGCTGCTCGTCCAAATGCGCCACGAAAGTCTCCAAGAGAGTCGATGATGCTGCCCGGCCCGCGCTCGGAGACTGTGGGCCGGTGCGGATCGGCGCCCGGACCGCGGCCGCACGCAGAGGTGGAGCCGGTCACGGCGGTGGGCCGTCCTGGAGCATACCGACATTTTGTCCTGCCGTTACCATCTGTCCACGTTCTGGCACGCTTTCCGTGACCATGGTGACGGCGGACACCCGCCTGCGTGCCCGCCGTCACCGGGGAGGGTCAGGACGGTGTGTCCTTCTTTGCCTCCGCCTTGGCCAGGGTCCGTGCTGCGGCGTCACGGCCACCGAGGCCGAAGGCGAGCGCCGCAGCCAGGGCACCTCCGACCACCACCGAGCCGAAGGCCAGCGTGATGATCGAGTCGGCGATCCCCATGTACTTCAGGCCCATCGCCACGAACAAGGCGATCGTGGCGTACCGGACCACTGTGGAGGTGGTACCGGTGCCGATCGCGGTGGACACGATCTTGGCCACCAGGAAGCCGACAGCGATGATCACCCCGCCGAACAGCACGCGTCCGCCCAGGGAGAGCACCTCGTCCAGGATGGCGGTGACCTCCGGGAAGTGCAGCGCACGGGCCGCCATGATCGCGAAGAACACCATGATCGCGACCTGCACGATCCGGGTGAGGATCCGCGAGGCGCTCTTGTCCTCGGACATGATGCCCAGGCTCGCCACCGCCCGGTCGGTACCCAGCCCGCGCAACGTGCTCTCCAGGATCGAGCCGATGAACTTCGCGATCAGGTAGCCGATGCCCAGGAGCAGCACCGCCGCGAGGATCAGCGGGATGGCGTCCAGGATCAGCGTGAGCATGTTCACCGCCGGGTCGGAGATCGCAGAGATCCCCAGCACCTGAAGTGCAGCGATGGTGACCATGATGAGGATCACCGCGAACACCAGGTTGCCCACGACCGAGCCGACCTTGGTCGAGCTCACCCCCGAGGGCTGCTGCGGGGCAGCTGCCTGCTGGGGCGCACCCGGGTACTGCTGACCCTGGTACTGCGCGCCCTGGTACTGCTCGGCGCCCGGGTACTCTCCCGGGGCCGGGTAACCGCCACCAGGAGCGGTCTGCTGGGCCGGCGGCACCTGACCGGTGGCCTCCGGTCCGGCCTGGGCTGCGGCGTGGCCGGTGGCGTCCGGCTGCTGCGCGGCGCCCTCACCAGTGGGATCGACCGACTTGACCTTGGCAGCGATCCCGCCGAAGTTGATCATCCCGATGGCGGCTTCCACCAGCTGCTTGGCGATCTTCGCGATCAGGTAGCCGATGAAGAAGACGAACCCGGCACCGAGCACCTTCGGCAGGTACTCCATCACCGTGTTCAACGCACCCTGGATCGGAGAGAGCACTGCGTCCAGGGCGAACACCTGCAGGATCGCGACCAGCCCGAAGAGCCAGACCAGCAACGAGCCGACTCTGCCGAGCGACTCGCCGATCGACCGGCCGTCGGCGCCGGGTCGTTGCAGGAAGCCGATCCTGCCGACCAGCTTGCCGATCGCCCACTTCACAACTTTCGCGAGAATCCAGGTGACGATGACGATGACGATCGCGATGCCCACCTTGGTGAGCATCCCTACCCAGTCGAAGCCATCCATGTGGTGAACTCCTTCTGTCCGGCTTTTGGGCGGACGGTTGAACTCTGCCTGCCCCTGTCGGCAAAGCACGCTACCGGACGTGGTCAAGATCACAACAGGAGCCGGTCTGCTGCTGCCCAGTCGTGCGGCGAGAGCGACGGCCGGTGGCCCTGGGGACCTCCTGTCCGCGCGGGCACCGGCGCGCACCGGTCCCGGACCGGTATCCTCACCGGCGGTGATGCAGGAATCACGGGCAGATCACTGGACAGACAACTGAGGTGAAAAGAATGAGCATTCCGGCGGGCTGGTACCCGGATCCGCAGCAGCAGGGTCAGCTGCGCTACTGGGACGGGGCGGCGTGGACCGAGCACCAGGCACCCGCCCAGGGAGCCGCGCCGGCCGCCGGCGGCCAGGGGCAGGCGGGGCAGCAGACTGGCAGCCATGGCGCTGCGTCAGTGCCGCAGCAGCAGCCTGGTGCACCACAGCAAGGTGCAGGGTACGGCGCCGCACCGGCGCCGGGGACGGCGGACCAGACCGCACCGTACGGCAGCGTCGACCCGGCGATGCAGTACGGCACCCAGTCTGGCGGACACGGCCCCTCGCAGCCCGGAACGGATCCGCTGGCCCACGGCGGGCCCGGGGGCGGCTACGGCCAGCCCGGTATGCCCCCTGGGGGCAACAAGCCCAACCGGGTTCCGCTGATCGTGGGCGGGATCGCTGGCGTGGTGGTCCTCGTGCTGCTGATCGTCCTCGCGGTCCGGCTCATCTCCGGCGGGTCGGACGAGGACCCCACCGCTGACCCGCCCACGAGCTCGCCCACGGCCACCGAGGAACCCACCGACGAGCCGACGGACGAGCCGACAGATGAACCGACCGACCAGCAGGTGACCGACGGTGGCACGCTCGAGGTCGGCTCCTCCACCGAGGTACAGGCACAGGGGGAGACCGAGGTCGCGGTGGCCCTCTCCGTCACCGACACCGTGCCGTTGCGCATCTACACCAACAGCCAGGACGAGATGGATCCGGTGCTGTCCGTGCTGGACAGCCAGGGCACCGAGCTGGTGTTCGACGACGACACCGCCTACCAGTCGGAGAACACCTTCGATGCCTCGGTGGTGCTCACCGTCACCCCGGGTGAATACAGCGTGCAGGTGTACGACTACTGGGGCAACGACGGCACGATCGAGATCACGGCCGAGCCGCTGGAGGTCCAGGAGCTCAGTCTCGGTGAGACAGACTTCGAGCTGACCGGCGAGCAGGTGTTCGAGGGCGTGGTGACCGTGGAGCCCGGTACCTACACCATCGACGTCGCCAGCGACGCCGACCCGGAGCTGACCGTCATCACACCGGACGGCAGCTCGGAGAGGAGCGACGACCGCTCCGGCAGCGATCCGAGCAGCGACAACGACCTCGACCCGTATCTGGAGGTCACCGTCTCCGAAGAAGGCATTCTGCTGGTCTCGATCAACGAGTACTGGGGTGACGACGTCTCCGGCACGGTGACCATCAGCCAGGAGTGATCCGCCCGGGTCAGGACTCGAGGCGGAACGCCTGCCGCCAGCTGATCGCCGACCCGGAGTGCATCACCGCGCGCTGGTAGATCCGCTCACCGAGCCGGATCAGCAGGGCGGCGGCGACGATGGTCAGCAGCAGCGAGAGGACCGGTTCCCACAGGGGCACCTGCCCGGCGAGCAACCGGATCGGCATCGCCACCGAGGAGACCACCGGGACGAAGCTGGCCACCTGCAGCACGGCGCCCTGGGCGAACAGCCCGACGAACAGCGCCGCCATGATCACCCCGATCACCGGGCCGGTGTTGGACTGCAGGTCCTCCGAGCGGCTGGCCAGCGATCCGAGCACCGCCCAGACGGCGGCCAGCGCGATGAACCCGGCCACGAAGAAGGCGACGAACCAGCCGGAGGCACCCAGCAGCCAGCCCACGTCCGAGGCGAGGCCAGCGACGTTCACCCCGATCAGACCGACCACACCGAACAGGGCGATCTGCCCGAAGGCAAGCAGCGAGTTGCCCAGCACCTTGCCGTAGAGGATCTGCCGGATCGGGATCGCGGTGGCCAGGATCTCCACCACCCGGTTCTGCTTCTCCTCCAGCACGGAGTTGGCGATCGTCATGCCGAACATGATCGCTGCCATGTAGAACAGGAACGCGAAGATGAACCCGGCCACCTGGGCCGCGGTCGCTCGTCCGGCGTCCTCGCCGATCAGGGTGGTGGTCAGCGTGGCACCGTCGCGCAACGTCTCCAGCGTCGTACCGGCGGCCTCCGCGTTCTGGCTCAGCACGTGGTCCTCGACGGCGGAGCTCACCGCGCGCTGCAACGGCGGGTCGATCTCGTCCTCGCCGATCAGCGTGTAGCCCTCTGTGCCGTGCACCAGCCCAGCGTCCACATCCTCGGCCAGGACCGCTGCCCGGAGGGCGTCCTCGGACTCGAACGTCGTCACCTGCAGCTCGTCCCCGTCGGCGACCACGCTCTGCTCCGCCGCCTGCGCCACGGTGGCGGTCTCGGCGTCGACGGTCCCGAGGTCGAAGGTGGTGCTGCGGCCGGCCATGAACGCGGAGATGCCGGTACCGGCCACGATCAGGGCGACCATCAGCGCAGTGGACAGGATGAACGACTTGTCCGTCAGCTTGACCACCACCTCACGGATGGTGACCACCAGCCAGGGGTGGGACGGGGTGCTGGGGCCCAGGGCGTCGGACTCGACCGGGGCGGGGGCCTGCGTGGTCATCGGGTCACCTCACGGTAGATGTCGGCCAGGGTCGGCACGATCGGGGAGAACTCGGTCAGGTCGTGGGCCACGGCGCGGGCGAGCAGCCCGTCCGGGACGCCGTCGGGAAGCTCCAGCAGGGCGGTCGGGCCGTCCACGTCCAGCACCTGGACACGTGGTTCCTCCCGGAGCCAGCCGGCGTCTCGCCCGGTGCGGATGCGGTAGCGCTGCGGGCCGTGGGCGCGCAGCTCGTCCGCGCTGCCGTAGGCCTGCACCCGGCCGTCGGCGAGGACCACCAGGGAGTCGCAGAGCCGGTCCACCAGGTCCAGCTGGTGGCTGGAGAACAGCACCGGCACGCCGTCGCGCAACCGCTCGGAGATCAGGTCGACCATCGAGTCCACCGCCACCGGGTCCAGACCGGAGAACGGCTCGTCCAGGATGAGGGCGGTGGGACCGTGCAGGAGCGCTGCGGCGACCTGCACACGCTGCTGGTTGCCCAGGGACAAGGACTCCAGCTTGTCCCGGGTACGTCCGCCGAGGCCGAAACGCTCCAGCAGCCGGGTGGCCTCCTGGGCGGCGTCACGCCGGCTCATCCCGCGCAGCTGACCCAGGTAGGTGAGCTGGTCGAGGACGGGTTGCTTCGGGTAGAGGCCGCGTTCCTCTGGCATGTACCCGAACTGGGCCCGGTCCTGCCGGGTGATCGGCCGCCCGCCCCAGTGCACCTCGCCGGCGTGGATCGCCAGCACCCCCATGATCATCCGCATCGTGGAGGTCTTCCCGGCGCCGTTGGCACCGACGAACCCGGTCATCTGACCCGGGCGGACAGAGAAGGAGACGTCGTCCACTGCCACGTTGTCACCGAAGCGACGGGTCAGGTGGTGGACGTCGAGCTGGGACGAGCTGGGCATCATGGCTCCCTGGTGCGAACTGCTGATAGTTCGACACTATGCGGGTGGCCATGTCCGGCGCGTCGGCCACGGGAGGGAGATCACCGCGGTCGGGTGCCGGGCGACCGGCGGCCTCTCCGCCCTGCGGGGGAGGACCGGCGGTCAGCCTCGGGTCAGGCCGGCCCGGTGTGCGTAGACCACCGCCTGCACCCGGTCCCGTGCGCCGATCTTGGCCAGCACGTGCGAGACGTGGGTCTTCACCGTCGCCTCGCCGACGTACAGCTCGGCGGCGATCTCCCCGTTCGACATGCCCTCGGCGAGCAGGGCGAGCACCTCCAGCTCGCGGGAGGTGAGCGGATCGACCGGCGGATCCACCGGAGGCAGCGGAGCGGGTGCCGTCGCCGACGGGCTGCCTGGCTCCTGCTCCGCGAGCCGGGCGATCACCTTCACGGTGACCTCCGGGCTGAGCAGTGCGTGCCCCTCGGCGGCCGCGTGGATCGCGCCGACGAGCTCCTCCGGGTCCGCGTTCTTCAACAAGAACCCGCTGGCCCCGGCCTGCAGCGCTTCGAACAGGTAGTCGTCCCGGTCGAAGGTGGTGAGGATGATGACCTTGGCCAGGTCCTCGGCGACCACCCGCCGGGTGGCCTCGATACCGTCCAGCACCGGCATCTGCACGTCCATCAGCACCACATCGGGTCGCTCGCGGGTGATCAGCTGGACGGCCTCGGCGCCGTCGGAGGCCTGACCGACCACCTCGATGTCGTCCTCGACGGAGAGCACCATCGCGAAACCGGACCGGACCAGTGCTTGGTCGTCCACCAGTGCCACACGGATGGTCATGCCAAGGTCCTCTCGTCGGTCGGGTCGGTGAGCTGTTGCTGCGGGACGGGGAACCGGACGCGTACCCGCCAGCCCGGATGGTGCTCGCGCGGGCCCATCTCGACGATGCCCTGGTGCAGGTCGGCCCGTTCGGTGATACCGCGTAGACCGTACCCGGTGCCTGCCGTTCCCGGACGCGGCCGCCCAGCATCCAGCACCTCCACCTCCAGCCACTGCGTGTCCGGGCTGGTGCCGGTGCGCAGGGTGACCTGTGCACGGGTGGCGGTGGAGTGGTGACTGACGTTCGTCAGCGACTCCTGCACGCACCGGTAGGCGGACAGCGCCAGCGGCGCCGGCACTGCCGCCAGGTCGCCCGGGGCTGCCTCCACCCGGTTGACGTCCACCTGCAGTCCGGCCGCTGCGTAGGACCGTGCCAGATCCTCCACATTCGTCAGGTCCGGCTCGGGCTGACGGGCGCCGTGCGCGGACGTCCCTCCGCCGTCGTCCCGAAGCACCCTCAGCAGCGCACGCATCTCGGTGACCGCCTCCCGGCTGGCGGACTCGACCGTGCGCAGCGCACTGGTCGCCTGCTCAGGTGACCGGCCCATCACCCGGCGGGCGGCGGAGGCCTGGATGCCGATCACCGAGACGTGGTGGGCGACCACGTCGTGCAGCTCGCGGGCGATCCGGATCCGTTCGTCGACCACGGCACGGCGCGCCAGCTCTCCGGCCTGCTCGGCCAGCTGCCGGGCATGGGCGTCGGCGCGGTTGCGTTCCAGGGCACCGCGCCAGGCGGTGCGCCCGATCAGAATCGCTCCGCCGAAGTAGCCCAGGTTCATCACCGTGGTGAACAGCACGTAGGCGAGCATCGGCGCTATCGGGCCGGCGGCGTCCTCGAACATGTCCTCGCCGGTGAACGCGTTCGTCAGGGTGAAGGTGACCGTGAGCCACACCGCCATCTCCACGATCACCAGCGCCGACAGGATCCACAGTGCCCGGCGATCTCTGGCCCAGGCGACCGCGGAGTAGAGGGAGACGAAGTAGGCGACCTGGAACGTCAGCGACGTGGCCGCCTCCGGGCTGAGGTAGCTCAGCGCCAGGAACAGCACCGAGGCGAGCCCCAGGGTGATCAGCGGGAAGGCACGCCGGATGGTCAGCGGCAGCACCATCAGCGTCACTGCGAGGTAGGCACGCCAGGTGGCTTCGGCGGGGATCCGCATCCCGAACGACTTGGCGAACATCACCATCGCCAGCCCCACCCCCAGGGCCAGCACCATGCCGAGCACATCGTGACGGCGTTGCGCGCGGGTGGGCCCGGGCCGTTCCCAGTACGGGTCCTCGGGGTCGTTCAGCCAGTAGAACAACCGGGTCCTGCGGCTGAGCTCCTCGGGCGCAGAGGCAGCAGTGGACATGGTCACCCAGAGTAGCCGCGTGCTGGTCCGGGAACCTCCGTCGTACGGGGGAGCCGGCAGCTCTGCTGGCAGCGCGGAGCGGTCACCGCGGTGCAGCGCCGGCTACTGCAGCAGGGTCCGGTCGTCCAGCTCCGCGCCCTTCACCCGCTCGAACGCCCCGAGCAGGTCGGCCACGCTCGCGCGCTGCTTGCGCTCACCGGAGATGTCCACCACGATCCGGCCCTCGTGCATCATGATCAGCCGGGTGCCCAGCTGCAGCGCCTGGTCCATGTTGTGGGTGACCATCAGCGTGGTCAGCTGGTGCCGCTGCACAGCAGCCGTGGTCAGTGCGGCCACCAGCTCGGCCCGCGTCGGGTCCAGTGCGGCCGTGTGCTCGTCCAGCAGCAGGATCGCCGGCTCGGAGAACGTGGCCATCAGCAGCGACAGCGCCTGCCGTTGCCCCCCGGAGAGCAGCCCGACCGTGGTCTTCAGCCGGTGCTCCAGGCCGAGCTCCAGAGAGGCCAGCTCGGTGCGGAACAGCTCCCGCTTCGCTCGGGTCACACCCCGGCGCAGCCCGCGGCGCTGCCCGCGGGCGTAGGCGATCGCCAGGTTCTCCTCGATCGTCATCGACGGCGCGGTGCCGGCCATCGGGTCCTGGAAGACGCGCCCGATGGTGCGCGCCCGGCGGTGGTCGGGCAGGCGGGTCACCTCGACGTCGTCGATGCGCACGCTGCCCCGGTCCGGGGTGAGTGCACCAGCGACGATGTTCAGCAGCGTGGACTTGCCGGCGCCGTTGGAGCCGATCACGGTGACGAACTCCGCCGGTGCCAGCCGCAGGTTGACGTCCTGCAGCGCCCGCCGCTCGTTGACCGTGCCGGCGAAGAACGTCTTGGCGATCCCGGTGAGCTCCAGCATCAGCGCTCACCACCCTCGCCGGCCACTGCCGCGGACCGGGTCAGCGACCGCAACGTCGGCAGCCGCCGCAGCGGCGACCACCGAGGGAGCAGCAGCGCGATGATCACCAGCAGCGCGGAGATCAGCTTCATGTCGTTGGCCTCCAGGCCGAGCTCCAGCGCGACCTGGATGGCCAGCCGGTAGGCCACCGACCCGACCAGCACAGCGGTGGTCGCCCAGAAGACCAGCCGGGAAGGAATGAGTGCCTGGCCCACGATCACCGAGGCCAGGCCGGCGATGATCAGCCCGATACCCATGGAGATGTCCGCGTAGCCCTGGTACTGCACCACGATCGCCCCGCACAGCCCGACCAGGCCGTTGGACAGCGCCAGACCGATGATCTTGGTGCGGTCGGTGTTCACCCCGAAGCTGCGGATCATCCGTTCGTTGTCGCCGGTGGCCTGCAGCGCCAGCCCTTGGTCGGTGTGCAGGAACCAGTCCAGCACCAGCTTCACCACGAGCGCCAGTGCGGCGAAGAGCGCGACCGCGACCGCCCCGCCGAGCAGTCCGGCGTCCCGCAACGGGGTGAGCAGCGTGTCCTCACGCAGCAGCGGCAGGTTCGGTGCGCCCATGATCCGCAGGTTGATCGAGTACAGCCCGATCTGGGTGAGGATCCCGGCCAGCAGCGCGTTGATCCTGCCCTTGGTGTGCAGCAGCCCGGTGATCGTCCCGGCCACCAGACCAGCACCGGTTCCGGCGAGCGTGGCCAGCCAGGGGGAGGTGCCGCCGATGATCAGGACCGCCGCAGTGCCGCCTCCGGTGGTGAACGAGCCGTCCACGGTCAGGTCCGGGAAGTCCAGGATGCGGAACGTGAGGTAGACCCCCAGCGCCATTACCGCGTAGACAAGGCCCAGCTCGAGTGCTCCGATCATCGCGGGAGCATCACTCGTAGACGGTGTCCGCGGAGTCCACCAGCTCGGCCGGCAGCTCCAGCCCGATCCGCTCTGCGGCGCCGG